>JACDJC010000277.1_pt1 | contig 65259 bp, 57 predicted proteins | sample 7454191 | NCBI WGS metagenome assembly JACDJC01 (sample SAMN14253291, study PRJNA609438) | sludge metagenome | isolation source: sludge after 25d culture with pyrite and EDTA | collected 2018-12-20 | reverse complement strand
TTCCGACTTGCCCACCGCCACATAGTCCAGCACGGTGCGCAGCTGTGATTCGGTGGCCAGGGGCCCCAGATCGATGCCCTCCAGCAGCCCGTTGCCGATCTTCAGCGCGGCCACGCGTTGCAGCAGCTTTTCCGTGTAGGCGTCGCGCACGCGGCGATCCACCAGCACCCGGCTGGTGCCGGTGCAGGCCTGCCCCGACAGCGACAAGCCGCCCTTGACCGTCAGGTCGACGGCCAGATCGAGGTCGGCATCGGCCAGCACGATCAGCGGGTTCTTGCCCCCCAGCTCCATCTGCAGGCGCGTCGTCAGGGACGCGCCGCGGTGGATGGCCTCGCCCGCCTGGGTGGAGCCGGTGAAGGTGACGGCCCGGACCTCGGGGGACTGCGTCAGCACCTCGCCCACGCGCGATGCGCGCCCGGTCAGAAAATTCAGCACACCAGCGGGCACGCCGGCCTCGGCCAGCGCTTCGACCAGGCGGTAGCCCGACAGCGGCGCATCGGTGGAAGGCTTGAACACCACGGTATTGCCGGTGATGAGCGCCGGTGCGATCTTGCGGGCCGGGATGGACACCGGAAAATTCCACGGTGCAATCACCGTCACCACGCCCAGGGGCTCACGCTGGGTATGGACCGTCATGTCGGGATCGTCCTGGGGAAAGGTCTCGCCCGTCCAGGTCTGCCCTTCGATCGCGTAAAAACGCAAGGTGCCTGCGGCGCGCAGCACTTCGGCGCGCGCTTGCGCCAGCAGCTTGCCTTCTTCACGGGTCAGCTCTTCGGCAACCGTATCGGCGCGTTCCTGCAGCAGATCGGCGGCACGCATCAGCACCGCCGCCCGCTTCGACGGGGCCGTGGCGCGCCAGCCCGCGAACGCGGCCTGCGCGGCCTCGACGGCGGCCCGCGCATCGGCCCGGTCCGAATCCTGAAAGTGACCCACGATATCAGCGGCATCGGCCGGATTGCGATTGGCGTAGGATGCGCCGGTGGCACAGGCTACCCAGGCGCCTCCGATGAGATTCTTGAAGACCTGGTTCTTGAGATCACGCACAGTCTGATGTTCCTGTTGATGTTGCGGTAAATGCTTCAGTTGACGCTTCAGTTGATGCGTCAGTTGATGATTCGGTCGATGTTTCAGTGAATGCTTCAGTGGATGATCCGGTTGATGTTTCAGTGACTGCTTCAGTGGGTGATCCAGGCAAAACAGCCGGCAAGGGCTCCCCCTTGGGGCGCCTGATCGGAATGTCCCAGTCATCGGGAAAACCAGAGTCGTCGCCGGACGTCGTCACGGGACGTCGTCACCGGAGGTCGTCACCGAGGCGCGACGCCAGGGTGCAACGCGCGCCGACGTCGCACCCGCGCCGGCCTCAGGCCGCCATTTCCAGCGCTTCGAGCGAGATCTCGTCCTGGACGTAATCGGTATAGAGCGCAGTGGTATACAGTAGACGCATTTCAGCGCCGATTTCACAGATGCGCAGGCACTTCTGCTGCATCTCTACCGTATTGGCGTGCTCCAGCACGATCTGGTAGCCGCGCTCACCGTGAATCTCGTCGGACACGATGTGCAGATCGAAGAATTCAACTTCTTCTTCGGTGAAGCCGTATTTTTCCTTCAGTACGGGCGACTGCTTGCGGTAGATGGAAGGCACCTGGGATTCCAGGCCCACCACCAGGCCGGCCACGGCAACGATGGGGTCTTCACGCATGGCCACGGCATAGCACCAGGACTGCAGCGCCCGGGTCGTGGGCGACATGTTGTCGGGGTTCGAGACCCGCTCGCGCGTCGTGCCGCAGGCTTCCGCAAAGCGGATGAGCAGATCCGTGTGGCGATCGCCGCCGATTTCTTCCTCGTACATATTGGCGAGCAGGAAGTCCTTGGCCTCGGTGTACTCGTCGCCGGTGCGGGCGTAGATGTAGGCCAGGTAGTTCGCGAACGGCCCTACATAGTGGTAGTGGTTTTCCGCCCAGCGCGCCATGTGCTTGCGCTCCAGCTTGCCGGTGGCCCACGCCACGCTGAACGGGGAAGCATTCGCGCTCTTGCCCTTGATCGCGTTTTCAAGCGCCGTGCGGAATTCGTCTCGAGACATCAAAGTAGCCATATCCATTCCTGTATGAAACTGTGTCGACAAATGCAAAGCCTGGGATCCTGTCTCGGCGAGCCCTGACATCGGATCAGGAGTTCTTCGGGAGGGATTGGTTTAAGTGTATACGATATACTGTTAAAGACTATTCGGGTTATCCCGGAATTTCCGCCGCCGCCAGGATCAGGCTGGTGCCGTCCTTGCGTCGATCGGCCGCTGCGCTCAGCCGGCCGTCGGGCGACCGCAGAACCGCATGAGCGCCGCCGAAGTCGCTGCGCCCGCTCAGTTCGCCGGCGGCCGCATGCGGCACGCCAAAACCGGCCGCACGCAGGGCCAGGACGATGGGTTCAGGCCAGCCGGCCTCGATGGCCAGCGTGTTGCCGGCCTCCAGGCGCCAGCGTGGGGCGTCCAGCGCCGCCTGCAAGCCCTGCTGCCAGGCCAGCACCCGGGTCAGGATCTGGATCTGGCCCTGCGGCTGCATCAGCCCGCCCACCACGCCCATGCCCAGATGAAAGCGGCCATTCAGCGTCGTCAGGCCCGGCACCACGGTGTGGTAGGGTCGCTTGCCCGGTGCCGGCCCATTCACATGGCCCGGTTCGGAAAAGCCAAAGCCACGATTCTGCAGGCAAAATCCGCCCCCCGGCACAACCAGGCCAGAGCCAAAGCGCTTGAAGACGCTGGACATCAGGGTGATGGCCAGACCCTGGGCATCGATCACGACCGTGCATACAGTATTCCCGGAAGGATCTGCCACCGTGTTGCGGGCCTTGTCCATGGCGGCGGCAGTGGCCTGGACGATCTGCACCCAGGTGGCGGGATCATCGGGGTCAGGGTCGAGCGCCTGGATGGCCTGCAGGGCATCCAGAATGGCCACGCCGTGCGTATTGGGTGGACATTCGTGCACGCGCGCCCCATGGAATTCTACGGACAACGGCGTTTCAAAGCCGCCGCGGTGCGCGTGAAAGTCTGCGGCGGCCAGCACGCCGCCGGCAGCCTGCACCGCGTCAGCCGCCGCCGTGGCAAGCGGGCCTTGATACAAGGCCTCGGGGCCCTCGCGCGCGATCGTCTCGAGCGTGTCGGCCAGCGGCGGGTTGTGGAAGCGCTCGCCGGCCTGCGGCGGTTGTCCCGCCCGGAACAATCGGGCACAGGCCGGATCCCGGTGCAAGACAAAATCAAACAACGCCCATTCGCGCGCGGCCACCGGAGCGACGGCAAAGCCCGCACGGGCATGGGCGATGGCTGGGGCCAACAGGTCGGCCCAGTCCAGCCGGCCGTAGCGCTGGTGCAGGTCCCACCAGCCGCGCACCACGCCGGGCGTGGTGACCGACAGCGGATGGCGTTCCGGTATCCGGGCGCCCGGCAGGGCTGCGATGGTGGCCACATCCAGCGCCATCGGGGCGCGCCCCGTGCCGTTGTAGCTGATGACGCGGCCGTCGGCCTGCTGCACCATGGCCAGCACGTCACCGCCGATGCTGGTGGCCATGGGCTCCACGACCCCCATGACGGCATCGGCGGCGATGGCGGCATCCACCGCCGAGCCGCCCCTGGCCAGCTGCGTGCGGGCAGCTTGCGCGGCCAGGGGATGTCCGGTGGACAGGGCCGCTGCGGCGCCCGATTCAAACCGTTTCACGCACCACCCTCAGGCAAGCCACAAGGCTGCAAAGGCGGTCGATGCGGCCAGGGCGATCAGCACCGGCAGGGTCAGCGCCCGGACCAGGTCCAGGACGGAGACCCGCGCAAAACCGGCCACGGCAATCAGGGAGGACCAGGCGATCAGGGTGCCCCCGCCCGTCCAGATGGCGCCCATCTGCCCGATAGCTGCCAGGGTGGAGGTATCCATGCCGATGGTCGGCCCGACCGCACCGGCCAGCGACCCGGTCAGCGGCAGGCCCGAAAAGCCCGACCCATCGATGCCCGAAATGATGCCCACCAGCAGCACGCCAAATGACACCATCAGGTGATTCTGGGGAATGTAATGCTGTGCCGCCGTGATCAGATCAAACAGCAGGCCTGGCGCGTGATCGGCGCTGACACCCAGGATCTGCGCCGTGGTCTCGCTGGCGCCCAGGAAGAAGAAGCCCGCGATCGGCAGCACCGAGCCCATCGCCTTGAAGGCGAAGACAAAGCCATCGATCATGTAGTCCGGACAGGCGTCCAGCGTCTTGCGCAGGCCCATGGTGGCCACACAGACGAGCAGCATCACGGCAAAGCCGACCCCACCCACCAACCCGGCGGCGTCGCCCCCCCGCAGCGCCGGCAGGCCGGGAACGACTGCAGGCAGCGCCAGTGCCATGATGACCCCCAGAAAGGCCAGCGGTGTCACGACGGCGAAGACCTTGCCCCATTTGTTCGGCACCACGGACGAGACCGAGAGCATCGCTTCGCCGCCGCTCATGACGGGTCCACCCGGCAGGTCGTCCGGTTCTTTGCGCTGGGTGCCGTGCGCCAGTTCCGCCTTGTCAAAGCTGCCCGTGTGTTCGACCGCGGCTGCCGGGCCCTCACCGGCGCGCGCCTGCCAGGCCGCCAACAGGTGATTGTCGGGTTTGAGAAAGCTTTTCCGGGTGAACAGGTAGGCCAGTGCCAGCGCAATCACCCCGGTGACCAGGGACAGGGACAGCGCCTTGTCGGCGACGGCCTGCACGCTGATCGCGGCTCCGGCCGCCTTGGCACTGATCCCCGGAGCCACCCCGATCACATAGTCCGATGACAACGCCATGCCTTGACCGGCGATGGCGATGACCATGGCACCCACCAAGGGCGGCAGGCTGGCCGCAATGGCTGCCGGAAGCAGGACGGCGGCCACCAGCGGCACCGCAGGCGTCGGCCAGAAAAACAGCGAAAACCCGTAAGTGACGGCGGCAATGACCAGGAACGAGGTCGCCCCGCCACGCATGATGCGCCGAAAGGGCGCCACCATCAGCTGATCGGCATCGATGACCTTGAGCGCGTTGAGCAGCGCCGTCATGAAGGTGATCACCAGGAAGATGTTGAAGAGTTCCTGGGCGGCCACGAAGCTGGCCGAGAAGATGCCGATGAATCCGTTGACCACGCTGCCCGAGAGCGCCGTGACCACCAGAAACGTGCCCACCACCGCGGGCACCACCACATTGGCACGGAAAATCATCGTGCCGATGATCACGAATACACTGGCCAGATAAATCCAGTGCGCAAGACCAAGCGTGACGCCAGAGTCCATTGTCTCTCTCCAGAGCGGAATATTTATAAGATTGATCAGTCAACAAGTAAACTATTTAGGTATACAGTATATTATTGCCATTCAACAACGAATTCATACAAGGGTTTCCCCGAGTCCTGCACGATGACCCCCATCGAACTCCTCCCGTTTTCCCAGCCATGGGTCTACAGCCTGATGGCCGTGCTGATCATTGGCTCCGCCTTCCTGCAGGGGGTCGGAGGCGTCGGCTTCACCCTGTTCGCAGCACCCGTGGCGCTCATGACTTGCCCGGAGCTGGTGCCCGGGCCGTTATTGACACTGGGTGGCCTGGCGACCTTGCTGACCGCGATCCGTGAGCGGCGGCACATTGCCTGGACGCCCGTGTCCTTTGCCCTTGGCGGCAGGACCATCGGCGCGCTGATTGCCGTGCTGGCGCTCAGCCAACTGGAGAAGGGCCCGCTGAACCTGCTGTTTGCCGGCCTGATCCTGCTGGCCGTCATCCTGAGCGTGTCCGGCCTCAGGATCCTGGCCACCCGGGTCAACCTGGGCATTGCCGGCCTGCTGTCGGGCATCATGGGAACACTCACCTCGGTCGGTTCGCCGCCCCTGGCGATCACCCTGCAACACAACGCCCCGCCCGCCATCCGTGCCACCATCGGCGCCATCCTGGCCTGTGGCGCGAGCCTCTCGATCGCGGCCCTGGCCCTTACCCGGCACTATGGCGCGCATGACTTCATCCTCAGTGCAACGCTATTTCCCTTCCTGCTCCTGGGGTTCTGGTTGTCGAACCGGGCACGCCACCGCGTCAGCGGTCCTGCCCTGCGCTATGGTCTGCTGACCTTCTGTGCCCTCAGTGCGACCGGGCTGCTGGTGAAGACGGTATGGCAGGGGTGACGGGTTCAGGTCGCGCGGCGAACACGGCGTCGACGGGTCAGTCCGTGGCAGTTGGTCACGTCGGTCACGTTGGCCACGTCGGTCATGTTGGCCACGTTGGCCATGTTGGTCACCCCACGGTCTGCAGGTATACTGAAGACATTCCGCATATTTGCCGTAGACGCCCCCATGACCTCTCTTTCTTCGCCTGCCTCCGGAGCCGACGGCGACGCCTCGGCAGGGTCGGACGCGCTCAAGATCGGTGATCAGTATTCCCCTTTGTTTGCGCTCATCCGCGACAAGCTGCGCGAACGCATTCTCACGGGGGAATTCCTGCCCGGCGCCCGGCTCGTGGAAAGCCGCTTGTCCAGTGACATGGCGGTGTCCAGGATTCCGGTGCGCGAGGCGTTGCGCGCCCTGGCCGCCGAGGGGCTGGTCACCATCGAACCGCGCCGCGGCGCCTCTGTGGCCGTACTGTCCGAGACCAAGGCCTTCGACATGGTGGAAGTGCGCGCCGCCCTGGAGGGGCTGAACGCCAGGCTGGCAGCACAGCGCCGCGACGAGGCGGCCATCAAGCGCCTGAACAAGATCCTGGAAGACGGGGTGGCCGCGGCCGAACGCGAAGACATGGACACCTGTGGGCGACTGAACCGGATGTTCCATGAAACGCTGGCCACCGTCACGGGCAACAGCGTCCTGCTGGAGCTCATGAACACGCTACGCGACCGCACGGCGCTGGTGTTTGCGCCCAGCAACACGCGCAGAGTCCGGGAAAACTGGGCGGATCACGCACAGATCCTGCGCGCGGTCATCGCCGGCAACGCGGAACTGGCGGGCCTGCTGGCCACACAGCACGTGCACAACGCCGCGCAGGCCTATCGCGAAGAGCGCGAGCTCAGCACACAGCAGACATAAGAACTCGAAACATTTCAGGACCCGCCTGCATCCAATGTTCGTGACCGGCGCCTCAAGCAAGCGACCGGCTGGAACCTTAGCCAGGAGATTACTGAAATGCTCACTGCTGCCCTGATCATTTTCGCCATCGCCGCCATCGGCGGCCTCATTCTCGCGGCGCACGTGCTGCGCGACAAATTTGCCCCCTGGGCGCTTTCCGTGGCGCACGCGCTGCTGGGCGCCATCGGCCTGATCCTGCTGATCATCCTGCTGGTCCAGGGCGCGGCTTCCCAGCCGGTGCTGGTGGGCTTCATCATCTTGCTGATCGCCGCATTGGGCGGGTTCTTCCTGGCCTCGTTCCACCTGCGCAAGCGCCTGCCACCCAAAGCCGTCGTCATCCTGCACGCGGCGCTGGCCATCATCGGCTTTCTGACGCTGCTCAGCGTCGTCCTTTGACGCGGCTCTGACCTCGCCGACACCCCTGCCGTCTCCGACGTCTCTGACATCTTGCCAGGGCTTTGACATCATGCGCCATCCATTGCACCCCGCGCTGGTCCACTTCCCCGTGGCCTGCTGGACCCTGGCCACGCTGACGGACTTCGCCAGCCTGTGGCTGGGTGAGACCGCCTGGCGCTGGTCCGCCGGCCTGCTGACGGTCGGTTGCCTCATGGCGCTGTTGGCCATGGTGGCCGGCCTGATGGAGTTGCCGCGCATCCCGGACGGCCCCGCACTGCGCGACACCTACTGGCACATGGGCATCATGCTCACCGCGTTTGCCCTGTTCAGCGCCCGCCTGCTGCTGGGGCTCGATCACATGCAGCCCCAGCCGCCCGACCTCCTGTCATTGCTGCTGGATGGCGCCGGCTTCATCGCCCTGGCCATCGGCGGCTGGCTGGGTGGCCGGCTGGTGTACGGCCACGGCATCGGATGCTGAGCGTTGTGAGTCGCTGCAGACACGAAGGCCAGCCAACGGCTCCGCCTACCATCCACATAGCTACATAGCTGTCCCAGGAAGGGTTTGCCGCTGCCATCCGCGTGGGCGTGCGAACCCTGCAAAACCGGGAACAGCGGCGGCGCGCGCCGACTGGTCCGGCTGCTGCCTTGCTCAAGGTCATGGCCACTTCTCCTGCTGCCGACATCAAGGCTTTGCACCAACAAATAGAGCAAACGCTGGCTGTGACGCTCCAGGGAGGCCTGACGATTCCTCGGGCGGACCATAGGCTGATTTCGATATCAGCCTCATGTTAAAGTACCAACAAGTAATATAATTTGGTATGAAGCCAAGGAGAGATCCTATGCGAAACACATCTGTATCCCTCGGTCAACACTTTACCAACTTCGTTGACTCCCAAGTTCAAGGCGGACGCTATGGCTCTGCAAGCGATGTCATCCGGGCAGGGTTGCGCCTGCTGGAGGAACACGAAACCAAGGTAAAGGCGCTGCAAGACGCGCTGAACGCTGGCCTTGCATCCGGCGAGCCCCGCTCTTTTGATGGTGAGGCGTTCCTGAGTCGGATGCACGCCAAGCATGGTTAAGTCCTACCGGCTGTCACCATTGGCCGAAGTCGACCTCGAAGAGATTTGGCTCTACACGCTCAGGCATTGGTCGATGGAGCAGGCCGACACTTATTACCGGGCCCTCGTGGACGCATTCGAGGGGCTTGCAGCAGGCACGAAACAAGGTAGCCCTTCTGCTGTGCCAGACTTTCAGAAATACCTGTGTGGTTCGCACACAGTCTATTTCTTGCATCACGCCAAACACCTGGATATCATCCGTATCCTGCATCAACGGCAGGATGCGGAACGGCACTTGTAACGCAATTCACATTACTTCCGTCCAATTCTCAAATAGGCCCGGCAACAAGTAGGCTGAGTATCTCCCAGGCAAACTATTCCGACCGCCTGAGCCCCCGTAGGAAGGCCCCATGAACGAACCTCTTTCCGAGGCCATCCGCATCCGGGTGACCCCGTCCCATGCCGCGCGCCTGGGCGAGGCAGCGGCCCTGTCCGGGCTGCCCCTGTCCAACTATATCCTCCGCCGCTTGGTGACTGAAGACACCCTGCAGGAAGAACTGGCGCTGCGGGAAGTCGCACAACGTCCCAACCTGCCGTACGCGACAGTATTTAAATACCGATATGACATTGGATTCCGCCTGCCCGCCTGGGTGACGGCCGCCGGTGCGAAATCAGGTTACGCCGGGCCGGTGCCGCTCAACGAAGACGCCACGTCCGGCGTGACACGAAGGCTGCCACATGAGGGGAAACACATATTCACGCGGCCCGGAATGGGCGGCAGAATATCCCGGATGGGGGCTCGCTGCTTCAACCGGGCATGCCACATGACGGAGATCACGGATTTCAGGTTTCACGACCTGCGGCACACCTGGGCCATCTGGCAAACCACGCATCGGCGGTCACGTTTTGGTCACAGTGTGCAGTGAATTCTGATGCGCAAGAAACAGCAGAATCCCTAACCGACGGATGAACAAGAGAAAGATTGGTGGGTCGTGCGCGGCTCGAACGCGCGACCAACGGATTAAAAGTCCGGTGCTCTACCGACTGAGCTAACGACCCGATGCAACGACTTACGCACATTGCAAGCCCGCTATTCTGACAATGTATGAACAAGTCGTCAAGCGACTGCGACAGAAACCATAAAAAGGAAAACCCCATGCCTGAACAGAACCCCTCGAACCTGCCGCCGCTGCGCTTGCACATCCTGTCTGACCTGCACCTGAGCCTGCAGGGCCTGTCGCTGCCCGACATCCAAGCCGATGTCACCATCCTGGCGGGCGACATTGCGCGACCGCTGGCCGCCATGGAATGGGCGGCCAGCCAGCTGCAGCGCCCCGTGCTCTACGTGGCGGGCAACCATGAATTCTATGGCGGCGACATCGTCGGCCGGCGAGCCGAACTGGCCCGCACGGCGGCCAGCTGCGGCATTCACCTGCTGGATCAGCAAGCCATGGAAATCGGCGGCGTGCGCTTTCTGGGTACGACCCTGTGGACGGACTTCGAGCTGTTCGGCACCGAGCTGCGTGACCTGGCCATGGAACGTTCGGCCGAGTTCATGCGGGATTTCCAGGTGATCCGCAATGGCGACGGATCACGTTTCACGCCGCAGGACTCGGTGGCCCTGTTCCGGGAACAATACGCCTGGCTCGACGCCAGACTGGACGAGCCCCACGACGGGCCGACCGTGGTGATCACGCACCATGCACCCAACATGCGCAGCGTGCACCCCCGCTTTGCCGAATCCCTGGTCAGTGCCGGGTTCGTGTCGGACTGCAGCGGCCTGCTGGGGCGCGCAGACCTGTGGATCCATGGTCACACCCACGACAGCTTCGACTATACCGTCTACGGCACGCGCGTCCTGTGCAACCCGCGCGGCTATTGCCGCGACGGCATCAACGAGAACCCGGCATTCGACCCGGCCCTGTGCATCGAAGTGCCGCGCGAGGCCCACGCGACAGCAGCGACGGCGCCCGACGCCCCCCGAGACAGCCTCAGCGCGCCCTGGAAATCCGCACCTCGGCCCCCCGGCGCTTGACCTCCAGGCCTTCCGAGGGCAGGATGCGCAGGCCTTCCAGGCCCTTGATGTAGCTGGAACCCTGCATCTGCATGACGCGGATCTTGTTGCGCATCACGACCGGGTTGTACTCGGGCATGCCGAACATCCAGACTTCCTCGAGGATGCGCGCAGAATTGATTTCGCCCGTGTGCTGGACGGCAGGGCCCAGGCACAGCAGGTGGCCCTCGCGCCCAAAGACCGGCAGATCGTCCAGACCCGGGTGCACGGTCCAGCGGGTGCCGCCTTCGTAGCGCCAGCCGGTCTTCAGATCCCACCAGGCGTCGCCGCGGGGCAGATAGACCTGGGTGGTACCGCCGGGCTGCATGACGGGCGCCACCAGCAGCGCCGGCCCCAGCAGATACTGTGTATCCCAGACATGCGCGTCCGGGTCCGCGGGGTACGCCTGCGCCATCGAGCGCTGCACGGGCAGGCCGGTGCGCACGGCATCGTCGATGATGCCGGCCACGTAGGGCAGCAGGCGGTAGCGCCACTGCAGCCAGTGCACGATCAGGGCCCGGGTCTGGTCATCGAAGGCGTCGGGCATCAACGCAGGATGCCCCTGCAGGCTGAAATTGGCCGAAAACACGCACATCGCCAGCCAGCGCAGGTACAGTTCGGGCGTCATGGTGCCCGTATCGGCCTGCGCATTGCCCAGCCGATGCGTCTGCACGGCCACGCCGCTGTTGCCCACCGCCAGCGCGGCGCGCAGTGTGCGCGCGTAGCCTTCCCAGGAATTGTCCACGGTCGGCCCCTGCTGCCATGCAAAGCGCTGCACCCCCGGGAACAGGTCGCGGCTGAGCATGACGCCTTCCTGGGGCGTGCGCGGGCCCGCCACGGCCTCGAACAGCGCGCGCCGCACCAAGTGGGGATACGCCGTGCGCAGCACTGCGGCCGCTTCGCCACCGCGCGCCACGACCCCGTCGGGCAGATCGAATTGCCCCTGGCAGACAGGGGCATCCAGGCCGTCTTCAATGGCTTGCAGATGACGCTCCGTCCAGAGGCGGCTGGCGTCCTTGTGGGTCAGGTCCAGCAGGCCGAAGGGCCGGCCACCAGAGGCTGCGGTGCCCGGACAGACCCAGGCGACACCCTCATCGTCGCACAGCAGCCAGCCGCGGTCCTCCCATTCATCGAACAGCGGCGTGCCCTGCAGCACGCCGGGCAGGCAGCCGCCTGCCAGATGAATGCCGAGTTCCGTTGCCGCAGCGACGAAAGCGCGCCAGTCCGGCACGCGATCCGCCCATTCGAACACGGGTTTGTCGGCCTGAAACTCCAGGATGGCCGGATCGGCCAGCACCAGGGCATCGACGGCCATGCCCTGTTTGCGCAGGCTGCGGACCTGCTGCAGGCCGGTCTCGGGTGACTGCCCGGGCGCCTGGTCCAGCCAGACGCCCATGGGCCACAAATTCGGCTGACCCGCCCGCCCGGTCAGGGCGGTGTATTGATTCAGGATCTCGGACGGGTCGCCAACATACAGAAACAGGTCCAGGCCGCGGCTCCAGGCACGGATGGCACAGGCGCAGTCCACGCGGGTGTCGTGCACCACGCGGTCCAGCGTGTTGACATGCACCCCCCAGCCGCGCGGGCTCCAGGCCAGCGGCAGGCTGCGATCAGCGGGCGCGTCGGATGTCAGGCACACCCCGCGGCGATCCAGATCGTCCTGCGTCTCGCCCAGTCCGTACAGGCCTTCGTCCGGCGCCATGGTCCAATCGATCGACCAGACCGCCTCTCCGGTGTCATCGGTGGTCGGCAGTATGGGCACGCTGGCCTGGGCCACGCAATCAGCCCCGCGCAGCAGGCGCAGTGTGGGCGACGCCCCCCCAATGTCCAGTGCGACATCCCCCTGAGTCAGGCGCCAGCGCCCGGGCTCTGAAGGCTGGCATTCGAATTCGCTGACGGCTTCATGGCGCGCCAGCAGCATGTCGGCATGACGCTGCATGCGCAAGGTGGGCTTGGCTGGATCCAGCCAGGCACGGGGGCCGCAGCGCAACCGGAATACGCCGGGTGCGTGGGCTTCGATACGTAAACACCAAACATCCGAATGGTAGGCCCATTCGACGCAGGACGGCGTCGAAGTGATCGGGCCTGTCTCGAAAAGTTGGTCCGCCAGTTCAATGGTGGGCGACACAGCTGATCCTCTGGGCATTTGCCCGCATGAGTCTTGCAAAAGACCTTATTCTGACGGATTTGCGTCATAAAATAAAATCGTGTGATCAAAGTCCCGCCGGAAAGCCGCCAGGATCGCACGATGCACTCGGTTGCAGCGCCATTTTCAGGCCTCCAGCGCGGCATTCGCACGGCCGGTCGGCGCGCCGGTTTGCGAGCCGTCAGCGCACGCGGATCCGGTGCAGCAGCTCGCGCTCGATCGGCAGCGGCTCGCCGTCCAGCTGGCTGGCGATCAGGTCCCCGGCCAGCGCCGACCAGCTCAGGCCGCGCGAACCATACGCACAGGCCAGCCACAGACCCGCCAACCCGGGCACGGCGCCCACGATCGGCAGGTGATCACGCGTGGCCGCACGCCACCCGCCCCAGGCGGTCGGGGTGCCGCGCCCCAGCCAGGGCACGGTACCGGCCGGCAGCCAGCCTGCCAGCTGCGTCAGAATGGCCTGATGGCCGCGCGTATCGGGCGTGCAGTCCCGCACCCCGGGCCGGTAGGTGCTGCCGGCCACCGCCCAGCCGTGGCGCGGGGGCAGACAATAGCCCTTGCCCGACAGCACGCAGCGCGGCACATCGGCTTCGTCCGGCCTGACAGGATACAGGCTGACCTGACCCGCGATCGGCTTCAGCCCCGCCAGCACCGGCCAGGCCGACAGCGGCCAGACGCCCGCCAGCAAGTCCGCAGCCTGCGCGGCATTGGCCAGGACGAGCTGCGCGGCCCGGCCCAGCTCGCGGCCGTCCGCTGCCAGCAGCTGCCAGCCGCCGGCGGCCAGGGGACGCAGGCGGGCGACACGCTGCGTCCGGCGCACCACCCCGGGCTGCGTCAGCAGCGCTGCGATCAGGGCGCCCGGGGACACGCGCAAGGCGTGCGGGAACCACAGCCCGCCACGAGGCAGGGGCAGGCCGGCCTGCCGACTCGCGCGCAGCGGGTCCAGCCAGCGCACCCAATCGTCCGGAAATCCCAGCCGCGCCAGCGCCTCCTGCTGCCGCAGCGCCTGGGCATCCGACTGGGCACACACCAGTGCCCCGCACGCATCCGGGCGCGCAGGGTCCGCCAGGCCCAGCCAGCGTGCGCGGGCGCGCGCCAGGCCGACACGGCTCAGGCGCGAGCGCGTGTCGTCATCCGGGCTGAGCGCCGGCACCAGCGCCGCCGCGCCACGGGCGCGCCGGCCGGCGTCCAGATCCAGCGCACAGGCCGGATCCCAGACTTCCACGGCATGGCCGCGCAAAGTCAACGCCTGAGCCACCCCGGCCCCTGCCAGGCCTCCCCCGATGATGGCCACCTGATGCCGTTGCGCGGAGCCGGGGGCTTCGCCCAACCCGGGTCGCAGCACGGCCACCGTCATCTCGCGCTTGGTGGCAAAGCCCGGCGCCCGGCGGACCAGAAAGCCGGCATCACGCAGATCCCGTCGCACCTGCCCGGCGGCACACCAGCTGGCCACCGTGGCCCCGTCCAGCGCCAGCCGACGCAGCTGGCCGAACAGTTCGGGCGACCACATGTCGGGGTTCACCCGTGGTGCAAAGCCGTCCAGGTAGAACGCATCCACGCGGGCCCGGACCTGGCGCGCCAGGCGGCGGATGTCCCCGAACGCCAGCGTCAGCGTGACGGCACCCCGGGCGAGTTCCAGCCGGTGCAGCCCCGGCAGCAGTGCGGGCCAGCACGCACATAGCGCATCAGCCAGCGATCGCAGCTCGGCCGGCAGGCGCGCTTGCAGGTGGTGCAGGTCCCGGGCGCCGAAGGGATGCGCCTCGAAAGCCAGATAATGCAGACGTGCGCTGCGTTGCGGATCGTCGCGCCAGGCCTGCCAGGTGGCCAGGAAGTTCTGGCCCAGGCCAAAACCGGTCTCGCACACGGTGAAGGCCGTGCGTCCCCGCCAGCGCTGCGGCAGGCCGTTGCCATGCAGAAACACGTGGCGCGCCTGCGCCAGCGCCCCGGCGGCGCTGTGATAGACATCACCATAGCGCACGCTGTGCAGCGTGCCATGTGCATCCACACGCCACACGGCGGGTTCCAGAGTCTCATGATTGTCGGACATGCGGAAACACTCACCAGGATGGGTCACGTACAATTGAAAAAACCTTGCGGGCCGGCTGGTGGCCCGCTGGTGCAGTTCACGGAAGAACCACCCATGCCCACCCCGCATCTCCTGTCTGCCGACTGTCTGGATGCCGCGGTCACCGCTGCGCATGCCGCGGCCGCCATTTTACAAACGCATGCCGCACACCGTGCCGACCTGAGCATCGATTTCAAAATGCGCAACGACCTGGTGTCCCAGGCCGATCGTGACGCCGAACAGGCCATCATCGACATTTTGCGCGCGCGCACCCCGGACATCGGCCTCATCGCCGAAGAATCGGGCGGGCAGCCCGGTGAACAGGCCACCTGGTACATCGACCCGCTGGATGGCACCACCAATTTCCTCAGTGGCATCCCCCATTATGCAGTCTCGATCGCCCTGATCGCGCATGCCGGCTGCCGCCCGGACGGGCGCGAACCGCTGCAGCAGGACACCCCGCTGATCGGCGTCGTCCTGGACCCGAATCGCGCCGAACTGTTCTCCTCCTTGCATGGCCTGGGCGCCTGGCTCAACGGCCGGCGCATCCAGGTCTCCGCCACCCGCACGCTGGATCAGTCCGTGCTGGCCACCGGCCTGCCCTTTCGCGACTTTTCCTTTGAAGCCCAATACATGCCCACCCTGGTGGACGCGATGCACGGTACACGCGGCATCCGCCGCCTGGGCTCCGCCGCCCTGGATCTGGCCTGGACCGCGTGCGGGCGCTACGACGGCTACTGGGAAATGGGCCTGGCCCCCTGGGACGTGGCCGCCGGCACCGCCCTGGTGCGTGCCGCCGGCGGCGTCTGCGAGGACATCCGTCACCAGCAGCCCTGGCCCGAGGGCGGCTTTGTGTATGCGGCCAATCCGCACATTGCACTGGCGCTGGACATCCTGATCGGCAATCACCACTGACCGCCTCCCCTGCCACGAGGCGCGGCACCTGCACGGAGCATTTCATGACACAGCAGCTCTTGGACACCCTGGGCGACTGGCTGCCCGACATGACCGACATTCGCCGGGCCATACACGCCTGGCCCGAACTGGCCTTCCAGGAAGTGCGCACGGCAGACACCGTCGCCCGCCTGCTGGAATCCTGGGGAATCGGGACCCACCGCGGCCTGGGCGAAACCGGTGTGGTCGGCAGCATCCGCGGCCGGCGCCCAGGCGGTTCCGTGGGCCTGCGCGCCGACATGGATGCGTTACCCATGCCCGAAGCCAACACCTTCGCGCACGCCAGCCGCAACCAGGGCGCCATGCACGCCTGCGGCCACGATGGCCACACCACCATGCTGCTGGCTGCCGCGCGCCATCTGGCGCAACAGCCGGACTTCGCCGGCACCGTGCACGTGATCTTCCAGCCCGCCGAAGAAGGCGGGGCGGGCGCGCGCCGCATGATCGAAGACGGGCTGTTCGACCAATTCCCCATGGACGCGGTATTCGGCATGCATAACTGGCCCGGCCTGCCGACAGGCTTCTTCGGCCTGACCGAAGGCCCCATCATGGCGTCCAGCAACACCTTCGCGGTCACGGTGCGGGGCAAGGGCGCCCACGGCGCCATGCCTCACCTGGGTGTGGACCCGGTGGTGGCGGCAGCCCAGCTCACCCTGGGATACCAGATGATCCTGTCGCGCGACCAGGACCCGCTGGACGCCGGCGTCATCAGCGTCACCCAGATCCACGCCGGATCGGCCGACAACGTCATTCCGGATCACGCCGTACTGCGCGGCACCGTGCGCACCCTGTCGAACGACACGCTGGACCTGATCGAGTCCCGCATGCGCGACATGACCGCGCACCTGTGCCAGGCGCTGCGCTGCACGGCAGATTTCCACTTCAGCCGCGAATACCCGGTCACGGTCAATCACCCGGCCGAAACGGCCCTGAGCGCCCAGGTCATCACCGAACTCTTCGGCGCCGATCACCTGGACGCCGCCGTGCGCCCTTCCATGGGAGCCGAAGACTTCGCCTTCATGCTGCAGGCGCGCCCCGGCTGTTATGTCTGGATCGGCAACGGCCCGGGCGACCACCGCACCGCCGGCCACGGCCTGGGCCCCTGCACCCTGCACAACAGCAGCTACGATTTCAACGACGCGCTCATCCCCCTGGGGGCCGCCTACTGGGTGCGCCTGGCGCACCGGTATCTGGACCGGGTCGCGGGCACGCAGCCACCGGAATAAGGCCGTGTGCAGGTCGCGGCGCCGATCGCGCATGCGAGATGCGCCATCGGGTCATCCCCTGCATCGACGCAGGGACCGGCGATCCCATCCCTGAACAATGCAGCACATTTTCAGACAGGGCACGGCTGATCCAGGCACAGTCCGGCCGACTGGCGCCTGCCGCATGGTCAGCCCTCTGCGACCAGCCCCGTCAGCGGGCCAGCCCCCCACTTCCGGGTAAAATACGCGATCTGCCCCAAGCGCCCGTGCGGCCGCAACAGGCTTCCCCCGAGCAACGCCCAGAGGTCGACATGTCAAACACCCTGCCCAAACACGACCGTCCCGCCGTCCTGCGCGTCATGCCCATGCCGGCCGATGCCAACATCCACGGCGACGTCTTCGGCGGCTGGATCATGTCCCAGGTCGACATCGCCGGCTCCATCCCGGCCACCCGTCGCGCCGCCGGCCGCGTCGCCACCGTTGCAGTGAATGCCTTCACCTTCAAGCATCCCGTCTTCGTCGGCGATCTGCTGAGCTTCTATGCCGAGATCCTGCACACGGGCCGCACCTCGATCACCGTCGCCGTCGAGGTCTACGCCGAGCGCCAGCGCCTGGAAGCCGAGGTCGTCAAGGTCACGGAAGCCACCCTGACCTACGTGGCCACCGACGAAAACCGCCACAGCCGACCCCTGCCACCCCTCTGAGGAATGCGTGCTTATGGCCGATCAGCCCGTCCTCGAGACTGCCTCTCCCGTTGTCATCCCGCGCCGCCTGGACCCTGAAGACGCCATGCTGGCCTTGCAGGAGCTGCAGGCCATCCTGAAGCGCCAGGAGGTCGTGGACGCGCTCGCCCAGCGCCAGCAGGAAGCCGAGGACGAAGACGGCTCGAACCTGCTCGAAGGCATGCTGCATCGCCAGCACGAGGACGAAATCCGGCAGATCATCAACGCACTGCATCCGGCCGACATCGCCTTCATCCTGGAATCATTGCCCGTGCAGCAGCGCCAGGCCGTCTGGCAGCTGGTCAGCCAGGAATACGATGCCGACGTGCTGCTCGAGGTCGAGGACTGGGTGCGCGAGTCGCTGATCGAGTCCATGAACCACGAGGACCTGATCGCTGCCACCGGCACCATGGATGCCGACGAGATCGCCGACATCGCGCCCGATCTGCCGGCCGAGGTCATCGCGGAAGTCCAGAAGGGCCTGACCGACGCCGAACGCGCCCAGCTGATCGCCGCCATGGGCTACCCCGAAGGCACCGTCGGCGCCATCATGGACTTCGACATGGTGCGCGTGCGCGAAGACGTCACCCTGGAAGTCGTGCTGCGCTACCTGCGCCGCCTGCACGAGCTGCCCGACCACACCGACCAGATCTTCGTCGTGGACCGATCCGACCTGCTGCGCGGCACCCTGTCGCTGTCGCGCCTGCTGGTCAGCGAGCCGGACACCCTGGTCAGCGACGTCCTGCAGCCCGACGTCCTGAGCCTGAACCCCATGGATTCCGACGCCGATGCCGCCAGCGCCTTCGAACGCTACGACCTGGTCTCCGCCCCCGTGGTCGACGAACAGGGCCGCCTGATCGGCCGCGTCACCATCGACGAGGTCGTGGACGTGCTGCAGGAGGACTCGCACGAGCAGGAACTGTCGCGCGCCGGCCTGCAGGAAGAAGACATGTTCGCCCCCGTGCTGTCCGCCCTGCGCAACCGGGCCCCCTGGCTGCTGGTCAATCTGTGCACGGCGTCCATCGCCTCGCTGGTGGCATCCCGCTTCGAGGACACCGTCAGCCACATCGTCATCCTGGCGTTCCTGATGTCGATCGTGGCCGGCATCGGCGGCAATTCCGGCAACCAGACCATGACCATGATCATCCGCGCCATGGCCACCGGGCGCGTCACCGGCGCCAACATCTGGCAGCTGGTGAAACGCGAACTGCAGGTCACCTTTCTGGTGGGCGCCTGCGGCAGCCTGGTGGCCGCCACCTTCGCCTGGGCGATCTCGGACTCCTACGCCATCGCCGCCGTCATGATGGCCGCCATGGTCGGCAACATGCTGATCGGTGCCGCCCTGGGCGTACTCATTCCGCTCCTGCGCGACCGCTTCGGCAAAGATCCCGCCGTGGGATCCTCGGTGCTGCTCACCTTCGCGACCGACTCCCTGGGATTCTTCCTGTTCCTGGGCCTGGCGACGATTTTTCTGCTTTGAGCAGTCTTCTGAACGTCCGCCGGAGCAACGTTCCACCCGATACAGAAACAAATCCGCCTGACCTTTGGCACGTTCTTCTTTCAGACGTTCTTTCTTCAAGGGGCACGTATTTCACGAGGCCTCAGTCAGGCAAGTATGCGCAACCCTGCAAAGAAATCCACCCGCTGAGCAAACCGTGCTTTCCAGCGTTCATGAGGATCTCGGGGTAAACACCCGGCAGACTGTCCGAACTGGCGGCGGCCGTCCGAATCGACACCACCCTGAAATGTCTGAAAACTCGCGTCAACCATGGCTTTCCACTGCTTCTCTGCCAATTTCACCGGACACTTCCGGCCAGACACAAGCGTTTAATGCAAATTATCAAGACATTTTCACAGCGCAATGATATTTATGGATGATCGCAAGAATTACCGTACTGTCAGTGGCGGTGTAACACCACACTTATCTGGTGGCATCAAATGGCGGCGAATAGTTGGTCAGCATGGCAGCAAGCGCCCAAATGCCGCGCTTGCTGCCATGCGACATCTTATTCGAGCCCTTGCGGTTTCGTACCGCGGCGGGCACCCAGAGACTCAGAAAGTCCCCCGGAACGAGTCATGTTCAAACACCCCAGGACGACTCGTGCTCGGACACCCCTGAAACCAGTCATGTTCAGACACCCCGGGACGGGTCGTGTGCTGATCTGGCGCGAGCTTCGAGCCCGCCGGACAAAAGACCCACGGCGGGGGACAAGCGAGCCGCTGTCTGAGCACAAACGGACAGCCTGAAGCTGTCCGTTTGTGCGAGTTCGGCGAGCGCCCCGCTGTGGGTCTGGCGTCCGGGCAGTTCCGGCGCAGCCGGAACCGGGCGAGGCTCGCGCCAGATCAGCACACGACCCGGCCAGCGTCAGAGACAAACCAAGGACCTGCACATCATCCACACCAGCGTCAGAGACAAACCAAAGACCTGCAGATCATCCACACCAGCGCCAGAGGCAGACCACAGGCCCGCACATCAGCCGCGCCAACGCAAGAACCCAACCCCCCTACTTCAGCCGACCATGGCAATGCTTGTACTTCTTCCCGCTACCACACGGGCAAGGCTCATTGCGCCCCACCCGCGGCACCGCACCGGCCGGCATCGCCGCCTTCCGGCCCGCAGGCGCCTGATCCAGCCCCGGATCCTCGCCGCGCAGCGCCGCATCATAATCCGCATGGTGATAGCGCACATTTTCCAGCGCAGGCGCAGCCGGCTCCTCGACCTCGACCTGCTCGCGCGACTGAATCCGCACCGTCATCAGCACCCGGATCGTCTCATTGCGAATCCGGTCCAGCATGTCCGAAAACAGCGTGAACGCTTCGCGCTTGTACGCCTGCTTCGGATCCTGCTGCGCATACCCCCGCAAATGGATCCCCTGGCGCAGATGATCCAGCGACGCCAGATGACTGCGCCAGTTCGAATCCAGCGCCTGCAACAGCACCGAACGCTCGAACGGCTCCCAGCCCTCGCGACCCACCAGCGCCACCTTTTCATCATATAGACGCAGCGCCTCGGCCAGCACCCGCTCGAGCAGATCATCATCCGTCAGATCCGGTTCCTTCTCGAGCATCTCGGCCAGTGACAGCGTGATCGCCCAGTCCGATTCCAGCGACGCCTGCAGACCCGGAACATCCCACTGCTCCTCCATGGTCTCTTCGGGAATATAGCGACGGAACACCGCCGTGATCTCGGCGTCCCGCAGATTGGCGATCATGTCCGCCACCGATGCGGCTTCCAGCACCTCGTTGCGCTGCGTATAGAGCACCTTGCGCTGATCATTGGCCACGTCATCATATTCCAGCAATTGCTTGCGGATGTCGAAGTTGCGGGCCTCCACCTTGCGCTGCGCCGACTCGATCGACCGCGACACCATGCGCGCCTCGATCGGCTCGCCCTCCGGCAGCCGCAGGCGTTCCATGATCGAGCGCACCCGGTCACCGGCAAAGATGCGCATCAGCGAATCTTCCAGCGACAGATAAAAGCGCGATGAGCCCGGATCCCCCTGGCGCCCCGCACGGCCGCGCAGCTGATTGTCGATGCGGCGCGACTCGTGGCGTTCCGTGCCGATGATGCGCAAACCGCCCGCCTTTTTGACCGCCTCATTGGCGGGTGCCCATTCCGCGCGAATCGCGACAATGCGGGCTTCCTTTTCCTCGGGCGTCAGGTCCGGATCGGCATGCACCAGATCCACCTGCCTTTCCACGCTGCCGCCCAGCACGATGTCAGTACCACGCCCCGCCATGTTGGTGGCGATCGTGATGTGGCCCGGCTTGCCCGCCTCGGCCACGATCTCGGCCTCGCGGGCGTGCTGCTTGGCGTTCAGTACCGAGTGCGGCAGCCCCGCCTTCTGCAGGGCATTGGACAGCAACTCTGAATTCTCGATGCTGGTCGTACCCACCAGCACCGGCTGGCCGCGCTTGTGGCAATCCATGATGTCCGCCAGGATGGCCTGATATTTTTCCGCGTCGGTCTTGAAGACCTGATCATTCTGGTCTTCGCGCACCATGGGCCGGTTGGTCGGGATGATCACGGTTTCCAGCCCGTAGATTTCCTGGAATTCGTAGGCCTCGGTGTCGGCCGTTCCCGTCATGCCCGCCAGCTTGTCGTACATGCGGAAATAATTCTGGAAAGTGATCGAGGCCAGCGTCTGGTTCTCGTTCTGGATGCGCACCCCTTCCTTAGCCTCCACGGCCTGGTGCAAGCCGTCGGACCAGCGCCGGCCCGCCATCAGGCGCCCGGTAAATTCGTCGACGATCACGACCTCGTCGTTTTGCACCACATACTGCTGGTCGCGGTGAAACAGATTGTGCGCCCGCAGAGCCACCAGCAGATGATGCATCAGCGAAATGTGGCGCGGATCGTACAGGGACTCGCCCTCGGGCAGAATGCCCAGACGGCTCATGATCTGCTCGGCATTGATCTGGCCGGCTTCGGACAAATGCACCTGCTGGGCCTTTTCATCCACCCAGAAATCGCCCTCGGGCTCGGGCTCGTGGGGCTTGGGCTCCTCGGTCATGCGCGTGAGCAGCGGCGGCACCGAATTCATGCGCACGTACAGTTCCGTATTGTCCTCGGCCTGGCCGGAAATGATCAGCGGCGTGCGCGCCTCGTCGATCAGGATCGAGTCCACCTCGTCGACGATCGCGTAGGCCAGGCTGCGCTGGCGGCGATCCTCGGGGCGGTATTCCATATTGTCACGCAAGTAGTCGAAGCCGTACTCGTTGTTCGTGCCATAGGTGATGTCCGCCTGATAGGCGGCGCGCTTTTCCTCGTTTTCCTGCTGGGGCACGACCACCCCCACGGTCAGGCCCAGAAAGCCGTACAGCCGTCCCATCCATTGCGCATCGCGGCGGGCCAGATAGTCGTTCACGGTGACCACGTGCACACCACGCCCGTTCAGGGCGTTCAAGTAGACGGCCAGCGTGGCCATCAGGGTCTTGCCCTCGCCCGTGCGCATTTCGGCGATCTTGCCATTGTGCAGCGCGATGGCCCCCAGCAACTGGACATCGAAGTGCCGCATGCCGAACACCCGCTTGCTGGCCTCGCGAACCACGGCGAAGGCTTCCGGCAGCAGCGCATTCAGGGACTGGCCCGCGACGATGCGCTCACGGAATTCATCGGTCTTGGCCCTGAGAGCCTCGTCGGACAGGCCCTGCAGGGCCGGTTCGAGCGCGTTGACCTGCGCCACCTGCTTGCGATATTGCTTCAGCAGCCGGTCATTGCGGCTGCCGATGATCTTTTTGAGCAGAGAAACCATATCGTGTCGTCGCTGCGCGTCAGGCCGGTGGCCAGGCGCCGAGTGATTGTCAGGTACGACCGCCGAACGGCAATCGCAGGTAAACGCTGCAGTTTAACGCAGCCGGGTAGCCCCCGCATCGGCGGGCGGGCCACCGTCGGCCACGCGCGCCGCCCCCAGGGCCAGCCGCGTCTGTGCATCCTGCTGAATGAAAAGCGTCGGATCCAGCGGATAGTCTGCCATGCGGACTTCGAAGTGCAGATGCGAACCCGTGGAACGCCCGGTGCTGCCCACGCGTGCGATCGTCTGACCCTGGCGCACGATGTCGCCCGGCTTGACCAGCAGGCTGGATGCGTGGGCGTAGCGGGTGCTCAGCCCATTGCCGTGATCGATTTCCACCATCTTGCCATATCCGTGCAAGGTGCCGGCGCGCACCACCAGCCCGCCCGAGGCGGCGTGGATGGGTGTGCCCCGCGGGGCGGCGAAATCCAGGCCCTCGTGCATCGTGTGGCGCCCGTTGACGGGGTTGCGGCGCCAGCCGAAGGAGGAACTGAGAGCAGGATAATCCACGGGAGACAGCGTCGGCAGGCTGGCATTGAAACCGGCCTGGCGCGACAGTGCGGCGTCCACCAGGGTGTAGGCGTCTTCCTGGCCGTCCAGACGCCGGCCCAGGGCATCGATATGACGTCCCAGCAACTCGGCTGAGCCCACCCAGGGCGCAGGCAACGGCCGTGCGGGAATGTCGTCCATCACCTGGCCAGCGTCTGCCCGGGCCGGTGCGCTGGCGCTCGCGGGTGTGGCCGCGGTGGGCAGGGCCAGCGTCCCTGCCGACTGCGCCAGTGACGCGGCAGTCAGCTCGGGGGCCGTGTACGACAGCCCCGCTGCCTGCGTGACCCGCGTGCGCACGGCCTCCATGGCCAGCACGCGGCCCTGCAATTCGCCCAGCTTGCTGGCCAGGCCCGCCATGCTGCCCTGCAGCGCAGCGGCATTCTGCTGCAAGCGGGCATCCAGCACCTGGCGCTGGCCCGCGTCAAGAGCAGGGGTGCGCCAGGCCTGCCACTGGGCACCGCCCCAGGCGGCCAGCAGCAGGGCAGCGACCAGCCCCGGCCCTTTCAGGCGGCGCGCGCTAGAATGCCACCAGGGTGCCGCATTCGTGTCTCGTGTCCATCTCATCAGTCATCCATCCAGTCGTTCATTCATTCATGTCCAAGGCTTCGCCCGATCGGCGGGCCCGCTTGCCCGGTCGCCCTGCGCTGGACTGGCTGGCCCACCACCCCCAGGGGGCGCGCATGCTGCAAACCGCGCGCGAATTGCTGGCCATCCAGAGCGCGCTGGCCGCCGTGCTGCCGCCTGCGCTGGCACGCCACATGCGCGTGGCCCGTGTGGATGGACCACAGATCACCGTGGTGGTTCCGGGGCCGGCGCACGCAGCGCGCCTGCGCCAGCTGACGGCAGGCGCCGCAGAGCACCTGAACACCGCCGGCTGGCCCATCCACAGGATTCTGATCCGGATCGACGCCGCCATGGGGCGCGGCGCGACACAAACAGCCATCCGGGAAGCCGAGCCCCTGGGAGAGGCGGCATTGCGGTCCTTTGAGGCGCTGGGTCGCGAGGTGGCGCCCGGCCCGCTGGCCGATGCCATCGGCCGCCTGCTGCGTCACCACCGGGGCTGAGACGGGGGTCAGGCCAGTTGCCAGTCGCGGGTGAAGGCTGCCGGTGCGGCTTCCCGGGACTCGTAGCTGATCAGTTCCCAGCAATCCTGGCGGGCCAGCAAGGCGCGCACGAGCTGGTTGTTCAGGGCATGGCCCGATTTGCAGGCCACGTACCGGGCCACGAGCGGATGGCCGGCCAGGTACAGGTCCCCGATGGCATCGAGGATCTTGTGCTTGACGAATTCGTCGTCATAACGCAGGCCATCGACATTCAGCACGCGATATTCATCCATGACGATGGCATTGTCGAGACTGCCGCCGCGCGCCAGCCCCATGGAACGCAGGGTCTCGACCTCGCTGGCAAAGCCGAACGTGCGGGCGCGGGCGATCGTGCGCACATACGAATCCCGCGCAAAATCGACCTCGGCCGTATTGGCCGTGGCGTTGATCGCCGGATGGTGGAAATCGATGGAGAAGGACAGCGCAAAGCCGTCGTGCGGCTCCAGGCGCGCCCATTTCCGATCCAGTCCCTCGCCTTCGTGGACCTCGACGGGCTTGAGCACCCGCAGAAAGCGCTTCGGGGCGGACTGCTCCTGCAATCCGGCGCTGCGCAGCAGATAGACGAAGGTGGCCGCGCTGCCATCCATGATGGGCACTTCTTCGGCATCCAGGTCCACGTGCAGGTTGTCGACCCCCAGGCCGGCCAGCGCCGACATCAGGTGCTCGACGGTGGACACGCGCACGGAACCCTGCTGCAGGACCGAGGCCAGGCGCGTGTCGCCCACCGCGTCGGCACGGGCCGGCAGATCCACGATTTCAGGCAGGTCCACGCGATGAAAGATGATGCCGGTGTTCGCTTCGGCAGGGCGCAAGGTGATTTGCACACGCCGGCCGGAATGCAGGCCCACACCCTTGGTGGAGATCGGCCGTTTGATGGTGCGCTGCAGGAGCATGAGAGTCTTTGAAAGCAGAAAAAAGACGGCGCAGGGCTCACCCCGCCAGCCGGAACTTGAACATTGTACTAAACCTCCGGGTTTTCCACGATGGCCAGCCCTGGGGACCACTCATTCGCTGCGGTGGCGTGCACACCCCCAGGGGCAGGAGGGTGCACGCCAGGCGCCGCGCGCTGCCGTCCGGCAGCCGCGTGTGAGGTCGACCGTTGCGGACTGTCCGGTGCTCAGTCCGCCTGTTTGCGCAGGAAAGCCGGAATGTCGAAGTGATCCATGCCTGCGGTCTCCAGCGCCCTGACCTGGGCCGTGGCGTTGCTGCGCGGGTTGCGCATGACGGTGGGCATATCCGTCCCGGCAAAGTCGTGTCCGGCATGAAGCGGCATATTGTCCGTGCCGGTGCGCTGCGCCTGGGCATTGTTCGACACCAGCTGCGGACGGTTGATGTTCGAGCCCAGGCCGGTGGCCACGACCGTGACACGCAGCTCCTCGCCCATGGATTCATCATAGGCCGTGCCGAAAATCACCGTGGCATCCTCGGAGGCGTAGCTGCGGATCGTCTCCATGATCTCGCGGGTCTCGCGCATTTTCAGGGTGCGGCTGGCGGTGATGTTCACCAGGATGCCACGGGCACCGTGCAGATCCACGCCCTCGAGCAGCGGGCAGGCGATGGCGTGCTCGGCAGCCACGCGGGCGCGATCGGCCCCGGCCGCCACCGCCGTGCCCATCATGGCCTGACCCTGCTCGCCCATGATGGTCTTGACGTCCTCGAAGTCGACGTTGACATTGCCTTCGACATTGATGATCTCGGCAATCCCGGCGCAGGCATTGTGCAGCACGTCATCGGCCGCGCGGAAGCAATCTTCCTGTGTCGCGTCATCGTCCATCAGGTCGTAGAGGTTCTCGTTGAGCACGACCACCAGGGAATGCACATGACGGGACAATTCACGAATGCCCTCCTCGGCCATGCGCATGCGCTTGCTGCCCTCGAAACCGAAAGGCTTGGTGACCACGCCCACGGTCAGAATGCCCAGTTCCTTGGCCACTTCGGCCACCACGGGACCCGCGCCCGTCCCGGTGCCCCCGCCCATGCCGGCCGTAATGAACACCATGTGGGCCCCATTCAGGGCCGCGCGGATTTCTTCGCGCGCCGTTTCGGCGGCGGCGCGCCCCTGATCGGGCTTGGCACCCGCGCCCAGGCCGGTGCGACCCAGACGAACCTGAACGGGCGCTTCGCTGGTGACGAGCGCCTGTGCATCGGTGTTGGCGCAGATGAACTCCACCCCCTGCACGCCCGAACGGATCATGTGGGCGACGGCATTGCCGCCTGCTCCGCCCACACCGACGACCTTGATCACGGTCCCGTTTCTGCTGGTATCCAGCATTTCAAAATTCATCATGGTTGACTCCCTCACGCAAAAAAACGAACAACACCCCTGAAAATTCATGCGGACCTGCAGGTCCCGGTGCCCCTCGGTCGATCCGGATGGCACCCCGGGGATCCTCTGACCGGAGGATCCCTAGTTCATGAACCACTCCTTCATGCGCGTCAGAATGGATTTGACCGCTCCCTTCTGTTGCGCCACCTTGCGACCGCGTGCACGCTGCATGCGCGCCTCGGTCAACAAGCCCATCACCGTCGCGAAGCGCGGACTGCGCATCACGTCGGACAAACTGCCCTCGTACATCGGCACCGCCACGCGCACCGGCTTGAGGAGCACATCCTCGGCCAGTTCGACGATGCCCGGCATGAGCGCCGTCCCGCCGGTCAGCACCACCCCGGATGACAGCAATTCCTCGTAGCCGGATTCGCGCAGGATCTGCTGCACGAACCCGAACAATTCCTCCATGCGCGGCTCGATCACGGCCCCCAGGGCCTGACGCTTGACGCTGCGGTTGGGGCGATCCCCCAGGCCCGGCACCTCGATCATTTCTTCGGCCTTGGCCAGCACCTGCTTGGCCACGCCATGGCGCAGCTTGATCTCCTCGGCATCCGGCGTGGGCGTGCGCAGCATCGCGGCGATGTCGCTGGTCACCTGGTCCCCGGCAATCGGAATCACGGCCGTGTGACGGATCGCGCCCCCGGTGTAGATCGCAATGTCGGTGGTGCCCCCGCCGATATCGATCAGCACGACCCCCAGTTCCTTCTCGTCGGCCGTCAGGCAGGCCAGGCTGGAAGCCAGCGGCTGCAGGATCAGGTCCTGCACCTCGAGGCCGCAGCGACGCACGCACTTGACGATGTTCTGCGCGGCGCTCACGGCTCCGGTGACGATGTGCACGCGCACTTCCAGCCGCATGCCGCTCATGCCGATGGGCTCACGGATGTCTTCCTGGGCATCGACGATGAATTCCTGTGTCAGCACATGCAGCACCTGCTGATCGGTCGGGATGTTCACGGCCTTGGCGGTCTCGATCACGCGCGCCACGTCCGTGGCGGTCACCTCCTTGTCCTTGACGGCCACCATGCCGCTGGAATTGAAGCTGGTGATGTGGCTGCCGGCGATGCCGGTGTAGACCTCGCGGATCTTGCAGTCGGCCATCAGTTCGGCCTCTTCCAGGGCGCGCTGGATGGAACTCACGGTCGATTCGATGTTGACGACGACGCCCTTGCGCATGCCCTCGGATTCATGCTGGCCAAGGCCCAGCACTTCGAACCCCCCATCGGGCAGGATCTCGGCAACGACGGCCACCACCTTGCTGGTGCCGATATCGAGAGCAACGATCAGATCTTTGATGTCACGGGTCATGGTCTGGGCGGTCGGGTAGATGCGGAAGTTTCAGGGGCCAGCGTGATGGCGAATCCGTTGGGATAGCGCAAATCGGCGCTGGCGATCAGGCGGCTGCCCAGGCGCCGGGACAGCTCTGGCCACGCCCGGACGAAGCGCTCGATGCGGGCGGCAAATGGCAAGGCGCCCGGGCGGCCGTGCGGGTCTGTGGCGTCGGCGGCCGGGTCACGGCCCAGGGCCAGGTGCACGCCATCGGACAGGGTCACCTCCCAGGCGTAGCGCGGCGTCAGCGTCGCATCACGCACGCTCAACCCCAGCGGCGCGAACCAGCGCGCAATTTCAGCATAGCGCTGCACGACCAGCCGCTCGGAGCTGGTCGGGCCGTTGAGCTGCGGCAAGTGCAGGCCATCGGGCAATTCGCCCTGGTTGGCCGTAAAGGCTTCACCCCACGTATTGATCATCTGGTTTTCATTCCACAGGGCGAGCGGCTGCTGCTCTTCGATGTGCACCCGCAAGGTGGACGGCCAGACCCGCTGCACCGTCGCATGGCGCACCCAGGGCGCGGTCTCGATGCGGTGGCGCACCCGGTTCAGATCCAGCAGGAAGAAATTGCCGTGCACCTGGCCCGCCAGGGCCGTCTGCAGGCTGATCGGCGTGACATATTGCAGCCCGGCCTCGGCCATCGGCGCGATTTCGATGTGCGAAATCGAAAAATAAGGCCGCCGGATCGTCCACAGCACAGCCCCCGCCACCATGGCCGATACTGCCAGCAGGGCCAGCAGATTGGCGATCAGGTTGGTCAGACGGGCATCAGCGAACACGTTCGGATCCTCCGCGACTCAGACAGCGGCCGGCGGGCGCAACTTGCAGCGCGCCGTGGCCAGAATTGCGACGCACAGCTGGCCATAGCTCATGCCGGCCGCGCTCGCGCCCATGGGCACGAGCGAGTGGCTCGTCATGCCCGGCGAGGTGTTCATTTCCAACAGCCAGGGGCGGCCCTGCGCATCCAGCATGATGTCGGCACGACCCCAGCCCTCGCAACCCAGCACCCGGTAGGCCTGCTCCGTCAAGCCGCGGATGTGACGCTCCAGCTCGGGCGGCAGTTCGGCGGGACACACATAACGGGTGTCATTCGACACGTACTTGTGTTCGTAGTCGTAATTTCCCTGGGGCGCGATGATCTCGATGATCGGCAGCGCACGGGCCGCCAGGCCCGAGCCCAGCACCGCCACGGTCAGCTCGCGTCCGCGAATGAACTGCTCGGCCAGCGCCACCTCATCATGGCGACAGGCCAGTGCCTGCGCCGCCTCCATCTGGTCGGCCGACTCGACCCGCGTCAGGCCCAGCGTCGAGCCCTCGTGAGGCGGTTTGATGATCAGCGGCAGGCCCAGCTCGTCTGGCAGCCCGGACGGATCGGCGTCACAATCCAGCACGGCAAAATGCGGCGTGGGCAAGCCATGCTGCAGCCACACGCGCTTGGTGGTGATCTTGTCCATGGCCAGGCTGGACGCCAGCGGCCCGCTGCCCGTATAAGGGATGCGCAGCAGCTCCAGCGCCCCCTGCATCGTGCCGTCTTCGCCATAGCGTCCATGCAGGGCGATGAAGACCCGGTCGAAGCCGGCTTCGGCCAGTTCGGCCAGGCTGTGCCGCCCGGTATCGAACAGGTGCGCGTCCACGCCTTCTTCCCGCAGCGCGGCACAGACGCCCGCACCGGACATCAGCGAGACTTCGCGCTCGGCCGAACTGCCCCCGTACAGCACGCCCACGCGACCAAAAGACGGATTCATGCCCGACTCCCCAGTTGAGCAGGCACGCGGCTGATGGACCCCGCACCCATGATGATCACGACATCGCCGTCACGGGCGAAGTCCTGGATGGCCCCGGCCATGTCGGCCACGTCCTCGATGAAGACCGGTTCGACCCGGCCCGCCACCCGCAGGCCGCGCGCGAGCGCACGCCCGTCGGCGGCAATCAGGGGCGCTTCCCCTGCCGCATAGACCTCGGTCAGCAAGACGGCATCGGCCAAGCCCAGCACACGCACAAAATCCTCGAAACAGTCCCGGGTGCGGGTGTAACGATGCGGCTGGAAGGCCAGCACCACCCGGCGATCGGGCCAGGCGCCGCGCGCGGCCGCCAGCGTGGCGGCCATCTCGACCGGGTGGTGGCCATAGTCGTCGACCACCGTGTAGGTGCCGCCGCCGTGCGCGGCGCTGACCGGGAAATCCCCCACCTGGGTGAAGCGGCGTCCCACGCCGCGGAACTGCGTCAGAGCCTCGGTGATGGCCTCGTCGGGCACGCCCAGCTCCGTGGCCACCGCTATGGTGGCCAGCGCGTTGAGCACATTGTGGCGTCCGGGCAGATTCAGGCAGACCGACAGCGGTGGCAAGGTACCCTGAGCCCCCTGGCGGTCCACCTCGAAACACATGGTCGTGCCCCGGGCACGGAGTTCGCGGGCCCGCACCTGGGCCGGCAGATCGATGCCATAGGTGGTGATGGGTCGGGACACAAAGGGCATGATCTCGCGCACGTTCGGATCATCCATGCACAGCACGGCGCTGCCGTAGAACGGCAGGCGCTGGGTGAATTCGACGAAGGCCGTTTTCAGCCGCGCCACATCATGGCCGTAGGTGTCCATGTGGTCCAGATCGATGTTGGTGATGATGGCCATCACGGGCAGCAGATTCAGGAACGACGCATCCGACTCGTCGGCCTCGACCACGATGTACTCGCCCTGTCCCAGGCGGGCGTTGGCATCGGCTGCGTTCAGCCGCCCGCCGATCACAAAGGTGGGATCCAGGCCGCCGGCGGCCAGCACGCTGGCCACCAGGCTGGTGGTCGTGGTCTTGCCATGGGTGCCCGCCACGGCAATGCCCCGCTTCAGGCGCATCAGCTCGGTGAGCATCAGGGCGCGCGGCACCACCGGCACACCGGCCGCACGCGCAGCCAGGACTTCAGGATTGTCGGCACGAATGGCGCTGGACGTCACCAGGGCGCCCGCCCCCCGGATGTGCTCGGCCGCATGGCCGATCATGATGCGCGCCCCCTGTGCAGCCAGGTGTTGCGTCACCGCCGTTTCCTGGACATCGGATCCGCTGATGGAATAGCCCAGGTTCAGCAGGACTTCGGCAATGCCGCTCATCCCGGACCCCCCGATCCCCACAAAATGGATGCTGCGGATGCGATGCTTCATGCCGATTCCTCTTTGGTGTGAACGCAGGCCTCGGCGATCAGCTGCGCAGCATTCAGGCTGGCATGCTCATGGGCATGGGCGGCCACGGCGGCCAGTTCAGGGCGCTCGCGCGCAGCCAGCCAGGCCGACAGCCCGCCGGCGGTCAGATCGGCCTGAGGCATCAGCCAGCCTCCGCCACATTCCGACAGATACCGGGCGTTGGCCGTCTGATGGTCGTCGATGGCATGCGGCAGCGGGATGAACAGGGCCGCGACCCCCACCGCCGCCACTTCGGCCACGGTCATGGCACCCGCGCGGCAAATGACCAGATCGGCCTGCGACAGGGCCTGCGCCATGTCCTCGATGAAGGCGCTGACACGGGCTTCGACGCCCAGCCGCGCGTACCGCTCGCGCACCGCCTCGACATGACGCTCGCCTGACTGGTGATGCACGTGCGGGCGCGACTCGGGGGGCAGCAAGGCCAGGGCCTCGGGAATCACCGCGTTCAGGGGCGCGGCGCCCAGACTGCCACCCAGCACCAGCAGTTGCAAGGCACCCTCGCGGGCTGCATAACGCTCGGCAACCGGCGTCACCGCAGTCAGGGCGGCCCGCACCGGATTGCCGACCATGAGTGCGCTGGGCAGGGCGCCGGGAAACCCGGTCAGCGCGCGCCGCGCAAAGCGCGCCAGCAACCGGTTGGCACTGCCCGCCACGGCATTCTGTTCGTGCACCACCAGCGGGATGCCCGACAGACGTGCCATCAGACCGCCGGGCACGGCCGCATAGCCGCCCATGCCCAGCACGACGTCGGGGCGATGCACCCGCAACAGCCGACGCACGCGCAGGCAGGCCGCTGCAAGCGCGAACGGCAGCTTCAGCAGGGTCAGCAGCCCTTTGCCGCGCACGCCGCCGAAACGCAGCGGCAGCAGCTCGATGCCGTGCGCAGGCACCAGGCGCCCCTCCATGCGCTCGGGGTTGCCCAGCCATTGCACCTGCCAGCCCTGCCCGCGCAGCACTTCGGCGACGGCCAGGCCGGGCATGATGTGACCGCCCGTGCCGCCGGCCATGATGAGGATTCTGGGCGGCGTCATCGACGTTTCCCCCGCATCATGCAGCGGGTTTCGTGATCGACCCGCAGCAGCAGCGCCACCGCCACCAGATTCAGAACGATCCCGGAGCCTCCGTAGCTGACCAGCGGCAGCGTCAGGCCCTTGGTCGGCAGCAGTCCCAGGCAGACACCGACGTTGATGAAGGCCTGCACGCTCAGCCACAAGGCCACGCCCTGTGCCACCAGACCGTCAAAGACGCGCTCGAGCACCATGGCCTGGCGCGCGATGTCGAAGCCGCGCAGCACGATATAGGCAAACACGCCGATCAGGCACAGGATGCCGACAAAGCCGAGTTCCTCGCCAATCACGGCGACAATGAAGTCGGTATGGGCTTCAGGCAGGTAGTGCAGCTTTTCGACACTGGCACCCAGGCCGACGCCAAACCATTCGCCGCGCCCCAGCGCAATCAGCGAATGCGACAGCTGGTAGGCGCTGCCATAGGCGTTGTCCGGATTCCAGGGATCCAGATAGACGAAGATGCGCTCTCGCCGCCAGGGCGACACCCAGATCAGCAACAGAAAGCCGGACATGAGCAGCGATATCAGCGTAGCGAACAGCTTCAGGTTGATGCCGCCGATGAACAGGATGCCCACGGCAATGGCGCCGATGACGATGAAGGCGCCCAGGTCCGGCTCCATCAGCAGCAGCAGGCCGACCACCGCCAGGGTCAGGGCCATCGGCACGAAACCGCGCAGAAAGCCCTGCAGGTGCGCCTGCTTGCGCATCACATAGTCGGCGGCATACAGCAACACGGCCACCTTCATCAGTTCGGACGGCTGAAAATTCACCGGCCCCAACGGCAGCCAGCGGCGTGCCCCATTGACCTCGCGACCTATGCCGGGCACGAGCACCAGCACCAGCATCAGCAGCGTCAAGGCGAACAGCGGCAGGGCCAGCTTCTGCCAGACACGCAGGGGCACGCTGGCCGTGAACAGGGCCGCCAGCACACCGACCAGGATGAATACCGCATGACGACCCACAAAATAGAAGCGGCCGTAGCTTTCGTAACGGGGTCCGTCGGACAATGCGATCGAGGCCGAATAGACCATCAGCAGGCCAAACAGCACCAGCGCACTGACGGCCACGATCAGGCCCACGTCCACGCTGGGCAGCGTGGTGCGCCCCGGGCGCACCGCATTCAGGCCGGAGGCCAGTTCGCCGAATACGCTCATGACACCACCCCGCGATCGGCTGCGAGCTCGCGCACCGATTCAACGAAACAGGCGCTGCGATGCGCATAATTGCGAAACATGTCCATGCTGGCGCACGCGGGCGACAGCAGCACGGCATCACCGGGCTGCGCCAGCGCCAGACCACGCTCCACCGCTTGCGCGAGCGTGTCGCAGACCTGCAGCGGCACCCCGCAGCCGGCCAGCGCCCGACCGATGATCGGGCCGTCCTGGCCGATGAGCAGCACCGCGCGGACATGGTCGCGCACCGCCGGCGCCAGCGGCGAGAAATCCTGCCCCTTGCCCAGGCCGCCCGCAATCAGCACGATCGGTTGTCCCAGGCCCCGCAGCGCGGCCAGCGTGGCCCCCACATTGGTGCCCTTGCTGTCGTCGATGAAGTCCACGCCGGCGATGGACAGCACGAATTCCGTGCGGTGCGCCTCACCCCGATAGGCACGCAGCGCGTGCAGCATGGGCGCCCACGGCAGGCCGACGGCCTGGCCCAGCGCCAGCGCAGCCAGGGCATTGAGCGCATTGTGCGTGCCGCGGATCTGCAGCGCCTCGGCCGGCATCAGGGCCAGCACCGACCCCGCCGCACGCGACGCCGACGGCAGCGCGGTCCGTTTGCCACGCGAGCGAACAGGGGGCGCATCGGCCTCGGTCACGTTGGCGACCGCCGCAGCCAGCCAGACCAGACCTTGCTGCTCGAACAGGCCCAGATCCCCGGTCAGTGTCGGTGCGTCCGCGCCAAAACTGCGCACTGCTTCGTGCCGCGTGTCTTCGACCATGGCCAGCACCAGCGGATCATCGCGATTGATGACGGCCACGCGGGCCATGCCCAGCAGTCGGGCCTTGGCTGCGGCATAGTCCTGCAGGGAGCCGTGCCAGTCCAGATGATCCTGGGTGACGTTCAGCACCACGGCGGCATCGACGGACAGCGTCGTGGTGGTTTCCAGCTGGAAACTGGAAAGTTCCAGCACCCAGACCTCGGGCAGCGTGCCGCTGGCCAGCGCCTCCTGCAGGCTGGCCAGCGCTGCCGGGCCGATATTGCCCGCCGCGCGGGCACTGCGCCCGCAGGCCTCGACCAACTGGCGCGTCAACGACGTGACCGTGGTCTTGCCATTGGTGCCGGTGACGGCCACCAGGGTGGGGGTGTACCCTTGGCTGCGCAGATCGGCCAGCGCCCGTGCGAACAGCTCGATCTCGCCCAGCACCTCGATGTGGCGGGCACGCGCCGCCGCCAGCAAGGCTGCCACGGGCGCTTCATGCGGATTCAGGCCGGGGCTCAGGATCACTGCCTGCACCCCGTCCAATGCCGCCGCCTGCAGTGCGTCCGGACCAAGGTGCAGATCGGCCGTGATGCCTCGCTGCGCCAGTATGTCCAGCCCGCCCGGCCGGGCCCGGGTATCCAGCACCCGCAGTCGTGCGCCGTGTGCGGCGCACCAGGCCGCTGCGGCCGCTCCGGTCTCCCCCAGGCCCAGGATCAGGATCAGCGTGTCGGCCTGGACCGAAGGAAATTTGAAGGATTGACTCATCGCAGTTTCAGGCTCGAGAGCCCGACCAGGACCAGCATCATGGTGATGATCCAGAATCGGACCACCACCTGGGTTTCCTTCCAGCCGCTGACCTCGAAATGATGATGCAGCGGCGCCATGCGGAACATGCGCCGGCCCTCGCCGTAGCGCTTTCGGGTGTACTTGAACCAGGTGACCTGCAGCATGACCGACAGCGTCTCGACCACGAACACGCCCCCCATGATGAACAGCACGATCTCCTGGCGCACGATCACGGCGATCGTCCCCAGCGCGCCGCCCAGGGCCAGCGCCCCCACATCCCCCATGAAGACCTGGGCGGGATAGGTGTTGAACCACAGGAAGGCCAGCCCGGCACCCGCGATCGCCGCGCACAGCACCATGAGTTCCGACGCACCCGGAATATAGGGAAACAGCAGATACTTTGAATAGTCCACGCGCCCGACCACATAGGCAAAAATGCCCAGAGCCGAACCGATCATCACGGTCGGCATGATCGCCAGACCATCCAGGCCATCGGTCAGATTGACGGCATTGCTGGTCCCGACAATCACCAGCCAGGTCAGCGTGACGAACCCGAACACGCCCAGCGGATAGCTGACGGTCTTGAAGAAGGGCACGATCAGGTCGGCGCGTGCCGGCAGCGGCATGCTGAAGCCGCTCAGGACCCAGCTGCTGAAAAGCGGCCACAGATCCGTATTGGCCGGGGCAGCCACCGCAAAGCTGAGGTACACCGCGGCGACCCCGCCAATGATGGCCTGCCAGAAAAATTTCTGGCGTGCCGGCATGCCTTCGGGGTCATGGTGGACGACCTTGCGATAGTCGTCGGCCCAGCCGATCCAGCCAAAACCGAAGGTGACCAGCAGCACCGCCCAGACGAAGCGGTTGGTCCAGTCGGCCCACAGCAGCGTGCTGATGCCGATGGCGATCAGGATCAGCGCACCACCCATTGTGGGGGTCCCGGTTTTTTGCAGATGGCTCTGCGGCCCGTAGCTGCGCACGGCCTGACCGATTTTCAGCGCCGTCAGGCGCCGAATCAGCCAGGGACCGGCCAGCAGGCCGATCGCCAGTGCCGTGGCACACGCCAGCAGCGCCCTGAACGTGATGCATTCGACCACGGCGAACGCGCGGAAATGCTCATCGGACAGCCAGCGCGCGAGCTCAAGCAGCATGATCGCCCTCCCCGAACAGGGTGTCTGCCTGCAGGGCATGCACCACCCGTTCCATGCGCATGCTGCGCGAGCCCTTGACCAGAATGTGTCCGGGCCGCGCAGCCAGCAGGCTGGGCAGCAGCGCATCCAGCGTGTCAAAGCCTTGCGCACCCGCGCCGAAGGCGGCGGCCGCCTGGCGCGCGGCAGGCCCCAGCGTGAGCAGCACGTCCACGCCGCGCTGGCGCGCGTAGGCGCCCACTTCGGCATGCATGGCCGGCCCCTGGTCGCCCACCTCCGCCATGTCCCCCAGCACCAGGATGCGACGTCCGTCCAGCGCGGCCAGCACGTCGATTGCGGCGCGCACGGAATCCGGATTGGCGTTGTAGGTGTCATCGATGAGCTGAAAGCCATCGGCCAGCGGCTGCGGATGCATGCGCCCACCCACTGGCGCAAAGGCCGTCAGTCCGGCCACGATCGTGTCCATGGGCGCACCGACCGCGGCCGCGCAGGTGGCTGCGGCCAGGGCATTGTGCAGATTGTGGCGCCCGGGTGCATGCAGCATGACCTGAGCTGATTCCTGCCCCAGGTGCAGGCGAAATTCCGTATGATCCACCCCCGCGTGGATCTGCGAGGCATGCACCTGGGCGCTCGCATCAAACCCGAAGCGTCGCACCACCCGGCTGCCCGCCAGTTCCTGCCACAGGGCGGCATGCGGCTCATCTGCCGGAAATACGGCCACGCCGTCCTCCGGCAGGGCCTGCAGCACGGCGCCGTTCTCGCGTGCCACGGCCTCGACCGTGTTCATGAATTCCTGGTGCTCACGCTGCGCATTGTTCACCAGCGCCACGGTCGGCCGTGCGATGGCGGCCAGCAGGGCAATTTCGCCCGGGTGGTTCATGCCCAGTTCCAGCACGGCCACCCGGTGTTCGGGACGCAAGCGCAAAAGCGTGAGCGGCAGCCCGATCTCGTTATTGAAATTCCCGCGGGTGGCCAGCCGCCGGTCCGCACCCACCCAGGCCGCCAGAATGGCGCTGACCATTTCTTTGGTGGTCGTCTTGCCGTTGCTGCCCGTGATGGCGATGACAGGCACCCGGAACAGACCGCGCCAGACCGCCGCAATGCGCTGCAGGGCCAGGCGGGTGTCACCCAGCACGATCTGCGGCAGGGGCGCACCCGCCACCGCGTGCGCCACAATGGCCGCCCGGGCACCTGCCTGGGCAGCAGCCGGCAGATAATCGTGACCGTCGAAATGCTCGCCGCTCAGGGCCAGGAACAATTCGCCCGCGGCCAGCTGGCGGGAATCCGTGGACAATTGGACACCCTGCCGCCAGGTCAGCGCGAAGCGCGCCCATTCGCGGTCATCGAAGGGACTGCGCACCTGCTGCACTTCCTGATACGTTTCGTGCCCCTTGCCGGCCAGGAGGACCACATCACCGTCCCCGGCGCGCCAGATGGCATTCAGAATCGCTCGGGCGCGATCGATTTCGACCGCAGGCTGCGTCGGCATGCCGGCCGTGATCGCCTGAATGATGGCCTGCGGCGATTCGGAGCGCGGATTGTCCGTGGTCACCACCACCGCGTCGGCCAGGCGTGCAGCCACGGCCCCCATCAGGGGGCGCTTGCCCGGATCGCGATCTCCGCCGCAACCAAACACGCAGACCAGCCGTCCGCCGCGCTCCCGCGCCACCGGGCGCAGCGCTTGCAGAACGTGTTCCAGCGCATCCGGGGTATGCGCGTAATCCACCACCACCAGCGGCTGCGGCCGAGCCGAACCGCTGCCACCCACTGCACTCACCACCTGCAAGCGCCCCGGGACCGGCTGCAGCACGGTCAGCGCCCGTGCGGTGCGACTCAGGCCCCAGCCCAGCTGCCGCAGCACGCCGGCCACCAGCAGCAGGTTGGAAATATTGTGCTCGCCCACCAGATTGGTCACGATCTGGGCGCTGCCGCCGGGCGTGATCAGATTGAAGACCAGCCCATTGGCGCCAAGCTGGATGTCTTCGGCACGGAAAGCGGCCTTGCTGCCGGGCTGCAGGCTGTAACCCACGCGCTGGCCGGATGGTGCCGGACTCGCCAGCAGTTCGGCACCCGCCGCATCATCGGCATTGATGACGGCACCGCGCAGGCTGGCCACCGCGAACAGCGCAAATTTGGCCTGCTTGTAGCGCGCCTCGGTACCGTGATAATCCAGATGATCGCGCGTCAGGTTCGTGAACCCGGCCACCTGGATGCGCACCCCGGCAAGCCGCCCCTGTTCGATGCCGATCGACGAGGCTTCGATGGCGGCCGCCACGCCGCCTGCCCGGGCAATGGCCGCCAGGCTGCGATGCAGGGTGAGCACGTCGGGTGTCGTCAGCACCCCGCCCAGATTCGTGCCGTCGGCCAACGTCACCCCCAGCGTGCCCACCGTGCCGCAAGGCATGTTTTCGGAATTCAGCGCGGCGGCGATCCACTGCGTGGCGGACGTCTTGCCATTGGTGCCCGTGACGGCAATGACAGTCAGCGCATCGGAGGGCCGACCGTACCACAGGTGGGCGATTTCCCCCAGAAGGGTGGGCAGCGCCCCCACCTGCAGCACGGGCACGGCATCGACCACGGCGTGTTCGCCGCCCGCGGCACAGACGATGGCTGCAGCGCCTGCCGCGACCGCGTCGTGCAGGTACGCGCGGCCGTCGGTTGCAATGCCCGGGCAGGCGAAAAACACATCACCCGGGCGAATCTGGCGCGAGTCGAGGCACAGGTCGGCCTGGCGGTCGACCCGTTCATCCAGCCAGGTCATGATGTCGATCAGATTCATTGTGTGCGTCCCCCCTGGTCCGCCACGGCCACCAGGGAATCCACGGGGGCATCCGGCCGCACCCCGAGGCGGCGCAAGGTGCTTGAAACAATATCGGAGAAAACGGGTGCGGCCACGCGGCCGCCATAATACCCCTCTGCGCTCGGTTCATCGATGGAGACGGCCACCACGATGCGTGGATCAGACACCGGTGCGAAGCCGACAAAGGACCCGCGGTATTTGGTCTTGCTGTACTGGCCGTTGACGATCTTGCGCGCCGTACCGCTCTTGCCGGCCACCCGATAGCTTTGCACCTGCGCGCGCCGGGCACCGTCCGGCCCGGCCGCCGCCTCCAGCATGGATCGCATCAAGGCGGCGACCTCCGGTGAATACACCTGCACACTGGTGGGCTTGCCCTCGCGTCGCAGCAAGGACAGGGACACCATGTCGCCGTTGCGCGCAAAGACCGTATACGCTTGTGCAATCTGGATCAGTGAGACCGACAGGCCATATCCATAGGCCATGGTGGCCCGCTCGATGGGGCGCCAGCGCTTCCAGGGACGCAGTCGGCCGGAGGCCATGCCGGGGAAATGCGCCTGGGGCGTGCGGCCGAAACCCAGCTCGGAAAACTTGGTCCACATCGACTGCGAAGACAGCAGTTCAGAAATCTTGGTCATGCCGACGTTGCTGGAATGCTGGATGATGCCGGCCACATTCAGCACGCCGTAGTGCCCGACATCCGAAATCAGCGCGCCCTGATAACGATAGCGGCCGTTGCCTGTGTCGAACTGGGTGCGCATGGTGATCTTGCCCTCGTCCAGCGCCAGGGATGCGGTGAAGGGTTTCATGATGGATCCCGGCTCGAACGTGTCCGTCATGACGCGGTTGCGCAAGGCGATGCCGGTGCGCTGTGCCGTGTCGTTCGGATCGTAGGAAGGCAGATTCACCATGGCCAGAATCTCGCCGCTGCGCGAATCCAGCACGATCGCGGCCGCTGCGCGCGCCTTGTGCTCTTCCATTGCGGCCTTGAGTGCCACGTAGGTGTCGAACTGCACGCCGGCATCGATGGACAGGCTCAGGTTACGCCCATCCACCGGCGGTACCACGGCCTGGACGTCCTCGATCACCCGACCCAGCCGATCCTTGATCACGCGCCGCGACCCTGGCTGCCCGGACAGACTGTCATTGAACGCCAGTTCCACGCCTTCGATGCCGCGATCCTCGATGTTGGTAAAGCCGATGACATGCGCCATGACTTCGCCTTCCGGATAAAAGCGCCGGGTCTCGGCCAGTTGCTGTACCCCGGGGATCTTCTGTCGGCGAATGGTTTCGGCCACATCGGGCGCTACCTGTCGCTGCAGATAGACAAAATTCCGGTCTTCCACCGCGGTGCGCTGGCGAATCTCGGCCACGCTCATGCCCAGCAACTTGGCCAAGTCGCCCACCTGGGCATCCGTGGCCTTGCGGAAGTCTTCGGGAATGGCCCAGATGGCCTTGGCCGGCACGCTGGAGGCCAGCACCACCGAGCCGCTGCGATCGAAGATCTTGCCGCGCGTGGCCGGCAGCACCAGCGTGCGTTCGTAACGGCGCTCGCCCTGACGCTGCAAAAATTCATTGGACAGGATCTGCAGGCTCATGGCCTTGGCCACCAGCGCACCAAAGCCCAGCAGGAGCATGATCATCACCAGCCGGGCACGCCAGAAGGCCGGGCGGCCGGACAGCACGGGACTCTCATGGAAGCCGAAACGCTTCATGGCTGCCCCCCCCGGGCCTGCGCCACGGGCGCGGGCAGGCCTGATTCCTGCAGATAGATCGTGCGATCGGGCGTGACCGGCACCAGATGCAGCTCGGTGCGCGCCAGCTGATCGATGCGGGCATTGCGGGCCAGTTCCGCACGCTCGAGCTGCAGGCGGCGCCACTCATTGTCCAGCTCGTGTGCGCGGGACTTGAGACGCTCGGACGCCACAAACAGTTCACGCGTCTGGAAGCGCACCGTGACCAGCGATGTGGCCGAGAGCATCAGCAACAAGGCCAGAATCAGGACCAGGCGGATCATCGGCCAGCCCTCCCGCTGCGCCGGGCGCTTGCGCGGCCCGGCAGACGCACAAAGGCAGTCGCCTGCTCCAGGCTCAGAGGTTCGGCGGTACGTCGTGCAACACGCAGGACGGCTGAGCGCGCACGCACGTTTTCATCGATTTCGGCCGCATCGGCCTGTACGCGACCCAGCAACTGGACAAAGGGTCGCGGCATGTCCTTCTCGGGAATGGGCAGGCGCGCCTGCGCCTGACCCGGCCGAGCGGCTGCGGCAAGGCACTGCTTGACCATGCGGTCTTCCAGGGAGTGGAAGCTGATCACGACCAGCCGCCCGCCCGGACGCAAGCGACTCAGAGCTGCCGGGAGGGCGTGCGCGAGCTCTTCGAGCTCCGCATTGAGGTGAATCCGTATAGCCTGAAAGGTACGTGTGGCCGGGTGTTGACCCTTTTCGCGCGTGCGGACGACACTGGCGACGAGCTGGGCCAGTTCGCCCGTGGTGCGCAGCGCCCGGGATTGGCGGCCCGCAACAACCGCTTTTGCAATCTGGAAAGCAAACCGTTCTTCGCCATAATGTGCGATGACCTCCTTGATCTGTTCCTGGTCGGCCTGAGCCAGCCATTCGGCAGCCGTCTGTCCGCGGCTGGTATCCATGCGCATATCCAGCGGACCATCCCGCATGAATGAAAAACCGCGCGCAGCATCGTCGATCTGCGGGGAAGAAACCCCCAGATCCAGCAAAACCCCATCCAGCAGCGGGATGCCCAGGCGATCCAGTTGCGCAGTAAGCGTGGCGAAACCCGCATGCACGACTTCGACTCGTGCATCGGATCGGCTCAGGGCCTGCGCGACCGCGATGGCTTCAGGATCCTTGTCGAAGACCAGCAGCCGTGCCGCGGGTGCCAGACGCTGCAGCAGCAGGCGGCTGTGGCCACCGCGCCCGAACGTGCCATCCACGTACACGCCATCGAGCCGCGGGGCCGCATCGCCCGCCTTGCTGCGACCGAAGGTCGGGCTCAGCAATGCGTCGATGGCCGGTTCCAGCAGAACGGTACGGTGGGAATGCGCCATGGGGCGGGGCTCAGAAAGAAATCTGTTCGAGAATGGCCGGATCGAGCCGGGCGACATCTGCCACATCATGCTGCGCCCAAGTGGCGCTGTCCCACAGCTCGAAGTTCGAGCCCACGCCCAGGAGCATGACTTCACGCTCCAGGCCGGCTGCGGCACGCAGTTCCGGGGAGACCAGAATGCGCCCGGCGCCATCCATTTCCACATCCTGGGCACTGCCAAGCAGCAGCCGCTGCAGGGGCCGCGCGGCGGCCGGCAGGGCGGCAATCTGCACACGCTTGGCCTCCCACGAAGAACGCGGATACAGCATCAGGCAGCCATCCGGATGGCGGGTCAGCGTCAGGCGCCCCTGTTCTTCGGCCAGCAGGTCGTCGCGATACCGGGCCGGAATGGACATCCGGCCTTTGGCATCCAGCGTGAGCGCACTGCTTCCCTGGAACACGAGGTGTTTCCTCCCACTTCATGACACAAAAATCTACTTTTCCCCACTCTACGGGATGGATTCACGCTGGTCAAGGGTCCAGATGGAAATTTATTCAATGACAACAAGCACTTACATCTACCCAACGGAAATTTCCAGGGAATAAAATGCTTGAAAATCAATAGATTGCGATCATTAGTCAATGTGCTTTATCAAATATGGCCTCCTCATGCGCGTCCGCTTCACGCTGTCCACCTGCGTCAATCACGGATTGACATCGCAGATGCAAGACTATGTAATGAAGCCAGTTTCCACGGGCCGTTTCAGCAGGTCATTTCAGCAAGCCCTCACGAGACCGCATGACCAGTACCCTACCCGGGTGCCAGACTCGAATGCATCCGAGCCTTTTTCGCGTTTGCCTGTCATCCCGTCAGCCAACAGAAAGGAGACAACCCCATGTCGGATCAAAACCCTTCCCCAAAATCACGTCGCCATTTCCTGCAGTCTGTCGGGGCCGCGGGCGGCACGATGATGCTGGGCAGCCTGCTGCCGCTGCACCGTGCCCTGGCCGCGGGCGCGCCGCCTGCCATCAACCTCGGCCAGGTGGCGCCCATGACAGGCTCGGCTGCCGAATTCGGCCCGTACTACCGCGATGCCGTCCAGTTCGCCGTGGACCAGATCAACACGGCGGCCAAGGAAGTCTTTGGCGGCCCCATCATCGCCAAACACATCACGGCCGACAGCGCCACCCTGCCCACCGTCGGTGTCCAGGCGGCACGCCAGATGATCGACACCCAGCATACGCCGGTCATCATCAACGGCTGGTCCAGCGGGGTGACAGTGGCGGTCGCCACTTCGGTCACGATCCCCTCCGGTGTCCTGCAGATCGGCAACGGCACCACGTCTCCCCTGGTCACCGTGCTGCCCGCCGATGCCACCGCCGACCTGCTGTTTCGCACCAGCGCCTCGGACGCCATGCAGGGGGTCGTGGCAGCCCAATTCGTCAATGGCGAAATCGACCCGAACTACAAGTTCCAGAAAGTCGCCACCATCTACATCAACAACCCGTACGGGCAGGGTCTGTCCAACGCCTTTGCCGCTGCCTTCAAGAAACGCGGCGGCACGGTCCTGGCCGAAGTGCCCCACCCCGAGGAAGTCCAGCCCACGTACAAGTCCATGTTGTCCCAGGCGCTGAAGGACAAGCCGGATCTCCTGCTGATCGTCAGCTATCCGGCACACACCATTGCCATCTGCAAGGAATCGCGCGACAGCTTCAACTTCACCAAATGGCAATTCACCGATGGCAACGCCAGCGTCGACATCATCAAGGAAGTCGGCGAAAAGGTCATGGACGGCCTCTATGGTACTGCGCCAGGCGAAGACACCAGCACCCAGTCCTACAAGGACTTCTCCAAGAACTATCTGGCCACCTTCAAGTACGACCATTTCCCGCCGTTCACCACCTGCTCTTACGATGCCGGCATGGTGGCGGGGCTGGCCATGGCGGCAGCCGTTGCCGAAGGCGCAACCGATGCCTCGAAGATCACGGGCACCGTGCTGCGCGACAATCTGCGCAAGGTCTCGAACCCCCCGGGCGAGATGATCGATGGCGGCGACCAGGGCCGCGTGACCGAAATGCTGAAGGCCCTGAAGGCTGGCAAGAAAATCAACTACAACGGCGTGGCCGGCCCCTGCGACTTCGACAAGAACGGTGACGTCATCACCCCGGTCAACATCTGGAAGTACTCGGGCGACGAAATCAAGACCGTGAAGATGGTGGCCGCCAAGGACATCCCGGCCGCGTAAGCTGGCATCACCCTGAACAAAGGCCGCGCAAGCGGCCTTTGTTCATGAGGTCAGACACGCTGGCCTTTGACCCGATCAATCCTCGGGCACGTCCTTCAGGAAACGGGACACACGCTTTTTCTCGGGCAGGATGCCCTGCGGGCGATACAGCACGATGCCCGCCAGCAGCAGGCCCACAAAGGCCCAGCGCAGAAAGGACATGCGCGAAGCCATGTCGGGCGCAAGGTCTCGCAGCGCGGTGGCCAGGTAGTCGGTGACAAACCCCGTGCCGCTCCAGACGGCCCAGATGACGAAGGCCCCCAGGATCGCGCCCTTGTTGTTGCCGCTGCCGCCCAGCATGAGCATCACCCAGACCAGGAAGGTGGCAAACAGCGGCTTGAAGTGGCTGTAGTCTATCGTGACCATGTACGGCGCATACAGCGCGCCGGCCACGCCGATGACCACGGCACCCAGTACAAAGGACTGCACCCGCAGCGATTTGACATGCTTGCCATTCATGGCCGCCGAGGCTTCCTCGTCGCGCACCGCACGCAGTGCACGCCCCCAGGGCGAGCGCACCATGGCTTCGAGCACGATGTAGACCACGGCCAGGCCGAGGGTCACGATCACCAGGTACAGATAGCTGTAGTCCCGGGGCTGCATGACCGAGAGCCACTGATGGACCCCCCGGGGCAGCCAGCTGCAGCCACCCGCGTCAAGCACGCACGACAGCGGCTGCGGAATGCCGGACAGGGGTTGCGGTCCGTTGGCCAGCCAGCGCTCGTTCTGGAAGATGAGCCGGATGATTTCGGCAATCCCGAGCGTGGCAATGGCCAGGAAGTCGGTGCGCAGATGCAGGATGGGCTGCGCAATCAGGTAGCCGACGACGCCCGCCATGATCCCCGCCGCCGCCACACCCACCAGATAAGGGGCACTGAGGCCGAACCATTGCTGAGCGTAGGCCACCATCGCCCCCGAGGGCGGCGCCATGACAAAGAGCGCCATGGTGAAGGCGCCCACGGCGAAGAAGCCCGCGACCCCGAAGTCCAGGTGGCCGTTGTACCCCCATTGCGCGTTCAGACCCAGGGAAAGAATGGAGTAGATGGTGGCCATGATGCAGAAGGACACCAGGTAATCCATGGCGCCGGGCACCAGAGCCGCAATGCCAAAGGCCAGCACGGCGCCCAGGATGACTGCGGCGACCAGTCGTGCCGGCCAGCGCCAGTGTGAAAACAGCAGGCACCCCAGAAGGAACGCGGGAACCATCAGGAAGCAGGCTTTGAGCAGATGCAAAGCGTCCATGGTGCATGGCTCCTAGTGTTGGGCAAACAGACCCTGGGGCCGCATCAGCAGCACCAGAACCATCAGGACGAAAGCGATGGCCGGCCCATAGGCGGGATTCAGGAAGGCGGAGGTCAGCTGCATGGCCACGCCGATGATGATGGCACCGACCAGTGCGCCCCAGGCACTGCCGATGCCGCCCATGATGACCGCCGCAAAGAGGGGCAACAGCAGTACGAAACCCATGTCCGGCCGCATCTGCGAGGCCAGGCCATACATGACGCCGCCAATGGCCGCCAGGCTGGCACCGATGGCCCAGGTCCAGGCGATGACCTGTTCGGTATTGATGCCGCGCACCTGGGCCAGGTCGGGATTGTCGGCGGTTGCCCGCATGGCCTTGCCGATGCGCGTGTGCGTCAGCATCCAGTACAGGAGCACGACCAGGACAAAGGCCAGGGCAAAGACAAACAGCTGATCGGCCTGGATGCGCAGGCCCAGAGGCAGGTAAAGCGCCGGGTTGGCACGACCGGAATAGTAGAAATGGTAGTCCGACCCCCAGATCAGGTAGACGATGCCCCGCAGCAGAAATTCCATGCCCAGGGACGCCATGGCCAGCAGGACCAGCGGCGATTGATGCCTGCGCAGCGGCCGGTACAACAGACGATCGATCACGATGGCCACGATGGCCGTGACGATGGCCGCCAGCAGCAGGCCGATGACCAGTTCCCAGCCAAAAGAAAATATCCAGATCGGATTGGACTTCGGCAGCACCAGAATCACCCCATAGGTGACGTAAGCTCCCAGGGTGAGGAATTCGCCATGCGCGAAATTCGGGAATTTCAGGACCCCATAGCACAGTGTCAGGCCAATGCCGCCCAGGGCGATGATGCCCCCCAGCATCACGCCCCATGCCGTCAGGGACAGCATTTCCTCGGGGCTGGTGCCGGAATGCCAGCCGGCAACCCACATGGCGACCAGGATCAGCAACAGCACGCCACCGACGAACCGGCTGCTGCGTGCGCCACCGGAATCGCGCGCATCGACGGCCGCCGTATCGGCCTCGTCCTGGGAGGCAGTACCTGCCGCGGATTGCGCTGAATCGGCCATCAAATCATCCCCCAAGGTAAAGACGCCCGACATTGGGGTCGTCGAGCAGAGCCTGGCCCGTGCCTTCCTGGCGATTTTCGCCATTGGCCAGCACATAGCCCCGATGCGCCATCCCCAGAGACTGCCGGGCATTTTGCTCGACCATCAGGACGCCGATGCCGCTTTCGTTGATCCGGGCGATGCGTTCGAATATTTCATCCACCAGCTTCGGGGACAGGGCCGCCGTCGGCTCGTCGAGCAGCAGCAATTTCGGATTCATCATCAGGGCACTGCCCATGGCGACCATCTGCCGTTCGCCGCCGGACATCTTGCCGGCCTGCTGGCGGCGACGCTGAAGCAGCTTCGGGAACATCTCATAGACCCGGTTCTTGCTGTCGGTCAGGTCGGCGGAGCCCATCGGAAAGGCGCCCATTTCCAGGTTTTCTTCCACAGTGAGCGCCGTGAAGACATTGGCCACCTGCGGGACATAGCACATGCCCAGGCGCACGATGCGGTGCGGCGCCACGTGCGTGATGTCGTGCCCATCGAAATGGATCGCGCCCTGGCGCGGATGCAGCAGGCCGAAAATGGACTTCATCAGGGTGGATTTGCCCGCCCCGTTGGGCCCGATGATGGAGACGACTTCGTGGGATTCCACGACGATGGACACGCCGCGCAGAATTTCGGTGTCACCGTACCCTGCGGTGATCGAGTCAACCTGCAGCAGCGGCATACTGCCCTCCCAGATAGGCTTCCAGCACGGCCTTGTTGCTGCGCACCGATTCCGGATCGCCCTCGGCGAGCTTGCGGCCTTCGCTCATGACGATGACGGGGTTGCACAGGCTCATGACCATGTTCATGTCGTGTTCGATGAGAAGGAACGTGATGCCGCGATCCCGGGACAGTGTCTGGATGTTCTGGATGATGGCCTGCAGCAGGGTGCGGTTCACACCGGCCGCCGGTTCGTCGAGCAGGATGATCTGTGGGTCGGCCATCAGCGTGCGGCCCATTTCCAGAAGCTTTTTCTGGCCACCCGACAGATTGGCCGCATATTCGTGCTGTACATGGGTGAGTTGCAGGTATTCCAGGACCTCACGGGCTTTTTCCAGATTGCGGGATTCCTCGGCGCGGATTTTTTTGCCGTGAAACAGTGCGTTCCACCAGCGTTCACCCGACTGCCCTGACGGCACCAGCAGCAGGTTTTCCAGCACGCTCAGGGTGCCGTGTTCGCGCGGGATCTGAAACGTGCGGCACAGGCCCCGGGCGAAGATCTGGTCGGGCCGCAAATGGCCGATGTCCTGGCCATCCAGCAAGATGCGCCCGGAATCCGGGGGGATGAAACCGGTGATGAGGTTGAAGACCGTGGTCTTGCCGGCGCCATTGGGGCCGATCAGCCCGGTGATGGTGCCCTGTTCCACATGAAAGGAGCAATGGTCGACGGCACGCAAGCCGCCGAAGCTTTTTGCCAGATCGCGCACCTCGAGCAAGCGGTGTGCCTGGCCAGTGTTCGCATCAGGTACGGAAGATGCTGCCGTTTCTGCCACCAAGGTCTCCTGCGGGGTTCTTCGGGTTGAAGCGCCAGGGCGACGTACCGGCCCCTGGTTGCCGGGGCAGGCTGTCGGTTTCGAAATGTGGCATCAGGTTATCACAGCGCACGGGCCAGCCGTATACGAACAATTCCCTATTGGGCGGAACAGGTCTGTAGGCCGGATTCTGTACGCCGGGCATGCCCGGCGGACGATCATTCCTCTGGGCGGGCCATTGCTGGACCGCTCTAGCCATCTACCCGCATGCTCGGGCGGGCCGCCCTGTCGGCACGAAGCCGGCGCATGCCTATTTGATGTTGCTCCCGATAGAGGTTGCCGCGTTTCACCCTGCCACGCCCCGACCGGCATGCCGGTCAGGCAGTACGGAGATGGCCGTACCGGTGTGCACCGTGGGTGCACCCTCGTGGCAGACTCGTCTCTGTGGCCCTGTTCCTCGGCTTTCCCCGAGAGGATTGCCGGACGGCCGTTAGCCGCTATCGTGCCCTGTGGAGTCCGGACCTTCCTCGATGCCTGGTGGCACCGCGATCGTCCGACCTGCCCCGCAGTCTCATTATACGATAGGGACGCTCGACGCTCCGGCCTCAAAAGGCCGGTGCGCTACGCGAAGCCCGCACCCGCTGCGCGGCGGCCAGGGTCCTTCGCCCGCTCATCATCCGGGCGCGGCACCCGGGACCGGTCGTTCGCTCATCATCGGGACGCGCCATCCGGAACCGGTCGTTCGCTCATCACCCGGCACGCGGCATCCGGAATCGGTCGTGCGCTCATCACCTGGGGCGCGGCATCCGGGACCGGCCATCAGCACGCATCATCCAGCCATCGGCCGGTCACCGCCCGGCTTGCCGGCGGATGCCGGCGTGAATACACTACTTGGGCGGGCCCGCCGGCGGCCCTGGGGGCAGTCACATGCTTGAACTCTCTGACGTGCAATGCTCGCGCGGAACAAGGCGCCTGTTCGACGGCCTGAACGTCCATGTGCGGCCCGGGGAATGGTTGCATGTCCAGGGCGCCAACGGGGCGGGCAAGACCAGCCTGCTGCGCATGATCTGCGGCCTGACCCGCCCCGAAGCCGGTTCAATCCGCTGGGGGGGCCAGGACATCCTGCGACTCAAGGAAGAATACGCTCGTCAGCTCATCTACATCGGTCATGCTGCGGCCAGCAAACCCGAGCTCAGTGCCCGCGAAAACCTGGCGATCTCCTTGACGCTGCAGGGCGCTCGCGCCACCGTGCCCGCCATGGATGCAGCCCTGCGGGCCGCCGGTCTGGACGACCGGCGAGACCTGCCCGCACACACCCTGTCGCAGGGCCAGCGTCGACGGCTTGCACTGGCCCGGCTGACCGTCGAGCCGACACCTGTGCTGTGGATTCTGGACGAACCCTTCAACGCCCTGGATGTCGCCGCACGCTCCTGGCTTCGATCCCTGATCGAAAAGCACACCCAGGCAACGGGCATCGTCATCCTGACCAGCCATGACGAGACCGGTCTGGCGCATCGGCCGCACCAGGTGATTGCCTTATGATGCGCATGGAATTGCGCAGCATGGCCTGCATCCTGTCGCGCGACCTGAGGCTGGCCTGGCGACGCCGCACGGACAGCATCGGCGCGCTGATGTTCTTCATCATGGTCACCAGCCTGTTTCCGCTCGCGATGAATCCCGATCCGGCCATACTGCGCGAAATGGCGCCGGGCGTCATTTGGGTGGCCGCACTGCTGGCCACGCTGCTGACGCTGGGCCGCCTGTTTGGCGAAGACTACGCAGACGGCACGCTGGAACAATTCCTGCTGGCCAGCACCCCGCTGCCGCTGCTGCTGCTGGGCAAAGCAGCGGCCCACTGGCTCAGCTCGGCACTCCCCCTGATCGTGGTGGCGCCGCTCATTGCACTGCAGTTCGACCTGCCGCCGCAGGCCATCGGGGTCCTGGCCACGGTCCTGCTGCTGGGCACACCGACCATGAGCCTGCTGGGGGCCATGGGTGCCGCCCTGACGGTCGGTGTGCGCGGAGCGCCCACCTTGCTGGCCCTGCTCATCATTCCCCTGTACATCCCCATTCTGGTGTTTGGCTCATCGGCAGTGGGCGACAGCCTGCAGGGCATGCCCATCGACGGCCACTGCGCCGTCCTGGGCGCGATGCTGGTGCTGGCACTGTTCCTGGCACCCTGGGCCAGTGCTTCGGCGCTCAGGATCGCATTGGACTGAGCGGGCACCCGACGAAATACGTGTTCCATCCATCCGGAGAATGCCTTCACCCGGGCGCCTACGTGTTCCATCCGGAGAATGGCATCACCCGGGCGCCGCCAGAGTCATTCGCCCACCACCCGATCCAGCACCAGTTCCAGCCCGTCAGTGCCTACGGCCACTGCGCCGAGCGACCCTTCCAGGTCCCCGGGCTGTGCGGTCGGGCTGCCGGAATGAGACACACGCGCCACCAGATCGACCGCGCTGAAGGCCGATAGCGCCTGATCCTGCATCATTGACGTCCCGTCATCCAGTACAAAGGCGACCGGCCAGCCAGTGGCCTGCTTGCGCACGGCCGCAATCGGCCGCGAGGATCCACCGACGGCACGGGCAAAGACAAACAGCGTGTCGCCTGCGGCGACGCGCCCGGCCAGCTGCGGACTGACCTGCACCACACCGCGAACAAACGCCCGTGCTGCCGCGGGCCGGGACCTGTCCGGCTGCGCCGCCACCACCGTGGCGGGCTCTGCCCCTTCGCCCGCCACGCGCGCCAGCAAGGCTTCGATGCGGGTGCGATCGGGGGATCCTTCGGGTGTCAGATCACGCAGATGCGTCCAGTAGGCCTGTGCCTGCCGTGGCTGCCCGCGCTGCAGGGCCGCCGCACCGCCGAGCGCCAGGACATTGAGATTGTCGGGCGCCAGTGCCAGAGCCCGCTCGATCAGTTCGGTGGGCTTGCCCGCCAGGCTGCGCCCCTGCTGCCGGCTCAGGGCATTGGCATACTCGACCAGCAGGTCAGGCTCATCGGGCGAGAGCTCAAGCACTCGGGCATACGCCGACAAGGCCTCGGCGGCCTGCCCCGTACCCAGGCGCGAGCGGGCCAGCAGCAGCCATCCCTCGAGATTGTCGGGCTCTGCCTCCAGACGTCTGGCCAATTCATCCGTCAGGCTGCGTGCCTGCGCCAGATCGACGCCCTGGGCATGCTGCACCGACTGGGCGTTCATCCAGTCCATCGGCCGACCGCTGCCGACATACAGGGCAAAGGCAATCAGCGGCAGGAACAGCGCAATGGCCAGGGCCGTGCGCCACGCGGCCTGCGGGCGCGGCTGGCCGGGCCCGACGGCGGCCGGGCGCAGCAACGGCAGCAGCAGAATGGCCACGGCCAGCACCGTGGCCCCCACCAGAAATAAAAACAGCATCACGACAGCCCCTCCTCTTCCAGGGCGCCCGTCCCGGGTTCCACGGACCGGCGCTGGCGGATGACACGCGCCATGACCGCCAGAGCCAGGGCCAGCAACACAAAGGGTCCGACCCACAAGACCCAGGTATTGGGCTGAAACGGTGGCCGGTAGAGGATGAAATCGCCATAGCGATCCACCAGAAAATCAATGACCTGCGTGGAGCTCTGGCCGGCAGCCAGGCGCTCCCGGATCTGATTGCGCAGGTCGATGGCCAGCCCGGCATGCGAGGCCGCCAGGGTTTCGTTCTGGCAGACGAGGCAGCGCAGGTCCTGGGCGATCGCCATGACCCGGGCTTCCAGTGCAGCGTCCTGAGCGAGCGGCCGGGCCTCGCGCGCCTGCACGGCCGTCAGGCCGACGGCGGTACCCAGGACCAGGGCAAGCAGCGCCACCTGATGGAGAATCCGCCGGCCGGACTTTATGGCCAGCCTGACGGCGCGCGCCTGATCCGTCAGGATCTGCAGGATCTCAGGCACCGAGACCTCCGATGAGAGGCAGGATCACATCCTGAAGCAATTCCGGCGTCAGCGGCCCCGCATGCTTGTAACGGATGCGCCCCTGGCGGTCGATGACGAAGGTTTCCGGCACCCCGTAGACGCCGAAATCAATACCGATGCGACCCTCTGCATCGTAGAAGGAGTCCACATACGGATCCCCGCGTTCATCGAGCCAGCGCAGGGCATCCGGGAGCCGGTCCTTGTAGTTCAGGCCGTACAGGGGGATGGACTGGCGCGCGGCGAATTCCATCAGCGTACCGTGCTCCTGTCGGCAGGCGACACACCAGGATGCCCACACATTCAGGATCCAGACCTGGCCATCGAGGCTGCCGGAGGCGATTTTCTGATCCAGGGCCCGCACGGATGGCAAGACGAAGTGCGGCGCCGGCTTGTCGATGAGCGGCGAAGGCACCTGGCGCGGATCGAGCCTGAGCCCTGCCCCCAGAAAGGCAATCAGGGCAACAAACACCAGCAGCGGCAGCCAGACACGGGCATTCAGACGCAGTTTCATGTGCGGGCCTCATTGTGCGCAGGTGACAGACTGCCGCCTGGCGGCGGGCCATCGGGCAATGGCCGCGTGGTGGCCGCAGCTGCCCGCGCCGCGCTGCGCCGCCGGAAGCGGCGATCCAGGACGGCCAGGCCGCCGCCCAGCGCCATCAGGATGCCGCCCCCCCAGATCCAGGACACAAAGGGCTTCACGTAGATGCGCACGATCCAGGCACCACCGTCCATGGCATCACCCAGCGCCACATAGAGATCCCGGGTGATGCCGGTATCGATGGCCGCTTCGGTCATGGCATTCGCGGATTGCGCGGCTGTATAGATGCGCCGCTCGGGTGCCAGAACGGTCAGGCGGCGCCCGTCACGCAATACGGACACCACCGCGCGGTCAGCGATGTAGTTCGGCCCCTGGCGCTGGCTGACGGCATCCAGCCGGAACACATGGCCCGCGACCGCGGCGGTTTCACCCGGACGCATGATGACGTCGCGTTCGGCTTCGTAGGTGCTCACGGTCGTCACACCGATCACCAGCACCCCCATGCCAAGATGGGCAATCAGCATGCCGTACCAGGTGCCGGGTTGTACCCGCAGGACCTTGAGCCAGTCGCGCGCGGGACGCAGCGCCAGACGCCCTGCCAGATTGACGCAGGCGCTGGCGAATATCCAGAACCCCAGCAAGTAGCCGAACAGGCTCATGGCGGCCCAGTGGCCGGTAGTCAGGGACACGGCCAGCGACGCCGCCAGGCTGACCGCCAGCGCCCAGCGCAAGCGCCGCGCGAGCTGGCCGGGGTCGGCCTTCTGCCAGCGTGCGATCGGGCCGACGCCCATCAGGAACAGCGCCGGTGCCATCAGGGGCACGAATACCGCATTGAAGTAAGGCGGCCCCACGGACAGCTTGCCCATGCCCAGCGCATCGATCACCAGCGGGTAGAGTGTGCCCAGCAGCACGGAAGCGGCGGCCACCATCAGCAGGACATTGTTGCCCAGCAACATGGATTCACGCGAGCAGACCGCAAAACGCCCCCCCGGGCTGACCCGGGCGGCACGCAGCGCGAACAGCAGCAGCGAACCGCCCACGACGATCGCCAGGAACATCAGAATGAACACACCGCGCCTGGGGTCGGTGGCGAAGGCATGCACCGAGGTCAGCACTCCGGAGCGCACCAGAAAAGTACCCAGCAACGACAGGGAAAAGGCAATGATGGCCAGGAGCACCGTCCACATCTTGAAGGTGCCACGCTTTTCAGTCACCGCCAGCGAATGCATCAGGGCCGTGCCGACCAGCCAGGGCATGAGCGAGGCATTTTCGACCGGATCCCAGAACCACCATCCGCCCCAGCCCAGTTCGTAATAGGCCCAGGCGCTGCCCAGGGCAATGCCCAGCGTCAGGAAGCACCAGGACACGGTGGCCCAGGGGCGCGTCCAGCGGGCCCAGGCCGCATCCAGCCTGCCCGCCATCAGCGCCGCCATGGCGAAGCCGAAGGGCACGGCCGTTCCCACATAACCCATGTACAGCAGGGGCGGATGCACGATCAGCCCCGGATCCTGCAGTTGCGGATTCAGGTCGTCGCCATTGAGTGCGGCGGGAAACACACGGTCGAAGGGGTCCGACGTGAACAGGATGAAGAGCAGGAACCCAATGCTGATGAGGCCCATGACCCCCAGGATGCGCGCCAGCATGTCGCGATCCAGGTGGCGGGAAAACACGGCCACCGCCAGGGACCAGAAGGACAGGATCAGCAGCCACAGCAGGATGGAACCCTCGTGCCCGCCCCAGACGGCCGCCAGGCGATAACCCCAGGGCAGCGCCGTGTTGGAATGCTGGATGACGTAACGCACGGAGAAATCATTGGTCAGGAAGGACCAGGCCAGACAGCCGAAAGCCAGGACGATGAACAGCGTCTGTCCCGCCGCGGCAGGACGGGCCAGGGCGATCCAGGCGTGGCGCCGGCTGGCCACGCCCCAGACCGGCAGCACCGCCTGCACGCCAGCCAGCATCAGCGCCAGCACCAGAGCAAAGTGACCGAATTCGGGAATCATGACCGGCCTCCGGTTGCCACGCGAGCCGCACCGGACAGGATGGGCAAGGGCGTCGTCATGGCTGTCCTCCGGCGGCCACGCGCGCATCCTTCAGGGCCTGAGCCGCCTCGGGGGGCATATAGTTTTCATCGTGCTTGGCCAGCACCTGATCCGCGCGGAAGACCCCCTGCCCGTCGATCACGCCCTGTGCGACGACGCCCTTGCCCTCGCGGAACATGTCGGGCAACAAGCCCTGATAGTGCACGGGCACGGCGCGCGCGCCGTCAGTGACCACGAAATCGACGCGCAAGGTCTGGCCCTGCCGCAACACGCTGCCTTCCTCGACGATGCCGCCCAGGCGGAAGCGCTGGCCGGCCGGGACCTCGTTGGCCACCACCTGGCTGGGGCTGAAATAGAACACCAGATTGCTCTGGAAGGCATTGAGCACCAGCACGCTGGCCACCCCCAGCGCGGCCAGCCCGCCCAGCAAGATCAGACTACGTTTCGTTCGGGCCTTCATGACCACCCCCCACCGGCGCACCGGACCAGGCCGTCTGGCGCCGCAACGCCCGGCGCCGCCAGCTCAGCTGACAGAGTTCCGCGATCAGTACGAGGCCCACCATGGCAAAGGCCCCCCAGACATAAGCAGCGTAGCCGCCCATGGCCAGAAAATCCCCCCAGCCCGACCAGTTCATGATGTGCCTCCTGCCGGCTCAAGCCATTTTCCATGAGGTTCGCGTTCAAGGATCAGTACCCGCGTGCGCGCCAGCACGACTGCGATGCAATAGCACCACAGTGCCAGGGCAGCCAACAGCATGCCGGCCAGCATGACCGCCGCCATGCTGGGCGCACGCGTCAGGTTGATCGACGCGCCCTGATGCAGGGTGTTCCACCAGACCACTGAAAAATAGATGATGGGCACATTGACCACACCGATCAACGCCAGCAGGGCAGCCGCGCGGTCTGCACGGCGCACGTCGTCGATGGCGGCATGCAGGGCAAGAAAACCGGCATACAGGAACAGCAGCACCAGCTCGGAGGTCAGGCGCGCGTCCCACACCCACCAGGCGCCCCAGGTCGGCCGGCCCCACAAGGCCCCGGTCCACAGGGCCAGGAACGTCATCGCCGCTCCTGTGGGCGCCAGAGCCAGCGCCAGCATGGCCGCCAGCCGGGCATTGAAGATCAGGCTGACCGCCGCCCAGAAAGCCATGGCCAGGTAGATGATCATCGACATCCATGCCACCGGGACATGCACGAAGATGATGCGATAGGCATCCCCCTGCTGCGCATCCGTGGGCGCGAGCACCAGCCCCAGGGTCAGGCCAGCGATGCCCAGCGTCACGGCCATCATGCCAAGCCACGGAATCAGGCGTCCGGCCAGGACATAGAACCGTCGGGGTGCCGCATAGGCGAACCAGTTGATCCGTCGCGCCGCTGCCATGACATCACCCCCCGCCCTGCCCGGACGAAGCGGCGATTTCGTAGACAGAGAAGCCGCCCACCTGATAGACCAGTGTGGCGCCGGGAACATCATACTGGGCGTTGCCAATGAACGGCAGCAGGCGGGCCGCCAGCGTCATGCCTGATGCGTCGTCCATCAGGGCGATGGCACGCAGCGGCTGATCCTGCGTGCGCATCAGGGCGTAGGCGGCGTAATCATGCTCGGACAGCCAGGCACGCACACCACGCACCATCCCATGCACATCGCCCGAGTCCGGAAACTCGCGAAAGGCAACGCCAATGCGATCCGGCTGCATGTGGCCCAGCTGGATGATGTCGCGCACATGCAGCACCAGAACCGCCGCACGCCCCTGGACCAGTTCGCGCAGCGCCGCCATCCCGGTGTCCTGGTCCTGCAACAGCGCCCCGGCGAACCGGTCAAAGCGCAGCCGCTCGGCATCCACATCGGACATCCCCCAGAAAGCGGTCTCGACCGACCTGACCTGGCGCTGCCAGGCGCGCCAGGCATCCGGCACGAACAGCGGTTCGCCCAGCGGCGCACCGAAGACCGTCCGGACATTGGCCAGCAGGCTCAGCTGGCGGGAGACGTCCCACCACGCCAGTACAGGCGTGTCGGGTGCCACATGCCGACCGAGCACCTCGGCCAGCGCCGTGACATCGTCCAGTCCGGGCTGCATGTGCAGAAAAGGGCTGTCCACCGCAGGCTGCCAGCGCATCAGCACAGGCCCCGTGGCGGACTCCACGGTCGCAAAACGGGCCAGCACCATATCCTGACCCTGTGCCACGACGCGGCCAGCCTGCAGTGGCAGGGCACCGGTCGATGCCTGCACGCTTTCTGCCACCGCCTGGTCCGCGCCATCCATCACGTACTGATACGGGGGGGCCGCCTGCATGGTTCGAAACCACAGCCACGCCGCACCCAGCAGCAACAGCAGCCCGGCCCCCATCGCCAGCACAGCGGGCCTGAGCCCGCCGCGTGTTCCAGCCAATGTTCCGGCAAAGAATGACGTCATGTCCCCTCCTGGATGCAGGCCCCTTCCGGGCGCTCCGCCGTGACGGCTTGCATCACGGCGGAGCGCCGGTCACGAAGAAGCCTCGTCGTCGTCTTCACGCCGATTGGAACGGCGCACCGACACCAGCCCGCCCAGCAGCAGACCACCGCCCAGCATGGCCAAGCCGCCACTGGTGTAGCGCGTGTCCAGCGTCAGGCCGACCAGTTGCAGGCTGCCCGGGGCTGGATCCAGCAGGGCCAGTTTCTTGCCGGTTGCCTCGGCGTTGCCCTCGAGCTTTGCCACGCGGGCCTCGAGCGCAGCCTGGGCACGCAGCTTGGTGTCCTGCTCGTTGATGATGGTCTGGTCCTTGATCAGATCGGACCAGCCGGCCGAATACGTCCAGCCACCCGGATTGACGTGCTCCAGACCCTTCATGTATTGAGCGACGTGCTGCTCCCACATTTCGGCGAAGGTGCGATCGACCAGCGTCGTGCCATTGCCATTGGCAAAGAACAGCGCGGAAAACCCTCCCGGAGCATCCGCCTCGGGCTCGGGCAGGGCCGGACGATTGGTCTTCTGGCCCACCAGGAGTTGGTCGTCATAGAGCTTTTGCACGACCTTGCGGGTCGACTCGACCAGCGCGGTGCCTTCCTTGATGCCGCTGTCCATCATGTCCAGGTAGGTCTTCGCAAAACGCGGCGAATGGCACTGCGAGCAGGTGGACTGCCAGGCCTGCTTGCGGCTCTCGAACCAGGGATCGTCCAGGTTGTCGACGATGCTCTGGAAGGGCAGGAAGCCCCAGCGCACCTTGCGCACGACGTTGTGCGTGAACTTGCCTTCGAATTCGAAGTGGCAGGTCTGGCAGGTGGGCGCCGTCTGGCCGCCGGCGTTGAAGGCATCGGCCAGGCGCGCATTCCAGTCCCATTCGTGGCCAAGCGTCTGGTAGACCGTGCCATGCTTGGAATACATGTAGTCTTCGTACTCATTGTGGTCCACGCCATTGTGACAGGTGGCGCAGGCCTGGGGCTTGCGCGCCTCGACCACGGAAAATTCGTGGCGCGTATGGCAGTTGTCGCACTTCGTCTGGTTCGTGTGGCACATGGTGCAGCTGGTGGCGACCTCGCGCTGCTGCAGTGCCGCCCACGTGGCCGTTTCCACATTGGCCAGGTAATCCACCGTGTGCGACGGATGCCCCTGGGCCCACTGCTCCTGCGGCCAGATCAGGGTATCGCGCTCGGATTCCGCCTCGGCGAACTGGCGCAGGTGACAGGAGCCACAGGCGGTCCGGTCCGGCAGGCGCAGGTCCGCCTTGTGGTTGCCCTTTTCCAGACCGACCCCCATGTGGCAATCGATGCAGCTTACATCGCCCAGCGGCTTGTCCGCGGCCAGCAGATCCATCGAACGCAGATTGCCTTCGACCTCGGCGATGATGTCCTTTTTGTAGGCACGCACATCGCCATCGGGCAGGTGGCGGATTTCGTCCAGATCGGCGTGCACGCTCTTTTCCCAGGACTTGACCCAGCCGTGCGTGACCGCCTTGTGGCAGTCCGCACACTCGCCGCGAGTGACTTCCATGTCGAGGTCGGGCGGTGTGTAGAACAGGGTCGGGGCCAGATACTGATCGATCGGGATGGGTTCCCACCACTTTGCGAATTTGCCCTTGGTCAGCTCGGCCTTGTAGCGCACCGACAGGGCGTCATACAGCTGCTTCGGGCTTGCATCCCGGTCGAGTTTCAGCGCCTGGAGCTGCTCGTCAGGCACCGAATCCCAGATTTTTGCCGATACCGGCGCCGCCAGCAAAAACGCCAGCATCACCGCGAGCACGCGGCCCATCAGTTGATCCAACATGGCTGTCTCCCCCCCTATCCGGGGTCTCGTTCTATGTTGCCCAGTCTAGGGCAGACAGCCACAGTCTCAAGATCCATACGAGGACCATCTGATGGGTCCATGCCCTGGCCGGTATCAGGGTCATCAGGCCAGCAACCGGGCCAGCCGGCTGATGCCTTCGGTGATTTCGGCTTCGCGCAAGGCCGCATAACCCAGCATCAACGCGCGGGCATGGGGTGCGGACCCAGGTGAGCAGGCAGGATGAAACTGACGGACATTCCCGGTCTGGAAACTGTAGACGCCCACGCCGACCTCGCGCGCGCGTCGTTCCACTTCCAGCGCCTCGGGCCGGTCCTGTGGCAGATGCCAGACCAGGTGCATGCCACACTGATCGCCCGTGATCACGCCGGCGCCAAATTGCTGCTGCAGGGCCCGGACCAGGGCGTCACGCCGGCCGGCATAGATCCTGCGAATGCGGTGCAGATGCTGACGGTAGGCGCCCGACATCAGAAAATCCGCCAGCAGAGCCTGAATCAGCCAGACCGTGCAGTTGTTTAACAGGCATTTGGCCGTCACGGCCGGTTCCACCAGAGCCTGCGGCAGGATCAGGTAACCCACCCGCAATCCGGCCCCCAGGCTTTTGGAAAACGTGCCCATGTAGATGACGCGACCGCCATCGTCCTGGCTTTTCAGGGCCGGCAGTGGCGTCTGGTCATAGTAGAAGTCACTGTCGTAATCGTCCTCGAGCAGGTAAGCACCACAGGCTTGCGCCCACTTCAGCAAGTACCCCCGACGCTCCGGAGACAGCGTGGAACCCGTCGGGTATTGGTGCGACGGGGTCAGGTGCGCCAGCACGGCCTGGCGCGGCAAGGCATCGACACACATGCCCTGCCCGTCCACCGGGACCGGCAGCAGGCGCGCGCCATAGCTCGTGAACACATTGGCCGCACCCATGTATCCCGGGCTCTCGACGACCACTTCCGTACCCGGATGGATGAACAGACGCGCCATCAGGCTGAGCCCCTCCTGGATGCCGTTGACGATCAGCACCTGATCGGCATGGGCCCTGACACCGCGCGCCGCGCCCACATAATCGGCAATTGCCACCCGCAGATCCCACAGGCCTGCAGGGTCCCCGTAGCCGCTGCTGCCGTCTTGCAGGTAGCGCAGGCGCCGCTTCATGTTGCGCGCCCAGTCCAGGATCGGAAACAGGCGCGCATCCGGGCGCCCGACCCAGAAGTCAAAGCGCGCCGGCTCCGGATAAGGCGAGATGACGATGTGGCGCTGGCCCCGATAGCGCAGCCGCGGTTCGGGCGTGGGCGCCGCGTCCAGGGTGGCATCGGCTGCCGCCGGGGCCGCAGCGTGCGCATCCCGCGTACTGCAGGCCGGACAGGCAGACACGAAGGTCCCCCGCGGGGGACGCATGTCCAGATAGCCCTCGGCCTCCAGGCGCTCATACGCCTGTATCACCGTGTTGCGCGAGACCCCCAGGTCGGCAGCCATGACCCGGCTGGCCGGCAGGCGCAGCCCGGGCTTCAGGCGTCCGTCGCAGATCAGATCCCGGATCTGGTCGAAGAGCTGACATTGCAGGCTTCGATCCCCCCCCGGATCCAGACACAAAGGCAGTTGCATCGGGCTCCTCCCTCCCAGCGCCGCTGCGGATCGCCCGCAGCCTGCTCATGACCGTCCGAACCAACGATTTCTTTATACTTTAACGATTTTTGCGCAATCCGGCGATACGCGAGCCGTCCTGCGCGACAGGCACCCACGATTGGTGGCACAGAAGCGCCGGCCAGCAGGCCGCGGTGGCCCTCCGACAGGCGCAGGGGCGTCCCGCGCGTACGCCGTGGAAACATCGGTCGCCTTGCACGCGGCTTGTACATGCGCCGCTGCCGGTGCCCGTCGCACAAACCACTGTCAATTCACAGCACACGAGGCAACAATACGAGGCGTCATCCCTCACGAAATTGCCAATGCTGCGACAATGGAGGGCATTGCCAACTTTCGCTGCAGATACCGCCCAGATCCATGTCCGATACGCTGTTGTCCCTTGCCCAGGCCCAGCTTGCCTACGGCCACCATCCCCTGCTCGATCACGCCGACCTGTCCCTGCAGGCGGGCGAACGAGTCGGCCTGATCGGCCGCAACGGGGCCGGCAAGTCGTCGCTGTTGCGCGTCCTGGATGGCCGCACGCAGCTCGACGATGGTGAAATCCGCCGGCAGGGCGGCCTGCGCATCGCAACGGTCGAGCAGGAACCCGAACTGCCCGACGATCTGAGTGTGATCGATTTCCTCTGCGCCGACATGCTGGCCTCGGAAGACTGGCAGCGTCCGGCACGTGCCGGGGCTCTGATCGATGCGCTGGGTCTGAGCCCCGCGCTCCGGATCGGGGGGCTGTCGGGTGGCATGCGCAAGCGCGTCGCGCTGGCACGCGCACTGATCGAGCAGCCCGACCTGCTGCTGCTGGACGAACCCACCAATCATCTGGATTTCGAAGGCATTGCCTGGCTCGAGGACATGCTGGTCAAAGCGCGCATGGCGGTTGTCCTGATCACCCACGACCGGCGTTTCCTGGACGATGTGGCCACCCGCATCGTCGAACTGGACCGCGGGCGTTTGCTGAGCTTCCCTGGCAATTTTTCCGCCTGGCAGGCACGCAAGGCCCAGTGGCTGGAGGCCGAGCAGCAGGCCAATGCACGCTTCGACAAGCTGCTGTCCCAGGAAGAAGTCTGGATCCGCAAGGGCATCGAGGCGCGCCGCACTCGCAATGAAGGGCGCGTGCGACGCCTGGAAGCGCTGCGCCGCGAGCGCGCTGCGCGTCGCGACCTGCAGGGTCAGGTGCGATTTTCCCTGGGCGACGGCCAGCGCTCGGGCAAGCTGGTGGCCGAGCTGAAGCACGTGAGCCACGGGTTCGATGACCGCCTGCTGATCCGTGACTTCAGCACACTGATCCAGCGCGGTGACCGCATTGGCCTGATCGGCCCCAACGGGGCCGGCAAAACGACCCTGCTTCGCATTCTGCTGGGCGACCTCAAGCCGCTGAGCGGCAGCGTACGCCTGGGCACGAATCTGTCCATCGGCTACTTCGACCAGATGCGCGACCAGTTGAATGAAACCGCCACCCTGACGGATACGATCAGTCCCGGCAGCGACTGGGTCGAGATTGGCGGCGAACGCAAGCATGTCATGAGCTACCTGGAAGACTTCCTGTTTCCGGCGGCGCGCGCGCGCTCTCCCGTCTCGAGCCTGTCGGGTGGCGAACGCGCACGGCTGGCGCTGGCACGCATGTTCGCCCAGCCCCACAACGTGCTGGTGCTGGATGAGCCCACCAACGATCTGGACATCGAGACGCTGGAACTGCTGGAAAGCCTGCTGCAGGACTACCAGGGCACCGTCCTGCTGGTCAGCCACGACCGCAGCTTCCTGGACAATGTCGTCACCCAGACGATTGCCGCCGAAGGCAATGGCCGCTGGCAGGAATACGTGGGCGGCTACACGGAATGGGAAGCCCAGCGACCTGCACGCGCCGTACCCTCGCCCGGCCAGCCGGAGCGCCCGACAACCGAAGCTGCAAGCGCCCCCGGCCCGGCAGACAAACCGCGCAAGAACCGCCTGGCACCCTGGGAAGCTGAAGAGCTTGCCGCATTGCCCGACCGGATCGCGGGCATCGAGGCCGAGCAGGCCCGCCTGGCAGCCGCACTGTCGGACCCTGAGCTTTACCGCGATGGTCCCACAGAGGCTGAACGCATTCAGCAGGCGCTGACCGAACTCGATGAACAGTTGAACGCCCTGTTCGAGCGCTGGACCGTGCTGGAAGACAAGGGCGGGGCCTGACAATGGCGGGCCTGACAATGCCGGGCCTGACAATGCGGGGCCTGACAATGCGGGGCCTGAGCAGGCCGGCCCCGATTCTGGCTGCGATCACAGCGACGACTTCGCAAGATGGTGCACGCACACACGCCCCCGGTGGGCGTAGTGCCCGCCATGCAGGTGCGCTGCGCGCTCAGTCAGGCGCGCGCAGTTGCCAGCCCAGAGGCTCTCCTGCCGCCAGGGGAACGACCTCGGCATCGCCCAATGGCAAGGCCTGGGGAATGCGCGTGTCGACGCGCTCGAGGGTGATGGTGCCGGTGTTCACCGGCAGCCCATAGAATGCCGGTCCATTCATGCTGGAAAAGGCCTCCAGCCGGTCCAGATGCCCGGCGGCCTCAAAGGCTGTGGCGTACAGCGCCATGGCGTGCCATGCGGTATAGCATCCTGCACAGCCGCAGTCCTGTTCCTTTGCGTCACGGGAATGGGGCGCACTGTCGGTACCCAGAAAGAAGCGCGGATTGCCGCTGGTGGCCGCACGCACCAAGGCCAGACGATGGCGCTCGCGCTTGAGGACCGGCAGGCAATACCAATGCGGGCGCAAACCCCCACGAAACAAGGCGTTGCGGTTATACAGCAAGTGGTGTGCCGTGATGGTCGCAGCAATGGGCCCCGCGGCTTCGCTGACATAGGCCACGCCGTCCGCCGTGGTCAGATGTTCGAAGACGACCTTCAGGGCCGGGTAGGCCCGCCTGAGAGGCTGCATGACCCGCTCGATGAAGACCGCTTCGCGGTCGAACAGATCCACGTCTGGATCAGTGACCTCGCCATGGACCAGCAGCGGCATGCCGCAGGCCTGCATCGCCTCGAGGGTGGCACGGCAATGCCCCAGCAGATCCGTGACGCCGGCGTCCGAATGCGTCGTCGCCCCCGCCGGGTACAGCTTTACACCGTGAATGAAACCGCAGTCTCGCGCGCGCAGGATCTCGTCAGGTGGCGTGAGGTCCGTCAGGTAGAGCGTCATGAGGGGTTCGAAATCGCCGGTCGCCCTGCCACTGTCCTGCAAAGCGGCCAGGATGCGCTGGCGATAGGCATGCGCGTCAGCGGTGGTCACCACGGGCGGCCGCAGATTGGGCATGATGATGGCCCTGCCAAACTGGCGTGCCGAGTCGCCGACGACACTGCGCAGCACGGCCCCGTCGCGCAGATGCAGATGCCAGTCGTCGGGGCGGATCAACGTGAAAGTGCGAATGGATGACACGGTTGGCAAGCCTTTGTGGCTGTCCGCAAGACAGCCCACGTTTACGGTTGGAACCACACTTGAAACCACAGCGGGATTATTTCACAAGCACGCTTTGTCTTTCGAGGAAACACGCGTTATGCTGCGGGAGCTATTTACTCAATCAACCAGGAGCCTGCATTCATGGCAACCAGCGAAAAATCCGGCCGCAAACCCAACGCGGCCTTCATGAAGCCTCTGACCCCCAGCGCCACCCTGGCTGCGGTCATCGGCGACGAGGCCGTGCCGCGCACGGAAGTCACCAAACGTATCTGGGACTACATCAAGAAGCACGATCTGCAGGATCCGGCCAACCGCCGCAACATCAACGCTGATGCCAAGCTGCGCCCGCTGTTCGGCAAGGATCAAGTGTCCATGTTCGAACTGACCAAGCTGGTCAGCCAACACCTGAAATAATCACGCCAGGCGTCGGGCCGCCCTTGTGGCCCCGCCCCGCGCGCCCGTTCGGGCAAGCGCGTCACGCGCGCTTGCAGGACGATCTCAAACCGCAAGCAACCTGCGAAATCACAGGCCGGGCAGCGGAGTTTCACCGGCGAAATGTGCCAGCCAGCCCTTGGCCAGCCGATAGATGATCCAGATGATGGCGATCAGCCCGGTCACGAAGCCGATGAAAATCATGGAGCCGGCGGCGCTCAGGACCAGCCACAGCAGGCCCCACCAGAATGTGCGAATGATCCAGTCGATATGGCCTGCGTACACTGTGCCGATCATGTCTCCGCGCTTCAGGTAGGCCAGCACCACGGCGGCGATCACCGCAGCCCCGAACACGCCGGCCGTCAGGATGCCCACTGAAAACAGCGCATACATCAGGTGAACGAGCTGCCGCTGGGTCAGGCCCTTGTCCATGTCGGGGGTATCTTCGCCTTGAATCATGAAGCCTCCTGATGCCGCGCGTTGCGCGCCTGGTTTCTTGTAAACGTCTTATTCTAGCGTAATCGGAAAAAATAAAGACAAAGCCCCCGCGAGCGGATGGCTGCGGGGGCTTTGCGGTATAAGAGCCTGACGATGACCTACTTTCACAGATGTCCATCCACTATCATCGGCGCGAAGGCGTTTCACTGTCCTGTTCGGGATGGGAAGGAGTGGG
>JACDJC010000276.1_pt1 | contig 65350 bp, 54 predicted proteins | sample 7454191 | NCBI WGS metagenome assembly JACDJC01 (sample SAMN14253291, study PRJNA609438) | sludge metagenome | isolation source: sludge after 25d culture with pyrite and EDTA | collected 2018-12-20 | reverse complement strand
GGCCGAATCGCGCCGGCTGCAGGTTGGTTCGGGCGACCGCAGCCAGCGCATCCGCACCTACAACTTCCCGCAGGGGCGCATCACCGACCACCGCATCAACCTGACCCTTTACCGCCTGCCCGAGATCATCGCCGGCGACCTGGACGAACTCATCGACGCGCTGGCACGCGAGGACCAGGCCGACCAGTTGCAGCAGCTCGCGGCGCAGCGCTGAGATCGCCGGAGGAACTGCAAGGTTCGGGATGCCGGCTCTCGCAGCGGCCCACATGTGGGCTCCTGTCTGCCCCCCGGATTGACGTGGTGGACGACATCGAACTCAAACCGACCGACCTGTGCACCGGTGCGTTCCGCGCAGTGGCTGCCCGGTCGAAGCCCGTGACCGTCAATGCCAGGTCGCGGCGCTCGATACTCAGTTGCGGATCGGGCGTCAGGTCGTACGACTGTTCGCTCGATCTCAGAGCTTGCGCCCGATCACGTCTACCTTGATGGTAGCCTCGGGGTTGTCGGTGACCGGACTCTCGGTTGCGGCACGGGCGCCGCCCGTCGTCGGCGCTTCGCACCGCGGCGCAGGTGCGTGCCTGCCTCCGGTCGAATAACAGATCGGCACCTTCACCGTGGCGGGGATGCCGTGGCCAGCGACGCGCTCGGGCCAGAACTGCCAGCGGCGCACGGCCTTGATGGCGGAACGCGTGAAGTCGCGCGCGACGGCTGGCGCGTCCGGTGCAGGTTCAACCGACGTCACCTTGCCGCTGGCGTCGTACCGGACCTCGAGGACGACCTGCGCGGCTACATTTTTCCGCAACTGCTCGCGCGGAAATTGCGGAGCGACGGTCTTCTCGATGCCGCCACCCGTGCGCACGTCTTCCACGCGCACGGCAAAGCCTTCGCCTTGCGGCTCCAGTGCCACGCTGACATCGAGGGTGGTTTCGGTGACGGCAGGCACGCCATCGAGCTTGCCCGGCTCGAACGTCCAGCCACGGATGGCAGCCTCGAGCGGGCCGGCCACGGCCGACTTGACCTTGCTGTGCTGCTCGAGCGCGGTCACGTGGCCGCCCGCGTCCAATGTGACTCTCCATGTGGTGTTGACGGTCGCAGGGACCTCATTTGGGACCGCGGCCTGCGCGCCCGTGGCGAGAACGAGGGCGGCCAGGCCACCCAGCAGGATCGAACGCATGAGTTGCTCCTTGTGATGCGGGATCGTCCTGCAACCCTCGCCACGCACGGCGCCGATGTCAAGCCGCCCCATCCGGAAGGCGCCGCACGCTCCCTGCGACGCCGGCACGCCTGACCGCTCCTCCGGCGGCGCGCCCCGGCGGAGCCGCTGGCGCGGGATTTGCCCGCACGCCACGCGTCACGCCGGGCCAGCGTCGGGAACCGGCGACGGCGCGGCGATCAGCCGCCCGGCTTGCATGGATACCTGGCGGTCCACCAGCGAGGCCAGGCCTTCCGCGCGGTGGCTGATCACCAGCACGCTGCGCCCGCGCGTCGCGTGCGCCAGCGCGGCCAGCAGGGCTCGCGCGGTGACGGCATCGAGTCCTTCCAGGGGCTCGTCCAGGATCAGGATCGGACGCTCGGCCAGCAGTGCCCGTGCGATCGCAACGCGCCGCGCCTCGCCGCCGGAGATGCGCACGCCGCCTTCGCCCAGCCAGGTGTCGAGTCCGTCGGGAAGCGCGGCCACGAAGGACTGCAACTGCGCGCAGGCGAGCGCGGCATCGATGGCCGCCGCATCCGCTGCGGGACGCGCGATGCACAGGTTCTCACGCAGGCTGGCATTGAAGATGTGCGGCTGCTGCTCGGCCACCGCGATCGCGGCGCGCACGTCGGCGGCGGCGTACTCATCGATCGCCCGCCCGCCCAGCGCGATCGCGCCGCGCTGGATCGGATGGAAGCGCAGCAGGGCATGAACCAGGCTGCTCTTGCCCGCGCCCGACGGGCCGCTGATCGCAACACGTGACCCGTATGGCAGGTCCAGGTCCAGTCCGTCCAGCGCCCACGGCCCCGCGTCCGCGTAACGCAGCCGCACGTCGCGCCAATGCAGGTCGAAACGCGTCGGAGGCGGGGCCGGGTGGGCCGGATCGTGGACTGCCGGCGGCGTGTCGGCCAGCGCGAACACCCGCCGCGCCGCCTCGCCGGTGACCGCACCCTGGGCAAACGCTTCCGGGAAGGGTGCCAGCACCTCGAAGGCCGCCAGCGCCAACAGCACCAGCATCGCCACGTCCGGCGCGGCGAGCGCGCCGCGCTGCAGCGCGCCGGTGGCGAGCAGCAGGCTGGCCGCGGCCAGCCCTTGCGCTGCCAAGGGCACCGCGACGGCGCCAAGGGACTGGAGGCGATCCAGCGTCGCCCGCGCCCGCGTGGCCTCGCCGGTGAGCGCCTCCAGACGCTGGGCACGTTCGCGGCCCGCCCCGTACAGGGCGAGTTCCGCCGCGCCGCGCAGGCTGTCGCTGGCCAGCGCCCGCTGCTCGCTCTCCAGCGCGACGATCGCGGCCCCGGGACCCCGGCTGCGGCGGAGCAGCCACAGCGGCAACACCACCGCGACCAGCAGCGCAGCGACCAGCGTCAGCCCCGCCAGCAGCGGCGCGTACATGGCCTGCACCAGCACGATCACCGGCATCGCCAGTGCCGCGACCGCGACCGGCACCAGTACAGCGAGAAAGGCGTGCTCCAGGCGGTCGATATCGGCACGCAGCCGCGAAAACAGCTCCGCATCGCCGAGAAACCCGGTCCGCGCCGGCGCCAGCGGCAGGATGCGCCCGAACAGCCACATGCGCAGCTGGCTGAGCGCGCGCAAGGTCGCTTCGTGGTTGATCAGCCGGTCCAGGTAGCGCCCGCCGATGCGCAGCAGGGCGAAGGCGCGGATCAGTGCCGATGGCGTGAAGTAGTTGATCGCCGCGCCGCTGATCCCGGCCAGGCCCATGCTGGCGATGAACCAGCCGGCGACCGCCAGCAGACCGATGCCGGCCAGGGTGCTGACCAGCGACAGGGCAATCCCCAGGGCCATCCAGCCCCAATGCGTGCGCATCACCGCCAGCAGCCGCCAGAGCAGCGCGGGCGTGGCCGGTGCAGGCACCTGCACAGCCATCACGCTGCCCCCTGCGCCTGCCACAGGTGCGCGTAGGCACCGCCCTGCGCGACCAGCGCCGCGTGCCGGCCGTGCTCGATGACCCGGCCGCGCTGCATGAGCGCGATCGCGTCGGCGTGCGGCGCCGCGCCCAGGCGATGCGCGATCCACACCACGCTGCGGCCCGCGCCGCAACGCAGCAGCGTGCGTTCGATGGCCTCGGCGCCGGCGGGGTCGAGGTGCCGGGTGGGTTCGTCCAGCAGCCACAGCGGTGCATCGCGCAGCAGCAGGCGCGCCAGGCCGATGCGTTGGGCCTGGCCGCCGGAAAGACCGTAGCCATCCTCGCCGATACGCGTGTCCCAGCCAGCCGGCAACACCTCGATCACCGCGTCCAGGCCGGCGGCCGCGGCCGCGTGCTGCAGGGCCTTCGCATCCGTCTGCGGGCGGGCCAGCAGCAGGTTGTCGCGCACGCTGCCGGCGAACAGGTGCGGACGCTGCGGCAGCCAGGCGATCTGCCGGCGCCAGGCGTCGAGATCCAGCGTGTCCAGGTCCCTGTCGTCGATTCGCACCCGGCCCTGCTGCGGCAGCGCGAACCCGAGCAGCACCTGCAGCAGGCTGCTCTTGCCGGCGCCGGTCGCGCCGACCACCATCAGCGTCGCCCCGGCCGGCAGTTCGAGCGTGCACCGGTCCAGGCCGTGACGCCCCGGTTCGTAGGCGAAGGAGACATCCTCGAAAGCGAGGGCCGGCGGTGTACCCGGTGGTGCGCGGCGCGCCGTTTGCCGGCGTTGCGGCAGGGGCTGCGCCAACAGCTTGTCGAGGTCGCCCGCAACCGCCAGGGCATCCATGCGTGCGTGCCGCAGTGCGCCCAGCGCTCGCAGGGGGATGTAGAACTCCGGAGCCAGCAGCAGCACGAACATGCCGCGCGAAAACGCCACGTCCCCCCATAGCAGGCGAAATCCGACCAGCACCGCCACCACCGCGATGCTGAGGGTGGCGAAGAACTCCAGCACCAGCGAGGACAGGAAGGCCACGCGCAGCACCGCCATGGTTTCGCGGCGATAACGCTCGCTGCCGGCGGCCAGGCGTGCACGCTCGCGTGCACCGGCACCGAACAGGCGCAGGGTCGCAAGCCCCTGCAGCGCGTCGAAGAACTGCTCGCCCAGGCGCATCAGCACCTCCCAGCGCCGCTCGCTGGCGCGCGCGGCACGATCGCCCAGCAACACCATGAACAGCGGCACCAGCGGCGCGGTCAGGAGCAGCACCAGCGCGCCGACCCAGTCGGCCGGGAAGGCCACGGCCAGCACCACCAGGGGCAGCGCCACCGCCGCCGCAAGCTGCGGCAGGTAGCGCGCAAAGTAGGGCTCAAGCGCCTCCACCCCGTCGATCAGGCGCGTCACCAGCTCGCCGCGGGCACGCCCGGCCAGCCACAGCGGGCCGAGCGCCTGCAGGTGTCCGGTCAGCTCGCCGCGCACCGCGGCCACGACCTCGCGGCCGGCGCGAAAGCCGAACTGCCGTCCGGCAACGACGAGCCCTGCACGCAGCAGAGCCAGCAGCAGGTAGGCGCTGACGGCGGGCACCAGAGCCGCGGCGGGCTGCTGCTCGAAGATCGCCGCGTGCAGGCCCCAGGCCAGCAGTGCTGCCTGGAGGCACAGCAGCGCCGTCTGCGCCACGCCGCTGGCGATCGACCAACCCAGCCAGCGCCGCACGTCGCGTGCGTGCATCTTCAGCCACGCCGATGCGCCGCTGCCTGCTGCCGGCGACCTACCTGGCCCGGGCAGCGCCCCACTCGCGAAGGGCGGCCCTCCGGGCGTGCCCGAACCCGTCATGCCGGGCGGCGCGGACACATGCGCGTCAGCCTTGGCGAACCGATTGGGTAGGATCCTCGCGGCTCGCCCGCTGTTCATCCTGGGCATCCAGCAGGATGCCTCCTGACGCTGCGACCAGCACGATCACGCCGGTGCCGAGCAGCCAGGCGAAATACCACGCCCCGGCCTCGCCGAGGATGATGCCGAGCAGGATCATCAGCATCGCCAGCACCATGAACAACACGAACAGCAGGAACATCTTCATGCGTGCGCTCCTTGGGGCCTGTTGACGCTAGTAGGCATGCTTGTCGGCGGCGACCTGTTCCTCGCTGACCTTGCCGCGCATCACGTAGAACGCCCAACCGGTGTACCAGACGATCAGGGGAATGAACACCACCGTGAAGCCCAGCATCCAGACCAGGGTCAGGCTGCTGGAGGAGGCATTCCACAGCGTCAGGCTCTGCGCCGGCACGCTGCTCGAGGGCAGCATGAACGGAAACATCGCGGCCCCGACACTGCCGATGACCCCGGTCCAGCCCAGTGCGCCCAGCCACCAGCCGAGCAGGGCGCGGCCATTGCGCAGGGCCAGCAACCCGGCCACCAGAGCCACGAACACCAGTGCCGGGAGCAGCCACAGCGCGGGGTGTGCCGAGAAATTGGCGTACCAGGCGCCGGCGGCCTGGGTGACCGTCTGTTGCAGCGGCGTCTGCGGCGTGCCGGGAGCCGGCGAGGCAACCAGGGTGTAGCCGCTGATCATCCGCAGCCACACGCCGCCCACGGCGTACAGCACCAGGGCCGCGCTGGCGCCAACCGTGGCCGCGCGCCGGGCGCGTGCGCGGATCGCGCCCTCGGCGCCGACCATGATCCGGCTTGCACCCATGTAGACCGACAGCGCCACCGACAGCAGCCCGCACAGGATTGCGAACGGGTTGAACAGGGCCAGGAAACTGCCGGTGTAGGACGAAGTCAGCTTCCAGTCGAAATGGAACGGAACGCCCTGCAGGATGTTGCCCACGGCCGCGCCGAACACCAGCATCGGCACGCAACCGCTGACGAACAGGGCCCAGTCCCAGATCGCGCGCCAGCGCGGCGAATCCAGGTGCCCGCGGTATTCGAAGCCGAGCGGGCGCACGATCATCGACCACAGCAGCACCAGCATCACCACGTAGAAGCCGGAAAACGCGGTGGCGTAGATCAGCGGGAAGGCAGCGAAGATGGCGCCGCCGCCGAGCACGAACCAGACCTGGTTGCCGTCCCAGTGCGGGCCGATGATATTGAGCGCCACTCGGCGCTCCATGTCGGTGCGGCCCACGTAGCGCAGGATGGTGCCCACGCCCATGTCCATGCCGACCATCACCGCAAGGCCGATCAGCAGCACGCCCAGCAGCAGCCACCAGGTGATCTGCAGGATCAGATACGTTTCCATGACTCAGGGTCCCCTGTTGCCGGCCGGCAGCACCGTTGCCGGCGCGTGATCCGGTGTGAAGGGTGCCTCGACATCCGGCCCGTCCGGCCCCTGGCGGATGGCGCGCACCATCAGGTACATCTCCACCACCACGAAGATGCCGTACAGCAGCACGAAGCCCGCCAGCGAGAATGCCATGTACGCCACGCCGTGGGTCGAGGCCGACATCCAGGTCGGCAGCATGCCGAACACCGTCCAGGGCTGGCGGCCCATCTCGGCAACCAGCCAGCCGGCCTCGTTGGCCAGGAAGGGGATCGGGATCATCCACACCGCCAGCCACAGGAACCAGCGCTGCCTTTCGACCGTGTTGCGCAACGTGTAGAGCACCGCCAGCACGAAAAACGCCAGCATCGCCAGGCCAAGGGCCACCATCACACGGAACGACCAGAACACCAGCGCCACCGGCGGGATGGTGTCGCGCGCGGCGCGCGCGATGTCGGCCTCGGTGACATGGGCGGGATCGGCGACGTAACGCTGCACCAGGAAGCCGTAACCCAGATCGTCCTCATGGGCGCGGAAGGTGGCCAGCGCCGCCGCGTCATCCGGGTTGGACGACAGGGCCTTGAGCGCCTGCACCGCCGGGATGCCGTTGCGGATGCGTTGCTCCGCACGCTGCTCCAGTTCATCGATGCCGGGCACGCTGCCATCCAGCGAGTGGGTCACCAGCAGCGACAGCGCATAGGGCACCTGCACCTCGCCGTAATTGGTCTGCTCGGACTGCGAGGGGAATGCCACCAGGTTGAACGGCAGTGGCCCCGGTTCGCTCTTCCACAAGGCTTCCATCGCCGCCAGCTTGGTCGGCTGGGCCTGGCCGCCGACAAAGCCCAGCGCATCGCCGAGCGTGATCACGCCGAGCGAGGCCAGCACGCCGAACAGTGCCGCAATGCGGAACGAGCGGCGCGCCAGCTCGACATGACGGTTCCGGAGCAGATACCAGGCGCTGATGCCGCACACGAAGATCGCGCCGGTGACGTAGCCGGCGATGCTGGTGTGGACGAACTTGGCCTGGGCATCATGGCTGAAGATCAGCTCGGCGAAGCTGGACAGTTCCATGCGCATCGTCAGCGGATTGAACACTGCGCCGCTGGGTGCCTGCATGAAGCTGTTGGCAATCAGGATCCACAGCGCCGACAGGTTCGAACCCAGGGCCACCAGGTAGGTGACCGCAAGGTGTTGCCCGCGGCTCAGGCGTTCCCAGCCGAACACCATCAGGCCGACGAAGGTCGCCTCCATGAAAAACGCCATCAGTCCCTCGATGGCCAGCGGCGCACCGAAGATATCGCCGACGAAACTGGAATAGAACGACCAGTTGGTGCCGAACTGGAACTCCATGGTGAGTCCCGTGGCAACACCGAGCGCAAAATTGATCAGGAACAGCTTGCCCCAGAACTGGGTCATCTGCTTGTAGATGGGCCGGCCGGTGGTGACGTACACCGTCTCCATCGCGGCGAGGATGAACGACAGTCCCAGCGTCAGCGGTACGAACAGGTAGTGGTACAGCGCAGTGGCCGCGAACTGCCATCTCGAAAGCAGGACAACCGTTTCGTCGATCATGCGCCAAGCCCTCTTGCGCGCAGCGCCGATTCCCGCGCCGCATCCGAACCCTTGCGTGCCATTGTTGCACAGCGGGACGGGACCCCAGACCTGGCCGCGATGGTCGGCGCGCGCCGCCTTTCCAAGGCGTTGGCCAGCCCATCGTGCCGCGTTCCGGCCGAACCTGGATCCCGGCTGCGTCGCACCTGAACTCGGGGATCGCGATGCCAGCAGGTCAACACCGCATCGGCGGGGAAAGCGCCGCTGCCCCGGTCGTCAATGGCGAGCGGTCTTGCGAATCAAGCCCTACGCCCACCGATCAAGGCGCTGGACTCGATCGCGGCAACGCCAAGCGCACGTCGTCTCTGCAGAGGCCTTGCACGCCATGGCTTGCGCGTGGCGTCAGACACGCGCCTGGTCGGCGCCGGCCAGCACGCGGCGGGCCACGTCGAGATAGATCCGGGGCAGACGTGCCAGATCATCGAGCGCCACGCATTCGTCGACCTTGTGGATGGTCGCGTTGATCGGCCCGAACTCCACCACCTCGGCACCGAGCGGGGCGATGAAGCGTCCGTCCGAGGTGCCACCGCCCGTGCTCTGCTCGGGCTGCAGGCCACAGTGTTCGCCGATGGCCGCAACCACTGCAGCGCGCAGCGGACCGGGGCCGGTGGCGAAGGGCTCGCCCGAGAGCCACCAGTCGAGCGTGTAATCGAGATCGTGGCCGCGCAGGATGACCTCGGTACGCTCGCGCAGGGAGGCCGCCGTGCTCGCGGTGCCGTAGCGGAAGTTGAAGACCGCGCGCAATTCGCCCGGAATCACGTTGTCGGCGCCGGTGCCGGCACCGAGGTTCGAGACCTGGAACGAGGTCGGAGGAAACGCCTGGTTGCCGTCGTCCCAGTGCGTCGCGGCCAGTTCGGCCAGTGCCGGCGCGAAGGCATGCACCGGATTCAGCGCCTGGTCGGGATAGGCCACATGTCCCTGCACGCCGTGCACCGTCAGGCGCCCGGTGAGCGAGCCGCGCCGGCCCACGCGGATCAGGTCGCCCAGGCGCGCCTTCGAGGAAGGCTCGCCGACCAGGCAGGCATCGATGCGCTGGCCGCGTTCGCCAAACAGCCGCGCCACCCGGCGCACACCGTCGATGGCCTCGCCCTCCTCGTCGGAAGTCAGCAGCAGGGCGAGCGTACCGGCATGATCGGCATGCGCGCGCACGAATTCTTCCAGCGCGACCACCATCGCCGCCACGCCGGATTTCATGTCCGCGGCGCCGCGGCCATACAGGTGTCCATCGCGCAGCGTCGGCTCGAACGGCGGCGTCGTCCAGGCCGCCGGTGGTCCGGCCGGCACCACGTCGGTGTGGCCAAGGAACACCAGCACCGGGGCGCCCTCACCGTGCGTCGCCCAGAGATTGTCAACGGCGCCGAAGCGCAGGTGTTCGATGCTGAACCCGGCAGCGGCGAGGCGGGCCCCGATCAGCGCCTGGCAGCCGGCATCATCCGGCGTCAGCGAACGGCGGCGGATGAGTTCGCAGGTGAGGTCGAGCACGGCAGACATGGCCATCCAGGTATGCGCAGGACGCTCATCTTGCCGCAAACCGCCGCGCCTCACCCGGTCAGCGCCACACCCAGCAGGTGGCCGATGCCGAAGGTGACCGCGATGGCCGCGGCGGTGATGACGAACTGGCGCGCGATCGAGAACAGCACGCCGCGGCCGGTGACCAGCGCGGTGCCGGTACCGATGATGGCCAGGCCCACGCCGGTGGCGACCAGGCTGCCGGCGAACGCAGTCTTGCCGCTGAAAGCCAGGTAGGGCGCCACCGGGAACAGTGCGCCGAAGGCAAACAGGCAGAACGAGGAAATTGCCGCGCCCCACGCCGAGCCGCCGAGTTCCTGCGGATCGATGCCCAGATCCTCGCGCACCAGCGCATCCAGCGTGGCGCGCGGGGACTCGGTGAGGTGTTCGGCCAGGTGCTCGGCTTCCTCGTCCTCGAAGCCGCGCTCGCGGTAGATGCCGGCGATGCGCCGGCGTCCGTCCTCGGGCGCGACCGCCAGGCGCTCGGCATGCTCGGTGATCTGCGCCTGGTAGAACTCGCGCGAGGTGTTGACGCTCAGCCATTCGCCCAGCGCCATCGAACAGGCGCCGGCGACGAGACCGGCCAGGCCGGCCAGCACGATGGTAGGCTCGCCCGCCGCGGCGCCCGCCATGCCCATCACCAGGCTGGCGTTGGACACCAGGCCATCGTTCGCGCCGAGCACCGCGGCGCGCAGGGTATTGCCACTGCCCGCGCGATGGCGGTGCGGTACCGGCGTGCGCGTCGGCAGAGGGAAGTGATCGCGGTGGGCGACCCGGTCCACGGGCGTGGCGGCAAAATCGGCATGCTCGAGCCGCACCACGGTCGGCATCACGAACTCGGTACCGAACAGGCGCGCCAGGGTCGCCAGCACGCGCACGCGCAGGCCCACGCGCAGCGGCGGCACCGGCAGTTCCGCGTCACGCAGGCGCGCTTCCCAGAAGGCCGCATTGGCCGCCTCGCCCTCGGCGATGCGCCGGTAGGCCCGCGCCAGGCGCGGATCGCGCGCCAGCTCGGCCAGCCGGCCGTAAAGCACGGCGTTGTCGCGCTCGATGCGCAGGTTGCTGTGGCAGCGGCAGGCCGCCTGCTCGTTCAGCGCCGGCCGGTGCGCGCGGCTGGCCTTACCAGTGGGCGCGCCACCCTGCTTCATCGCCCGAAGCGCCGCTTGAAGGCATTGTCGCTGAAGCCCACCGACACTTCGCCGTCATCGGTCACCAGCACCGGGCGGCGGATCAAGGCCGGATATTCCTTGAGCAGCAGCAGCCATTCGGCATCCGAAGCGGGATTCCTGCGCTGCGGCAGGAGATTGCGCCAGGTGGTGGACGACTTGTTGACCAGCTTCTCCCAGCCGCCCAGACGCCCGGCCCAAGCCTTCAAGGTGTCCGCCGCCACCGGCTGGGCGCGGTAATCGACGAAGGTGTGCGCGACATCGAAGCGCGCCAGCCAGTTGCGCGCCTTGCGGCAGGTATCACAGGTGGGGAGGCCGTAGAGGATGGTCATGGCTTGGAGAGCTGGGAACGAAGAATGCGAACGGGAATCCATCGGTGGAGAATGTACCGCGCCACGGCAGCGTCGCGGGCGCAGTCCCGAGCCACGACCAGGTCACGGCGCGCGCCGGTCATCGGAACGACGCTGCGATGCCGGAGCAAGTCACCGCGGAACCTACTCCCGCAACAACTCATTGATGGAAGTCTTCGCGCGTGTCTTCGCATCCACCTGCTTGACGATCACCGCCGCATACAGGCTGTGGCTGGCGTCGGCGGCGGGCAGTGCGCCGGCGACGACCACGCTGCCGGGCGGTACGTGCCCGTAGCTGACTGCGCCGCTGGCGCGGTCGTAGATCTTCGTCGATTGGCCAAGGAACACGCCCATGCCGATCACGCTGCCCTGGCCGACGATGACGCCCTCGACCACTTCCGAGCGCGCGCCGATGAAGCAGTCGTCCTCGATGATGGTGGGGTTGGCCTGCAGGGGTTCGAGCACACCGCCGATACCGACCCCGCCGGAAAGGTGCACGTTGGCGCCGATCTGCGCACAGGAACCGACCGTGGCCCAGGTATCGACCATGCTGCCGGCGCCGACGCGCGCGCCGATGTTGATGTAGCTCGGCATCAGCACCGCGTCATTTGCCACGTGCGCACCGCGACGCACCAGGGCCCCGGGCACCACGCGCGCGCCGGTGGCGCGGAAAGTTTCTTCATCGGCACCGACGAAACGCAGCGGCACCTTGTCGAAGGCGGCCATGGGGCCGCCATCCATGAGGCGGTTCGGATGCAGGCGGAAGTACAGCAGCACCGCCTTCTTCAGCCACTGGTGGGTGCGCCAGCCACCCGCGCCATCAGGCTCGGCAATGCGCAGGGCACCGGCTTCCAGGGCATCGAGCACCTCGTCAACCGCCGGGCGCAGGGTCGCGATGTCGTGGTCGGAGAGGGCGGCGCGACGCGTCCAGGCGTCGTCGATCAGGTCTTCAATCGGCATGCGGAACCTCGCGGGTCACGGGGCTGGCGCCCAGGCGGCGCAACAGGACGGCGCGCACGCGCGCCTGTGCGTCGGCATCCAGCGGAGCGTCATTCTCGTCACTCACGATGAAAAAGTCCTCCGCCCGCTCGCCGAAGGTCGCGATGCGGGCATCGTGCACGCGCACGCGCGCCTCGCGCAGCGCCAAGGCGACCTCGGCCAGCAGGCCCGGACGATCGCTGCAGACCAGGGCCAGCTGGGTGCGGCCCTGCACCTCGGCAAAGGCGAGCTGCGGCGCACGCTGGAAATGACGCTGGCGGCGCGAGAGATTGCGGCGGGCAATGCGCGGGCTGGGATCGCGCGCGCCCAGCACGCGCTGCAGGGCCGCTTCCAGCGATGCTGCACGCGCCGCGTCGATCGGGGCCTGGGTTTCCGCATCGAGCAGGTCGAAGGTGTCGAACACCTGGCGTTCCGGCGTCACGAACAGGCGCGCCACCAGGACGTTGCAGCCAAAGCGGTCGAGGGTGGCGGCGATGGCGGCAAACAGGCCATCGCGGTCGGGCGCGCAGATGAACAGTTCGCTGCTGCCGCCGCGCAGCGATTGCGCACGCACCGCCACCACCGCCCGGGTTCCGGCGCGGGCAACGACCGCTGCCTGCCAGGCAATGCGGGCCGGCTTGTGGCGCAGGAAACTGCCGCGCGGAAAGCGTGCCAGCAGGCCGACCGCGCGATCGCGGCCGTAGCCCTCGGCGACGAGCAGGGCGAGCGTTTCGGCGCGACACTGCTCGATGCGTGCCTCGGCCTGCGGCGGTCGGCCGAGGCCGGCGCGCAGCATGTAGCGCGTGGCGGTGTGCAGGTCGGCCAGCAACCGCGCCTTCCAGCCATTCCAGAGCTTGGGGTGGGTGCCGGCGATGTCGGCGATGGTCAGGAGATAAAGGTAATCGAGCCGCTCGCGGTCACCGACCTGCACGGCGAAGCGATGCACCACCTCGGGGTCGGCGATGTCCTGGCGCTGCGCGGTGACGCTCATCAGCAGATGCCAGCGCACCAGCCAGGCGACCAGTTCGGTGTCGCCTTCCGGCAGGCCCAGGCGCGCTCCGAACGCGCGCGCCTCCGCCTCGCCCAGGGTGGCGTGGTCGCCTCCGCGCCCCTTGGCGATATCGTGGAACAGCGCCGCGAGCAGCAGCAGCTCGGGCTTGTCGAGTGCCGCGAGGATCGGGCCGGCGAGCGGGAATTCGCCGCTCGCCGCCGGATCGGCGAAGCGCGCGACGTTGCGCAACACGCGCATCGTGTGCTCGTCCACCGTGTAGGCATGGAAGAGGTCGTACTGCATGCGCCCGACCACGCGCCGGAAGGGCGGCAGCAATGCCGCCAGCACCCCATGCCGGTTCATGCGCACCAGCGCCTCGACCGCCGGCGTGCCGCGGCGCAGCAGGTCGAGGAAGGCGGCCAGCGCATGCGGGTCGGTCACGAAGGCTTCGTCGTGACGGGCCAGCGCCTGCTGCACCAGGCGCATGGTCTGCGCCGACAGGCCACGCAATTCGGGGTGTTCGAGCTGCACCCGGAACACGTCGATCATGGCGCGCGGGCGGCGCAGGAACAGGTCGGGCGAGCGCGTCTCGATGCGCAGGCCAAGGGCCACGAAATCACGATCCAGCACGCGTGGCGCCGATGCCGGCGGCTCGAGCAGCTCGGTCAGGCGCTCGATGCATTGCACGCCGAGCCGTTCGGCCACCGTCGCGGCACGGTAATAGCCCTGCATGAACTGCTCGACGGCGAGATTGCCGGCATGTTCGTCGCGATAGCCCAGTTCCGCCGCGAGGCGTCGCTGGTGATCGAACAGCAGACGCTCCTCGGCACGCCCGGCGACCAGGTGCAGGGCGAAGCGGTAGCGCACCAGCAGCGCCTCGGAGCGTTCCAGCGCGGCATGCTCGGTGGGGTCGATGAGGTCGCATGCGGCCATCGCCGCGAAGTCCGCGGCGCCGGCGATGCGGCGACCGAGCCAGCGCATGAGATCCAGGGTGCGCAGTCCGCCCGGGCCCTCCTTCAGATTCGGTTCGAGGTTGTAGGCCGTGTCGCCGAAACGTGCGTGGCGCGCCGCCTGCTCGGCGCATTTGGCGGCGAGGAAGGCCTGCGCCGGCCACAGTGCCGGATCGCCGACGAGGCCGGTCAGCGCGTCGGCCAGCGCCGTCCCACCGGCGAGGCGTCGCGCATCGAGCAGGCTGGTGAAGACGCTGACGTCGACCGCGGCGATCTCGCGGCATTGGGACGGGGTACGCACGGCATGTCCGGGCTGCAGGCCGATGTCCCACAGGCAGGCGAGGAAGGCCTCGATGGCACGCGCCTGGTGCGCCAGCGAAGCGGCTTCGCCCAGGATGAGCAGGTCCACGTCCGAATGCGGAAACAGCACGCCGCGGCCGAAGCCACCGATCGCGAACAGGGCGCTGTCCGCCGCGTCGCCGATGCAGGCCTGCCAGACGTGGCGGAGCACCCCTTCGACGGCTTGCGCGCGCACGCGCACCAGGGCGGTCGCCTCGGCTCCGGCATGAAATGCGCCCGCCAGGCTGCGGTCGGCATCGTTGAGCACCTGACGCAAGGCGCGCCGCGCCTCGGCCGAAACCCCGCTGCGCGGCATCGCTGCAGGCAGGCGCGGCAGGGTGGGAAGCATGGACACGGCGGAGGGCATGCAGTGGATGGACGCGCCTGGCATGGGAAATGTCAACCCGCAGCGCACCCGTCGGTGGCCTGCGGCCGCTCTTCCCTCCGATCCCGCGCCTGCCGCGGCCGCACAGGGTGACGCGACCCGCGCCATCCCCTGGCCGTCGCCGGGAACGATGTGCGCGGCGTCTTCACGGGATGCCACGTCGGCATCCCGACCGGCGCCTCAGGCCGCCCTGGGCCAGGGGGTCAGGATCTCGTAGCCATCGTCGGTCACCGCAAGGGTGTGCTCCCACTGCGCCGATAGTGAATGATCCTTGGTGACCACCGTCCAGCCATCCGGCAACTGCCGCGTGTGCTGCTTGCCGGCGTTGACCATCGGCTCGACGGTGAAGGTCATGCCCTTGCGCAACCTGAGGCCGGCGCCGGGCTGGCCGTAATGCAGCACCTGCGGATCCTCGTGGTACACGCGGCCGATGCCGTGCCCGCAATACTCGCGCACCACCGAATAGCCGCGCGCCTCGACGTGGCTCTGGATGGCATGACCGATGTCGCCCAGGGTCGCCCCCGGGCGCACCTGGCCGATGCCGAGCATCATCGCCTCGAAGGTCGTCTCCACCAGGCGCCGCGCCAGGACGGACGGTTCGCCAACGAAGTACATGCGGCTGGTGTCACCGTGCCAGCCATCCTTGATGACGGTCACGTCGATGTTGAGGATGTCGCCATCCTTGAGGATCTTGCCCGGCGTGGGAATGCCATGGCAGATGACGTGGTTGACCGAGGTGCACAGGGTCTTGGGGAAGCCCTTGTAGCCGACATTGGCGGGAATCGCACCCTGCACCTCGGTGATGTGCCGATAGGCGATGCGATCCAGTTCTTCGGTGCTGATGCCCGGGCGCACGTGCGCCGCGAGGAGTTCCAGCACCTCGGCGGCCAGGCGCCCGGCAACGCGCATCTTCTCGATTTCTTCGGGGGTCTTGACGGTGACGGACATGGTTCCTCGCGAATGACGGACTGGCCGGCATGGCGCCCGGCCAACGGCGTATTGTGACGGCGTGGCGCACCGGGTTACAATTCCGCCGTTTCGTCCACCCGGTTGCGCGGTCGCCCGCCACAGGCAGATAGGCCTCATGGCGGGTCGCTTCAAGGCCGGCGGCGAAACAGACGGCCATGTCGGCCGAATCCGCACACGCATCGTCACCGCGTTCGGGGTGCCTCGCAAGGGGTCGTCCGCGGCGGATGCGTGGAGGCCCAACCCCGGAGTTGCACGCACGTCCGCCCCGCCCCACGCCTCCCCGCGTGGCCGCATGCAGGTGACGGGCCGCAACTCCTCCCGCGAAGGAATACCTGCAATGCCACAAGTCACCATGCGCCAGATGCTCGAGGCTGGCGTGCATTTCGGCCACCAGACCCGCTACTGGAATCCGCGCATGGCGCCGTACATCTTCGGCGCGCGCGGCAAGATCCACATCATCAACCTCGAGAAGACGCTGCCGCTCTTCAACGACGCGATGAACTTCATCTCGGGCCTGGCCCAGAAGCGCGGCACCATCCTGTTCGTCGGCACCAAGCGTTCTGCGCGCGAGGCGATCAGGGAAGAAGCCAGCCGCTGCGGCATGCCTTTCATCAGCCAGCGCTGGCTGGGCGGCATGCTGACCAACTTCCGCACCGTCAAGCAGTCGGTGGCGCGTCTCAAGGAACTGGAGACCATGGAAACCGACGGCAGCTTCGATCGCCTGGTCAAGCACGAGGTGCTCGGCCTGCTGCGCGAGCGTGAGAAGCTGATGAACTCGCTCGGCGGCATCAAGGAGATGAATCGCCTGCCGGACGCCCTGTTCGTGATCGACATCGGCCACGAGGACATCGCGGTCAAGGAAGCCGCCAAGCTGGGCATCCCGGTCGTCGCCGTGGTGGACACCAACTACGATCCGGCCCTGGTCGATTACGCCATCCCGGGCAACGACGACGCCATCCGCGCGGTGCAGCTGTATGCCGCCGCCGCCGCCGACGCCGTGCTGGAGGGCCGCGCCGCCGCGCCGGACATCGTGCCCGGCAGCACCGATGAGTTCGTCGAACTCGATGCCGAAGGCAATCCCGTGCCGGCCAAGGACAAGCGCGACGATCGCCGCAAGCCGGGCCCACGCAAGGGCGCGCCGGGCAAGCGCGCCTCGGGCGACCGCCGCGGCCCGGCACCGCAACGCGGCAAGCCCGCAGCTGACGACGCGGCGCAGGCCGCCAGGCCCGCAACTGACGAAGCACCGGCAGCCAAGCAGGCCGCCAAGCCTGCTGCTGACGAGGCCGCCGAAGCCAAGCAGGCCGTCAAGCCTGCCGCTGACGAGACGGCCGCAACCGAGCAGGCCGCCAAGCCTGCCGCTGACGAGGCGGCCGCAGCCGAATAAGGCGATCCGGCGCCTTGCATGCGCGCCGCCAGCCTCCCGTTGATGACGGGTGGCGCCACCGGCGCCACCCCACGATTTTGTCGAGGACACCATGGAAATCACTGCACAACTGGTCAAGGAGCTGCGCGAGCGTTCCGGCGCCGGCATGATGGAATGCAAGAAGGCGCTGACCCAGAACGGCGGCGACATCGAGGCCGCCATCGAGTGGCTGCGCAAGCAGGGCCTGGCCAAGGCCGACAAGAAGGCTGATCGCGTCGCTGCCGAGGGCCGCATCGTGCTGGCCCAGGACGGCGGCAAGGCGGTACTGGTCGAGATCAACTGCGAAACCGACTTCGTCGGCAAGGACGCGAGCTTTCTCGCCTTCTCCGAGCAGGTCGGCAAGGTGGCGCTGGCCAGCAGCGGTGCGGCGGACGTCGCCGCGCTGGCAGGGGCCGCGTGGCCGGACGGTGGCACCGTGGACCAGGCGCGCCAGGCGCTGGTCGCCAAGATCGGCGAAAACATCCAGATCCGCCGCCTGGTGCGGGTGGAGAGCAACCACACGATCGGTGCCTACGTACACGGCAGCCGCATCGGCGTGCTGGTCGAGGTCAAGGGCGGTTCGGCCGAGTTCGCGCGCAGTCTCGCCATGCATGTCGCGGCGATGAACCCGCCCTATATTGCGCCTGCCGACGTGCCAGCCGAGATCGTCGCCAAGGAACGCGAGATTGCCCTGGCGCAGGTGTCGGAGAAGGACAAGGCCAAGCCGGCCGAGATCCTCGAGAAGATCACTTCCGGCAAGGTCAACAAGATCATTACCGAGATGACCCTCACCGGCCAGGCGTTCGTCATGGATACCAACGAGACGGTCGGCGCGGTGCTGAAGAAGGAGGGCGCGCAAGTGCTCTCCATGCACCGTCTCGCGGTCGGCGAAGGGATCGAGAAGAAGGAGGAGGATTTCGCCTCCGAGGTGATGAAGCAGGCCGGCCTGGCGTAACTTGTGCGATCCGTCCGGGATCGCTGTGCTTTTGAAGTGGTTGGATGACGGACAGGATGATGCCGGTCGGATGATCCACGACCGGCATCCATGCGCGGACTTTCAAGGTGAAGCACGGCTTCGGGTGGGGGCAGGATCAGCTGCTGAAAGCGCCTGGAGTAGGCAGGCCTGGGGTAGCTGCTGAAAGCGCCCGGGATGGGCAGGCTTGGAGCAGCTGCTGAGAATGCCTGGGGTGGGCGGGCTTGTGAAATCGAAATGCAGTTCCTGGCTGTACGCGGATGGACAGCGTCGATTCTCCGGCCGATTCTTCACGGGTTCGACAGGCTGCTAGACTGCATGCAGCCTCTCCCGCGGGAGCATGCAATGAAGCCTGTCAATATCGCGCTGCTGGTTGGCAGCCTGCGCAAGGAATCCTACAACCGCCGCCTCGCGCGCGCCGTGGAAAAGCTCGCGCCGCCCGAGTTCTCATTCATTCACGTCCGTATCGACGACCTGCCGCTCTACTCGCAGGACTTCGACGCCGACTACCCGGCCACCGCACGCCGTCTCAAGGCCGACATCGAGGCCGCCGATGCCTTGCTGTTCGTGACCCCCGAGTACAACCGCTCGCTGCCGGGCGTGCTCAAGAACGCCATCGACATCGCCTCGCGGCCATGGGGCACCAATTCCTTTGCCGGCAAGCCGGGCGCCGTGATCGGCTGTTCCATCGGTGCCGTCGGCACCGCCATCGCCCAGCAGCACCTGCGCGGCGTGGCCGGCTTCATCGACGTGCCCATGCTCGGTCAGCCCGAGGTCTATCTCCAGTTCAAGGATGAGCTGATCAGCGCCGAAGGCGACATCGCGCGCGAGGACACGCGCAAGTTCCTGCAGGGCTTCGTCGATCGCTACGTAGCCTGGGTGAGACGCTTCACCGGCTGACGCCCACGTCGGGAAGCCGCACGGGTACAATGCTGCGGTTTTGCCCACCCGAGCCTGCCATGTCCGCCGATATCAAGTACAAGCGCATCCTCCTCAAGCTCTCCGGCGAGGCCCTCATGGGCGAGGCGGACTACGGCATCGACCCCAAGGTGCTGAACCGCCTGGCCCGCGAGATCATCGAGGTGCAGCGAGCCGGCGTGCAGATCGGCGTGGTGATCGGCGGCGGCAACATCTTCCGCGGCGCCGGGCTGGCGGCGGCCGGCATGGATCGCGTCACCGCCGACCACATGGGCATGCTGGCCACGGTGATGAATGCCCTGGCGATGCAGGACGCCATCGAAAAGGCCGGCGGCTACGCGCGCACCATGAGCGCCATCAAGATCAACGAGGTATGCGAGGACTTCATCCGCCGCCGCGCCATTCGCCACATCCAGAAGGGCCGCATCGCACTGTTCGCCGCCGGTACCGGCAACCCCTTCTTCACCACCGATTCGGCGGCCGCCCTGCGCGCGATCGAGATCGGCGCCGACCTGCTCCTCAAGGCGACCAAGGTCGATGGCGTGTACAGCGCCGACCCGGCCACGGACGCCAATGCCACGCGCTACGAGCGCCTCAGCTACGAGGAGGTCATCCAGCGCAATCTCCAGGTGATGGACACCAGCGCCATCGCCCTGTGCCGCGATCACGGCATCCCGCTGCGCATCTACGACCTGTCGCGCCCGGGCGACCTGATGCGCATCGTGCGCGGCGAAGCCATCGGCACCCTGGTGGGCGCGCGCAAGTGACGCCCCCCGGCCACACCGGCAGGCGGCACCAGGACCGCGTTGTTCGGGAGCCTGGCCGCAGCTGAGCTATACTCGCCGACCGACTCGGCCGACGGATGATTCCGCTCCATGCTCGAAGAAATCAGGAAAGACGCACAAGCACGCATGCAGAAGAGTGTCGAGGCGCTGGCCAGGGAGCTGCAGCGCCTGCGCACCGGCCGCGCCAGCACGGCCATCATCGAACCGCTCAAGGTGCCCTACTACGGGACCGACACGCCGATCGCGCAGGTGGCCAACGTCGCCGTTGCCGACGCGCGCTCGATCACCATCACGCCGTTCGAGAAGAACATGGTCGGCGCGGTCGAGAAGGCGATCCTCGCTTCCGACCTTGGCCTCACGCCGACCACGGTCGGCACGGTCATCCGCATCAACCTGCCGGCCCTGACCGAGGAGCGCCGGCGCGAGCTCTCCAAACACGTCGGTCATGAGGGCGAGAACGCCAAGATTGCCGTGCGCAACGTGCGCCGCGACGCGCTGCACCAGGTCAAGGAACTGCAAAAGGACAAGCAGATCAGCGAGGATGACGAACGCCGCTTCGAGGAGGAGATGCAGAAGCTCACCGATCGCTACATCAAGGAAGTGGACGGCGTGGTCAAGGCCAAGGAACAGGAACTGATGGCCGTCTGACCGGGGCCCGGTCCGGAGCAGGGCGGTCGCGGATCCACCGCCCGCACGGGCTGGATCGTCGCAACGCCAGGCGCCGGCCAGCGCTCCGCGCCACCCCACACACCCCTGCCCGACGCCCATGGCCACCGACCCTGCGACCGCGCCCCGCATTCCCCGCCATGTCGCGATCGTCATGGACGGCAATGGACGCTGGGCCGAACGCCGCCGGCGGCCCCGGACCTTCGGCCATCGCCAGGGCCAGAACGCAGTGCGTGCCACGATCGAATACTGCCGCCGCCGCGGCATCGGCACGTTGACCCTGTTTGCCTTCTCCAGCGAGAACTGGAAGCGCCCGGAAGGCGAGGTCGGCGCCCTGATGCAGCTGTTCCTGCGCGCCCTCGACCGTGAGGTCGATGAGCTGGCCGCCAACGGCATCCGCATCCGCTTCATCGGCGAGCTGGGCGCGTTTTCTCCGGAACTGTGCGCGCGCATGCAGCTGGCCGTGCAGCGCACGGCCCGCAATACCGCCCTAAACGTCAATGTGGCGGTCAATTACGGTGGTCGCTGGGACATCGTCGAGGCCGCGCGCCAGCTTGCCGATGCTGCCGCGCACGGCCGGCTCGACCCGGCGACCATCGACGAGGCGGCATTCGATGCTGCCACCTGTCTGGCCGACCAGCCGCCGGTGGATCTGTTCATCCGCACCGGCGGCGAGCGCCGCGTCAGCAACTTCCTGCTCTGGCAGATCGCCTATGCCGAGCTCTACTTCACCGATACCCTGTGGCCCGATGTCGATGCGCACGTCCTGGACGCGGCCCTCACCGACTTCGCCGGCCGCGAGCGGCGCTACGGCCTGACTTCCGCGCAAGTGCGCACCACCAGTTGAGTTCCCGATGCTCAAGCAACGCACCCTGACGGCCCTGGCGCTGGCACCGATCGCGGTCGCGCTCATCCTGTTGCTGCCGACGACGATCATGGCAGCCGTCGCCGGCGGGTTGTTCCTGCTGGGGGCATGGGAATGGGCGCGCCTGGCCGGCTACGCTGAGCCCTCCTCTCGCGCCATCCTGGTCGTCATCCAGGCGGCGATCCTGGTCTTCCTGTGGCCCGTGAGTGCACTTCCTGCCGCCTGGTACGTGATTGGCGCCGGCATTGCCTGGTGGCTCCTGGCCCTGGTCTGGCTCGGCAATTTCTCGTGGGCCGCGGCGCCCACGCGGGAAAATGGCCTGATCAAGCTCGTCGCCGGTGAGCTGGCCATTGCGCCGGCCTGGCTGGCCGTGGTCACCATCCACGGCAATGCCGACCACGGCCATTGGTGGCTGCTGTTCGTGCTGCTGCTGGTGTGGGCCGCGGACACCTTTGCCTACTTTGCAGGCAGGCGCTACGGCAAGCGCAAGCTGGCCCCGCGCATCAGCCCGAACAAGACCACCGCCGGCGCCTGGGGCGCACTTGCCGGCGGCGCACTCGTGGCCCTGGTCGGGGGCTGGCTGCTCGGCGCACGCGGCTTCGCCCTGGCACTGCTGTTCGGCCTGTCCCTGCTGACCGTGCTGGCGTCGATCGTCGGCGACCTGATCGAAAGCCTGCTCAAACGCCAGGCCAATGTGAAGGATTCAGGCACCTTCATGCCCGGCCACGGCGGCCTGCTCGACCGCATGGACAGCCTGCTGGCGGCCCTGCCCGTGTTCGCCGCCGGCAAGGCGCTGATCGACCTCGCGACCTGAGCATGCGCACGCTGGCGGTCCTCGGCGCGACCGGCTCGATCGGAACCAGCACGCTGGATGTGGTCGCACGCCACCCCGAGCGCTTCCGCATCGGCGCGCTGGCGGCGCATCGCAATGTCGCGGCGCTGGCCGCCCTGTGTCTGCGCTTTCGCCCGCAACTGGCGGTCATCGCCGACGCGGCGGGCGCCGCCGAACTGGCCGCCCGCCTGGCCGAGGGCGGCTTCAGCGGACGCCTCCTCGCCGGTCCCGAGGCGCTCGTGGAAGCGGCCAGCCTGGCCGAATGCGACACCGTGGTCGCCGCCATCGTCGGCGCGGCAGGGCTGGAATCCACCCTCGCCGCTGCCCGCGCCGGCAAACGCCTGCTGCTGGCCAACAAGGAAGCCGTGGTGATGGCCGGCCCGCTGCTGCTGGACGCACTGGCGACGAGCGGGGGGGAACTGCTGCCGCTCGATTCCGAGCACAATGCCGTGTTCCAGTGCCTGCCGGCCGGCCGCCCATCCGCCACGGCTGCCGGCGTGCGGCGCATCGTGCTGACCGCTTCGGGGGGGCCGTTCCGCGGCCGCGACGCCGCTGCGCTCACGACGGTGACGCCGGACCAGGCCTGCGCGCATCCCAACTGGCGGATGGGCCGCAAGATCTCGGTCGATTCGGCCACCCTGATGAACAAGGGCCTGGAGGTCATCGAAGCCCACCACCTGTTCGGGGTACCGCCGGCACAGATCGAGGTGGTGGTGCATCCGCAAAGCATCGTACACTCGCTGGTGGAGTACCTGGACGGCTCCACACTGGCCCAACTGGGCCACCCGGACATGCGCACTGCGATCGCGCACGCGCTGGCCTGGCCGCAGCGCATCGATGCCGGCGTGGCACCACTGGATCTGGTGCAGGCCGGACGGCTCGATTTCGAGGCGCCCGACCGCGACACCTTCCGCTGCCTCGACCTCGCCTGGCAGGCGCTCGCGCTCGGTGGCGGCGCCAGCGTGGTCCTCAACGCCGCCAACGAGGTGGCGGTGGCGGCGTTTCTCGCTGGCGGCCTGCCCTTCCTCGCCATTGCCCAGGTGATCGAAGCCTGCCTGGAACGCCTCCCAAGTACGCCCTGCCCCACCCTGCAGGCGGTGATTGACATGGATTTAACTGCGCGCCGCGAAGCGCAAAGTATCATTGCGGCGCGAGCCAGCGGCTAGCGGCCAGGGGCTGAAAGCCACGTCACCGCCACGCGCGTCCCGGCCAAACGCCAACCCGGCGGACCTGGCGCCTGCCCCACCCAGCCCCAAGCCTTCGCAATCCCCAACCTCGAGCCCCAGTCCCTAGCCCTCATGCAGCAATTCTTCGGTTCCATCTGGTGGCTGATCGTCACCCTCGGCCTGCTGGTAACCTTCCACGAGTACGGGCATTTCGTCGTCGCGCGACGCTTCGGAGTGAAGGTCCTGCGCTTCTCGGTCGGCTTCGGCAAGCCGCTGTGGTCGCGCGTCGACCGCCATGGCACCGAGTTCGCCATTGCCGCGATCCCGCTCGGCGGCTACGTGAAGATGCTCGACGAGCGCGAGGGCGAAGTGGCGCCGGAAGATCTGGCGCAAACGTTCAACCGCAAGAGCGTCGGCGTGCGCATGGCGATCGCGGCGGCCGGACCGGCCTTCAACCTGATCTTCACCGTGCTCGCCTTCTGGCTGATGTTCGTCATCGGCAAGCCGGACTACCAGCCGGTGATCGGCCATGTCGATCACATCGCCGCAAGCGCGGGGTTCGAGCCCGGCGACCGCATCACGCGCATCGGTGACGAGCCGGTGGCGACCTGGAGCGATGCCAGCATGAGGCTGATCCAGGCAGCGATCGAGCGCCATGACCTGCGCGTGACGGTGATCGATGCCGGCGGCAGCGAGCGCGTGCGCAAACTGCCCTTGTCCGAGCTGCCGGCCGGACTGGGTGAGGAAGCGGCCTACCGCCAGGTCGGCCTGCTGCCCAGACAGTGGGCACTGGCGCCGGTGATCGGCACGGTACAGGCGGACAGCGCCGCGGCGGCGGCGGGCCTCGAGCCCGGCGACCGGCTGCTGGCGATCGACGGGACGCCGATCAGGGACTGGCGCGATGTGTCGCCGGCCATCCAGGCGCACGCAGCGCCAGGCCACACGCTGTCGATCGAGCTGCGCCGCGGCGAGCAGACCCTGACCCTGGCCGCCAGCCCCAGGCCCGATGGCGAGGCGGGCACGGCCCCCGGCTGGGTGCTGGGCATCGCGCCCAGACCCGGCGAGGCGCACTACGATGCACTGCTGCAGTACGGGCCGCTGGCCGCCGTGCCGCAGGCCTTCGCGCAGACCTGGCAGGTGACGCGGCAAACGCTGGACATGCTGTGGAACATGGTGACCGGCAACGCCTCGCTGAAGAACCTGTCGGGCGTCATCACCATCGCCCAGGTGGCCAACAGCTCGGCCGACCTCGGGGCCGCCTGGTTCCTCAATTTTCTCGCCATCATTTCGCTCAGCCTGGCGATCCTCAACCTGCTGCCGATCCCGATCTTGGACGGCGGCCACCTGCTGTATTACCTTATCGAACTGGTCAAGGGCAGCCCGGTCAGTGAACGCGTGCAAATCGCCGGTCAGTATGTCGGACTCACCTTGCTCATGGCCTTGATGGGCCTTGCGCTCTACAACGACATCCTGCGGATCGCGTCCTGATCCGCCGGCGATCCCAATGCCAACACCCTGCCACGCGACGTCCCCCGTCGCGCCGCCCAACGACGTCCGGATGGAAGCGACGATGAAGCCTTGTGAGACTGCTGACTGCAACCCCCGCATGCGCGGCACCGCCGCAGCCAGGCGCGGTGGCAACCGCCGTCGGCTCGCCGTGGCGCTGGCCGCCCTCCTCGCCGCCGGCAATGCCTTCGGCTTCGATGCCTTCACCATCTCCGACATCCGCGTCGAGGGGCTCACGCGCATCGCCCCGGGCACGGTGTTCACCTACCTGCCGGTGGAGAAGGGCGACACGCTGACCCGCGACCGCGCCGACCAGGCCATCCGCGCGCTCTACAAGACCGGCTTCTTCAGCGACGTCGAGCTCGCCCGCCAAGGCGACATCCTGGTGGTGACGGTCAAGGAACGCCCGCAGATCAGCAAGATCGCGATCCGCGGCAACAAGGACATCAAGACCGACGACCTGCTGCGTGCGCTCAAGGGGATCGGCCTGACCGAGGGCGAACCGTTCGACGCGCTCAAGCTGTCTGAAGTGCAGGGCGAGCTCGTGCACCAGTACTACAACCGCGGCAAGTACAACGTCTCGGTGAAGACCGCCAGCGTCAACCTCGACCGCAACCGCGTCGAGGTCGCCATCACCATCGCCGAGGGCAAGGCGGCGAAGATCAAGCACATCAACATCGTCGGCAACACCACCTATACCGACGCGCAGATCCAGAACGAATTCCAGTCCGACACCAGCAACTGGACCTCCTGGTACAGCAAGGACGACCAGTACTCGCGCGAGAAGCTCTCGGGTGACCTGGAGAAGCTGCAGTCCTTCTACATGGACCGCGGCTATGCCGACTTCAAGGTGGAATCGACCCAGGTTTCGATCAGCCCCGACAAGCGCAAGATGTACGTCGTGGCGAACATCGCCGAAGGCGACGTCTATACCGTTACCGACGTCAAGCTGACCGGCAGCCTGGTGCTGGACGAGGCGGACCTGCGCAAGCTGGTGCAGGTCAAACCCGGCGAGGCGTTCTCGCGCAAGAAGATCGAGCAGTCGGTCGATGCCATCACCGCCGCACTCGCCAACATCGGCTATGCCTTCGCCGAAGTGCAGCCGATCCCGTCCATCGACAAGGACAAGCGCGAGGTCGGCATCAACCTGTTCGTGGTGCCGGGCCAGCGCATCTACGTCGACCAGATCCAGTTCAAGGGCAACCAGAGCACCGCCGACGACGTGCTGCGGCGCGAGATGCGCCAGCTGGAGGGTTCCTGGTATTCGCAGGCAGCCATCGACCGTTCCAAGGTCCGCCTGCAGCGCCTGGGCTACTTCAAGAGCGTTTCCATCGACACGCCCAAGGTGCCCGGCACCGAAGACCAGGTGAACGTGGTGGTGACGGTCGAGGAACAGAACTCCGGCCAGTTCAGCTTCGGCCTGGGCTACTCGCAGGTGCAGGGCCTCATCGGCAGCATCGGCCTGTCGCAGACCAACTTCCTCGGCACCGGCGACCGCCTGTCCATTTCGGCCACGCGCAGCCAGGTACTCGAGCAGTACCAGCTTTCCTACTTCGAACCCTACCTCACCGACGACGGCGTCGGCATCGGCTACGACTTCCTGCACACCGAGCTCGACACCGGCCAGCAGAACATCGCCAGCTACTACTCGAACACCGACGCCTTCAACATCTTCATGTCGCTGCCGCTCACCGAGACGGATACGCTGAACGCCCAGCTCGGCATCAACAAGACCAACATCCTGACCCTGCAGGGCATGACCCCGCAGTCGATCATCGACTACATCGACAACCTGGGCAATCGGACCTTCCACACCTGGTCAACGCAGTTGTCATGGGCGCGCGACACCCGCAATCGCTACTGGAACCCGACCCGCGGCTCGCTGCAGGCGGTATCGCTGCTGGCCACCCTGCCCGGCTCCACGGTGGAGTACTACAAGCTCAACTACCGCTTCGCGCAGTACCTGCGCATGACCGACGCGCTGACCTTCTACGGTCACTTCAACGTCGGCTACGGTGATACCTGGAAGGCGCCCAAGAGCGTCATGTCGCCGGAAGATCCGCGCTACATGGCCGACATGTCCGGCCTGCCCTTCTACGAGAACTTCTACGCCGGCGGCGTTTCCGACGTGCGCGGCTTCCGTGACAACACGCTCGGCCCGTACACGGTGTATGACCCGACGCTGTGCCCGCCCTCGAACAAGAATTGCCGCCTGCCGCTGGGCGGCTCGTTCAAGACCGTCGCCTCGGCGGAGGTCATCTTCCCCTCGCCGTTCTCCAAGGGCGACGACGAGAGCACGCGTTTCTCGCTGTTCCTCGACGTCGGCAACGTGTTCAAGAACAACCTCTGCAATGCCGCGCTGGTACCCGATTGCAATCGCTATTCGAGCTGGAGCGCCGACGAGCTGCGTGCCTCGGTGGGCATTTCATTCCAATGGCGCGCACCGGTCGGGCCGATCGTGATCAATCTCGCCAAGCCACTACGCAAGCAGCCGGGCGATGATACCGAGATGATCCAGTTCACCTTCGGCAACATGTTCTAGGAGCCCGTCCGAACCATGCAATCGCAAGCGATACGCCACCAGTTCGCCCCTCGCCCGCCAGCAGGCTGCTGACGGGCACCCGGCGGCACGGTGCGAGGAAGGCTCTTGGCGCAGCATGCACATCCGGCAGCAATCCTGGCCTCGCTGCTTGCCATCGCGCTGGCCCTGGGCGGGCCGCTCCGCGCTGCGCCACCGGAATCCGTGCGCATCGGCTACGTGGACATGAAGCGCCTGCTCGACAATGCACCCCAGGTGGTGGCGAGCCGGCGCAAGCTGGAACGCGAATTCGCCGCGCGCGATACGGCGCTGCAGGACGAAGAGAAGCGCGCCGCGGCCCTGCGTCTGCGCCAGGCGGCCGCAACGGGCGCGGAGGCCGAAACGCTGCAGCGCGAACTGGATGCGCTGGAGCGCTCGATCCGCCGCAGCCGCGAGAACCTGCGCACCGAACTGAAGGCACGCAGCGACCAGGAGCTCGACCAGAGCTGGCGCCAGATCAACGATGCCGTGGTCGAATTCGCCCGCGAGCAGGGCTACGACCTCATCGTACCCAGCCCGGTCATCTTCGCCAGCCCCAGGGTCGATGTGACCGAGCGCATCCTCGAGCGCCTGCGGCGGACCGCGGGGAAGGCCCAGCCGTGACCGCGCCCAGCTTCAGCCTGGCCGAGCTGGCCGCGCGCTTCGGCCTGGGCGTGCATGGCGATCCGGCCTGCACCGTCACCGGTGTCGCCACGCTCGCCGCCGCCGGCCCGGCTGAGCTGGGTTTTCTCGCCAACCCGCGCTACCGCGCCCAGCTCGCCGCCACGCGCGCCGGCGCGGTCGTGCTGCGCGCCGCCGATGCCGCCGACTGGTCCGGCAACGGCCTGCTGGCGGACGATCCCTATCTGGCCTTCGCGCGCATCGCCACACTGTTCGAACGCCTGCCGGCGACGCAGCCGGGCATCCACCCGAGCGCCATCGTCGATGCGCGCGCGCAGGTGGCCGCGGGCGCCGCCATCGGACCGTTCTGCTGCATCGCCGAAGACGCCGTGATCGAAGCCGGCGTGGTGCTTGGCCCGCACTGCGTGATCGGCCCGCGCTGCCGCGTGGGCGCGCAGGCACGCCTGGTCGCCCGCGTGACCCTGGTGCAGGATGTGCGCCTCGGCAAGCGCGTGCTGGTGCATCCGGGCGCCGTGCTGGGTGCCGACGGCTTCGGGCTGGCCTTCGACCGCGGCGCAGGCGAGGGGCACTGGCAGAAGGTCCCGCAACTCGGCGGCGTCGAGATCGGCGACGATTGCGAGATCGGCGCCAACACCACCATCGACCGTGGCGCCCTCACGGACACCGTGCTCGAACATGACGTGCGGCTGGACAACCAGATCCAGATCGCCCACAACGTGCGCATCGGCGCGCACAGCGCACTGGCCGGCTGCGCGGCAGTCGCCGGCAGCGCCACCCTCGGCCGCTACTGCCTGATCGGCGGCGGCGCTGGCATACTCGGTCATTTGAGCCTCGCCGATCGCGTCACCGTCACCGCCATGAGCCTGGTCACCCATTCCCTGCGTGAAGCCGGCGAATATTCCTCGGGCACGCCGATCCAGCCCAACCGGCAATGGCGGCGCAACGCGGCGCGCTTCAGGCACCTGGACGAGATCGCGCGGCGCATCGGCGCCGCCCCCAAGGAACCCGAATCATGAACAAGCTCGCCCCCGCCTTCGAACTGCCGATGAACGTCGAGCAGATCGCCGCGATGCTGCCGCACCGCTATCCCTTCCTGCTGCTCGACCGCATCATCGCCTGCGAACCGGGCAAGCAGATCACGGCGATCAAGAACGTCACCGTCAACGAGCCCTTCTTCCAGGGCCATTTTCCCAGCCATCGGGTCATGCCTGGGGTCCTGCTCATCGAGTCGATGGCGCAGGCCGGCGGCGTGCTGACCATGCTTTCACGTTCCTTGGATGCGGCCGATTCGCTGGTGTTCTACCTGGTGCGCGTGGACAAGGCGCGCTTCAACCGACCGGTGGTACCCGGCGACCAGTTGCGCCTCGAGGTCGACTACAAGCGCTCGCTGCGCAACATGAGCCAGTTCCAGTGCCGGGCGCTGGTGGAAGACACCGTGGTCGCCGAGGCGGAGATCCTGTGTGCCGGGGTCGTGCCCGCATGATCCACCCGACCGCCCTGGTCGATCCCGCTGCACGTCTGGGCAAGGACGTCAGCGTCGGCGCCTACAGCATCATCGGCCCGCAGGTCGAAATCGGCGAGGCCACGCAGATCGGGCCGCACGTGGTCATCGAGGGGCGCACGCGCATCGGCAAGGCCAACCGCATCTTCCAGTTCGCCTCGCTGGGTGCCGAACCGCAGGACAAGAAGTTCCACGGCGAGGCAAGCGAGCTCATCATCGGCGACCGCAATCTCATCCGCGAATTCGCCACCTTCAACCGGGGCACCGCCGAGGGCGGCGGCGCGACCCGCATCGGCGACGACAACTGGATCATGGCCTACGTGCACATCGCGCACGACTGCCAGATCGGCAGCCATGTCATCTTCGCCAACAACGCCACGCTGGCCGGCCACGTCGAGGTCGGCGACCATGCCATCCTCGGCGGCTTCACCGGCGTGCATCAGTTCTGCAAGATCGGCGCCCACGCGTTCACCGGCATGGGCAGCCTGATCAACGGCGACGTCCCGCCCTTCGTGGTCGTGGCCGGTCCCTACGCGCGGCCGCGTGGCATCAATGGCGAGGGCCTCAGGCGCCGCGGTTTCGACGCCGAACGCATCGGCGCGATCAAGCGCGCCTACCGCACGCTCTACGTGGCCGGCACACCGCTGGCGCAAGCGCGCAGCCAGCTCGCCGAGCAGGCACGCAAGAGCGCCGACGTGGCCGCCATGCTCGACTTTCTCGAGCGCAGCGGGCGCGCGCTGGCGCGCTGAAGGCGGGCAGTGGGGAAAGGCGAATCGTTGAAGGGCAGGTCCCGCCGCGAGGTCCCTGCATCGTCGGGACGGTAAGGTGTGCTGCAGGGCGAGACTGGAGCATCCGCAATTACCCATTCCCCATCCACCATTCCCGACCCGCAGCGTTTCGTGCTGGTCGCCGGCGAGGCCTCCGGCGACCTGCTCGGCGCGGGCCTGATCGCGGCCCTGCGCGAGCGCTTCCCGCAGGCCCGCTTTGCCGGCATCGGCGGCCCCGGCATGCTGGCGGCCGGGCTGGAATGCTGGCACCGCAGCGAGGCGCTGGCGGTGATGGGCTATGTCGAGGTGCTGCGCCACCTGCCGCGCCTGCTTGCCCTGCGCCGCGCTACCGCCCGGCGGGCGCGTGCCTGGCGGCCGGATGCCTTCATCGGCATCGACGCGCCGGACTTCAACCTTGGCCTGGAACGTCGGCTCAAGCAGGCCGGCATTCGCACCGTGCACTACGTCAGCCCGTCCGTGTGGGCGTGGAAGGAAAGGCGCGCGGCGACGATCGGCCGCAGAGCCGATCGCGTGCTGTGCCTGTTTCCGATGGAACCGCCGATCTATGCCCGCCACGGCGTGGATGCGCGCTTCGTCGGCCACCCGCTCGCCGACGCCTTCGACCTGGAACCGGATCAGGCCGCCGCCCGGCGCGCGCTTGGGCTCCCACCGGACGTGCCGGTATTGGCCCTGCTGCCCGGCAGCCGGCTGGGGGAAATCAGCCGCCTGGGTGGTGACTTCCTGGCCGCGGCGCGCCTGCTTGCGGTCCGCATGGACGATCTCCACGTCGTCGCACCGATGGCCAACGAAGCCTGCCGGGATGCCTTCATCGCCCTGCGTGCAGTCACGGCAAACCCGGGCCAGGCGCCGGCCGCGCCGCTGGCGGATGCGCGCTTGCGGGTTCCCGTGGGCCGCGCCCACCAGGCCATGATCGCCGCAGACGCAGTCCTGCTCGCTTCAGGTACGGCGGCGCTGGAAGCGATGCTGGCCAAGCGGCCGATGGTGGTGGCCTACCGCCTGGCCCCCCTGACCTACCGGCTGGTGAAGGGACTGGGGCTGCTCAAGGTCGATCGATACAGCCTGCCGAACGTGCTGGCCGGTCGCGCCCTGGTGCCGGAGCTGATGCAGGATGACTGCACGCCCGAGGCCCTCGCCGCCGCCCTGGAGCCTGCGCTTCGCGCGCGCTCCATCGATCCGGCGCTGCTGGCCGAATACCGGCACCAGCACCAGCTGCTTGCCCGCGATGCCAGCCGGAGCGCCGCCGCAGCCATTGCCGGTCTGGTGGAGGGTACGGATCCGCCAGGCGCCCCTGCCCCCCCGCCGGCAGCGCTGCCATGAAACGCTGGCGCCCGGCACCAGGCGAGGTGGTCGCCGGCGTCGATGAAGCCGGCCGCGGACCGTTGGCCGGGCCCGTCGTGGTCGCCGCAGTCATCCTCGATCCGGCCCGCCGCATCCGCGGCATCGACGATTCCAAGAAGCTCACCGAGCGGGAGCGCGAACGGCTCGCTCCACGCATCCGGGAACGGGCGCTGGCGTGGTCGGTGGTGGTGATGGATGTCCACGAGATCGAGCGGCTCAACATCCTTGGCGCAACGCTCATCGGCATGCAGCGGGCGCTGGCGGCGCTCGCCCGCGCGCCCACGCTGGCATTGATCGACGGCAACCGCCTGCCGCAGGACCTGCCCTGCGCGGCACGTGCCATCATCGGCGGCGATGGCAGCCACGTCTGCATCGGCGCCGCCTCCATTCTCGCCAAGACCGCCCGGGACGCACTCATGCGGGATCTGGACGCCTGCCACCCCGGTTACGGCTTTGCCCAGCACAAGGGCTACGGCACGCCCGAGCACCTGGCCGCCCTCGACCGGCTGGGTCCGTGCGCCATCCACCGCCGGGGCTTCGCCCCGGTGCAACGACTGCTCGCGCCGGAGCTCTTCTGAAGCGGGCGCGGCGACCTGCATCACCTTTGGTATCGGAATCATCACGGATGCGGACCTTTCGACCCTCCTGGCGCGTGCTTGGCGCCACCGCCATCGGCACCGCGGCGTTCGGCCAGGCCCTGCTGCGCGTGGTGGGAGCGGAAAGCGGGGGCGACGAGCAGCTGCACCTGGCATTGCTCGGCGCCGCGCTGGCGCTGCTGCTGGTGACGCTGAGCGGAAGGCGCGGATTCGGCCTCCTGCTCGCCGGCGGCGTGCTCGGCGCGATCTGGCTGGCGGGCAGCCTGAAACTGGCCTATCTCAACCAGCCACTGCTCGCTCCGGACCTCCGCTACTTCCTTTCCCCAACCACCGCGGACGTGATCGCCCATTACCCGGGCATGTGGCCCAAGCTGCTCGGCGCCTTCACCGGCGGGATCCTGCTCTGCGCCCTCCTGTGGCGGATGGAGGCGCCGAGCGGCTGGCGCGGGCGCCGGCTCGCGCATGCCGCCTGGAGCCTGCTGGCCGCGCTGCTGGTGATCGCGAGCTGGCCGGGCGCGCCGCTGGGTGCCCGGGTCGAGCCCGGCACCTGGGCCTTCCTCACGCATGCCGCCGCCAACCCGACCGCCGCGTTCCTCGACTCCATTGCGCGCATGAGCATCACCCTGCCCTCCTATTCCCCGGCCATGGCGGAGCGGTTCGACTGGGGCTCGGGCATGGCGCATCCGCCCGCTCAGCGCCCCGACATCGTGGTCGTGCTGGAGGAGAGCACCCTCGATCCGCGCGATTGGCAGGCATGCAGTGCCCCGCAATGCCATCTCGACCTCTTCGACGGCGATGCGGCGACGCGTGCGCTCGGGACGCTGCTGGTGCACACCTGGGGCGGCGCGACCTGGACCAGCGAGTTCACCTTCCTGACCGGCCTGCCGCACACGCTGTTCGGCCCGGCCGGTGTCTACGCGCCCTACAACCTGGCTGCGCGGATCCGATACAGCCTGCCGCGGCAGCTCAAGGCACTTGGCTACCACACCGTGGCGCTCTATCCGATGCCGGGCGGCTTCGTCCACGCGGCCGACGCCTACGCCGAATACGGCTTCGATGAATTCCATGATGCCGACGAGCTCGGCCTTGGCTGGGCGAGCACCGACGATGACCTCATCGCGCGCTTCGAAGCGCTCCATCCGCAACTTGCCGGCGACCCGGACCGGCCGCTGTTCGTGATGCTCCTCACCATGCACCAGCACGGTCCGCATGACGCCCCGCTCGAAGACCTCCCTGCGCCCTACAACCGCCCGCTGCTTCCCCGCGAGGACGAGCGCACCAACCGCAACGTGGGCAATTACCTGTACCGGCTGCATCAATCGGCCGCAGCGCTCGAGCGGCTGCGCGCCTTCCTGTTCGCCAGCGCTCGCCCCGTGGTGCTGGCGCATTTCGGCGACCATCGCCCCTCCTTCGACGGCCTCGAACGGGAACTGGCCGGCAGCGAACGGGTGAAGGAACCCGCCTTGGCGCACGACCTCACCTACTACGCATCGACAGCACCCTTCCCGGCGAGCCCCGGGCTGCGCCGCAGCGGCTGGACCTCGCCTTCCTCGCCGGCCTGATCCTGGACGTCGCCGGACTCCCCAAGGACCCCTTCTTCGAGGCCAATACCCGCCTGCGTGAACGCTGCAAAGGCCGCTTCATGGATTGCCCACGGCCGGCGGTGCTGGAGTCATGGATGGCTTACGCGTTCGGCCCGTTGCGCGCCCTGGCGCACTGAGCCGGTGCCCGGGGCGGCACGCGCGGCCTGTCAAGATTGCCGCTCCCGATTCCAGCGATTACGCTGGTCGGCCCCACGCCCGCCCGGCAGGGTCCCCCACCGCGTCCGCCATGCCATCCGGCTTCGTCCACCTGCACCTGCACAGCGAGTATTCGCTGGTCGATTCGACCATCCGCATCGCGGATCTGGTGCGCGCCTGCGCGCAGGCCGACATGCCGGCGGTGGCGATGACCGACCAGGCCAACCTGTTCGCCCTGGTGAAGTTCTACAAGGCAGCCGAGGCGGCGGGCATCAAGCCCATCGCCGGTGCCGATCTGTGGCTTGCCGACCCGGCCGATCGCGCCCAACCGCAGCGGTTGACGGTGCTGTGCCAGGATCGCTCGGGCTACCTCAATCTTTCGCGCCTGCTCACCCGTGCGTATGCCGAGAACCGCCACGGCGAGCATGTGCTGGTCGAGCCGGACTGGTTTGCCGAGTCAGGCGCGGGACTCATTGCCCTCGCCGGGCAACACAGCGAGATCGGACGCCTGCTGCTGGCCGGGCGCGACGAAGCCGCCCAGGCACGCGCCCAATGGTGGCGTGCACGCTTCCCGGATCGCCTCTATCTCGAGGTCATGCGCACCCAGCGGCCGCAGGAGGAAGTCTTCCTCGCCCAGGCACTCGATCTGGCGGCGGGACTGGATCTGCCGGTGGTGGCGACGAACGATGTGCGCTTCCTGGCACGCGAGGATTTCGAGGCGCATGAGGCGCGCGTCTGCATCCATGCCGGACGCGTGCTGGCCGACCCGAAGCGTCCGCGCAGCTACTCGGCCGAGCAGTACCTGAAGACGCCGACGGAAATGGCCGCGCTGTTCGCCGATCTGCCGGAACTGCTCGAAAACAGCGTGGAACTGGCCCGGCGCTGCAATCTGGAACTGGGCTTCGGCACCTATCACCTGCCGGCCTTCCCGGTGCCGAGCGGCGACACGCTGGAGCATTTCATCCGCAGCCAGGCCGAAGCCGGGCTGGAGCGGCACCTGGACGTCCATCCGCTGGCCGCGGGGTTCACCCGCGAAGACTACCTCGCGCGCCTGCAGCGCGAGGTGGACGTCATCGTGCAGATGGGTTTCCCCGGCTACTTCCTGATCGTCGCGGACTTCATCAACTGGGCCAAGCAGAACGACATTCCGGTCGGCCCCGGACGCGGTTCGGGCGCAGGTTCGCTGGTCGCCTGGGCGCTGGGCATCACCGATCTCGATCCGCTGCGCTACGGCCTGCTGTTCGAACGCTTCCTCAACCCCGAACGCGTATCGATGCCGGACTTCGACATCGATTTCTGCATGGATCGGCGCGACGAGGTGATCGAGTACGTCAGCCGCAAGTACGGGCGCGACCGGGTCAGCCAGATCATCACCTACGGCACCATGGCCGCCAAGGCGGTGCTGCGCGATGCGGGGCGCGTACTCAGCATGCCCTACGGCCAGGTGGACAGGATCGCCAAGCTGCTGCCGCGCATGCCGCTCGACCTGACCCTGGAGGATGCGCTCGGGCGCTCGGAAAAGTCGCGCCGCGAACCCGATCGCGTGGTCGCCGACTTCAAGGCGCAATACGAATCCGATGGCGAGGTGCAGGAGCTGGTGGACCTGGCCCTCAAGCTGGAGGACCTGACCCGCAACGCCGGCAAGCACGCCGGCGGCGTGGTCATCGCGCCCGCGCCGCTCAGCGAGTTCGCCCCGCTGTTTTCCGAGCACGGCGCCGAGGGCATGGTCACCCAGTTCGACAAGGACGACGTCGAGGCGGTGGGCCTGGTCAAGTTCGACTTTCTCGGCCTACGCACCCTGACCATCATCGACTGGGCGGTCAAGGCGGTGAATCGCCGGCGCGCGCCGCAAACGGAGGCGGGCACCGCCGCCAGCGCGCCGGCCCCGAACACCGCGCCGGGCCGGCTGGACATCAGCCAGATCCCGCTGGATGACCCGGCGGTGTTCCGGCTGCTGCAGGAAGCGCGCACGGTGGCCGTGTTCCAGCTCGAATCGCGCGGCATGCAGGGCCTGCTCAAGGAGGCCAGGCCGGACTGCTTCGAGGACATCATCGCGCTGGTCTCGCTGTACCGGCCGGGGCCGATGGACCTGATCCCGAGCTACTGCGCGCGCAAGCTTGGCCGCGAGCCGATCGAATACCCCGATCCGCGCATCGAGCCGGTCCTGAAAGAGACCTACGGCATCATGGTCTACCAGGAACAGGTCATGCAGATGGCCCAGGTCGTCGGCGGCTACACGCTGGGCGGCGCCGACCTGCTGCGCCGGGCGATGGGCAAGAAGAAGGTCGAGGAGATGGTCAGGCACCGCGCCATCTTCCGCGAGGGCGCGGCGGCGCAGGGTCTCGATGAAGCCAAGGCCGACGCGATCTTCGACCTGATGGAGAAATTCGCCGGCTACGGCTTCAACAAATCGCATGCCGCGGCCTATGCCCTGGTGTCCTACCAGACCGCCTGGTTGAAGGCGCACTACCCGGCCGAGTTCATGGCCGCCGTGCTCTCCAGTGACATGGACAACACCGACAAGGTGGTGAACTTCCTCGCCGAGGCACGCGCGCTCGGGCTCACGGTGCGCCCGCCGGACATCAACGCCTCGGCCTTCATGTTCGAGGCGATCGACGAGCGCACGCTGCGCTATGGCCTGGGCGCGGTCAAGGGTGTCGGCCGCGGCGCGGTGGAAGCCATCGTCGAGGCGCGCCAGCGCGGCGGGCCGTTCCGCGACCTGCTCGACCTGTGCCTGCGGGTCGATCCGCAGAAGCTCAACAAGCGCGCATTCGAGGCCCTCATCCAGTCCGGCTCGATGGATGCCCTGGCCGCCAACCGCGCCACGCTCACGGTCCACCTGCCCGAAGCGGTGCGCGCAGCCGACCAGGCGCTGCACGACCGCCAGAGCGGCCAGGTGGACATCTTCGGCGCGAGCACCGGCGCGCCGATCGTGGTCGAGCTGCCGCCGGCGGTTCCCGAATGGCCGCTGGCCCAGGTGCTTGCCGGCGAGCGCGACCGCCTGGGCCATTACCTCTCCGGCCACCCGACCGATGCCTGGCGCGAGGTGATCGCCGGGCTCGCCAGCTGCACCATCGGCGACATCGAGCGCCATTTCCGGGCACCGGCCCGGGCCGACCCGGGCGACCGGCGCAGCCGCTACACCGACCTGCAGCCCTTCACCCTGGCCGGCCAGGTGGTGGCCATCCGCAAGCAGGGCGACAGCCGCGCCTTCGTCACCGTGGAAGACCATTGCGGCCGCTTCGAGGCGGTGTTCTACCGCGAGACCTGGGCCGACTACGGCGAGCTCATCACGCGTGACGCCATTCTCGTCTTCGAAGGCGGCCTGGCCGTCGATGACTTCTCCGGCGGCTACCAGTTGCGCGTGCAGTCGGTCGCCACCCTCGACACGGCCTGCGAACAGCGCGCACGGGCGCTGCACCTGCGCCTGAACGGCGTGCAGGCGGGTTTTGCCGACACCCTGCGTCAGGCGCTGCACGCCTGGCGCGGCGGCACCACGCCGGTGCGCATCCGCCTCGCCAGCGCCGGCGCGCGCGCCGACCTGGAACTCGGCGCCGACTGGCGGGTGCGCGCCAACCCCGGCCTGGCCGAGCACCTGCGCACGCTCGACGGCGTGGTCGCAGCCGACCTGGTGTTCGACTGACGGCCCACATCTGCCGCCTCGTTCCTGCCACACTCCGGCCGAGCAGCTATAATTTCCGCCTTTGTCCACTGCCTGCCGACCTGGCGCGAATGAATCCCAGCTTTCTCGATTTCGAACAGCCGATCGCCGACCTGGACGCCAAGATCCAGGAACTGCGCAATGCAAGCAGCGGCCACGCGCTCAACATCGAGGACGAGGTCGCGACGCTGCGCGGCAAGCTCAAGACGCGCACCGCCGAGATCTTCCGCAACCTCACGCCCTGGCAGGTGGCGCAGCTGGCCCGCCACCCGGCACGTCCCTACACGCTCGACTACGTCGGCGTGATGTGCGATGAGTTCCACGAACTGGCCGGCGACCGCGCCTACGCCGACGACGCAGCCATCGTCGGCGGCCTGGCCCGCATCGACGGTCGCAGCGTGATGCTGATCGGGCACCAGAAGGGCCGCGACACCAAGGGCAAGATCCGCCGCAACTTCGGCATGCCGCGCCCGGAAGGCTATCGCAAGGCATTGCGCCTGATGCACATGGCCGAGCGCTTCGGCCTGCCGATCCTGACCTTCATCGATACCCCGGGCGCCTATCCCGGTGTAGGCGCGGAGGAACGCGGGCAGAGCGAGGCGATCGCGCGCAACCTGCTGGAAATGGCCGGCCTGCGCGTGCCGATCCTGTGCACCGTGATCGGCGAAGGCGGCTCGGGGGGCGCGCTGGCGATCGGCGTCGGCGATGTCACCAACATGCTGGAATACAGCACCTATTCGGTCATCACCCCGGAAGGCTGCGCATCGATCCTGTGGAAGACCGCCGAGCGCGCCCGGGACGCGGCCGAGGCGCTGGGCATGACCGCGCCGCGGCTCAAGGAGCTGGGCCTGGTGGACAAGGTGGTGCGCGAACCCCTTGGCGGTGCCCACCGCAATCCGCGCGGCATGGCGGTACGCCTGAAGGCCGTGCTGATGAACCAGCTGGACGAACTCGAGGCGCTGGCCCCGGGCGATCTGCTCGAGCGCCGCTACCAGCGCCTGCGCCGTTACGGCGCCCACGCCGGCGGCTGACCACGACCGCGATGGCCACCGGCACGCTGCCGCGCCCGCGCACGGCCGAGCTGCCGGCGCTCACCGGGCTGCGCGGCCTGGCCGCGTTCTGGGTGCTGCTCTATCACGTCTGGGTGGAAGCCACGCCGCGCCTGATGACGCTCGGGTCATTCGACCTGACGCCGCTCTTCTCCGGCGGCTGGGCCGGTGTGGACATCTTCTTCACCCTGTCGGCCTTCCTGCTCACGCTGCCCTACGCCAGCCGCCAGCTGGCCGGTGCACCGCGCCCCTCGCTGCGCCAGTACTGGCTGCGCCGCATCCAGCGCATCATGCCGGCCTACTATGCGCAGCTGGTGGTGCTGGTCGCACTCGCCGCGCTGTTCGGCATCGGCACCTTGCCCACGGCCCCGCAGGTGCTGGGCAACCTGCTGCTGCTCAACAACTTCGGCGCGTTCGGCGTCATGCCGATCAATCCGGTGACCTACACCATCGCGATCGAATTCGGCTTCTACCTGCTGCTGCCGCTGCTCGCCCTGTGGCTGCGCCCGGGACGCTGGGCGTGGCTGGCACTGGCGGCGATCCTGATCACCCAGCTGTGGCGTCACCTGATGCTGCCGCAGGTCGTGCACCTGCCCGTGCCGCTGCGCGTCATCGCCCTGGAACAGTTGCCCGGCCGGCTCGACCAGTTCGTCGTCGGCATGCTGGCTGCCTATGCCTACACGCGGGCTGCAGCCAGCGGCCGGCTGGGTACGCCGCTGCGCAACGACCTGCTGCTACTCACCGGCGTCGCGCTGTTCGCGGCGCTGCTGTGGGCCATCCACTACACCATCGGCACATTCTGGGAAGGCGCGCCGCTGCTCTTCGTCTGGCACGGTCTGGCCGGCGTGGCGACGGCGCTGATCCTCTACGCCTGCGCCTGCGGCAGCCGCCTCGGGCGCCTCGCGTTCGACGTCCCGCCGCTGCGCTGGCTCGGCCTGATCAGCTTCGGCCTGTACCTGTGGCATTTCCCGGTGTTGCAGTGGCTCGACGCGGCCCATGCGTTCGATGCCATCGGCGGCTACCGCCTGCCATGGATGCTGCCGGTGGTGCTCGGTCTTTCCTGCGCCATCGCCGCGGTGTCCTTTCGCTGGATCGAACGGCCGTTCCTGCGGCTCGGGCGGCCGCGTGCCGCCCATCCGCAGGCGACCACCGAGATGATCGTGGCCGGCGACCGTGGAGCCGTGCAGGCGGACAGGCTTGCCGAGCGCATCGACAGCACGCCCTCACGCTCCCCACCCTGCGCCTGAAGGCCACGGCCCTGGCAGCGTGTGCCGTGTGGTGCGGTGGGATTCGCGTCGCTGCGCACGCGGCCGCGCTTGCAACCTGGCAGCGCATGCCGCTAGGTTGCGGACATGAAGCTTGCCCCGCTCCAGTTCGCACGCGCGCAGTGGCAACGCCTGCACCACCTGCTGGGAGGGCAGTACTGGTTTCCGCACGTTCCGCTGGCCCTGTTGCTGGGGTTCGGCGCGCTGGCCCTGCTGCGGGTTGACCTGGGCGCCGACTGGATGGCCGAGCTGGCGCGCATGGCGGGTCTCGGCGCCCACCTCGACCCACGCCTGCTGCCGCCCTTGCTGATCGGCGGCGGACTGCTGACGATGGCCCTGGGCCTGTTGTGGCGTTCGCGCCTGGCCTGGGTCATGGCGCTGCTGCTGGCCGTGGCGGGAGCGATCAGCCTCGCCGGCGCCAGCCATGCACTACTGGCCTACTTCATCACCATGCTGGTCGCCCTGGTCGCCGCCTGGCGCCACTTCGACCGCAGCAGCATGGCCGCCGGCAGCCTGTTCGCGCTGACCTCGGTCGCCATGCTGCTGACCTACGCCACCTTCGGTGCGCTCTACATTGGCGCGGACTTTCGCCCGGTGATCGACGACCTGGTCAGTGCGCTCTACTTCGCCATGGTCACCATGAGCACGGTGGGCTACGGCGACATCACCCCGCAGACGCCCGAAGCCAAGCTGTTCACCATTTCGATCATCGTGCTCGGCGTGGCGGTGTTCGCCACCTCGCTCACCGCGGTCATCGCGCCGATGATGAGCCGCAGCCTCAAACGCATCGTCGATCGCGGAGGATCGCGCATGAAACGGGAAAAGCACTTCGTGGTGATCGGCAACACCCCGCTGGCGATCAACACCTGGCGCGAACTGGAACGCCGCGGCCGTCCGGTGACGCGCATCCTGCGCGAAGCGCCCGATGGTGCCGAAGCGCACGGCACCGACCTGGTCATCGGCGATCCCAGCGATCTTGCCGTACTGCGCGAAGCGGGCGCGCACCAGGCCGAGGCGGTATTGGCCATGCACGCGGACGATTCGGAGAACGCCTTCGTGATCCTCGCCGTGAAAGAACTCGCCGGCAGCGCGCGCACCGTCGCCGCGGTCAACGATGCGCGCCATCTCAGCCGCGTGAAGCTGGTGCAGCCGGATGTGGTGATCGCCCCGCAGGTCCTCGGCGGCGAACTGCTGGCCATGCTGCTCTCCGGCGAAGAGGTGACACCCGAATTCGTCATGCAGCGGGTACTTCAGCAAACCGGCGCCTGAGCAGCGCCAGAATCCGCCCTTGTCGCCCAACCAAGACCGAGTGGGAGCCTGCGTGCAGGCGATCCTGGGCGCAGCGCGGGCATGCGGCGCCCCACCATCGCGAGCACGCTCGCTCCCACAACCGCCCGCAAGCCCAGGCAGCATAGAATGCCGCGCATGCAATGTGCCTATCGCGCGGCATGCCTCGCCGCTATCCTCCTGTTCACGCCCGCTGTATCGGCCACCCCTGACGAATCGCTTGCGACCGAGGAAGAACCGGTCGTCGAGGCGGCCACGCTGGTGCGTCCGGCCCTGCTTTCCGGGCCGGGGTTCAGCGTCGACAGCCGCGTGGAACTGCGCGGCTACATGGGCCGGTTCACGCTCGATACGTCCTTCGGCCCGCTCCAGGCCGAAAGCGTGGAGATTCTTGCCGAACGCACGGCGGAACTGCCGGCACTGGAGGCGCTGGATCGGGTGACGCGCTCGGAAGCCTTCCTGCAGGCCGCCGGCGACCGCCTGGCCGCCACCGGGCGTGCGCTGGCGCAGATCGTGCTGAACCCGGTCGATACGGTGCTCGGCATCCCCGCCGGGGTCGCGCGCTATTTCACCGGACGCGTCGGCAAGGTGGGGCGCCAGGCGCAGTCGCTCGCCGACCGTACTGCGCGCGAGCTGGGCACCGCGGGGGATGCGTGGCCGGATGCGGCCGGGCCGATGACCGATGCGCGCGCCGGCGACGGCCCGGCGGCGGAACCCGACGAGGATCCCTGGTACGAGCCGATCCAGAAGGAAGCCACGCGCGAAATCAAGCGCCGCATCAAGTACGGCCAGGTGAAGCGCGCGCTGGCCGAACGCCTGGGCATCGATCCCTACACCACCAACCCGCTGATCCAGGAACGCCTTTCCGGCCTCGCCTGGGTGGGCAGCGGTGGCAATTTCAGCGCCGGCACCGCGCTCGGCACGGTCGGCGGCGTGGGCGCCGAGGTGCTGTCCACCGGCGGCCAGATCAACGACCTGGTATGGAAGCTGGGGCCCGAAGAATTACGCGACCGCAACGGCGAGCGCCTGCAGGCCTGGTGCCGCGATGAGTTCCTGATCCGCCAGTTCCTGCGCCGGGGTGCGTTCTCACCCACCTTGCAGACCGCCCTGGCCGACGCACTCGATACGCTGCAGCCGGCAGGCGGCTGCGATGCATTGCTGGAGCTCGGCATGACCGCCGCATCCCGGCTGGAAGCGCGCTTTCTCGTCAACGCCCTGCGCATGCTCGCGGCGCAGCCGGGCGAACGGGCCAAGGGCGGCCAGCTGCGGCCGATCGGCGCCGGGCTCGCCTATGCCGCGATCGATGGTGAAATGCTGCTGCCGCTGCCGGTCGATCGCCTGAGCTGGACCGCCGAGGTGCGCGACTTCCTCGACCGCCCCGAATTCCGCGTCGTGCACAAGACCGTGCTGATCGCCGGCGACGCCAGCCTGGCCGCCCGCCGCGGCCTGGCCGAGCGCGGCTGGAACATCCGCCTGCACGCACCCTGGCCCGGCGCGCCGCCTTATGCCGGCGGCAACGAGCCGGCGGCGGTGGACGTGGATCGCTGAATGGCTTGAACCCGCGCCGCGGAGCACACACATCAGGACGGCCATTACCCCGTCAAGGAGACACCATGAAGCTCTACAGTTTCCCCGGTTCCTGCGCCCTGGCCACCAACATCGTGCTGGCGTGGATCGGCAAGCCCTACGAGTTGAAGCTGATCGACAAGGCCGAACTTGCCACGCCGGCGATGCGCAAGCTCAATCCGAACGGCCAGGTGCCGATCCTCGACGACGGCGGCTGGGTGCTGAACGAAAACGCCGCCATCCTCAACTACCTGGCGGACAAGTATCCGGAAACGGGCCTGGGCGGCGATGGCAGTCCGCGTTCGCGCGCGGAGGTCAACCGCTGGCTGGCGATGATCAATTCCGACGTGCATCCGGCCTACAAGCCGCTGTTCGGCAGCACCGCCTACCTGGAAGATCCGGCCATGATCGCGCGCAGCCAGGATCACGCACGCAAGGTGCTGCGCAGCCTGTTCGAGCGTCTCGACACCCATCTGGCCGGGCGCGACTGGCTGACCGATGCGCGCTCCATCGCCGATCCCTACCTGTTCGTCGTGCTGCGCTGGACCCGGGGCGGAAAAGTGGACCTGACCGGCCTGGACAACCTCGCCCGCTTCGAACGGCAAATGCGCGCCGACCCGGGCGTGCGCCAGGCGCTGAAGGAACAGAACCTGGACCAGCCGGTCTGAAGCGCCCAGGCAGAAAGGGCCGCCCCAGGGCGGCCCTTTTGCTGTGTGGTGGGCGGTGCAAGGTTCGAACTTGCGACCCCTGCCGTGTGAAGGAAAAAGCATCGAGCGTCAGCGGGTGCCATGGGCCTTGAGAATCAATGATATAGCCGCTTACAGCCACCATGACATCCCATACACTTTAGGCAACCTGTAGGCAACGACGTGTTCGTTGCCATTTCTGGAGGCGGGTCATGGGTGGCAAGGCAGGTATCACGACCGTCTCGGGGCACGAAAAAGCGGACAACCATGTTGACAAACACCGAGACCGCGACTGCGCAAACCTGGTACGCCCGCGCCTATGTCGAGAAACGGCAGGGTACGATCCCGTTGCCGCCTGCTGTCGCAAGACTGATCGCCGATCAAGCGCGCGGCAAACTGCCCAATGCGCCGTTGTTTTCGCGTTGGGATGGCGAGTCGTGGACGCCCACGACGTGGAAGGACGCGGTTCGCACCGCCGTGGAAGATGCCGGCCTGCCACAAGGGACAGTGGCCTACACTTTGCGCCATTCCATTATCACCGACCTGACCACGGGCGGCCTCGATCCGCTGACGGTTGCCCGCCTTGCCGGCACCTCCATTGCCATGATGCAACGCTGCTACGGCAAACTGCGGCAGGACGTGGCGCGGGATGCGCTGGCCACGTTGGCGTTGTGACACCTCGCTTGCTGTTGTCACGCAGTGCCGTATAATAGCCCCATGTTCGAGTTCATCGAGCTGGCGCCCTTCGCGCGAGCCCGAGAGGCGTACGGCATGGGCGATGCGGAGTTCGCGCAATTGCAAGCTGCGCTGCTGGCCGATCCGGATGCCGGTGATGTGATTCCCGCCTCTGCCGGCTGCCGCAAGCTGCGCTGGCGAACGCCAGGACGTGGCAAGCGCGGCGGTTACCGCGTGATCTACTTCCTGCGCAACGCCCAGGGCCAGATCGTGCTGGTGCTGCTGTACGCCAAGAACGTGCGCGAGAACGTTGAACCGGGGCTGCTGCGAGAGTTGAAAGAGAAGTTCAGACCATGACCAAGATGACCGCCAAACAGCGCATTGCGTGGGAAAAGGGACGCGACCTCAATGCCGAGTTGCACGAAGCCATTGCCGACGCCAAGCACGGCCGCTGGGCGCGCAAGACCGAGTTCCGCCCGCTGGCCGACGGCCGCATGCGTCGAATGGTGACCCGCCGGGATGGCACAGTAGAGAAGGATGAAGTCATCCCTGCCGCACACGCCAGCGTAGTTGCCGCGCGCGCCGGGACCGGCCTGTCGCAGTCGGAGTTTGCCAGCATCATGGGCGTGTCCGTCCGCACTTTGCAGGACTGGGAAGCCGGCCGGCGCCGGCCAAGCGGTGCCGCCCAGACCCTTCTGCGTATCGCCGCTCGGCATCCGCGCGTCGTGCGTGAAGCGGCGATTTAGCACACCGAAGGTGCGTCACCGCTGGGGCGGTCACGCAAGCGCCAAGAACCGCCGCTTCGCGCAAGGCACCGTTCCGGCCTCCGGCGTGACTTGATGGGGGACAACACGGAGCCGCCTCGAGCGATAGGAAAGTCCCCCGATCTTGCCGCTGGGAAAATCATTGCCTCCCCTCCTTTGGATGGTTGTCCTTGCCAACGTAGCGTAGCGGCTCATGAGCGACTCTACTCGCCTCGTCCATTATGACTTCGCCGACGTGCAGTTTTGTTCCCAACTTTGCAGGCGCAATTCTTCTGCTATGTAGAGGTGCACTGAAGAGCGAGGAGGCGGTCCGATGGCGCCCGATGAAGGTCAGATCCAGCAACACGCAGGCAGGTGGTGGCGGCGAGTGCGATCCAGACGGGACGATCCTGGTCCGGAGTCCAGACAGGACCGGCTGGCCCGACTGGAAGCCAAGTACCTGAAGGTGAGGATCCAGAACGAACGGGAGACCGGGTTCTGGCGCTTGGGCTATCGCGCTTTCCTGGCGACCTTGGCGATCGCCGCCTTCGGTTGGGTCGCGTGGCCGGGCTTGCGGGACCTGTTCGTCGCGCAGGTCGATCGGGTGGCCGTGATCACTGTGAGCGGCGAGGTGAGCACTACGGCGTGGGCATCGGCGGCAAATCTCGTTCCCCAGATCGATCGGGCGTGCGCCAGTTCAGGGGTGAAGGCGCTGGTACTCGAGGTCAGCTCCGGTGGAGGGAGCCCCACGGAGGCCGATCGGGTGGCCGATGCCCTGGATCGGTGTAGGGAGAAGACCGCCAAGCCCATCCATGCGGTCGTGGAGAGCAATGCCCATTCGGCGGCCTATCTGATCGCCGCCCATGCGGACACCATCACGGCGGCGCGGTTCGCGAGCGTCGGCTCGATCGGGACTTTCCAGCAATGGATCGACTTCAGCGAGGCTGCAGAGCGCTGGGGTATCAGGGCGACGCGGGTACGCTCGGGGGCGCTGAAAGGCGGCGTAGGGCAGCTGGGTAGCCTGACGCCCGACGAGCTGGACGTGGTCCAGGAGAGGATCGATGATTACGCCCGCACCTTCCTTGATCGGGTGCGGGCCGGTCGAGGCGACAGGTTGGTGGCAAGTGACGAAGTCCTGATGACCGGACGCGCATGGACGGCGAGGCAGGGTCTGGAACTCGGTCTGGTCGACCGGTTGGGCACGCTGGCCGACGTGTCCCGGGGCGAACTCGCCGGCTTGAGGCTGCAAACGAACCGTCCGCGCCTCCTGGAGCACCCGGGAGGCGATGTCATCGACAAGATCCTGAAGCTCCTTCCGTTCCTGCAGAACGGACCTGACAAGGAGCGGCGCATCAACGAGGAGGCTCCATGAAAACGTCTGCACGCGAAGAGAGGGGGTTCATCCTTGTTTCTGGAGGACGCGATGCCTTGTGCGCCCAGATCGTCCAGGATCTCCTGCACTTTCGTGGGGCGGAGGCACGCAGGAAGTGCGACCTGCTGAAGCCTCGGGGAAAGCTGCGACTGATCAGCAAGACGTCGCCAGATTGTGGCGGTTGTAGCTCGAGTCCTGCCTTGACCGGCGACTCACCGAAAAGCTCCAGGCCCTAGAGGTGGCGAACAAGATTCTTTCCGACGAGCTGGCCAGTCGGCGCCCGGGTTCGCTGTTGCGAAGACCCTGCGTTGCGGAATCGATCGCTTGGTGGTGCTGATCGGCAGCCTGCTCGATCGCGATGCCCCGATGGCGGCGCGTATGTGTTCCGCAACCGCACGGGCAAGCGCATCAAGGTGCTGTGCATGGATGGGCAAGGCGTGTGGTTGTGTGTGCGCCGCCTGCATGAGGGCAGCTGTCATTTCAGGCAATCTGTAGGCGGCGGACACAAGAACGCCACCGTGTAGGTGGCGTAATTGTTTGATTTCATTGGTGGGCGGTGCAAGGTTCGAACTTGCGACCCCTGCCGTGTGAAGGCAGTGCTCTACCGCTGAGCTAACCGCCCTTCCCTTCCGCGGGAGGCGGAAGAAAAGTGGTGCCGGAGAGAGGAGTCGAACCCCCGACCCACGCATTACGAATGCGTTGCTCTACCAACTGAGCTACTCCGGCGGGGCGCGCAGTATAAGGAGTTGGGGCCGATGCGACAACCATCGGCCGCAGTCCGACAGGTTCCGTCACCCCGAAAATGCATCGGGACTGAAGTCCCACTCATGCGTCAGGGCATCGGGACTGAAGTCCCTCCCACAGCCAAGCTGCTACCTGGGGTCTGGTGTGCGAGCGGCTTCAGCCGCGATGCTTCCCCTGCCGACTTGATGGAAGGCATCGGGACTGAAGTCCCACTCATGCGCCAGGGCATCGGGACTGAAGTCCCTCCCACAGCCAAGCTGCTACCTGGGGTCTGGTGCGGGAGCGGTTTCAGCCGCGATGCTTTCCCTGCCGACTTGATGGAAGGCATCGGGACCGAAGTCCCTCCCACAGCCAAGCTGCTACCTGGGGTCTGGTGTGCGAGCGGCTTCAGCCGCGATGCTTCCCCAGCCACGACGGTCCAGGGCGCTGCGACAGGTGCCTGCGCGCATGCTCACCAGCACTTGCCGTTGGTCTCGTCGCCGGTCTGATCCTTGGCGCCGGTGTTGGTGAGGGTGAGATTGCCGCACTTGTCGGCCGCTTGCACACCGGTCGCCGTGGCCGTCAGGGTGTAGGTCTGGTTGCTGTTGGCGAGGGCGACCGACCCGGTGTAATGACCCTTCTCGGATGTCGTGCCCAGGCCAAGCTGGGCCATCGTCGCGTACTGGTTGAGGTTGGTGTAGTAGCGCTCCTGGGCGGCGGCCAGGCGCATCAGGAACTCCTGGCCATCCACGCGCCGGGCGCGGAAGGCGTAGTTCGCGTAGCTCGGATAGGCCACGGCGGCGATGATCGCGACGATGGCGACGACGATCATCATTTCGATCAGCGTGAAAGCCTTGCTCCGATTGCGATGCATGACGATCCCCAGTTTGGAAGCTGGCTCGCGGCGGATCGATCCACCGCGAGCCGGACGAAGGCCAGTCTACCAGTCGAGCAGTTCGCGCCAGGCACCCCGATGCCAGGGCGGAATGGCCGCACTGAGTATGTCATCCAGCGCCTTCTTCACCGCGGGCGGCACACCGGCGGGCAAGCCGACGATCACACCACCGCCACCGCCGCGCTTGCTCACGGGGTCGCTCGGAGGCGTCGGCGCGGCAATGACCGCACCCACCAGGCCCTTGCCCGTGCCCATGCCGCCGCCGCCATAGATCGCCGCGCCGGTCGCCGCGTCCAGCGCCATGATCGAGTAGCGCGCGCCTGGGTCGCAGGGGTCGTCGCTCTTGGGAATCAGGCCGTACAGCAGGGCGACGTTGGCACTCGGCAGCGGGATGGCGCGGCGTTGCGCGCGCTCACCCTTTTCCGTCGTGATCTTGAGCGGCATGCGCCAGCCGTGCGCGACGACCGAAGCCACGGCGGGCTTGCCGCTGACCTCCGTCGGCACCCGCATCACGGGGGTGCCGCTCGGTAGCGTGCCGGTCGGCGCGATGTAGCCGGTGACCTTGCGCGTATTGTCGGCATCCTGCCCGAGCGTCTGCGTGATGAGCTGGTTCACCATGATCGGGTAGGCGGTCGAAGCCGTGCCGTAATCACGGATGCCATAGAACGCCTGTTCGGGAATTGCACTGGTACGGTCGTCCTCGCCCAGGTACTTGCCGGTGCCGAACACCAGGATCGGCCGGCGCGTCACCGGGTCGCGCAGTGCGGTCGGGTTGAACACGATGGGCTGGTCGCCCTGCTTCGCGGCGCCGCCGTTGCCGGTGCTGCGGAACATCAGATCCACCGTCCAGTCGGCCGGTTTGTCGCTGCTCAGGTCGAAGCGCCACAGGTTGCCGGCCAGATCCCCGGCATAGGCGAGGTCATCCACCTCGTCGCCACCCTCGTCGTACACCATGGGCGTGGAGAGGCCAAAGGTCTTGAACGTGCCGCCCAGGGCGCCGAGCTGCGGGGCCGTGCTGGTCTTGATCTCGCGGATCAGCTTGCCGGTTTCCAGATCGATCACCAGCAGCGAAGTGCGCTTGGCAGCGGCCTCGCTGATGTCGCCGGGCCTGGCCGCGGCGTCGGCATTGGCGGGGAAGTAGCCGCTGGAAACCAGGGCCACCCACTTGTTGTCGTACTTGATGCGCGCGACGTTCGCCGAATCATAGGTGTAGCCCAATGATGGGCAGGTGCGCGAGCCGAGCGCACACGGCGGATCGCTGTCCGCGCTCGGCGTCTCGCCGCTGCTGAACTCCCACAGCGGGACGGCGGTGGCGGCACTGGTCTCGCCAGCCGGCTTGGGCATGGTCACGTCCAGTGCGTAGACGCCGCGTCCGCCAAGGCGCAGCGATCCCAGCAGGATGGTGCGCCACTTGCCGTTGATGAACACGTCACGCTCGCGCGGCTTGGCATCCGCGCCGGGCGTCAGGCCGGCATCGCGCAGCGTCGAGCTGGCAAGACGGCCGTTGCGGATCAGCACGTCCGGGATGTAGGCCCAGGCCTCCTTGCCGGTCGCCGCATCGAACGCATGCAGCATGCCGTCGTTGGCGCCGACATAGACCATCGGATCGCGCTTGCGCTGGGCGTTCTGATAGCCCGCGTAGCTGTCGTCCTCATCCAGCGCCGCGGCGTCCGCCTCCGGCGAACCGGTCGGGAACATGTCGTGGTATCCGGAACGCGGCGAAGACACGTAGGCGGGTTCGCCATTGACCACGGCGCCGAGCAGGGAGACACGCTGGCGCAGCAGCGGCGTCGCACCGGTCGCTTCCAGGTCACGCTTGCCGCGCAGATAATCCAGGCGATCACTGCCATAGGTGTCGCACTCCGGCCCGGAGCCGGCGCAGGCTGCCGCACCGGGCTTCTGGTTGAGCGCGTTCTTCTGCGCGCCCGTCAGGCTTGTCCACCTGAATGCCCGGCCGGTACCCGGTGCGCCATCGGAAGTGACGATCACACGATCATTCGGATCGCGGGCCGGGTTGATGCCTGCCGGCTCGGCACACGTGCCGCCGGTAAGCAGGCAGCCCGCGTCCCACAACACGGTGGCCGGCACGCCAGCCGCATCGAGCTGGTAGCGCCTGACGCTGCCCGGCCAGCCGGTGGTGTCGTAGCCGCCCTGGTAGGCGCTGTTGCCGCCGGTCAGGATCGGCAGGGACACGGCCGCGGGCGTGGAGGACGTGCTTTGGGCGACCACGCTGGCGATGATCTTGCGCATCGCATCGATCAGCTCGTCCGGATTGGCGGCGGCGAAGAACTCGCCGCGGCTGTTGATCGCCGCGTGCCACATGTCGTCGATCTTTTTCGAGTTGTCGGTGTAGACACCCGTGCCGTCGAGTTTAGGCCACTGTATGGTGCCCTTCCGCAACGCAAGATAGTTGGCATCGGTCTTCGGAATGGTCCCATCCACACCGAAACCGATCATGTACTGCACCAGGTGCGGCCAGGTGGCTGGATCATTGGCCGGATTCCAGTAGATTTCCTGGTTGTCCAGCCAGCTGTCACCCGGCTGCAATGGGGCCGTCCCGGTGATTCCAGTGGTCCGATCAGAAAGATAGGGTCGAACTTTCAGCCTGGTCTGTTCATTGTCCTTGAAATCCGGCCGAAGATCGGTGGCCCAATAGTGAAAGGCGATATCCGCCATGGTCTTCTGAGCAGCACTGCCCTCGTTCCAGAAGATCTTGGTCTGCAGGTCGGAAACTGAGTAGTCCCGACCATCCGGCAGCGTCGCAGCCGTGGTATCGGTCTGCGCGACGGTCTGGGTCGATCCATTCCACATGCCGTCGGTCATCTGGATGTGGAAGTTCTTGCGACAGGACAGCTCGCGCTGGGTTTCCTCGTCCCAGTACGGATTCTTGCTGTTTTTTACACCCTTGCCCCTGGTGAAGAGTTCACCCACCCGCTTGGCCGCGGCCTGATTGGGGGTGCTTCCGGTGGAAGGACTGTTCAGGAGCCAATCGTAGAAATTATCGCGCGTCGTTCCGGCGAACGCATCGAGCGTCGTATTGGTATTTGACACCCACGGATTGTCACTCGTGTTCGCATTGATATTCTGCCAGGCGACATGGATGCTGTCGTCGAAATCCGCGTAGGCGAGCGAGGTCGCGCTGATCGCCGCCAGGACGCGGGTATGGTAGTAGGAATACCAGTTGGCGAAATTCTGCCTCTGCGCCAGGGGCAGGTCGACCCATTCCCAATTCCCCGGTGTATAGAGCCGCGTCAGGCTCGCGCTGTCGAGCTTGCCATCCGCGCCCAGCGTCAGCGTCACCCCCGACTTGAGCTGGTACCAACCGGCAGTGCTGTCACAGAAGCGCCGGCCCTGTTTGGTCGTGTCCTTGGACAAATCGTAGATGGTGGAGCTTTGCTGGTTGGTCGGGCGATTGTGCTTGATGCCGTTGACCCAGGCTGCAGTAAAGGAAGAATTCGGGAAGCTGGTGCCGTCTGCCTTCATCGGGGGCCGGTACGTGGCCCGCGGGTTGTAATACACGCCATTCATGGACCAGGTCCTCGGGTTGGCCGGGTCCGGCTCGAGGGTCGGGTCGATGATCCCGGCGCACAGGTAGGGCCCTGCCCCGCTCGGGTAGTTGTCATTGTTCGATTCGGTCTGCCCGCTGCCCGCACCCCAACCCACGCCGGAATAGGGGCGCTCGTCGGGCATGTGCCGCCAGGTCATCGAGCCCGAATCGTCGAACGTCAAGACCACGTTCGGCGCCACCTTGGCAGTAAGCTCCGGCGGCGTGGTGAGCAGGTCGATGGTGCCTTCGGAGGGCGATGCCGCCTGCACCTGCGGCAGCCCGGCGACCAGGCAGACGGCCGCCGTCGCCAGGGACAGCAGGAAGGACGAGGGAATCCGGTTCATGGCTTAGCTCCTCGGATGGCCTGCCCGCTCAGGGCTCGGTGCCGGTATTGGTGAGGTTGGCGGAAGAAAACACGCTTTCCGTGACACGCTGCACCGCGGCGCTGCCGCCCTGGCTGCGCGCGGTGATGCGGTAGAAGTTGTTGGCGGTCTGGGTTTCCGGGTCGATCGCGCCGGACTGCTGGCCGATGCCGGGCGGCAGATCCGGCCCCATGTCCTCGACCAGGGTGATGGGCTGCGCTGCCAGCGACGCCGTTGCACTGTCGCCGGTGAGGCCGGTCAGCGTATGCGCGTACGGCTCCATGCCGGCCAGTGCCGGCACCCAGCCACGCGAGGTGCGGAAGTTCTGTACGGCGGCCAGCAGCGCGCCGCTGGCCAGCGGGCGGTACAGGCAGCTTCCCGTGACGTTGGACACGCAGGGCGGGAAGGGTTGGCCCTGGGCGACATTGAAGGTGACGTTCCAGAGCCGGGATTCCTCGCCGCGCAGGCCACTCTGGCTGCCCAACATGGCGAGCTGGCTGTTGCGCATGCCGCCGGTCATCTTCTCCTGCAGGATGGAGGTGCCGGTTGCGGTGAGGGCCAGCAACGTGATCAGGATGAGGAAGATGAGCGCGACGAACAGCACGGCGCCACGCTGGCGGCTGGGCGGGATGCAGACGGGACGGTTCATCGTGGCGCCTCTACAGGTTCACGCTGTGATTGGAGATGTAGGCAATGAATTCGCGCCGCGGCTGGTTGCCGGCCTGCAGGCCCGAAGGCAGCAGGTCGGTCTCGCCCTTGGTCACGAGCGTGCCATCGAAGCGGTATGAGCGACTGCTCGCGTCCATCGAGGCGATGTCATCCACGGTGTTGACCAGCAGGTGCGGTTCGATCGCGCGTACCGAGCGCCACAGGCAACCCGGTTCCACATTCAGGCCCGGCGGCGGTGGCGGGCACGCCGTACCCGCCTGCACTTCGCTGGCGGTCATGATGCGCGTGTTGCCGGTGGCGTCCTGCACGGCATAGCGGAACATGAGCTGATCCACGCCGCGCACCAGTTCCTGTTCCACCCCGTTCTCGCGCCGGATCAGCACCGGGATGAGACGCTTGGCGGCACTGCTGTTGCGGCGCGCATCGGGGTTGTCGTCCTCGCGCAGCGCCAGGTAATAGCTGACGGTGACGAAATCGGTGTCGAAATTGAACAGGCGCACATCGTGCAGCCGGCTGCCGCTGCACACGATGCCGGTGGCACCCGGCAGGATGTCGCCCACCGTGAGGGTGTTTCCGGACACCCCGCTGATCGGGATGACGGTCGGATTGATGCAGTCGGAAATCAACGCCCGGCCCGGCTGCATGTTGCCGATCGGATCGTCACCGGACTGGGGATTGAGATTGAAGGTTGTGCCCGCGGCCAGGGGATTGGCGCCGGCCACGCTGCAGGAGCCGATCGCGAGCGGCCAGCCGGTGCCGCGCTGGTAGCGGATGGTCAGCACATCCGAACCCTTGACCCGCTTGCCGGCGGCAACGCCCATGTCCGGGATGCCCGTGGCTGTGGAGAGCGTGGGTGTGCAGGTGGAAGCGCCGCACGAGTAGCCCTGCATGAACCAGCGCGGACTGAGGCCATAAGGGGCCGTGGCATCGTCGGCGCTGGGAAGGCCGGCGCCGTCGATGCTCTTGAAGGTGCTGTCCGGCAGGGCGATGTTCTTGGCGTACACCATCGGCGCGCGCCCGGCCAGCACCGGCACCACGGCGCCGGGTGCGCTGGCGCCGGTATTGTTGCTGCAGTACTGGGCGCCGGTCATGCGCAGATCCTGGGTCATGCGCATGATGGCGAAGCGGCCGTTTTCCTGCAGCCGGGCGAGGCCATCCTGGATCTTGTTGGTGCGGCTGGTGCCGCTGAAGACGGTGAGGATGCCGGCACTGAGCAGCAAGCCGAGCGTCAGCGCGATCATGACTTCCAGCAGGGTGAAACCCCGGTTGGCGGCGGGCGCGCCTGGCGTCTGGAATTTCATGCGATGAAAGGGCCTCATGGCTGGAATACCCATGCGAAGGTCTGGGTGGCTGGCGTGCCGGCCGTCCGGGAAAGATCGGCCTCGGTCCAGTTGATGATGATCGTGCACAGGCCGTTGAAGGGCTGGGTACCCCGATGGGCCGGCGATGCCCCGCTGCCCGCACAGTTGATCGAGGCCGTTGCCGCAGGCAGGAAATCGACCAGCTGCTGGCTCCAGATCTCGGTGTCGCGCGTGACCAGATCGGCCGGCGAACACACATTGGAAGGACAGGTGCCGGCACCGGCGGTGCCGGAATCGTAATCGCCGTTGTAGTCTTCGGCCCAGCCGAGATTGGTGCGGATGCGGTCGGCCATGCCTTCGGCCAGGAACGAAGCCTGCGTGCGCAGGTAGGCGCTGTGATTGGTGCGCACGGACAGCACCATCAGGCTGGCCGCGCCGAGCAGGCCCATGCTGAACACCAGGATGGCGATCAGCACTTCAAGCAGGGTGAAGCCGCGTGCTCTGTTGACCGGTTGCATGCTGCGTATCCTCAATTGCAGGAGCCGGCGGGCGAACCCGTGGTATCGCGCCGCGCTTCCACCGTGCCGCTGGCCGAAACATGGATGCGTCGCGACTGCGCGGGATCCGCATCGGCGGTGGGGCGACAGACGCTGAAATCGAAGGCGGTTGCGTCACGCAATGCTCCGGTGCCGCCGAACACCACCTGGGTGTCGCTCGCGCTCGCGCCCGTGCCCTTGCCAAGTACCGTATAGCCGGTGGGCAGCACGGGCCGATAGCGCATGCACAGCGGCATGCTGCTGATGCTGTCCATGTAGCCGTCGCAGTCGCTGGCGTCGGCACCCGGTGACGTGGGCGTGGCCTGCACGATGCCGGCCGCAGTTTCGTTCGCGGCCACCACCTGCCAGCCATCGCTCCAGTTGCCGCCGTTGGCAATGACCGCCACCGTCCGGCCGCGCTTGGCCGCCTCGGTGCGTGCCGTGTTGAGGGCGCCGATCAGGTCGTTGGTGTGCTCCCTGACCGTCATCCGCAAGGAAAACTCGCGGAAATTGGGCAGCGCGATGGCGGCCAGAATCGCCACGATCGCCACCGTGATGATCAATTCAAGCAGTGTGACGCCCAGCATGTCTGCGCGGGCGCGCCACGGAACTCGATCCGGCAGCTTCGACATCTGTTTCCCCATCCGAACGCATCACGGGCAGCGTCCCAAGTACAGCCTGCCCGCCCGGCCCAGGGGCTGCAAGCCGGCAGGGAACGGGTGGCGGGAAACTGCCGACCAGCGGCCGCCTGGGCACGCCGGGAGCGCGCAGCCGCACAGGCGCGCCGCATGCACGGCGCCCGCCGGGGTTGCGCCAGCCGAAGCCGCGACCGCGGTGGCCCGCCGCGCCTACCCCACCGTGGCGCGCAGTTCCCTGGGCAGCGCGAAGTGCATGTTCTCCGCTTCGGCGTCCAGCTCACGCACGGCCTGGGCGCCGGCGCGAAGCAGGTGGTCGATCACCTCGCGGACCAGCGCTTCCGGCGCGGAAGCGCCGGCGGTGACGCCGATGCGCTGGCAGCCGGCCAGCCATTCGGGGCGCAGCTCGGCGCCGCGCTCGATCAGGTAGGAGGGCCGCCCTGCCCGCTCGGCCAGCTCGCGCAGGCGGTTGGAATTGGAGCTCGCCGGCGAGCCGATCACCAGCACCAGATCGCATTCGGCGACCAGCCGGCGCACCGCATCCTGGCGGTTCTGGGTCGCGTAGCAGATGTCGTCGTGGCGCGGGCCGACGATGGCGGGAAAGCGTTGCTGCAAGGCGGCGATGATGGCGCGCGTGTCATCCAGGGACAGCGTGGTCTGGGTGGCGTAGGCGAGCTGCGCAGGGTCGCGCGGGGCCAGCCGCGCCACCTCTTCGATCGTCTGCACCAGGTGCGTGCGGCCGCGCCAGGCGGAATGCCACTGGCCCAGCGTGCCGGCGATTTCCACGTGCCCGGCGTGGCCGATCAGCACCAGGTCGCGCCCGGCCTTGCCGTGCCGCGCCACTTCCAGGTGCACCTTGGTGACCAGCGGACAGGTGGCGTCGAAAACGGTGAGGTCACGCGCCGCGGCTTCGGCGCGCACCGCCTGCGCGACTCCGTGCGCACTGAACATCAGCGTGGCGCCGTCCGGCACCTCGGCCAGTTCCTCGACGAAGATCGCCCCAAGATCACGCAGGCGCTCGACCACGAAGCGGTTGTGCACCACGGCGTGGCGCACGTAGATCGGTGCACCGAGGATTTCCAGCGCCCGCTCCACCATCTGCACTGCACGGTCGACGCCGGCGCAGAAGCCACGCGGGTTGGCAACGAGGATTTCCATGGCGCGATTGTAGCGATCCGGTGCACGCGGACGGGTGTCGGCGAGGGCGCGCACCCGGCGCGGGATCTGCCCCGCCACGACCGCCGGGACCTGCCGGTCAGGGGGCGCGTCGACCGGGTGTGAACAAGCCGAACGCGATGAGCATCACCGCACCGATGAAGATCGACGAATCGGCGATGTTGAAGGCCGGGTAATTCCATTCGCCGTAGTAGTGCACGTGGATGAAATCGACCACGTGGCCCAGGCGCAGGCGGTCGATCAGGTTGCCGAGCGCGCCGCCGATGATGAGCGCCAGCGGCGCCGCGTTGCGCCAGTCGTGGCGGGGGGTGCGCGCCAGCCATACCACGAGTACCGCGCTGACGCTGATGGCCAGGGCCGCGAACAGCCAGCGCTGCCAGCCGTCGGCATCGGCAAGGAAGCTGAAGGCGGCGCCGGTGTTGAAGGCCAGCGTCCAGTTGAGGAAGCCGGGGATGACGGCGACCGAGCCCAGCGTTCCGAGCTTGGCCAGGGCGATGAGCTTGGTGAGCTGGTCGAGTGCGACCACGAGCGCCGAAAGCAGCAGCCAGGCCAGGGCATTGGGTTTCGTGCTCACGGCGCGCGGTCCAGGCGGATCGGGGTGGTGCCCCGCGCCGGGGCTGGCGAACCGGATGCAAACGCACTGCGTCCCGGCCTGCGCCGGGACGACGGGGGTTGGCGATGAGTGCGCAGGGTGGCGCTGCGTGCGCGGCGCGGCCAGGGCGACCCGCCATGGCCACGCCCGTCTGGCGCACAGGACCGGGCAACAATGGCCCGGGCAGTGGCGATGGTCAGAACCATTGGCGCAGCTCTCCCGCTCCGTCCACGTTCTCCACGCAGCGTGCACAGATGTCCGGGTGCGCGGCGTGGCTGCCGACGTCGGCCTGGTAATGCCAGCAGCGGATGCACTTGGCGGCCTCGCTGGGGCTGGCCGCGATCCACACCTGGCCGCCTTCCAGTTCCACGCCCTGCACGTCGGCGCGCCCGGCCGGGTCCGGACTGATCTCGCGGTCGGCAAAGCCCAGTTTCGAGGTGATGAAGAAGAAGTGCAGTTCGTCGGCGACCTCGGCGTAGCGTGCCCGGGTGGCGGGGTCGGCGTGCACGGTGACGTCGGCCTGCAGCGAGGCGCCGATGGCACCGGTGGCGCGCATGCCCTCGAGCAGGCGCGCCGCGCCGGCGCGGATGGCCAGCAGGTCGGCCCACCACTGGCGCTGTTCCGGCGTGCCCTGCAGCCCGGAAAGGCCGTCGTACCCGGTCTCGAACAGCACCGACTCGCCACGCGGGCCGGGAATCAGCGGCCAGATCTCCTCGGCGGTGAAGGACAGCACCGGCGCGATCCAGCGCACCAGCGCCTCGACGATGCGGTACATCGCGCTCTGCGCGCTGCGCCGGCCGCGGCTGTCGGCCGGCATGGTGTAGAGCCGGTCCTTGGTGATGTCCAGGTACAGCGAGCCCATCTCGTTGGTGCAGAAATTCTGCACGCGCGCGATCACTTCCGGGAAGTCGTTGCGCGCATAGGCCGCCAGCACGGCCTGCTGCACGTCGTAGGCCTGCTGCACCGCCCACTGGTCGAGCAGCAGGCAGTCCTCCACCGGCAGCAGGTGGCGGGCCGGGTCGAAGGCGGCGGTGTCGCCCTCGGCCAGCTGCTTGCCCGTACCCAGGTTGGCGAGCAGGAAGCGGGCAGTATTGCGGATGCGCCGGTAGGCATCGGCCACGCGCTTGAGGATCTCGTCCGACACGCTCATCTCGTTGCGATAGTCGGTCGAAGCCACCCACAGGCGCAGCACGTCCGCGCCCAGCGAATCGACGACCTTCTGCGGCGCCACCACGTTGCCCAGCGACTTGGACATCTTGCGACCCTGCGCATCGACCGTGAAGCCATGCGTCAGCACGGCATCGTAGGGCGCGCGCCCGTGCATCGCGGTCGCGGTCAGCAGGGACGACTGGAACCAGCCGCGGTGCTGGTCGGAGCCTTCCAGGTACATCACCTGGCCACCTGCCTGGCGCGCCAGCGGCAACCGCTGGTCAAGCACGCACCAGTGGGTCACACCCGAATCGAACCACACATCGAGGATGTCGGTGACCTTCTCATACTGCGCCGCGTCGGCACCCAGCAGTTCGGCCGGATCCAGCGCATACCAGGCGTCGACGCCGTCCTGCTCGACGCGCTGCGCCACGGCCTCCATCAGTTCGACACTGCGCGGGTGCGGCTGCTTGCTCGCCTTGTCGACGAACAGCGCGATCGGCACGCCCCAGGTGCGCTGGCGCGAGACGCACCAGTCCGGGCGCCCGGCGACCATGCCGGCAATGCGTTCCTCGCCCCAGGCCGGGAACCAGCGCACATCCTGGTGGATGGTGTTGAGCGCCGCGGCGCGCAGGCCGGCCGCTTCCATGCTGATGAACCACTGTGGCGTGGTGCGGAAGGCGACCGGGGTCTTGTGGCGCCAGCAGTGCGGATAGCTGTGCGTGATCTGCGCCTGCGCCAGCAACACGCCGCGCTCGGCGAGCAGGGCGAGGATGGTGTCGTTGGCCTTCCAGATGAACTGCCCGGCAAGCAAGGGCGTGCCGGGCACGTAGACACCGTTGTCGCCCACCGGGTTCAGCACCGTGGGGGCCAGGTCGTCGAGCATGCCGTAGGCGCGGGCGACCTGGAAATCCTCGACGCCATGTGCGGGTGCGGTATGCACGGCCCCGGTCCCGTCCTCGGCGGTGACGTGATCGCCAAGGATCAGCGGAACATCGCGTTCGTAGAAAGGGTGCCGCAACAGGGGAGTGTGCGCGCGATCCCCCGGCTCGGCGGCCAGCTGCGCACCGCTGGCATGTCCCAGCACCTGCAGGTCGGTCACGCCGTAGCGCGCCAGCGCGGCGGCGGCCAGCGTGTGCGCCAGCACCAGCAGCAGGCGACCTTCGCCACGTGCCGGGCCTTCCACCAGCACGTAGTCGATCTGCGGGCCGAGCGACACGGCAAAACTCGCCGGCAGCGACCACGGCGTGGTGGTCCAGATCGGCACGGCAACGGCGTCGCCGGCGCTTAGCGCCACACCGAACTTCGCCGCCAGCGCCGCCGGGTCGCGCGCGTCGTAGGCCACGTCGATGGTCGGCGAAACCTTGTCGGCGTATTCGATCTCGGCTTCGGCCAGGGCCGAGCCGCAGTCGAAGCACCAGTGCACCGGCTTGAAGCCGCGCGTGACGTGGCCGTTGGCGAGGATCTTCGCCAGCGCGCGCAACATGTCCGCCTCGTAGCGGAAGTCCATCGTGCGATAGGGATTTTCCCAGTCGCCCAGCACCCCCAGGCGCTTGAAATCGCGGCGCTGCAGGTCGATCTGCTTCGCCGCGTACTCGCGGCACTTCTGGCGGAAGGTCGCCGCATCGACCTTCTGCCCGACCTTGCCGACCTCCTTTTCGACCGCGATCTCGATCGGCAGGCCGTGGCAATCCCAACCCGGAATGTAGGGCGAGCGAAAGCCGGACAGCAGCCGCGACTTGACCACGATGTCCTTGAGGATCTTGTTCACCGCATGGCCGATGTGGATGACGCCGTTCGCATACGGCGGGCCGTCATGCAGGATGAAGGCATCCGCGCGCCCCGCAGTGCGGCGCTGGATCTCGCCATAGCGGTCGGCCTTCTCCCAGGCCTCCAGCATGCCGGGCTCGCGCCGGGCCAGGTCCGCCTTCATGGCAAAGTCGGTTTTCGGCAGGTGGATGGTCGATTTGTAGTCTTTGGACATGGGGCTGAGCCGGGAATCGGGAATGGGGAATTGTTCAATCTGCTCGAAGTGGGACGCGCGAATGCGGACATCGCTTGACGCCCATCGCGCCGGCACCTTCCTGCATGAGGCTCGCGCTCGTCATCCCGGCGCAAGCCGGGATCCGGCGTCTTCCGGCAATGCTGGAACGCCCAGAATCGCCCGCGCCTGGGCCGCGTCGCGCTCGATCTGACCCACCATGGTGTCCAGGTCGTCGAATTTCACTTCGTCGCGCAGCCTGGCCACGAACTCGACTTCGATGCGGCGCCCGTAGAGGTCGCCGTCGAAATCGAACAGGTGCACTTCCAGCAGCGCCTCGCCGTTGCCGGCAACGGTCGGGCGCACGCCAAGGCTGGCGACGCCGGGCCAACCGTCCGCTCCGGCGCCCGCAAGCCCATGCACGCGCACGGCGAAAATGCCGGCAACCGGCGCGCTGCGCCGACCCAGGCGCAGGTTGGCCGTCGGCCAGCCGAGCGTGCGCCCCAACCGCGCGCCGCGCACCACGCGGCCGCCGATGGTGAATGGACGTCCGAGCAGGCGCGCGGCCTGCGCAAACTCGCCCGCCGCCAGGCGCGCGCGGATGGCGCTGCTGCTGACGCGCTCGCTGTCGATGCCGACGTCCGGCAGCACTTCAACCCTGAAGCCGTGCCGCGCGCCTGCCGCGCGCAGCATGGCAATGTCGCCGCGCCGGCGATGGCCAAAGCGGAAATCCGCGCCGATCCACACTTCCCGCGCGGCGCAGCGGGCCACCAGCACCTGGTCGATGAATTGCTCCGGTTCGATCGCGGCCAATGCCTTGTTGAAGCGCAACAGCAGCACGCACTGCATGCCGCCATCGAACAGGCCGGCAAGCTTCTCGCGTACGCTGGTCAGGCGTGGCAGGGCTGCGCCACGGGCGAAGAATTCGCGCGGCAAGGGCTCGAAACTGATCGCCAGCGGCAGCAGGCGCAGGGCCGCGGCGCGCTCGCGCACGCGCGCAAGCAGGGCACGATGGCCAGGATGCACGCCATCGAATGCACCCACGCACAGGACACTCCCGCCTGGAGCCAGACAAGACCCCGCGGTGTCGCGACAAAGCCGGTTCATCGCGCGAGTATAGCTGCGCCGCAGCAAGCGACATAAGTCGTCCGCGCCGAACCGCAATGTGCATCCGCACGCAGCAAAAGACGCGCCACGTCCCCGCGGAAGGAGCGGCACGCGCCGGATTCCGCGCTTCAGCGCTGTCGCTGGCAATCACGCGCCGCGCAACTCGCGCAGACGAAAGCCGCAGGCGAACAGCACGCCAAGGAAGGTGCATCCACCGGCACCGATCAGCACCGCCAGGCGCCACACGCGCGTCAGCGCATGCCAGTCGCTCCAGCCCGTCCAGTACCAGAGGCCCGCTGCCAGCACCAGCACCATCGCCAGGCAAGCCGCGCCCAGCCGCGCCAGGTGGCGCTTCCAGCCCGGTTGGCGCACGTACACGCCGTCGCGGCGCAGGGCCAGCCAGAGCTGGGCGAGATTGAGGTAGCTGGCCAGCGCGCTCGCCAAAGCCAGCCCCATGTGCAGGCCGGGCACCCTGGCGATCGCCGCCAGCCAACCTTCCTCGAGGTCGCCCGGCTGGTGCCACCAGGCAAACAGCAGCGCCACGAAGATCACGTTCATGAACATGTTGGCGACCATCGCCACCACGCCGGCGCGCACCGGTGTCATGGTGTCCTGGCGCGCGTAGAACGCCGGGGCGACGATCTTCACCATGGCAAACGCCGGCAGGCCGAAGGCCAGCGCCTGCAGCGACAGCGTCGCCATGTCCACGTCGTGCGCGGTGAAGCGGCCATGCTGCAGCAGTGTCGCCAGCAGCGGCCGCGCAAGCAGGATCAGGGCCAGCATGGCCGGCACGGCGATGAGCAGGGTGGTGCGCAGGCCCCAGTCGAGCGCCCGCGCGAAGGCCGCGCGATCCGTGGTCACGTGATGACGGGACAACGAAGGCAGGATCACGGTGCCCAGGGCAATGCCGAACACGCCGAGCGGGAACTCCAGCAGGCGGTCGGTCTGGGTCAGCCAGGTCTGCGAGCCGGTGATGAGAAAGGAGGCGATCAGCGTGTCCAGCAGCAGGTTGATCTGCGCGACCGACGAGCCGAACAGGGTCGGCAGCATCAGGTTCATGATCTTGCGCACCTGCGGGTGGCGCCAGCCCCAGCGCGGGCGCACGAGCAGCCCGAGCCGCGCCAGCGCCGGCAACTGGATCGCCAGTTGCAGGATGCCCGCGGCGAGGATCGCCCAGCCCAGCGCCATGATCGGCACCTCCAGGTGCCGCGAAAGCCACAGCGCGCCGACGATCACGCACACGTTCATGATCACCGGCGTCAGCGCCGGCAGGGCGAAGCGGTGGAAACTGTTGAGCACGCCGCCGCACAGGGCGGTGAGCGATACGAACAGCAGAAACGGAAACATCACGCGCAGCAGGTCGCTGGTGAGGGCGAAGCGCTGCGGCTGGTCGAGGTAGCCCGGCGCGAAGGCCCCGGCGATCCACGGCGCGCCGAGCATGCCCAGCGTCGTCACCACCAGCAGGATGCCGCCCAGCGTGCCGGCGGTGCGTGCCACCAGTTCACGCAGTTCGGCGTGGCCGCGGGTTTCCTTGATCTGCGTGAACACCGGCACGAAGGCGACCGAGAACGAACCTTCCGCAAACAGCCGGCGCAGGAAGTTGGGAATGCGGAAGGCGACCCAGAACGCATCCGTCGCCGCGCTCGCGCCGAAGGCGTAGGCGATCGCCTGTTCGCGCACCAGGCCGAGGATGCGCGACAGGAAGGTGGCTCCGCTCACGCTCGCCAGTGAGCGCAGCATGCTCGGCGCGCTCACGCACGCTCTCCGGCCGGCGCGTCCGGGCCGGGCCTCGGCCAGGCATGTCGTCGGACGACATTGACGCGAGACCATGCTTCCGGCATAATTTTCCGCCTTTTTCCCGCCCCACCTATTGGAGTCACCCCTTGGCCAACATCAAGTCCGCGAAGAAGCGTGCGCGCCAGTCCGAGAAGAACCGTCAGCGCAACGCCAGCGCGCGTTCGATGGTGCGCACGGCGATCAAGAACGTCGTCAAGGCGATCGACGCACAGGACAAGGCGCGCGCCGAAGCCGCCTACAGGATCGCCGAACCGGTCATGGATCGCTACGCCTCGCGCGGCCTGATCCACAAGAACAAGGCTGCCCGCCACAAGAGCCGCCTGACCGCGCACATTGCCGCGCTGTCCTGAAACGGCCATTGCAAGGTGATCCGAAGAGCCGGCGCAAGCCGGCTTTTTCGTGGCCGCCGCGCGCCGCCGGCCGACGCGCGAAGCCGCCCGCCTCGCAGCCTCGCGCCTGAAGGGCGGCCAGCGCGGCCCGCCGCGTTTCGATCCCCCCGGGCAAGGCGTGCTCAAGCCCTCGTCTGCAAGGGCAGGCCTGGATGAACGGGAGGCTGCGCCGACAATGCGGCACACCTCACACCGGCTCCGCCGCCGCGGCCTTGTGCTCGTCGAAGAAGCGCTGGACGTCGAGGCACAAGGGCCAGGTGCCTTCGCGCGCAATCGCCGAAACCACGTACCAGGGCTGCTTCCACTTGAGTTTCCTGACGATCGCCCTGGCCGTCTTGTCGCGTTCGTCGGGCGCCAGCAGGTCGGCCTTGTTGAACACCAGCCAGCGCGGGCGCGCCAGCAATTCCGGATCGTAGCCGGCCAGCTCCTTCTCGAGCGTGCGGATCTCGGCCACCGGGTCGGTGACGCCGTCCAGGGGCGCCATGTCCACGACATGCAGCAACAGGCGCGTGCGCGCCAGGTGCTTGAGGAACTGGATGCCCAATCCGGTGCCGTCGCTGGCGCCCTCGATCAGCCCGGGGATGTCGGCGATGACGAAGCTCTGGTCGGTGCCGATGCGCACCACGCCCAGGTGCGGCTGCAGCGTCGTGAACGGATAGTCGGCCACCTTCGGCGTCGCCGCGGAAACGGCGCGCACCAGGGTGGACTTGCCGGCATTGGGAAAGCCGAGCAGGCCGACATCCGCCAGGACCTTGAGCTCCAGCCGCAGCGCCCGCGACTCGCCTTCCTCGCCCGGCGTCGCCTTGCGCGGCGCGCGGTTGACCGAACTCTTGAAGTGGATGTTGCCCAGGCCGCCCTGCCCGCCACGCGCGACCAGCAGGCGCTGCCCATGGCTGGCGAGGTCGCCGATCACCTCGTCGGTATCGACGTTGGTGACCACCGTGCCGACCGGCACCCGGATCAGCGTGTCCTCGCCGCTCTTGCCGGCCATCTGCCGGCCCATGCCGTCCTCGCCACGCCGGGCCTGGAACTTGCGCTGGTGGCGGAAATCGACCAGCGTGTTGATTCCCTCGTCGGCCACCAGCCAGACGCTGCCGCCGGCGCCGCCGTCACCTCCGTCGGGACCGCCGAAGGGAATGTACTTCTCGCGCCGGAAGCCGACGCAGCCGTTGCCGCCGTTGCCGGCGTGGACGTGGATCAGGGCTTCGTCGACGAATTTCATGGGAGGCCGGGAATCAGGATTCGGGAATGGTAGAAGCTGCGGCGATGCACCGTCAGCCAGGCGCCGGGGCAGCCATGCGGCCGGGAATTGTAGGCCCTAACGATTCCGCATTCCCCATTGCCGATTCCCGGCCGCAAAACGAAAAGCCCCGCACGCGGCGGGGCTTCTCGCGAAGTCCAGCGGGCCCGCTCAGCCCTGGACGACGTTGACCATCTTGCGCGCCCTGGCGCCCTTGACGGTGAACTCGACCTTGCCGTCCACCAGCGCAAACAGGGTGTGGTCGCGGCCAAGACCCACGCCCTCGCCGGCGTGGAAGCGCGTGCCGCGCTGGCGCACGATGATGTTGCCGGCGTTGACCGCCTGGCCGCCATAGACCTTGACGCCAAGGAACTTCGGGTTCGAATCGCGGCCGTTGCGGGTAGAGCCGCCTGCCTTCTTGTGTGCCATTGCTCAGCTCCTCACTGGCTTGCGCCGGCAATGCCGGTGATTTCGATTTCGGTGTAGTGCTGCCGGTGGCCCATCTCTTTCCGATGATGCTTGCGGCGGCGGAATTTCACGATGCGGATCTTGTCCGCGCGGCCGTGCGCGACGACCTTGGCCATGACCGAGGCCCCTTCCACCAGCGGCGCGCCGACGGTGACCCCGTCGCCCGAGCCGACCAGCAGCACCTGGTCCAGCTTGACTTCGTCGCCGACGTCGGCGACGAGCTTCTCCACGCGCAGGGTCTCGCCCTGCGCCACGCGGTACTGACGACCGCCGGTAACCACCACTGCGTACATGGCCATGCCTCTGTAGTTATTCTGGAATCTGCCAGCCTTCCCCGCCCGCGGGCGCGAAAGAGCCGTGCATTGTATTGGCAAGGCCAGGGCAGGGCAAGACCAAGGGGCGACGCTGACGACTGCACCACCCGGACTACGTGGGCCGCCCGGGTGGCGGGCGTACATGCGCTACGCGGTCAACCAGGCTACCCCTGCGAGCAGGACGCCGGGATCTTCGCGCAACCCACGAACTCGAGGAAATCCCGAACGACGCGCCAGGGGCTCGGACTGGGCAGCCCATTCTCGTAGCGGACTTCACGTTCGAAGCGCGTATCCCGTTGCCAGCCGTTGCTCTCCTGGTGGATGTCGTAGCGCGTC
>JACDJC010000275.1_pt1 | contig 65702 bp, 58 predicted proteins | sample 7454191 | NCBI WGS metagenome assembly JACDJC01 (sample SAMN14253291, study PRJNA609438) | sludge metagenome | isolation source: sludge after 25d culture with pyrite and EDTA | collected 2018-12-20 | reverse complement strand
TGTTGACCACCAGCGTGGCCAGCGCCTCGCCTTCGACTTCCTCGGCGACGATCAGCAGCGGCTTGCCGGCCTTGGCGACCTGCTCGAGCACCGGCAGCAGGTCACGGATGTTGCTGACCTTCTTGTCGTGCAGCAGCACGTACGGATCTTCCAGGACGGCGATCTGCTTGTCCGGGTTGTTGATGAAGTACGGCGACAGATAGCCGCGGTCGAACTGCATGCCCTCGACGACGTCGAGCTCGTTCTCCAGGCCCGAGCCGTCCTCGACGGTGATCACGCCTTCCTTGCCGACCTTGTCCATGGCGTTGGCGATGATTTCACCGATGGAGGAATCGCTGTTGGCGGAGATGGAGCCGACCTGGGCGATTTCCTTGCTGGTGGTGCAAGGCTTGGACAGTTTCTTCAACTCTTCGACGGCGACGCCGACCGCTTTGTCGATGCCGCGCTTCAGGTCCATGGGGTTGATGCCGGCGGCCACGTACTTCAGGCCTTCTTCGACGATGGCCTGGGCCAGGACGGTGGCGGTGGTGGTGCCGTCGCCGGCGTTGTCGGAAGTCTTGGAGGCGACTTCCTTGACCAGCTGGGCGCCGATGTTTTCAAACTTGTCCTTCAGTTCGATTTCCTTGGCAACCGACACGCCGTCCTTGGTGACGGTGGGGGCGCCGAAGGAGCGATCGAGCACGACGTTGCGGCCCTTGGGGCCCAGCGTGGTTTTAACAGCGTTGGCGAGGATGTTTACGCCACGGACGATGCGCACGCGGGCGTCATCGCCGAACAGTACTTGTTTAGCAGCCATTGTCTAATTCCTTGATTGATTCGGTGTCTGATTACTGGACCACGGCCAGGATTTCGTCTTCACGGATGACGAGCAGTTCTTCGCCGTCGACTTTGACGGCCTGGCCGGCATACTTGCCGAACAGAACCTTGTCGCCCACCTTGAGGTCTACAGGCAGTACTTTGCCGTCTTCGGTCTTCTTGCCGGGGCCGACGGCCACGACTTCGCCCTGATCGGGTTTTTCAGCGGCGCTATCAGGGATGACGATACCCGAGGCGGTGGTGCGCTCGTTGTCCAGACGCTTGACGATCACGCGATCGTGCAAAGGACGCAGTGCCATGGAGGAACTCCTGTTCAATATTGGATTAATCAAAAAAAGGCAGGGGGACGGTTGTTAGCACTCATCCCCTTCGAGTGCTAATTATAAGGACGAAGTTTTATTCTTCAAGGGGGGAGGGTGTGTTTGTTACATTTGCCGGGGGGATTTCGCGAAACGGCGGTCTTTTGGCCTGCGGCCTTTTAACTGTCGATTTTCATTGAGTTTGGAATTTCCGTCACTCAGTTTGGAACTAGTAAAACCACGTAAAGATAATTTTGATGCGCCCTACAACCGTTTTTTTTCTTTAGATGAGTATTCCAAGTTTGGGAATTTTGGTTTTTATGGCGATGTTTATGAACTTAGCCGATTGAAATCTATCCGAAGATCAGTGACTCAACCCTACCTAGAGCGGTCAGCCGGATAACGCGTTCCATATGAGGATTGGGAGACCCATGGTGGGACGCCTTACTCCCCTACTGCATTGTTGAAATAGAGCTGCGCCACTCGCACCGTGAGCGCCGAGTCCCTTAGCCACTGCAACCCTTCGAGCAGACATTGCAAGACCTCACGGTAAGACGACTGCATGTAGAGTGCCAAGGCGATCGCGTAGCAGACGACCATATGCGCGGGCAGATCGCATTGACGCAAATTGACCTTGTCCGTGGCGACAAGCACCCGATGCACTCGCTGCAGCGGAAAAGCCTTGGCAATCACGCCCAGATCGATGCAGTCCGTGATCCGACTGCCCTCGGGAAGCGTGGCACGTGTACGCGTCATGATGGCCGAAGCACACACTGGGAAGTAGATGTAACCATACGATTAATGCATATCGACTATGCCATTTCGATGCTATCAGAATGGCAATCCGCAGCTTAAAGTCTACGAACTCGAGCCACCTGGAGACTCAACGGTGAGCTCTGCGGCAAGCCTCTGGCGAAGCGGGGCTCCAGATGCCGAACATGCGCCACTGTCCCCCGGTGCTGCCAGCCTAAGCCAGATGGCCAGGCTTCATGTTGCTATGTATGTCATGGATGTAAACCTTTATAGATCGCGCTTCTAGGGATCAGTTGGTGTCGTGATGTATTTCAACAGCAATGGAAATTTTCCGAAATAAGTTTGCTGTGCGAACCCTCTAGGATTCAACGGCCCGGTACCGAGAGATGTGACTCGGTACCGGGCCGAAATCATTTTAGTGTCTGCGACACGACGAAAACAGTGAGGGTCCCGAGTGGTAGTAGTAAAGAGAATCGCAGTGTGTGGCCTTGGGTATGTCGGCCTGCCCGTGGCAGTGGCGCTTTCCAGGCGCTTTGATGTCATCGGCTTCGATGTGGACAAGCGGAGGATCGCACGGCTGAAAGAGGGCGATGACTGGACCGGCGAGATCGAGCGCGATGTGCTGCTTGCGTCGCCCATGCAGTTCACCGACGAGCTGTCGGAACTTCAGGGCTGCGATTTTTTCGTGGTGGCCGTCCCGACGCCCGTCGATGACAAGAACAATCCCGATTTTTCCCTGCTGGTCCGGGCTTGCCGGTCGATAGGCTCTGTGCTGAGTCCGGGCTGCATCGTGGTATTCGAATCGACCGTTCACCCCGGCGCGACGGAAGAAATCTGCGGCCCGGAGCTTGAAAAGGCGTCCGGCCTGCGCTGCGGCATCGACTTCAAGCTGGGCTACAGCCCGGAACGGATCAATCCGGGCGACCGCGAGCATCCGCTCGAGAAAATCGTCAAGATCGTCTCCGGGCAGGATGCGGAATCGTTGGAAGTCATCGCCGGTGTCTACGAGCAAATCATTGAGGCGGGCGTGCACCGTGCTTCCTCCATCAAGGTGGCCGAGGCGGCAAAAGTGCTGGAGAACACGCAGCGCGACATCAATATCGCCCTCATGAACGAGATGTCGAAGATCTGCGATCTGGTCGGCATCCGCACTTCGGAGGTCCTGGCGGCCGCCGGCACCAAATGGAACTTCCTGAAGTTCACGCCGGGCCTGGTGGGCGGCCACTGCATTGGCGTGGATCCGTACTATCTGACGTCCAAAGCCCAGGAACTAGGCTATCACCCCGAAGTCATCCTGTCGGGCCGGCGCATCAACGACGGCATGGCCTCGCACGTCGCCTCGCGCCTGGTGCAGACGCTGGCGCGCAATGGCCGCCTGAGCGCGTCGACCCGCGTTGGCATCCTGGGCATGACGTTCAAGGAGAACGTCCCCGACATCCGAAATTCGAAGATCGTCGATCTCTACAACGCACTGGGCGAATACGGCATCACCCCGGTCGCTTGCGACCCGATGGTCGATCCGGACCAGATGGAGCACGAGTACGGCATCACGCTCGTCGAGCGTGAGCAGTTCCGTCACATGGACGTCTTGATCCTGGCTGTGCCGCACGGCGAAACCATGGACTCCATCTGGGAAGACCTGCCGCATTTGGTCAAGACCGACGGCATGGTGTGCGACTTGAAGTCCGTCCTGGACGCGAAACGGCTCCCGGCCGACCTCTTGTACTGGACCCTCTAAGTTCACGCTCCTTATCCATCACCACAGGAGAGACCCTGAATGACTGTTTTTACCATCGGTCCGATAGGAACCTGCCGCATCCATACGCCGCTGCGCGATGCGCTGGGACGCTACCCGATCAAGCTGCAACTAGGCCGCAACTACGGTTTCGTGCACACGGCCGCCGAAGCGCTTCAGCAGGCGCGATTCATGTTCGGCCAGGCCGACATTCCCGCCGACGTCCAGCGCCTGATCTTCCGGCCTTCGAATGGCGAACAGGCTCGGCGCGGCACGCATGAACCGGCCGACCTGTACATGGTCGAGCTGTCTTCGCGCAAACTCGTGACCATCGACGGCTTTCCCATCCAGTCCAACTATCTGGGCCGCTACTTCAGCGAGTTTTTCGCCGATCGGGCGCGTACCCGCCAGTTCTGGTCCATGGCCGACGCCAAGTCGCTTGCCGAGCGCCGCGCCATGCTGGACCAGGATCCGGTCTTCAAGAGCCTTAACACGGACGACCGTGACTTGCTTGCCCGCATCGTAAAGCGCGATCAGACGGACGAGGAGATCGAGCAGGAAATGCGCCAGCTCGTCGAACTGCTGGACGAGGAAAAGGTGGTGTTCGTCACGCACGTCAACGCCACGACCCCGGACAACGTGACGATCGGGCAGAGGGCGCAACTGATTGCTGCCGTTACCGCAGCCGCCCAGCGTATCGGCGTGCCTTGCTACGATCCGACGCCGCTGATGAACAAGCTTGGCCAAGCCGAGGCGATGGAGAACGGCGGGCTCGACCTGACGCACTACACCACGCTCTTCGCCGAGCGCCTGTACACGGACTGGTATAAGAACTTCATGCGCCCGCGGATGGGCACCTCCACCCCGCAACCTGTCGTGCCAAAGCTTGCCGCCGACGAGAGCGCCGACCGTATCGAAAAGCTATGGGATTCCGGTGAGCTGCGCGAGGCCTCTTGCCGCGTGCGCGAAGTGCTTCGCCGCTACCCTGGGCTGCCCGATCACCTGCTGCTGCTCGCGCGGATCCAGGAAGAGCTGGGGGATCACGAGGGCTCGCTGGCGCTGCTGGGCGACATGGACGGCGTCTTGGCATCGGGCAGCAAGGCCGAGCACGTCCTGATGCGAAACATGTTCAAGCTGGGCCGCCATGACGAGGCGTACTCGTTGGCGGCCGGCCTGCTCGGCGACGAGATCGAGACGCCGGAAATCGTCCGGATCGCGGCGGTGTCCGCGGGCCATCTGGGCTACATAGACGAAAGCCTGGGCAGCTGGAAGCAGTTGTTCCGCATCTCTTCGCCGCAGGACGCGGCGGCGGTGGAAGCAGCCGACACAGTGCTGTCGCTGCTGCAAGAGGCCGGCGACATGGTGGCTGCCATCCGTTGGGTCCATGAAGTCCGTGCGGCGCTCCCCGCTTATGGCCGCGGCTTCGCGGTGCTGTGGCGTGATCGGCTGTTGGCGGGCGACCGGGACGCGCTGCGTAGCCTCGCCTCGGAGCATCCCTCCCTGGAGGACGCTGACATCCTGGAGCTGGTCAAGGAAGCCTCGTGGCGAGGATGCATCATGGCCGCGGCAACGCTGGCGGTGTCTTGCGGCCTGATCAGAAGCGAGCAGGAGGAAATCGGCGCATGGCTGAAGGAACAGTCTTCGACTTGGGCCGAGGAAGGCAACCGCGCGCTGGAGGACGGGCGCCTGCGCGATGCGGCCGAGCGCATCTGCGCGCACCGTCTGCTCAATCCCGACGCGCTGGCCGGCGCGCGGGCGCAGCGGGCGTTTGAACGCGCGATGCGCCTGGGCGTTCGCGCCGCGATGGTGGGCGGCAATCACAAGGAAGTGATCGACCTGACCAACCTGGCCATCGACACCAACGTGGACTTCCCCGAACTGCACGCCATGCGCGGCCGCGCCGCAGACGCGCTGGGGGACAAGAAGACCGCGATGCTGCATCTGGAGCACGCGGCGGCCGGCGATTCCGCGCCGTTCAGCGCCAAGCTCTACTTCGCGCGGGCCGCGTTCAACGGCGGCTGGTTCGGCGAAGCCATCGACGCCTACAAGGACGTGCTCGCCCATTCTTCCGCCGACCAGAACGCACGTGACGAAGCGGAGCGCCAGCTAGGCAGGCTGGGACCGCGTGCGATCCGCGGCGCCCGCCAGATTCTGTCTGAGGGGGACCATCAGGCCGCCTGGAACTTGCTGGACCGCGTCGCCCAATCGTGGCCCGAGATGGCGGAGATCGACCACGAGAAGCGGCGCATCCTGGCCTACCTGTACGCCGAAGCGCGCGCGCTTGAGCCGTCGAGCACGACCGAGCGCCTGGCCCTGGGCGAGCGCATCGTCAAGCTCGTGCCTCATGATCCCATCGGCCTGCGCCTGGCTGCCGTAGGCGCCATGCGCCTGCACCGCTTCGAGCAGGCCTTGGGGTACTGGAAAAAGCTGCAGGAAAGTTCCGAGAACCCGGCGCAGTTCGGCCATTACATCGAGCGCTGCATGGTTTGGATCGAGAAGCTCAACCGGAGAAAGGCGGCATGAGTCCGCCACTGAATGCCGAGCGAGTGGACGCCACGTCCGATCTTCAACAGGTTCAAGCGCAATTGGAGGAAATCGTTGCGGAATCGGGGCGGGTTCAAGTTGCACAGGAGAACCTGACTCGGGCGAAGGTACTGGCCGGGGATCACTTGGAGGACTCGAAGGTTCGCTTCCTTCTGCTTCGATTGCAGGAGTCGGCGGGGCTGAACGAGGGCATGGCCCAGCAATGGGCCACCCTGCTGCAGGAATGCCCGGAGGATCTGCAGATCGTCCGCTATTGCGCCACGCGCCTCGTGAAGGAACGGCGCGTCGAAGAGGCCATGTCTCTGGTCGATCACCATCTGCCCGAGTCCGAGAATGACGCCGACCGCTTGTTCGCCCGGGCGAAGCTCCTGAGCGACATCCGTGCGTACGAGCAGTCCGATGCCTTGTTCCGCCGGTTGATCTCGCAATATACGGATCGAAACATGCGTGTCGAGTTTGCCAAGCGCCTGCGCAAGCGCGGCCTGCTGATTGACGCGTTCGACGCGATTGCGCCGGTGGCCAAGCACCTGGCGCCTGGCAGCAAGGCGGCGGAACTCGCCGAGCGGCTGGCAAGCGACTACGCCTTCTACCAGCGCTTCGAGTCCGAAGAGGCACTGGCGGGAAAGGACGTTCGGATCGTGTCCATGAAGCATGCGATCCTGCACTTTCGCGACCGGAAGATCGCCGAACCCGCGCCGGACCAGTCCGTCTCCGTGGCGCTGGTCACCGGCAGCCTGGGCCCCGGCGGCGCCGAACGGCAATTGACGCGCCTGGCCGGCGAACTCACCCGCATGGCCGAGTCTCCCGACCAGCGGCCTCCCGACATACTCATGCGGCCCAAGAAGGTAGAAGTGCTGGTCAAGCAGCACACCGAGCCGACGGGTTCGCCCAAGAAACAGGACGATTTCTTCCTCCCAGTCCTGATCAAGGCGCAGATTCCGGTCACGGAGATCAATCGCTTGCCGGCCGTCTCGGTGGCTCACCAGACCGTTCCTGAAGAAGATCTGGCTCGTTTGCTGGAACAATTGCCCCCGCCCGTCCACTACGGCGTGACACGTCTGGCGCCGGTGCTGCGGGCCAACCCGTTCGACGTGGTGAGCTTGTGGCAGGACGGCACTTGCCTGTTCGGCGCGCTGGCGGCGTTGTTGGCGGGTGCGCCGACCATCCACCTGGTGTTTCGCGGCTTGCCGCCGAACATCCGCAAGGATCGCTTCCGCGCAGAGTATCCTGAGCTGTACCAGGCCCTGGCCCAGGTGCCGGGCGTGGTCTTCGTCAGCAACAGCCGCAAGGCCGCGGAAGCATACTCGGATTGGCTGGGCATTCCGCTCACACGCTTTCACATCCTGTACAACGGCGTGCCCGACCTGGCGACCGACGCGTCGGCCGCCGACAAGGAAAAGTGGAAGGCTTTCCACGCGAGCACGGACGATGCCACGGAAACGATCGGCGGCGTATTCCGGCTGGAACCGGACAAGCGACCGCAGCTATGGATCAAGCTGGCCGCGCTGTACCTCAAGGAGCGCCCGCAGGCGCGCTTTGTCATCGTGGGCGACGGACGCCTGCGCGAGAACATCGAGGCGCTGGCGCAAGAGCTGGACGTGACCGATCGGCTGTTGCTGGTGGGCTTGTCCAACCATGTCGGTTATTGGTATTCGCAGATGGACGCCAGCGTGCTGCTGTCGCGCTACGAGGGCTTGCCCAACGTGCTCATCGAGGCTCAGCTGCTTGGGGTTCCGGTGATCTCGACGCCAGCCGGCGGCGCGGGAGAGTGCTTCGTGGAGAACGAGACGGGCCACCTGCTCAGCGACGTCGATCATCCGGATCTGCACGAGGCGTGCGAGAAGGTGACGTCCATGGTGGATAAGGTGCGCAGTAGCGAAGACTTGAAGGCGCATAGCCGCCAGCGGGCGCAGAAGCTGTTTTCGCTTGAGGCAATGCTCTCCAAGTTTCTGAGTCTGTGCATGCCTGCCGTATCCGAGAACGACGATCGCATCGATCTCGCGCCCATGCGCCTGAAGCAAGCGTGATTGGCGATTGCTTTTTTTAAGTTGCTGAAGCTAGGGCCTTTTAGCGTTAACAGGCCCTAAAGGATCTTATGCAAATGAACGTGCCGGGTCTGAACCCGCGGCGCCACACGACCCTTGCCATGGTGCTGCTTGCCGCACTGGTGCTCTCGGGTTGCCAACTCCCGCGCTCCGGCCCCATGCTCAGGGAAATGACGGCGGCTCACGATGACAAGGACGTCATCGTGATGCCTGTTTCGCGTGAACTAGCAGAACAGAGCCGAGTGCCCGAGGTGGCCGATTTTCCCCATCGCTACCGCGACCTGACGCAAGCGGGATTCGACCGCTTGCTGCCCGGCGACGGCATCAACGTAAAGGTCTGGGAGCGCGGTGGCCTGGGCGTGTTCGCGGCGGACCCATCCGGCGCGAGCGACCTGGGCAACCATGAAGTCGACCGCTCGGGCCATATCACCTTGCCCATCATCGGCAAGGTCCGGGCCGAAGGCCTGACTCTTGCGCAGCTGCATGACTCTCTGCTGAAGCGCCTGAGCAAGCTGGTGGTCGGCGCCGACGTCAGCGTGACGCGTGCCGCCTCCGAGCGCGGTCACATGGTGACGGTGCAGGGCAACCTGACCAAGCCCGGCATGTATCCCATCACGCAGACGGCCCAGCGGCTGAGCAGCGCGCTGGCGCAGGCGGCGCCGGTACAGGAGAATCCCGAGCAAATGATCATCAGCCTGCGCCGCGACAAGCAGGTGGCGTCGGTGAGGTTGTCCGACATCTATCGCAACCAGAACAACGACATCCTGCTGCGGTCCGGCGATGTCATTACCGCCTATGACGCCAAGGAGTTCCTGACTGTGCTGGGCGCGGCCGGGACCCAAGGGCGCGTGGCCATCAGCAAGCGCAATTACAGCGTACTGGATGCACTGGCCGATGCCAGAGGGCTGGACGACAAGCTGGCGGATCCGCGTTCCGTGTTCCTGTTCACGCCCGCGAAAGCCGGCGTGGAAGGCAAGCCGGACATGCTGCCCGTGGTCTACCAGTTCGACCTGACCCGTCCGGAACAGGTGGCGCTGGCGCGCGAATTCGCGGTGGGGGAAGGTCAGGCGATCTACATTTCGGACGCGCCGTTCACGCAGGTGCAGAAGATCCTGTCTGCGTTCCGCGTCACAATGAGTGCGGGCTTCAGCGCCACGAAGGCCATCGGCAGCGATCCAGGCTCAAGTTCGCTCCAAGCCCCATAGCGTGTCAATGAGTAACGAGGATCGGATCAAAGGCTGGCGATCGCGCCGGAAAGACAGCAATTACACGGTAGGATCCGGCGTCACCGACTGGCGGTTGGATCCGGCCGCGTTGTTCGAAGCCAGGGCCACGCCGGCCGTGCTGTTCAGGCCCCTGCTCGCCCGCTTGCAAGGAGAGCCGCACGACTCCGTGGCGGCCCGGCGGGCGGTGTACGAAGCGGTGCAGGCGGAGCTGGAGGCGGAGATCGCGCGCAGTGCGGTCGACGAAAATCTGGCCGATTTTTCCCGGCGGCGCCTGCGCATCATCGTGCGCCTCCTCGAACAAGACATCCGCGCCGGCGTCGCGGTGTTCGCGCCCGGCTACATGCCTGCCAAGCTGGTGGCCGAGGACGAACGCCTGGCCGCGGCGCATGCGCGGCGCGCGGAGCGACGCAGGCAGGACGAGGCGCGCGAAGCGCGGCGCCATGCGTCGCGCAACGACATTGCGCTGGAAATCGAGGTGGCGCGGGACGAAGCGAGCGACCTGGCGATTCTGAGGGACCGCCTTCGCGTCCTGCACGAGGGGCACCCACCGGACATGGCCGGCAAGATCCGGCCCGTCGGGCGCACGCTGATGGCGATGTTCATCTACCAATTGCGCGTGATGCATGGCGAGAGCCGCATCGCGCTGGTGTGGGCGCTGGTCGGCCCCGTGGTGCTGCTGACCTTGATTTCGTCGCTGTACATCCTGATGGGCACCCATTACATCCTGGGCATGGATGTGCAGACGTTCTCGCTGCTGGGCGCGACGACCTGGATCATGTTCCGGCAGATCACCTTCCGGAGCAGCACGGCCTACGTGTCGGCCCGCGGCCTATTGAACTTCCAGGGCGTCACGCCATTGATGTGCGCCCTGGTGCAGTCGCTTATTTATGTGTCGGTATATCTGGTGGTGTTCGCGGTGTTGATCAGCGCAGGCCACGCGCTAGGACTCATCACCTTGCCGATAAGCTGGGCCGGCTCCATTCTTTTCGTCGTGCTGATGGGGTGTTGCGGCGCTGCGACGGGGGTGCTGTTCGGGTCGATCGCGACCTTCTGGCACTTCTTTCTCCGGCTCGCGCCGATTATCGAACGCTTCCTGCAAATCTTCGCAGCCGTCTTTTTCGTATCGGAGCAGTTGCCGGAGCATTTGCGTCCGTGGATGCTCTGGTCGCCCTTCGCGCATGGCATGCAACTGCTACGTTCGGCTTACTTCCAGGCATACGAGTCGCACGATGCCAGCCTCGGCTATTTCCTGACCTCGCTGGTATTTCTGATGGTGGTTGCCCTGATGGCCGAGCGCCTGGCCCGCCCCAATGTCCAGCCGATGTGAGCCGGGGTTTAGACGAGGCTCCTTTCAGTGTTAACAGAACCTAGGAAGATGATTCAGCTCATTGGCGTTACCGACGAACCTTATGCGTTTGGCAGCAGGCAAGCACTGCTGGCCAATGCCAATCTCGATATTCCGGTCGGGCGCTACGCCTTGCTGTCGGCCACGCCGGAAATGCATCGCCAGTTGGTGGACGTGCTGTGCTGCCTGCGCCCGCCGCGCCAGGGCTTCGTCAAGCACGATGGCAACGTATCGTGGGCTATTGGGCGGCAAGGCTTCATCCGCGGCAAGGCGACCGGCCTGAGCGCGATCGATTTCATCAGTGAGATGTACGAACTCGACGCCGATGCAACGCACGAGCTGGTCGCGGACCTGGTCAGTGATCCCAGATCCCTGGGCAAGCCCATGGAGCATTGGCCGCTCTACGCGCGGCAGGAGTTTTCCTTCGCGCTGGCGCTGGCGCCGGCGTTCGATGTCTACGTGATTGAAGGAAGCATTCCCTTCGAGCCCTGCCGTTTCACCCGGCTCTGGCTTGCCTTGTTCGAAGAACGGCTGGTGAGCCGGACACTCATTTTTTCCAGTTACCGCCAGAATCAGTTGGCGGACTATTGCTTTAAAGGCTTGATCTATGAACGAAGCGCGCTCCGCATCGACGACGACCTCGACCAGTGCCTCGGACGGTATCCTCCGCGGCGGTCACGCAGCGACTCCGGCACACGCGACGACGACCTCGGAGGCGGCTTCGACGAAGGCCAGCTCGGGTTCTGACGGCGGGTCGGAGATCGAACGTCGTCGCCGCGAGCGGCAGGCGGCGCTGCGCGAGCGCCGCCGCCATCGCTGGGTCAACGTGCTTATCGTCCTCGCGCCGGTGGCGCTCGCCCTGGTCTACGCGTGGTTCATCGCCACGCCGCGCTATGAGGCGGAGTCGCGATTCTTCGTGCAGTCGGCGTCCGGCCAGCAAGGCGGGGCCGGGGCGGCGGCCAGCCTGCTCACCACTGGAAACTCGGGCGGCATGCTTGGCGGGTTCGTGGACGGGTGGGCGGTCGCCGACTTCTTGAAGTCGCGCGACGCCATGCAGCAGCTCGACAAAAAGGTTGGCCTGCGCCGCTATCTGACCAACACCGGATGGGATCCGTTCAACCGTCTTTCCGAAGGTTCCAGCGAGGACGATCTGTATCGGGCCTACCAAAGGTCGGTGCAGGTCTCGTTTAACGCCTTGGAGCAGATCGATGTGCTGCAGGTCAGCGCATTCTCGTCCGAAGACGCGGCCATGTTATCCAGGGCGCTGATCGGTCTGGCCGAGGAGTTCGTCAGCTCCATGAACGAGAAGGGCGTTGCCGACAAGCTGAAGGTGAGTGAAGAGACGGTCAGGCTGGCTGAGCAGAAGGCGCTCGCAGCCCGGGACGCGCTGGCGGTATGGCGCACGGAGCATGGAAACATCGACCCCACTGCCACGGTGTCGATGCTGTTGAATCTGTCCAGCCAGTTGGAAGGGGAGCTCAGCACCGCGCAGCTTAGACTGGACAAGATCCGGGCCCTGGACAACAAAGAGCACTTCATGCTCAAGCCCGCCGAGCAGCAAGTTGTCGCCGTGCAAAAACGGCTCGCGTCCGTGCGCCATCGTTTGAGTCGGGACAACAATGGGGAAGCCAAGCAGCTCAAATCATACGAGGCACTGCGCAATGCCCAGGTGTTTGCGGATTCAAACCTGACCCTGGCGCAGCAGTCGTACCAACAGGCAATGACCGACGCTTTGCGCTTGCAGCGCTATCTGTCCATCATCGCGCAGCCGGTGCCCACGGACCGGCCAAGCAGCCCGCGCATGACCGTCTTGCTGTTGCAGGCGCTGGCGCTGGGCTTTGTGCTCATGTTCATCGCTCGTGTGGTGATGGCTCTATTAAGAGGGTTGCGTCATGGATGACACAGCTATCGAAAGCCGCCTGCCGCCGGCCGGCGCCGACGCGCAGAGCGCCACCGTCCGCTTGCGGGAAATCATCGGTCAAATCCGCGCTGCGGCCCACCCCGAGCGCGATATGGCCGCGCTTGAACCGGCGTTGCGGCAGGCCGAAGACGGCTGGCGCGATGTCCGGCGATTGCTGGTTTCACCCTTCATCCGAGAGGGCCGCTTCGAACCCGCCATCGCCGCGCTGGGCGTGCTCATTGCCGTTTATCCCTCGCGCGTCGAAGAGCGCCGCCTGCTCGCCAGTCTTTATGGCCGTACGCAGCAGTGGAGTAAAGCGATTGCCGAGGCGGACGCCGCCGCCGGCATCGAACCTGGCAATGCCGCCTTGCATGCCGCGCGGATTCAGTTGCGCGTGCAGGCGGGACAAGTGGCCGAGGCGGCCGCAACTGCCCGCAAGGCCCTCGCCGTCGCTCAAAGCGAGCCAGGCGAAGCGCATTCGTGGATGACGGCTTTCATGCGCAACGGTGATGTGGCCGAGGCGGCGGGCATCGCGGCGGCGCTGGATCCGGACAAGTTGCCGAACGAACGCGTGGCGACGACCGCTGTCCGCGCGCTATTGGAGGATGGCCGCAGCGGGGCGGCGATCCGGCTTGGCGACGCCGCGTTGCGCGCGGGCCATGACGGCGCTGCGCTGCGCTCGGCACTTGGGCGTGCACATCTACGGCGCGGCACCGAGGAAGATCGCAAGGTGCACGCGCTGGCGCATTTCGACGCCGGGTTGCAGGCGGCGCCGGACGACGTGAGGTTGTTGACGCTTTATGGGGAAACGCTGCTGCGCGCCGGCCGCTACAAGGAGTCGGTGGCACCGCTGGCGCGGGCCATCGAACTGGCGCCGGAACTGGAGCAGACGCGTGTCCTGTATGCCCGCGCGCTGCGCTACACCCTGCAGTATGGGGCTGCGGCCGATCAGTTGATGACACTGGTCGAAAAGTCCCCGGACAAGCTGCTGTGGCAGCGGGCCGCCATCGGCGCGCTGTTGCAGGCGGGCCGCAAGGAAGAGGCCGAGGCGCTGTTCACGCGATACATCGCGACGCGCAGCGTGAAGCTTCCAGACACCTTCCAGGAAGCCCTGGCCCGCATGGAAGAAAGGCTGGATACCGCTCCCATTCCGCAGGCGCGCCTGGACTGGGCCTGGTCGCTGCGCGGCGACACGTCCATCGATCGCGCGACCTGGGAGCGCCGGGCGCGCTGGGGACATATGGTCGATCATCTGCTCTTCGACTGGCTCGAGTGCCGCGAGGAGCGCGCCGAAGAGGCCATGCAGCTACTGGGCGAACTGGATACCGGCGAGCGCTTCTTTGCGCCGCTGCTGGCGGCCGGGCGCGGTGTGGTGGTCGCCACCGCGCACGTGGGCCCCATGTACGCCGGATTGATGGCCCTGGAACTATTGGGCATTCCTTCGCGCTGGCTGGCAACGGCGCCCAGCATTGCCCAGACCAGCTATTCGGCGGCGCTGATTTCCACCGCCGACCAGACCGAGGCCCAGGTCGCCAAGGCCTGCATGCGCGCGATCAACTCAGGCTATGTACTGTGCCTGGCGGTCGATGGTGCGGCCAATCCGGCTGCGCCGCGTACGACCTTCGAAGGACAGGCAGTGACGTACTCGGCCTTTGCGTCCCATTTGGCGTATCGCTTGGGCGTGCCGTCGGTCTTCTACGTGCCCCGGTGGGAAAATGGCCATGTGACCTATACGCTCGAGATGCTGCCGACGCCTGATCCGGGCGAAGATGCGCAAGCCCATTCGCAGCGCTGGCAGAAGGCGTATTTTGAACGGCTTCGGGAACACTTGGCCAGCGAGCCGGAGAACCTGCGCCTGAGCGGCGGGATCTGGCGCCATGTGACGTCCGCGGATCGCTCCGCGCAAGGCTGACAAGCCCATGCATCCGAATATAAGTAAGCGAGCGAATCAGACAGGGCACTGGGGAGCGGCTTCAATGTTTACACGAAAAATTGCGATGGCCTGGCTGCTGGTACTGGCCGCGCTGTATGGCGGCTCGGCGGCGGCCGGCGAGCGCTGCGCGGCGCCGGATGAACACTGCCCGTTCGTTGCCGCGCTGCTGCAACAGCGCGAAGGCTATGGCGCCGAGGCCACGGGCGGGCTGGGCGGGAAGTTCGTTGACGTGACCTCGGACCAGGACGCCGGGCCCGGCACGCTGCGCGCGGCACTGGAGCAGGCCCGCAAAGGGCCGACGTGGATACGCTTCGCCTCCGACATGACCGTCGTCCTGGATTCGCAGTTGCGCGTGCCGTCCAACACGACAATAGACGGACGCGGCAAGCGGGTGGCCTTGATCGATGACGGGCTGGGCGTATATGGAAGCCGGAACGTCATCCTGACGCATCTGACGATAGATGGGCGCCTGACCCGGATCACGCAAGCCGTGAATGTGGCCAACGGCAGCCGCGACGTGTGGGTTCACCACCTGGACCTGTCGCGGATGTCCGACCGTCTGCTCAATGTGAAGAACGGTTCGACCGACGTGACGATCTCGTGGACCAAGTTCCACAACTCAAACAAGGTCATGCTGCTGAACAACATTACCTCGAAGAACCTGTTTCACAACTATGAGCGCGATTCGATCGCGCGCGTCACGCTGCACCACAACTATTTCTTCAACACCGTGCAGCGCAATCCCAGGGCGCAGTTCGGCACCTTCCACTTATTCAACAACCTATTGGAGAACTGGGATTTCTACGGCATGAGCTTCAGCCTGGAGGCCAAAGCCCTGGTCGAAGGAAACATCTTCAACAACGATTCCCAGCGCAAGTGCGCAGAGCCCAAGTTCTTTCCCACGGTGCACGGCATCGACGTGAATTACTGCCGCTATATCCCCATCGCGCCCAAACGCAGTGCGCTGGCCAACGGCGAATCCGATCGTGGGGCCTACGAGAAATTGAAGTCCCATTATGGCTATACCCGCGACTACAAGGCCTTTCTGCGCTTGAAAGACAACCTGTATCTTGGCGATGCGAAGCCAGTGTTGCAGGACTACCGCCCCGAATCGGCTCCGACGCCCCCGTACTGCTACGGTTACGAGAAACCGACGCAGGAACTGGCCGAGAAGATACGAAAGTTCGCGGGCAACACCTCCGTGGACACCCAACTGCCCGGACCGCGTAGGGTCGTGGGCTGTACAGACTGATATCCGCCGACTTGCCACGCTTCAACGTCTTTTGTCACTCGGCCAAATAGTGGACGGCGATTCAGCCTCTTTACGAAGAATGCTCTAGAAGCAAGCATCGAGCGTAGAATCGAATCGCCCGCGCAATCGCGGGTGGTCAGTAAGTCCAATCAAGGAGACGACAATGCAGCGCATTAAGAAATGTGTATCAGCAGTTGTAGTCGGTCTCGCGTTCAGTGCGTTATCAAGCGGCGTGGTCGCGCAGGGTCAGGGCAGTGTCGAGCACAACCGCGTGCTGGTATTTCCAGCGGCCGAGTTCTTCTATGAAGGGCCGGACGTCGCCGCGGGCATCGTCGTTCCACAAGGTGAACTCGTCCCGGTGGCTGAAGAAAGCTTCAATCACGGCGCACGGACCCGCCGCATCGGTCCGGATCTCGGACAACCAAGTGAATGGCATGGGAGACGACATTCCACCGGGTGAGCTGAACCGCGCGCTCCAGTCTGGCCAGAATTTCGGCTTTCCCTATTACGGAGGCGGCAAGATACGCACGGTGGAATTCAAAGATGCCGAGCCGCCCGCCGACGTGGTGTTCCCGCAGATCGAAACGGACGCCCACGCCGCTGACCTCGGGATCCACTTCGCCAAAGGCGAAATGTTTCCCGATAAATATCGCAATGGCTTGTTTTCGGCTCAGCATGGGTCGTGGAACCGAACCACGCCCATTGGCGCGCGCATCCTCTTCACAAGTCTGAAAGAAGACGGCACGGCCGGCGAGACGGAGATCTTTGCGGAAGGCTGGTTGAGCGACAAGAACGAGTATCTCGGCCGTCCCGTCGACGTCGCCTTTTTGCCTGACGGCTCCATGCTGATCTCGGATGACATGGTGGGCGCCATTTATCGGGTCGCGTATGAAGGGAAGTAGCAGCATCCGGCGGCTGGCTGGGAGCGACGATGGCGGGTTCGCTCCCAGGCGGGGCGGCTTGGTTTCGCTTGTTGTTGCTCTTGGCCTGGTCGGCCTGGTCGCGCCTTCGTGGAGCGCGGATATCGAGGCCGGGCGGGCCAAGTCCATGCAATGTGCGGTGTGTCACGGCGCCAAAGGGATTGCAACGGCTCCCGACGCACCCAATCTTGCCGGCCAGAACGAAATGTACCTGGTGAAAGCGCTGAAGGATTTCAAATCCAAGGCGCGCGAGAACGAGGTGATGAACCTAATGGCTGCCGGACTCAGTGACGACGACATGGCCAACCTCGCAGCGTACTACCAGAGCATAGAGATCCAGCTCGTGACGCCATGATAAGGTGCCGGCCATCACGGCCGGCGCTTCCTGGCATGTTTGTCGTTCAGCAGTCAGTGTTTCTCGTTACCTCTTGGACCTGCACCTATGTGATTGAACATACCAGGCTAAGACGCTTGCGCTACATAGGGTGGATAAGGCCAGAGGCAGAAGAAACGCTATATCTTCAAACAGCATGCCAGCAATGAGCTGGTTTGGCATGAATACAAGCGCCACCAGCGCAGTCGCAAAGAACATTGCAACCACAATGCAGGCAACAAGAATAATAAGCTTGTAAAGGCTAGGCTCGTGTATTGCCTCTTTGTCCATTGTCTTCTCCTTTTTAGTTCGGTTTTTTTCTGCTGGTTGATCATGTGCCGCGCAGACTGCGCAAATAATGACTTGCGAAAACTTATTGTGTAATTTCCTGCAGCGTAGGGGATACTGGTAGGCCGGTCAAGCGCCATGCCGGCCTGACCCGCGGGGGACGGGCCGGCGTTGACACGCTATGGCTTGCTGATACCTTCGTGGGATATGGTCCGTCCAGGTCTTTTTTGCGACCAGGCTGCCGTCTTGCCGCAAGGTCTTGGTAAACGTGACATGAAAATAAAAGGCGTCCGATTCGATCGACGCCTGGGTCGACAGGTCTATTTGGTGCCCGGCGTGGGGCTTGCGTAAAATACGGAAGTCGGTGAACGTCCATATCAGTATGGCAAACCCATGTGCCGCCGCAGCCGATGCGGGATGAGGTCAAGGCGCCGTAACAATCACGTAGGCTGGATATGGGTTCAGACCCAATGGGTCTGAACCCTCGGCCCGGAAGAAGAAAAGAATGACCGCTGAACCCAATGTCGGTGTCGCAATCAGGTTGGGAATCGCGCAAACCTTGGCCTGGGCTTCGTCCTATTACCTGCCGGCTATGCTGGCCGAGTCCATGGCGCGCGACATCGGCGTGTCCGTGGCCATGGTGTTCGCCGCGTTCAGCGCGGCCCTCATCGTTTCCGCCATGCTGGGCCCGTATGCCGGGCGCCTCATCGACCGTTCCGCGGGCCGGTCCGTCCTGGCGGCGTCCAGCGTCGTCTTTGCGCTGGGGCTGGCGGGTCTGGGCCTGGCCGACGGGCCGGCGGGCATGCTGGCGGCCTGGCTGGTCATTGGCGTTGGAATGGGCTGCGGGCTGTACGACGCCGCGTTTTCGGCGCTGGTGGCGCTCTACGGGATCCGGTCGCGCGGGGTCATCACCGGCATCACGCTGATCGCGGGCTTCGCCAGCACGGTCGGCTGGCCGCTGTCGAGCTATCTGGAACTGCAGGTCGGCTGGCGCAATGCCTGTTTCGTCTGGGCGGCGCTGCATCTGACGGTCGGACTGGCATTGAATCTGAGCCTGCCCAGCCCGGCGACGCCAGGCGCCGCCGACGCGGCAGCGCCGGCGGACGGCGTCTTGGAGGACGTCCCGGCAACGGTGCCTGAAAGCCGCCATTTCTGGGCGTCCTGCGCGCTTTCTTTTGTGTTCGCGGCGACCTGGTTCATCAGCACGGCGATGGCCGCGCATTTGCCCCGGCTACTGCAGGAGGGCGGGGCAAGCCTGGCCACCGCGGTCATGGTGGGCGCGCTCATCGGCCCAGCCCAGGTGGCGGCGCGGCTGCTGGAGTTCGGGCTGCTGCGCAAGCTGCACCCTTTGATTTCCGCCCGCATCGCCGCGTCTTTGCACCCGATCGGCGCGCTCGCCTTCGGCGCCATCGGCGCGCCCGCGGCGGCGATCTTCGGGGTGCTGCATGGCGCGGGCAACGGTGTTCTGACCATCGCCAAGGGCACGCTGCCCCTGGTGATATTCGGCCCGGCCGGCTATGGCAGGCGCCAGGGCGTGCTCATGGTTCCCGCGCGCATCGCGCAGGCACTGGCGCCATGGCTTTTCGGCGTCTGCCTCGATGCGTTCGGCGTGCAGTCATTGTGGCTGTCGTCCGCCGTTTCCGTGCTGGCCGTGCTGGCGCTGATGGCCTTGTCCACCGGAGGCGGCGGGGGCGCGCGGCGCGCCGGCGGGCCGCAGGCAGGCCAGCAGCAGCCCCGAACCCACCAGCGCGATGGAGACCGGCAGCTGCCATGACGGCGGTTGGCGCGACAGCGCCAGTTCTATGGCGGCGGCGGTGACCGGGCCCAGCGCCTGGAAGGCGACCACCTGGCTGGCGTCGATCTTGGCCAGCGCCCAAAGCCAGCAGAAATAGCCCAGCCCGCTGGACAGGCCGATGAAGCCCACGTTCAGCCACTGGACGGTGGACAGCGACGGCGCCAGCGGCTCGCCGGTCGCGAGGCAAAGGCCGGTCAGGAAGACCACCGCCGCGCACATCGCCAGCGAACTGGTCGGCAGGGCCGGATAGCGCCGCAGGTAAGGACGATAAAGAATGCTGCAAACGGCGCCTATCGCCGTCGCGCCGATCAATGCGGCCAGCGCCGCCGGATCGCTTGCCTGGGCGCCGGCGGCGGACGTCGAGGAATACAGCAGGAAGCCGACGCCGCAGATCGCCAGCACCAGCCCGCCCAGCTTGCCGAGGCGGAATGCCTCGTGCCCCAGGGCGATGGCCAGGCACATGGTGAACAGAGGCATGGTGGAGAAAACCAGCGAGCAGATGGCGGCGGACAGGGTTTCCAGCGCATAGTTGAGCAGCACGATCAGCACCGCGAACTGGAATATTCCGATGGCGGAGATGGCGGCCGCGTCCTTGAGCGGGAAGCGCGTGCGCGACAGCAGCAGGACCGGCGCGCCGAGCACGCACAGCCCTATGGAATAGCGCAGGAAGGCGAGGGTGGCCGGCGAGGCGTCGGGGGACACCACGCGGGTGGACACCATGGCCGCGCCGACCAGCACGCCGGTGATCGCGGCGGCCAGCGTCGCCGAACGATGGCCGGTCACAGATCGCGCGCCCAGGTTTCGCCGACCAGATCCTTGCCGAAGCTGTGGTGCGGCGCTTCCTCGATGAGGCGGAAGCCCGCGCGCTCATAGATGCGGCGGGCATCGACCAGCACGCTGTTGGTCCACAGCACCATCCGCGTGTAGCCGGCCTGCCGGGCGAAACGCAGGCATTCGTCCACGAGCCGGCGCCCGATGCCCAGGCCGCGCGCGGCGGCTTCGACATAGAGCAGCCGCAGCTTGGCGGTTTCCGCGTCATGCCTGACGACGAACGCCGAGCCCACGACCTTGCCGTCTTTCTCGGCGATCCAGCATCGTTCGCCCGCCGGGTCGTGCTCTTTTACGTACTTGGCGACGATTTCGGCGACCAGGGCCTCGAATTCCATGTTCCAGCCATATTCCTGCGCATACAGCGCGCCGTGCCGATGGACGATCCAGCCCATGTCGCCCGGCCGCGGATCGCGCAGCAGGTAATTGGCGCTGGAGCCGCCCAGCAATTGCCGGATCTGGTCCATGGCGTCCACCAGCTGCTGTTGCGCGGGTTCCGACAGGCGCTCCAGCATTGCGATGACCTCGTGGCGGGAGGCGTCGTTCAAAGGAGCGAAGGTGGCGCGCCCCTGGCCGGTCAATTCCAGCTGAAAAGTGCGCGCATCCGTCGGCGAGCGTGTCTTCACGAGCAGGCCCTTTTTCTGGAAGCCGGCGACCACCCGGCTCAGATAGCCGGCGTTCAGGCCGAGCTCGCGGCACAGGTCCGCGGCCGTCAACCCGCTGCGGTGCGCGAGCTCGTAGAGAATGCGCACTTCGGTGAGCGAGAACTTGCTGTTCAGGAGGTGCTCATGCAGCACGCCGATCTGGCGCGTGTAGTAGCGGTTGAAGCGGCGGACGGCTTCGGCGCGGGCGTGGAGAGCGCTGGATTGCATGATGGGTCAGGTGAATTTATGTGCCTGAGGCATATTATTAATTGCCTAAGGCACATAAATCAAGCGGCATGATGCAAACATCGAGCGGCGGCCGCGGCGCCTGGACGGCTCAGCCGCCTTGGCGCAAGGTGAAGGACGGAAACAGCGCGGCCAGCTCTTCCACCAGCGCCGGGCCTGGATAGCCGGAGGTGGGCGCGCGGTTCAGCGCCGCGTCGTCGCAACCGGTGGCGCGGAACACCTGCAAGGCGTAATGCCTTACCCCGGCCCGGGCCAGGCGGCGCGCGAGCGCGCGCAACTGGCCTTCGCTATGCAGCGCGGGATGGATGGTCGTGCGGCATTCATGGCGCACGCCGCTGTCCAGCACGGCCCGCAGGCTGTCGAACGCGGACGCGCCGCTGCCTGCCACTTGCGTGATGCGTTCATAGTCGCCGGCGTCGGCCTTGATGTCCAGGCCCACCCAGTCCAGCAGCGGCAGCACCTCGCGCAAGCGCGCCGGATGCGTGCCGCCGCTATGCAGTCCGACCAGGAAGCCCAGCCCGCGCACTTCGCGGATGGCGGGCTCGAGCCCCGGATCCATGGTCGGTTCCCCGCCGCTGAAGACCACGGCATCGATCAGCCCCGCCCTGCGTTCGAGCAGCCCCGTCACGTCCGCCCAGGCGATCGGGCTATGCGGCGTGCGGACCTGCAGGTGCGGGTTGTGGCAGTATCCGCAACGCCAGGGGCAGCCCTGCACGAAGACGACGGCGGCAAGCTTGCCGGGGTAATCGGTGGCCGTGAACGGCGTGATGCCGCCCACTTTCAGCTTGACGGGGAGACGGCTCATGCGAGCGCCGGCTCGGCCGTGGCTTTCGGGCTGGAAGAGGCCGCGCGCTCGGAGAAATACCGGCGCTCGTGGAATTCACCCTTCTTGCCGATGTTGAAAGACGAAACCGGACGGTGGTAGCCCATCACGCGGGTCCAGATTTCGCAGGGCTGGCGTTCGTCGTCGGCGAGAGCAATGGCTTGCTGGCTGGATTCGGTCATCATGGTGTTGACTCCTTGTCGAAGAGGTTGGTTGAAAAAAGTGAGGCGGCCGGGCTCAGGCGGCCAGCGCGGCGGCGCGCTCGGCGCGGGCGGCTTTCTGCTTGCGCGCCAGGATTTCATCGTCGCATTTGGGGCAGAACGGATGGCTGCCGCCCAGGTAGCCATGCACGGGGCAGATGGAAAAAGTGGGCGTCACCGTGATGTAGGGCAGCCGGAAATTGCCCAGCGCGCGCCTGACCAGGCTGCGGCAGGCATCGGCGCTGGACAGCGGCTCGGTCATGTAAAGATGCAGCACGGTTCCGCCGGTGTACTTGCACTGCAGCGCGTCCTGGCGTTCCAGGGCTTCGAAGGGATCGTCGGTGAAGCCCACCGGCAATTGGGACGAGTTGGTGTAGTAGGGCATGTCGGCCGTCCCGGCCTGCAGGATGTCGGGGTAGCGCTTGCGGTCTTCCTTGGCGAAGCGGTAGGTCGTGCCTTCGGCGGGCGTGGCCTCCAGGTTGTACATGTGGCCGGTTTCCTGCTGGAAGCGGGTGATCCGGTCGCGCACGTGGTCGAGCAGGCGCAGGGCGAAACGGTGGCCCCATTCGGTCGTGACGTCGTGCTCGCCGGCCGTGAAGTTGCGGATCATCTCGTTGATGCCGTTCACGCCCAGCGTGGAAAAATGGTTGCGCAAGGTGCCCAGGTAGCGCCGGGTATAGGGGAACAGGCCGTCGTCGATCAGCTGCTGGATGAGGCTGCGCTTGAGCTCCAGGCTGTCGCGCCCCAGGCACAGCAATTCGTCCAGCCGGGCGAACAGGGCGGCTTCGTCTCCGGCGTGCAGATAGCCCAGGCGGGCGCAGTTGACGGTGACGACGCCCAGCGAGCCCGTTTGTTCCGCGGAGCCGAACAGGCCGTTGCCCCGCTTGAGCAGCTCGCGCAGATCCAGCTGCAGCCGGCAGCACATGGAGCGGATCATATTGGGCTTGAGTTCGGAATTGATGAAGTTCTGAAAATAGGGCAGTCCGTAGCGCGCGGTCATTTCGAACAGGAGCTCGGCGTTGGGGCTGTGCCAGTCGAAGTCTTCGGTGATGTTGTAGGTGGGGATCGGAAAGGTGAAGACCCGCCCCTTGGCGTCGCCGGCCATCATCACTTCGATGTAGGCCCGGTTGATCATGTCCATTTCGGCCTGCAGCTCGCCATAGGTGAAGGGCATTTCTTCGCCGGCGATGACCGGCACCTGGTCGCGCAGGTCTTCGGGGCAGACCCAGTCGAAGGTGAGGTTGGTGAACGGCGTTTGCGTGCCCCAGCGCGAGGGCACGTTCAGGTTGTAGATCAGTTCCTGCATGTACTGGCGCACTTCCCGTTCGGTCAGGCGGTCTTTGCGGATGAAGGGCGCCATGTAGGTGTCGAAGGAGCTGAACGCCTGGGCGCCCGCCCATTCGTTCTGCATGGTTCCCAGGAAGTTGACGATCTGGCCGACGGCGCTGGACATGTGGCGGGGCGGGCCGGATTCGACTTTGCCGGGCACGCCGTTCAGGCCTTCGTTGAGGAGGGTGCGCAGGGACCAGCCGGCGCAGTAGCCGGAAAGCATGTCCAGGTCGTGGATGTGGAGGTCGGCGTTGCGATGCGCAGCGCCGACGGCGGGCGGGTAGACGTGGTCGAGCCAGTAGTTGGCGATGACTTTTCCGGAGACGTTCAGGATGAGGCCGCCCAGGGAATAGCCTTGGTTGGCGTTGGCGTTGACGCGCCAGTCGGCTCTGCTCAGGTATTCCTCTATGGACGATTTGACTGCGACATGTGTCATGGCTAGTTTTTCCGATCAACTATATATGGTGTTTTGCGAACTCTAATACACTACATATAGTGTTTCAAGGAAAAACTAGGCTGGAATGTCGAATGCTTGACCTGGGTTAAATGCGATGGTGTCCTTCATCCAGTTTCGGCGAGACGGTCCCCTTGCGAAATCAGACCCCCCACAGCCCCGCATCGAGCGCGGCAATCGTGCGCCCCTCGTTGACGCCATACAGCAGATAGTGCGCCAGCGGATCCAATCGCGCCTCCGCCACGTCGGTGTATTTCGCCAGATAGCCCGCCCCGTCCATCCAGGCGGACGGCGCCCTGCCTTCCGTCCAGCCGTATTCTTGGTAATGCTGATAGCCGCTATGCAGCCACCCCAGTGCGAGCGCGCCCGCCACGTCGGGATTCTGGGCCAGATACCATTTTTCATTGAACAAGGCATTGGGACTGCGGCCCTCGCTCGCGCCCCACTGGCGATAATGCTCGGCTCCGCTGGAGAGATGGCCGGCCCACACCGCGGCGGCCACGTCGGGGTTTTGCTCCAGATAGCCGGTTTCATCGAACAGATCGGGGCCGAGGTTCGACGGCTGCTTGCTCAGCACCACCTGGTCGGCGAAGTGCAGCAGCTCGACGTTGTAGAGCACGTCGGTGCCGCCGCCGGACAAGGCGAGGCTTTGCAGCGAGATGGCGTTCTCGTGCCGGGCGATGCTGAAGTCCGATTTTGCGCCGATCAGACGGACGACGTCCACGCCCGCGGCGCCGTCTATGTGATTGTTGCCGCGGCCCGCCATCAGAATGTTGTCCAGCCCGTTGCCGATGAGGATGTCGTCGCCGTCGCCGGACGTCAGGCTCCGGAAGCCGGACGGATCGGCCAGCTTCAGGTCGGCGTCGCCCAGCCACGAGATGCCGGTCGTCAAGTCGAAACGGACGTCGCTGGTCACCGCCGCCGCGTTGAGGGTGGTGCCGTTGGACGGGTCCAGGGTGGCGCGGCCCGACTGAAGTTCGGCGAACTGGGCGAATTCGTCAGTGAAAATCTGGCTGCCCCCGGTCGTCTGGCCGGCGGTGTAGGCCAGTATGGACCAGTCTTTCAGGCGCACCGTCTCGCCGCCGGCATCGTTGCGTATGCGCAGCGTCCATTCGCCGTTCAGGTCTTCGCCCCAATTGCGGACCGTGTTCAGAGTGTAGTTCAGCGCGGCGGGCAATTCAGGGTCCGGCACGCTGCCGTCGTCGTCATCGTCGGGCACATAGACCGGCGGCCGGTTGATCAGGGTGCTGACCGTGCCGTCGGGCGAAACGAGCTCGAGGACGACGTGTTGCAGCCTGGGGGCCTCGATGTCCACCGTGACGGTGACTTGCTCGACCCGGTGGTCGCGTGCGAAATAGGCGCTGGCCTGCTGGACCTGGCCTGCTTCGATGGTCAGGGAATGTTGCGCCACGGAGCCCTGTTCCAGCAGCAGGTTGGCGTAGGTGCTGGTTTTGTTCCAGCTTTCGGCCAGGCGCACGGCCGCGTGCGCGTCGAGGTGGCCGAAGCCGAAGTCATGGCTGCCGAGCAGGGCGCCGCCGTTCCAGTCGCGGGCGCCGTTGAATGCGGCATCGAGGCCGCGGTCCAGGAAGTCGGCGCGTTTGGATGAATAGGCCAGGATTTCCTGGACGTCGCGGTATCCCAGCCGCGGGTTGGCCTGCAGCATCAGTGCGGCCACGCCGCCCGCCACGGGGGTGGCCGCGGAGGTTCCGTTGAAAAAAGAATCGCCCCGGTCGGTGTAGTCGCCCGCGGTTCCGGACGCCTTGTTATAGCCGTCGGTGCCTTGCCTGTCGGTGGTGACCATGGCGCTGGGCTCCGAGCCCGGGGCGGTGACGAGAACCGATGCGCCGGGCGTGGAATACACGGCAATGTCGCCCCTTTGGTTCGAGGCCGCGACGATGATGGCCCATGGAATATTGTCCGTGGGGTCGTAGTTGGTGTTGAACTTGTCCAGCCTGTCGTTGCCGGCGGCGAAGAACGTGACGATGCCAAGGCCGTCGCGCCCGTCCTCGGCCATGGCGCGGGCGGGTTCCCAGTATGCGGCCTGCTGCGCATGCTTGTCGAACGGCCAGCGCATCGCCCCCCAGCTGTTCACCGACACGGAAATGCCGCTGTCGATCATCTTCGCCGCGGCGCGTGTAAAGGAAAGCAGGGGCTCGGTATCGGTGAGCAGCAGCAGGCTTCGATACGCGGCGATCTGCGCATCCCAGGCGACCCCGACACCGCCGATGCCGTTGTTGGCGCTGGCCGCCACCAGGCCCGTCACGGCGACGCCATGCTCGTCGCCGGGCTGGCGCACCGCCGCGCCGGGGATGTCGAGCGCGACGTCCCAGGACAGGTCCCGCCGGTAGTTATGCACGAGATCGGGGTGCGTTTCGTCCATGCCGTCGTCCATGATGCCGACGATGACGCCCCGCCCGGTGTAATCGGGCCATACCGGCAGCACGTTGATGTCGAACCCGGCGACGCTGCCCGGGAACGTTCCCGTGTTGTGCAAATGCCATTGCATGGGGAACAAGGGGTCTGAAGGCGAGGTCCAGGAGGTTTTTTTCATATTCGAATCAGGGTAAGGGTGGGGGGGTATATGCGAAATGCATATATCTGCGGCATCCTGCCTGCGTGCTAAGATTTTGTCCATACATAGTGTCCCGCCCACCTTGCCGCGTTGACAGCCACTTTTTTCATGGCCTCCCGCCTGTCCGTCCGACGCACCAGCTGGTGTTTGCTGATTGCGTTCCTGTTCGCCGTGCTTGCCCCCACCGCCAAAGCGATCGGGGCGGGCGATGCGTCGCAGGTGGTCTGGGCGCATCTTTGCACCGCCGAGGGCGGGAAGCTCGTCGCGCTGGACCAGAATGGGGATCCGGCCACCGAGCCCGACGGCGACGGGCTCCACGCGGGCCATTGCCTGCTCTGCTTTCACCCCTGCGGCATTCCCTCCAGCGCCGTCGCCATCCTGGCGGCCGACCTCCCGCCACCGCGCTTCCACGCCCTGGGCGCTGAAAGCGCATGCGAATCCCGGGTCTGGAAGACGCCTCCCTGCAGGGCGCCGCCCCTTTCTGCTTGATTCCTCACGACTCGCGCGGAGCCTCGGGGCTGCGCGCACCGCTACGACTTCTTCACGGAATCAACATGAACTTCCTACGTATCGGCGCGGCGGCGCCGCAGCGTCGGGGGCGCGGCCGCGTGGCCGTGTCTTCGCGCATCGCCGTTTCCATGCTGGCATTTGGCGCGGCCGCGCCGCAAGCACAGGACGGCCCCGCTGTACAGGGCGGCCCAGCGACCTTGCCGGCCATCATCATCAAGAGCCGGCCGGCCGCCGTCCTCGACACGCCGGCCTCCACCGGTTCGAATCTGAATCTGTCCCCGCGGGAAACACCCGCCAGCCTCGACATCATCCGCCGCGAGCAGCTGGACGAGCGCGGGGACGCAAGCGTGCTCGACGCCATTACCCGGTCGGGCGGGATCAGCGCAATGGGGCATCCGGGCAACGGCGGGTCCGCGCTTTCTTCGCGCGGCTTCACCGACAGCACGTCCGTCATGCGCCTGTATGACGGCATGCGGCAGTACGGCGGGGTGGGCGTCACCTTTCCGTTCGACACATGGTCGGTCGAACGCATAGAGGTGCTGCGCGGGCCCGCGTCGGTGGTGTATGGCGACGGGGCCATCGGCGGCGTCGTCAACGTGATTCCCAGGCGGCCCCGGCAGGGGCCGGTGGAAAACGAGCTGCAATTGACGGCCGGCACGGAGCGCACCGGGCGCTTCGCCTTCGACAGCAGCGGCGCGCTGACCGACAAGCTGGCGTATCGCTTCGACCTGAGCGGAAGCCGCAGCGACAATTGGGTGGACCGGGGCGAGTCGCGCGACCTGACCGTGTCGGGCGCGCTGCAATGGGACGCCACGCGCGACCTCCGCCTGACCTTGAGCCACGCCCAGGGCCGCCAGAAGCCGATGCGCTACTTCGGCACGCCCCTGATCGAAGGGCGGCAGGCGGACGAGCTGCGGCGCAAGAACTACAACGTCGATGACGGCCTCATCCGCTATCGGGATGCATGGACGGAACTGGACGCCCTTTGGACGCCGCGCGACGACGTCACCGTCAGGGCGAAGCTTTACAACGTCCGCAGCAAGCGCGACTGGAGGAATGCCGAAAAATACGTCTATAACCCCTCCACGAAATGGATAGACCGCTCCGACAACACAGAGATCAACCACGACCAGAAGCAGACCGGCCTGACCGCCGACGCGGCGTTCGACGGCCGCCTGGGCGTCTTCAAGAACATCTTTTCGATCGGTTTCGACCTCAACCGCAGCAGCTTCCGGCACACCAACAATACCTACACCGGCAGCTCGGGCCCGGTCGATCCGTATGACCCGATACCCGGTTACTTTCATAGCGATCAGCCGACCATGCCGCGCTACCGCAACGAGGCGCTCCAATACGCCGTGTTCATCGAGGACCGGCTCGAGCTCACGCCGCGGTGGTCGGTGATCGCGGGCCTGCGCCACGACCACGCCAAGCTCGTGCGCGACGACCTCGTCTCGTCCGCCAGGGTGCTGGATCGCAGCTATTCGGACACCGGCTTCCGGGTCGGGACGGTCTTTCAGGCGCGGCCCGGCCTGGCGCTGTATGCCCAGTATTCGGAAGCGGCCGATCCGGTGAGCGGCATCTTGATGCTGAGCCCCGCGAATGCGGAGTTCGAGATGGCGCGGGGGCGGCAGATCGAGGTCGGCCTGAAGCAGAGCTTTCTCGACGGCAAAGGCGAGTGGACCTTGGCGCTCTATCACATCAGGAAGACCGATTTGCTGACCCGCGACGCCATGGATCCCGCCCGGCGGGTCCAGGTGGGGGCGCAGTCCTCGCGGGGCATCGAGGCGTCGCTGTCCATGGAGCTGGCCCGGGGCTGGACGATAGAGGCCAATGCCGCCATGCTGCGCGCCCGCTACGATGATTTCACCGAATCCGCGGGTTCGCCGCCCATGGCGGTCTCGCGCAGCGGGAAGGTTCCGCCCAATGTCGCGCAGCGCCTGGCCAATCTGTGGCTGGGCTGGGAGTTCGCGCCGGGCTGGACCGCCATGGGCGGCTTGCGCTACGTGGGCAAGCGCTACGCCGACAACGCGAATACGCTGGAATTGCCTTCCTATACGACGACCGACCTGGCCTTGCGCTGGCGGCTCGATAAAGACACGACGATCACCGCGCGCGGCTACAACGTGTTCGACAAAGCCTATTTCACCACGGCTTATTACACGCCCACGCAATGGCTGTACGGGCCGGGACGCCGCTACGAGCTGACGCTCAACCATCGGTTCTGACGGCGGACCGGGAGCAAGACCATGGGAAAGATGAAGCGCCTGATCTATCTGGCGCATCGGTGGCTGGGCATCGGGGCTTGCGTCCTGATGCTGCTCTGGTTCGCCAGCGGGGTGGTGATGCTGTATGTGGGCTACCCCAAGCTGACGCCGCCGGAACGGCTGGCGGCCTTGCCGCCGCTGGCCGAAGAGGCATGCCGCGCGCCGCTGGACGACTCTCGGGCGACGGCGGTGCTGACGTCGGCCGGCGGCGGTCCGGTCTATCTGCTGCGTGAAGGGCGGGGGCCCATCCGGGTGTTTTCGGCGCTGACCGGTTCCGCCGTCCAGGGGCCGGCCGGCGCCCGGGAGGCCGTGGCGTCCGCCCAGGCGTTCGCCGGCGCGCCGGCGCTGGACTATCTGGGAACCATCCAGGAAGACCGCTGGACGCACGGGCGCGGCCTGGATGTCCACCGGCCGCTGCACCGGGTCCTGGTTGACGGGCCCGAGCCGTCCACCCTGTATGTGTCGTCGGCGACCGGGCAGGTGGTGCTGGATGCGCCCGAGAGCCAGCAGCGCTGGAATTACCTGGGCGCTTGGCTGCACTGGCTCTATATGCTGCGCTTCCAGTCCGTCGATCCGGTCTGGTCATGGATCGTGATCGCGCTGTCCGCGGCGGGGACGGTGCTGGCCGCCAGCGGCGTGTGCGTCGGCATCTGGCGCTGGCGCTTCCGCGGCCGGTACAAATCGGGCTCGCGCTCGCCCTATCGCGCGCCGATGATGAAATGGCATCACATCGGCGGCCTGCTGTTCGGCGCGTTCCTGAGCTTCTGGATCTTCAGCGGGCTGATGTCCATGAACCCCGGCGGCGTGTTCTCCGCCAGGCATGGCGCGCCGGACATGGCAGCCTACCGGTCGGCCGGCTCCGCGGATTTTTCCGGGCTGCGCGAGCCGGCGCGCATCGTCGCCGCCCTGCGCGGCGCGGGCTTCGCGCCGGTCGAACTGGCATGGCTCAGCCTGGCGGGCCGCCCGTATGTGCTGGCCCACGACGCCGCGGCCGACAGCCGGATCGTCACCGCCGAAGGCCACGGCCTGGAAGTGCGCGATCGCTGGCGCCCCGAAGAGATCCGGCCCGCGGCGGGGCGCTTGTTCAAGGCCGATATCCGGCGGCTATCGGTATTGTCGGACTACGACGCCTATTATTACCGGCGGCACGCCGAAGCGATGAACGGCGGGGCGCCGCGCGGGCTGCCGGCCCTGATGCTGCAGTTCGCGGACCCCGACGACACGCGCGTGTATATCGATCTGCGCACGGGCGAGGTGAACCTGGCCTTGGCGCGGTCTGAAAGAGCGGGCCGCTGGCTGTTCTATTTTCTGCATAGCTGGGATACGCCCGCCCTGTTGCGGGCCGGCCCGCTGCGCGATGCCGTGCTGATCTTCCTGAGCCTGGGCGGCATGCTGGTGGCGGCGACCGGCATCGTGATCGGGTGGCGCAGGCTCCGCCGCAAAGGGGTTCGATGATACACTCGGGCCGTCCTGTATGGACGACGACGCGGGCCTGGTTCGTGCCGCCCGCGGATTCGATCAATAAGAAAGGGGGGCATCCATGCACTACATCATCCAGATCCTCGCGGCCATTCTCGTGGGCACCGCCATCGGCGCCATTCTGGGGCCGCGCAGCAACGTGCTTTTCATCGGTTCCATCATCGCCGTCGCTCTGGGCCTGGCGGCCATCGTCACCGCGTCCTGGGTGCTGCTGGCCATCGGCACCGCGGTTTTCCTGGTGGTCCAGGGCATGCGCAGCGCCCACGCGTAAGGGACGAAAATAGCGGCGAGGCCTACGGAAAACCTCGCCGCCATCCCATCGCCATGCCGGCTGCTAGCCGGCTTTTTGTTGGATCTTTTCTCCGCCGCGCTCGATATCCTGCCCCGCGCCGCGCATCGTGTTGGTGCATCCCGCTGCGAGCGCCGCAAGAGCGATGACCATCGTTAAGATTTTTATTTTCATGCTGTTCTCCTGACCAAAGATGACTGCTAGCGGCCGCCCGCCCGAACGCGGCGCGGACCCGGTCGATGCTCGGCAAGTTCCGTGCCTGGACGGGGATTCCGCTTGCGCCCGCCGCGGCCGGGTGCCCGGCCGGCCGGCGCGCGCCGGCCGGTTCAGGCGGTGGACTGCATGAAATGGTCGAGCATGGTGGTCAATATGCCGCCCTGGCGCCACACCGCCTCTTCGTGCGCGGTATTCAGCCGCGCCTGAAGGCGTATCGTCCGCGTTCCTTGCGCGTCCGAGATCCGGCACTCGACCCAGCCGTTGGGCGGTATGGTGTCGGGCACGTCGATGTCGAAACGCGTTTCGGCGGTGATGCCCAGCGAATTGCGCGTCACGCCCGGCTCGAACTGCAGGGGCAGCACCCCCATGTTGACCAGATTCGACCGGTGTATGCGCTCGAAGCTCTCGGCCAGCACGGCCTGCACGCCCAGCAGGCGCGTTCCCTTCGCCGCCCAGTCGCGCGACGAGCCGGTTCCGTATTCCCGACCCGCCACGACGACCACCGGCACGCCGGCCGCCAGGTAGTGCATGGCGGCATCGTAGATCGGCGCCACGCGGCCCTCCGGCATGATGAGCGTGCCGCCGGCGGGCCCTTGCGGCAGCAGTTCGTTGGCCAGCCGCCCGACGGTGAATGTGCCGCGCATCATGACCTCGTGGTTGCCGCGGCGCGCAATGAAGGTGTGCAGCGCGGCCGGGGCGACGCCGCGGTCCCGCAGGTAGCGGCCCGCCGGGACGTCCGGCCGTATGCCGTCGGCGGGGGAGATGTTGTCGGTGGTCACGCTGTCGCCCAGCACCAGCAGGGGGCGGGCGCCGCGCAGGCTGCGGCCGGCCGCCGGCCGCTGGTCGATGTAGGGCGGCCGGCGCACATAGGTGCTGTCGGGGTCCCACTCGTACAGCATCGAGCCGCCCGAGGGCAGGGCCCGCCAGCCGGCGTCGCCTTCGGTGATGCCGGCATACTGCCTGCGGAAGCGGTCCGGGGTGACGTAGCGCTGTTCGATTTCCTTGATTTCGGCGTTGTCCGGCCAGATGTCGGACAAGAACACCGGCGTGCCGTCGGGCGCATGGCCCAATGGCTCCGTGGACAAATCCATGCGCACGCTGCCGGCGATGGCGTAGGCGACGACCAGCGGCGGCGAAAGCAGATAATTGGCGCGTGCCAGCGGGTGGATGCGGCCCTCGAAGTTCCGGTTGCCGGACAGGACGGCGGAAACCGTGAGGCCGCGGCTTTCGATCGCGGATTGCAGGTCCGGCGCGATCGGGCCCGAACCGCCGCCGCAGCTGGCGCAGCCATAGCCGGCAAGCTGGAAGCCCAGGCCGTCCAGGTCGGACTGCAGGCCGCTGGCCTGAAGGTAGTCGCTGACGACTTTCGAGCCGGGCGTGAACGAGGTCTTGACCCATGGTTTTGCGCGCAGGCCCTTGGCGTGCGCCTTGCGCGCCAGCAGCCCGGCGGCGATCATCGCGCTGGGGTTGGACGTATTGGTACAGCTGGTGATGGCGGCGAGTATGACCGCGCCGTGGTCGAGTTCGGCCATGGCGGCGCCGGGCGCGCGGGGGCCGGCCTGCGGGCAGGCGGCCAGGAAAGAGGCCGGAATGTCCGACAGGGCCACGCGCTCGTGCGGCCTGCGCGGCCCCGCGGCGCTGGGCTCGACCGTGGCCAGGTCGAGCTCGACCACGCGCGAGAATTCCGGCTCGGCGGCGCCGGGGTCGCGCCACAGGCCTTGCAGGCGGCAGTAGCGCTCGACCAGTTCGATGGCCTCGTCGTCGCGCGCCGAGCGGCGCAAATAATCGATCGTGCCGGCGTCCACCGGGAAGAAGCCACAGGTGGAGCCGTATTCTGGAGACATATTGGCCAGGGTGGCGCGGTCCTCCAGGGTCAGCGCATCGCCGTCCAGCGCCGGGCCGGTGAATTCGACGAAGCTTTCCACCACCTTGGCTTCCCGCAGCAAGCGGGTCAGGGTCAGCACGATGTCGGCGGCGGTCACGCCCGCCCGGGGGCGGTTCAGCAGGCGGACGCCGACGGTCGGCGGCAACAGGAAGGACAGCGGTTCGCCCAGCATGGCCGCTTCCGCCTCGATGCCGCCCACGCCCCAGCCCAGCACGCCCACGGCGTTGATCATGGCGGTATGGCTATCGGTGCCGGCCAGCGTATCGGGATAGGCCAGCGGCGGGTCCTGGCTGTGATCGACGAACACCACCCGGGCCAGGTGCTCCAGGTTGATCTGGTGCAGGATGCCCGCGCCCGGCGGCACGATGGAAAGGTTGTCCATCGCGTGCTGCGCCCATTTCAGGAAGGTGTAGCGCTCGCGGTTGCGGCGATATTCCAGGGCGACGTTCAGGTCCAGCGCGCCGGCCTGGCCGGCGTAGTCGACCTCGAGCGAGTGGTCGACGATCAGCTCGACGGGAATGCGCGGATTGATCCTGGATGGGTCGCCGCCGGCGCGCGCCATGGCGTCCCGCATGGCGGCCAGGTCGATCAGCGCCGGGATGCCGCTGACGTCCTGCGCCATCACACGCGCCAGCATCAGCGGTATGGTGTCTTTGCCGACGCGCTCATGGTAGTTGCGCAGCACCTCGAGCGGCAGCGCGGCGCCGACGTCGTCGCGTTCGGCATGGCGCAACAGGTTCTCCAGCAGCACCCGGATCGAATAGGGCAGGCGGCCGAGCCCGGCCTGGGCGTAGTCCGCCAGCTCGGGCAGGGAGTAATAGGCATAGCGCCGGCCGCCGGACTCGAACTCCCGGCGGCAGCGCGAACGCAGCGCGGAGGCTGCGTCGCGAAGAGAAGGTTGATTCATGTTTCGCGCTGGTATCAGGTCGCTTTGATGTCCGCTTTGCGGATGACGTCTTTCCACTGGGCGATGTCGGCGCGTATGGTCTCGAGCAGCTGCTCGGGGCTGCTGCCGACGGGCTGGCTGCCTTCGGACCTGATGCGTTCCTGCATTTGCGGGCTTTTCAGGACCTCGGCCATTTCCTTGTTGAGGCGGGCCACGATCTCTTTGGGAATGCCCTTGGGGCCGGCCACCGCGTGCCACAGGTCGGACTTGAACCCCGGCACGCCCGCTTCCTTGAAGCTGGGCACGTCGGGCAGGGCGGGTATGCGGGCGTCGGCGATGCCCAGACCGATGGCCCGTTTTTCCTGGATGACCGGCACCACGATGGCGACCGACGAGAACATGAGGTTGACCGTGCCGCCGATGGTGTCCTGCAAGGCGGGGCCCGTGCCTTTGTAGGCGACGTGGTTGAGCTTGATGCCCGCGAGGTCGGCCAGATGCTCCATGCTCAGGTGGGTGATGCCGCCGACGCCGGACGAGCCATAGGTGACGACCCCGGGTTCGCGCTTGGCCCACTGCACGAGTTCGCCGAAGTTCTTCACCGGCAGGTCTTTGTTGCCCACCAGAATGAGCGATTCGCGCTTGAACAGCGTAATGGGCTCGATGTCGTTGATGGAGTCGAAGGGCAGTTCGCGCAGCGCGGCGTTGCAGGTGTGGCTGCTGGACAGCATGACCAGCGTGTAGCCGTCGGGCGGGGACTTGATCGCCGCGTGCGTGCCGATGCTGCCGCCCGCGCCGGGCCGGTTCTCGACGACGACCGGAACGCCCATGCGTTCGGTGAGGTGCTGGGCCAGCTGGCGGGCCGTCAGGTCGCCGCCGCCGCCGGCGGCCAGCGGCACGATGATCTTGATGGGACGGTTGGGATAATCGCCCGCGCCCTGGGCCAGCACGGCGGGTGCGGAAATGCCCAGGCCGCTGCCCACGGACAAGGCGCCCATGGAAGTGATCAGACGACGGCGAGTGGTCGAAACCATGGTGTCTTCCTCCTGCGGGGTGAGTCCCGCGATAGATTACGGTTCGTTGATGTGTTTTCAGCTTGAAAATGTTATCGACAATCAAATAAGATTGTCAACAATAACCATATTGACGATGAGCACAGGGCGCGCGGGTGTCTGCGATCCGGGTGAAGGAGCGAACATGGAGCCGATAAAGCCGCAAGCGGCGGTCGACGTCCGGCAGCGTTTGTCGGTCGACGAGATCATGCGCCGGCTTGAAGACCTGATACTGAAGGGGGATTACGGCCCGGGCGCGCGCCTGCCCGAGCAGGCGCTGGCCGATGCCCTGGGCATCGGCCGGGGGCCTTTGCGCGAGGCCATCCGCACGCTGGAAGGCCGGCGCCTGCTGGAACGGGTGCCGCATGCGGGCGTGCGCGTCGTCGATTTATCGGTCGAGGACATGGACCAGATCCTGACCGTGCGCGAATCGCTGGAAGGCATGGCCAGCCGGCTCGCGGCCGAATACATGACCTTGCCGGAAGTGCGGCGGTTGCGCGCCATCACCGCGGGGCTGGAGCACCTTGGCAGCCGCGACATGGAAGCGGTGTTCAAGGTCGATTCCGACCAGGACTTCCATCGCACCATCGTGCTGGGCAGCCGCAACAAATGGATCACCAATCTGCTGTGCCGCGATCTGTACACGCTGCTGCGGCTCTGTCGAATGCGGTCGGGGCAGCTGCGGCGCGACATGGGCCGCATACACCAGGAACATCACGCCATCGTCGACTGCATCGAACGGCGGGACCCGGACGGCGCCGAGCGCCTGATGCGCGCCCACGTCCGTGAAAGCCGCGAGCGCCTGCTCGCGGCCTTGAGAGGGCCCAACCCTAGCCCGCCTGCCCCGCGCTGAGCTTGCGGAAGTCGGCGTCCAGCTTGTCCAGCGCCGCGTCGATGGCGTGGCGGCGGTCGGCGATCCATTGCTTTTGGGCGTCCAGGTCCTGCCGCGCCGATGCGATCATCCGTTTCATTTCCGCGGGCTGCGGGCCGCCGGCCGTCGCCCGGTGCTCGACGATGGCGACCGGGTCCAGGTTGGCGCGGAACTCGGCTTCGCTCATGGGCAGGGTTTGCGGATAGGAGCCGCCCTTCACCGCTTCGGCATAGATGCGCTGCGCCTGCTCGTAGGGAAAGTCCAGCGGCTTGATGTTGTGCTGCTTGGCGTAATCGACCACTTCCGATGCGAAGTGGTGGCCGACGCGGAAAGGCAGCTTGTGCTTGCGCATGAGGCTGTCCGCGAGCTCCTGCGATGCCGTCCAGTCGCTGTTGAGCTCTTCGAGCGCGCGCTCGGGGCTGATGACCAGGGCCTTGAGCACCCGTTCCCAGTTCTTCAGCGCCGTGATGCCGCTGGCCACCATGGCGCTATTGGCCTTGGAGCTCTTGGGGTCCGACATGCCCGGGGTGATGTTGTGCGCCTGCAGCGCCGGGCCGAAGGCCAGCGTCATGGCGGTCGAAGCGCTGCTGCGCGTGTTGTTCAGCAGCCCGGGGTTGCGCTTTTGCGGCATGGCGCTGGACACATAGGTGTTGTCGCCGCCTTCCTGCAGCAATATCCAGGGGCGCGGCTGCGCATACTGCGTCAGCAGGTCTTCGACGAAGTGCCCGGTATGCAGGGCAATGCTGGTGACGACGGCGCCGACTTCGACGGGATGCTCCATGGAGGAAATCTGCGACGCGTCGTAGGCGTTCTCGACGGTGGCCGCGAAGCCCAGGTACGCCGCCATGCGGTCGCGGTTCAGCGGCCAGCTGCTGCCGTTCAGCACCGTGGTGCCCATGGCGGACCGGTCGATGCGCGCATAGGCTTCGCGCATGCGTTGCGCATCGCGCCGCAGGCCGGCGGCATGCCCCAGCAGATAATGGCCGTAGCTGTTGGGCTGCGCCGCCACGCCGTTCGTGTAGTTGGGCACGATGGTGCCCGTGTGGCGTTCGGCCAGATCGACGAGCGTGGCGGACGTCTTGTGCAGCTGCTCGGCCAGTTTCAGCAAGTCCTCGCGCAAGATCGCCGCGCGGAAGGTGGCGTGCATGTCCTGGCTCGACCGGCCCGCATGCAGCAAGGTGATTTCCTGCCCCGCCTCTTTGATCAGCAGGGGCTCGAAGGAAATGACCGTGGACGGCCGCTTCCCGCCTTCCCGGTTGCCGGCCTGGATCACCTTGTCGATGCCCGCGGCAAAGCCCGGGGCCAGGGACCGCTCGATCAGGCCCTCGTCGGTGTTGATGACCAGCGACGCCTTGTTCATGGCGCCCAGCCAGAAGAATTCGTCTTTCTTCGCCTCCTGCCCGGCGGCGCTTGCGGCGTATCCCAGCAGGGAAAGGGATAGGGCGGTCAATGCGGCGTATTTCATTTTTGCGGTCTCCTTTGCGCCTGGCGGCGGGCGCGTCGATGGCGTTGTTTCGCTGACTATACTGCGAAAAAGTTTTGACATTGCGCAATTTCTGAATATACTTACGCCCTATCAAGGGGAGTAGCTTTCTTTCCGCAGCATCGTCATTACGGCAGTCCTGTCGCAGTATCCAGGCTCCCGGTGCTCGGGCAACACCAGTGTTGCAAGCAAGACCTTGCCGTGAAGGGCAAGGCGTATCTCCAACAATCGCTAAGGCCTGTCCTTCTGGATCAGGCCTTTTTTATTGGCGCATTCCCATGCCGCCGCCGGTTTGCCGGCGAAGGCGCGCCGGCCTGATTCTTACCCTTTTTCAATTGTTTATCCCCAAGGGGCGAGAATGTTAGAACTATTGCAGACGATAAGCTGGACGGCGGTTTTTCAGATCATCATGATCGACATTTTGCTGGGAGGCGACAACGCGGTGGTCATCGCGCTCGCCTGCCGCAACCTGCCCCCGAAACAGCGCATGCAGGGCATATTGTGGGGCACGGCGGGGGCCATCGGCCTGCGGGTCATACTGATCGCGTTCGCGCTGACCTTGCTCAGCGTGCCGTACTTGAAGGTCATAGGCGCGCTGCTGCTGGTCTGGATCGGCATCAAGCTGCTGATGCCCGACGAGGACGCCCATGGCAACATCGAGGGCGGCGCGTCGATCTGGTCCGCGATCAAGACCATCATCATCGCCGACTTCGTCATGAGCCTGGACAACGTGATCGCCATCGCGGGCGCGGCGCAGGGCGCCAATCCCGACCACCAGATCGGCCTCGTGGTCTTCGGCCTGATCATCAGCGTGCCCATCATCATCTGGGGCAGCACCATCGTGCTCAAGCTCATCGACCGCTTCCCCATCGTGGTCACCTTCGGCGCGGCGCTGCTGGGCTGGATCGCGGGCGGGATGCTGATCACCGACATCGCCATCGTGGAACGCTTCGGCGAGCCCAGCGGCGCCATGAAGCTGGCCGCGGAAGCCGTCGGCGCGGTCTCGATCGTGGTGCTGGGCCGTTTGCTGGCGCGGCGCAAGCAAAGCGGCACGGCCGAAGCCTGACGGGGCGTTCACCGATATCGCCGGCCATGCGGCACGCACGGCCGGCGACGGCCGCCCCTTCCGCCATGGCGATCACCCCGCCACAGCGGGCCCCGGGCTATAGCAAGCCCTGCATTTCCCTGGCGGCCTTGTTCAGATAGGGCAGCAATTCTATGGCCCGTTCGATAGACATGCGGGCGGTGGGGGCGTGCATGGCCACGACGGCGCGCACGTCGCCCCGCGAGTCGCGCGCCGGCACGGCCACGGCGACCATGCCGGCGATGAATTCTTCACGGTCGGTGGAATAGCCCTGTTCCCGGATCAGCCTGCATTCGCGTTCCAGGTCCAGCAGGCTGGTGATGGTGCTGGGTGTCTTGGCGTCGAGCTTGAGATGCGGAAGAACGCGCGCGGCTTCCCTGGGGGGCATGTGGGCGAGCAGCAGCTTGCCGCTGGCGGTGCAATGCAGGGGCACGTGCGAGCCGACGTCGAAGATGAGCCGCAACGGCCATTGCGCCTCGACACGGTCCAGGTAGACGACCTGGGTGCCGTCCAGGGTGGTGAAATTGCAGGTTTCGCCCACCTGCTTCACGAGTTCGATGAGCACGTCGTGGCGCAAGGCCTGCACCGAGCGGTGGTTGAGCGTGTTCAGCGCCAGGCGCCGCAAGGATTTCCCTATGCCGTAGCTGCGTTCGTCCACGTCGCGGGCCAGAAAGCCCATGGACACGAGCTGGGCGCACAGGCGGTGGGCCGTGCCCTTGGGGATGTCCAGCTCTTCGGTGATCTCCGACAGCGCCATGGCCCGTCCCCGGGAAGAGACCGCGAGCAGGATGCGCAAGGCCCGCGTGGCGGCGCCGTCCGGCGCCGCGGTTCCATTATTTTCTTCGTCGTTGTCAAGTGGCGGAACGGAAATCACGGGTAACTCCTTAGGCCGAAAAGCGATTCATGTCTTGTGGCGCTGTGCGCTCGTCTATAAGATACATAGAACATTTTGTTCCATTTTATGAATCGTGCCAAGCGGGTGCTAAAAAATGGCGACAGGCTTTGATTACATCGTAGTGGGGGCCGGTTCAGCGGGCTGCGTATTGGCGGCGCGCTTGAGCGAGGATCCTTCCGTCAGGGTGCTGTTGCTGGAAGCCGGGCCGGCCGACCGCTCGCTGTGGCTGCATCTGCCCATCGGCTACGGCAAGACGATGTGGAGCGCCAAGTACAACTGGTGCCTGTACACCGATCCCGATCCCAACATGAACGGCAGGCGCATCTATTGGCCCCGGGGCAAGACGCTGGGCGGCTCGAGCGCCATCAACGGCCTCATCTACGTGCGCGGCCAGAAAGAGGACTACGACGGGTGGGCCGCCCTGGGCAACCCGGGCTGGAGCTACCAGGACGTCCTGCCTTACTTCATCAAGTCCGAAGGCAACGAGCGGGGTGCTTCCGCCTACCACGGCGGCGACGGCCCTCTGAAAGTGTCCGACATCCCGGGCCGCCACGAACTGATCGACGCCTTTGTGAAGGGCGCCCAGGAAATCGGCGTGCCCGCGACCGACGACTTCAACGGCGCAAGCCAGGAAGGCGCCGGCTATTATCAATTGACCACCCACCGCGGGTGGCGCTGCAGCACGGCGACGGCTTATCTCAAGCCCGCCCGGGCCCGGCCCAACCTGGTGGTGCACAGCCTTTCCCACGCAAGCGGCGTGATGCTCGAAGGCAAGCGGGCCATCGGGGTCAAATACCTGCGCAACGGGGTTGAAAGCCGCGCGCTGCTTGCGCCCGGGGGCGAAGTGCTGCTGTCGGCGGGCGCCATCCATACGCCGCAATTGCTGCAGCTGTCCGGCATAGGCCCGCGCGATCTCCTGGAAGCGCGCGGCATTCCCGTGGCGGCCGATTTGCCGGGCGTGGGCGAAAACCTTCAGGACCATCTGCAGATCCGGCTGGGCTATGAATGCACCCGGCCCATCACGACCAACGATGCGCTGAATTCGCTGTTCGGCCAGGCCATGATAGGCATGCAGTGGCTGATCCGCCGGCAAGGGCCGCTGGCCGTGGGCATCAACCAGGGCGGCTGCTTCATGCGGGCCCTGCCCGGCGAATCGGCCACGCCCGACATCCAGTTCCACGTCGCCACGCTGTCCGCCGACATGGCGGGGGGCAAGGTGCATCCCTATTCGGGCTTCACCTTCTCCGTCTGCCAACTGCGGCCGGAATCGCGCGGGCACATACGCATCCGCTCCGGCAACCCGCTCGAACCCCCGGAAATGCAGCCCAACTACCTGTCCACGGACCTGGACCGCCGCACGGCCGTGGCGGGCGTGCGGGCGGCGCGCAGCATCGCGCAGTCGAACGCGATGGCGCCCTACGTGAAGCGGGAAGTCAAGCCGGGGCCGGAGTTCGGCACGGACGATGCCCTGCTGGAGTTCGCGCGCGACAACGGCGCCACGATTTTCCATCCCAGCTGCACCTGCCGCATGGGGCCGGCGAGCGACCCCATGGCGGTGGTCGATGCGCGCCTGCGCGTGCGGGGCGTGGACGGGCTGCGCGTGGTGGACGCCTCGGCGATGCCCGTGCTGGTTTCCGGCAACACCAACGCGCCGGTGGTGATGATGGCGGAAAAAGCCGTGGACATGATTCGAGAAGACCGGCATACGCCGGCGTGAATGCAGTATCGAGCAGCACCGTAGGAGCGTAGTGAGCGCCGCGAGCCGTGCCGCGCCGTACATAAAGGCCGCCGCTGCGCCAGGCAATTCTGCCTGATTTCCATTCCACATCGGGAGACAAACATGGCAACGAAAACACCTCTGGACCGCCGCGGCTTTTTGCGCATCGCGGGCAGATACGGCTTGACGTCCACCACCTTGGCCGCGCTGGGCTTCGCCGGGCCGCTGACCCTGGAAGGCGTGGGCCGCGCGTCCGCGCAGACCGCCGCGGCGCGCAATGGGAAAGCGCAGTTCAATTTCAAGTTCGGCGCCGCGGGATTCAACGAAGAGAACCTGAAGATCCAGGAGTCGGGACAGATCTGGTTCGCGCGCGAACTGGAGAAACGCAGCGACGGCGCCATCAAGGTGGACTTCATCGGCAGCAACCAGATCTGCAACCAGCTCGACTGCATCAAGAAGACGCAGCAGGGCATCGTGGATCTCTTCACCGCCAGCACCCAGAATTCCGCCGGGGCCGCGCCTTATTACAACGTGCTCGACTTCGCCTACATGTTCCCGAGCCGGGCCGCCCAGCATCATTTCTTCTACCATCCCAAGAGCGAGGCGCTGCTGCGCGAGCCTCTGCGCCGCCTGCACAACGTGCAATTCCTGTTCACGCACTGCGAGCTGCGCGGCCTGATGATGGGCGCCAAGTTCAAGGACAGGCCCACGGTCACCAAGGTGTCCGAGCTGGCCGGAACCAAGAACCGCGTGACCGGCACCCAGCTGGGGCGCATCGCCATGCAGCTGATGGAGCTGGGCCCCGTGCCGCTGGCATGGGAAGAGACCGTCGACGGGCTCAAGTCCGGCCTGATCGACGGCGCGGAGACCTGGATGGGCGCGGCCGGCTATGGGGGCTTGTCGCCCGTGCTGTCGCAGGCGGTGGATCTCAAGTTCTTCTGCGGCACCGAGCATACGGCGATGAACAACAAGACATTCGAGAAGCTGCCCGCCAAACTGCAGGACGTCGTGCTCGAAACCGCCTTTGCCGCGCAGCAGTACACCCAGCGCGAGAACGAGCGCGCACTGGTCGAGAAAGTGGGCGCCGTCCCGAATCCCGGCCCCGATACCCTGTTCGGCAAGAACAAGGTCAGGGTCGCGCTGTTGTCCGACGATGAGATCCGGAAGGCCGAACAGGCGTGCTCGCCGGAATTCAACCCCAAGCCCTGGGAGGAATGGCGCGAACGGCTGAACAAGATGCAGGGCGGCGCCGACACCTACAAGGAAATCTACACCATCGCGCGCGAGATCCCCAAGGATGCGCCCGTGGACAGCGTCAAGCCCCGCCGCTGGTGGCAATCGGCCTGATCGCGGCACTGGCCGGCGGCATGGGCGATGGCCCGCCCATGCCCCGGCTTTTTTCAAACGAAGGAGACGGGAATGGGGTTCGTGTCTACAGCCTTGCGCTGGCTGGATCGCAATATCGAGCGCGCGTTCATACTGGTCGCTTATTCAACCATGTCGCTGATCATCGTCTTCGCCGTGATCCAGCGCTACGTCTTCAGCACCCAGATCCCATGGAGCGGCTCGGTGCCCATCTACCTTTTCCTGTGGGTCACCTGGATCGGTTGCTCGTACAACGTGCGCCGGCGCTCGCATCTGTGCTTCAACGAGGTCCGCATGCGCATGTCCTACGGTGCGCAGTACGCCTGCATGTGGCTCGATGCCGTCCTGTGGCTCGTCTTCGGCGGCCTGGTGGTGTATTTCACGCTGGAGCAGACCATGCTGGCCTATCAGAATTTTTCCATCGTGCAGGGCACCGACAACCTGATGCAGTGGTGGTTCTATTGCGCAACGCCGGTCGCATGGGTGCTGCTCATGTTCCGGGCCGTGCAGAACCTGCTTGCGGACGTCCGCAGGTACAAGAACAAACAACCGTTCATCGTCGCCATCCAGAGCGTCGGCGCCGAAACCGTATAAGGGAAGCCTCATGGATACCGGAATGTTGCTTTGGTTGATCACGGCCGGCGTACTGGTGCTGTTCGTGCTCGGCGTCCCGATTTTTCTCGTCATCGGGTTCTGGGTGGTGGGCGCGTCGATGGCCATCGACTTCACCCTGGCCAACGTCGGTGTCACCCTGTTCGAAGGGCTCAACTTCTTCGGCCTGCTGGCCTTGCCGCTGTTCATCCTGACCGGCGACCTCATCGCCGCGGCCGGCATCGCCCGCCGGCTGGCGAATTTCGCGCATGCCTGCCTGAGCTGGCTGCATGGCGGGCTGGGCCTGGCGACCATAGGCTCCTGCGGCCTGTTCGCGGCGATCTCCGGGTCGAATGCGGCCACCACCGCCACCATCGGCGGCATCATGCATCCGCTGCTCGTGAAGGACGGCTACCGCAGCCATTTCGCCGCGGCGACGGCGGCCGCGGGCGGCACGGTGGGCATCATCATTCCGCCGTCCATCATTTTCATCGTCTACGGCTTCATCATGAACCTGTCGATTTCCGACCTGTTCATCGCCGGCATACTGCCGGGCGTGCTCATGGTGCTGTCCATGCTCGTCATGTGCTGGTGGCGCTGCAGGAAAGAGAACATGGGCACGATCTCCCCGCTGGACATGCGCAATGTGCTGACGACGGCGCGGCGCGCCTACCTGGGCTTCTTCGCCATCTTCATCGTCATCTACGGCATCTACTCGGGCGTGTTCTCGCCGACGGAAGCGGCGGCGATCACCGTCGGCTTCTGCCTGGTCGCGGGCGTGTTCATCACGCGCGAGATCAAATGGCGCGAATTGCCCGATATTCTGCTGCGCTCCGGCCAATTGACGGGTATGCTGGCGCCGATGATTGCGATCTCCATCGTCATGCAGCAGGTATTCGGGCTGCTGGGAGCGGCTGAAACGGTGTCGGCGTTCATCGCCTGGTTCGGCGACGGCAAGGTGGTGGTTCTGCTGGCGTGCATGGCCATCGTGTTCGCCGCGGGCTGCATCCTGGAAAGCCTGCCGATCACGGTGATCTTCGCGCCCATCCTGGCGCCGATCGCGGTGAGCGTGGGGGTGGATCCCGTGCATTTCTCGGTGATCTTCCTGGTGGGCGCCGCCATCGGCTTCATCACGCCGCCTTTCGGCCTGAATCTGTTCGTGGCCAGCGGCATCACCGGCATACCGTACATGCGCATCGTTCCGTCGGTGCTGATCTACCTCGCCGGCCTGCTCGTGGCCTGGATGCTGATCGCTTTCGTACCCTGGTTCTCCTTGGGCCTGATCCCGGTTCGATAGCAAGGCGGTGCATGCTTCCAGACGGTTTTTTGCTGGCTTCCTTCGTAGCGATCGTCCTGGTGGCCGTGTATTTCCACACGGTCACCGGCTTTGGCCTGGCCATGATCATCATGGGCCTGGCGGGCGGCATGGGCGTCGCCTCGGTGGCGGCGCTCGCCTCCGTCATCAGCCTGATGACTCTGGTGAACAGCGCGCTCGCCCTGCGCGGCCACCTGCACCATATCGATTGGCGGATCGCGGCGGCGATGATCGCCGGCATCGTGCCGGCCAGCGTGCTGGGCGTGCTGGCGCTGGACTACCTGAGCAGCACCGCTGCCGACGCCGTGCAGATCCTGCTGGGGCTGGTGATCGTGTATGGCGGGGTCAGCTTCGCGCTGCGCCCCCGCGTGCTCGAGCGCGTGTCGGGCCTGGCGGGCTTCGCGGCCTATGGGTTTTTCGGCGGATTCATCGGGGGCATGTTCGGCATCCCGGGCCCGCCGCTCATTTTCCAGTTCTACCGGCAGCCCATGGAACTCGTGCGCATCCGCAGCTTTCTAATCCTGGTCAACGCGGTGGTGGCGGGGGCGCGCACGCTGTTCGTGGGCGCCCAGGGGCAGCTGGATGCCGACATATGGGCGCTCAGCGCCGTCTGCCTGCCGGTGGCGGCGGCCGCCACCTGGGCGGGCAGGCGCTACCCGCCGCCATTCACCGCCGCCGTGATGCGGCGCATCGCTTTCGCCGTATTGTTCCTGATGGGCATGGGCCTCATTCTGCCCGTCGTGCCCGCCTATCTATAGCATGAGCGGCGGGGCTGCCGAGCAGAATAGCTTTTGCCTATATGATCAATAATATTAATCAATTTTACAAATCAATAGCGGCGGCCTATACTGCTTCTGTGTTCGGGAAAACCACGAACTTTTTTCACCAACTAGAGGAAAACGCTATGTCTCTGATCAACACCAAAATCAAACCGTTCAAAGCAACCGCCTACCACAACGGCAAGTTTGTTGAAGTCAGCGATGAATCCATCGCGGGAAAGTGGTCGGTCTTCGTTTTCTACCCCGCCGATTTCACCTTCGTCTGCCCCACCGAACTGGAAGACCTGGCCGAGCAGTACCCTGAATTCCAGAAGCTGGGCGTCGAAATCTACAGCGTTTCCACCGACACCCACTTTGCCCACAAGGCTTGGCACGACACGTCCGAAGCCATCGGCAAGGTCAACTATCCCATGATCGGCGACCCCACGCAAACGCTGTCCCGCAACTTCGAAGTGCTGATCGAAGAAGAAGGCATCGCCCTGCGCGGTACCTTCGTCGTCAATCCCGAAGGCGAAATCAAGGTCATGGAAGTGCATGACAACGGCATCGGCCGCGTTGCTTCCGAATTGCTCCGCAAAGTGAAGGCAGCCCAGTACATTGCCTCGCACCCGGGCGAAGTCTGCCCCGCCAAGTGGGAAGAAGGCGGCAAGACGCTGACTCCTTCGCTTGACCTGGTCGGCAAGATCTAAGCGGCGCGGCTTGCGATAGGCAGCCGGCCCATACCATCGCCGCGCAAGGGCCAAGAGCGCTTGCGCGGCTCCCCAAGCCCTCTTGTCATGAAGGTGGATACGCCATGTTAGACGCAAATCTCAAAACTCAGCTGAAATCCTACATGGGAATGATCTCCCAGCCGATCGAAATCACCGCTTACCTGGACGACGGCGCCAAATCGCGCGAACTGCGCGAGCTGCTGCAGGAAATCGAGCTGATGTCGGACAAGATTTCGCTCGTCGAACGCGGCGACGGCAGCCAGCGCAAGCCTTCATTCAGCATCGCCCGCGTGGGCACCGACATCAGCGTGACCTTCGCCGGCATCCCCATGGGCCACGAATTCACCTCGCTGGTGCTGGCCCTGCTGCAGGTGGGCGGCCACCCCATCAAGCTGGACGCAGCCGTCATCGAACAGATCCGCAATCTCGATGGCGACTACGAGTTTGAAACGTATTTCTCCCTGTCCTGCCAGAACTGCCCCGACGTCGTGCAGGCGCTGAACGTGATGTCCATCATCAATCCGCGCATCCGCCACGTGGCGATCGACGGCGCGCTCTACCAGGGCGAGGTCGAGGCCCGCCAGATCATGTCGGTGCCCACCATGTACCTCAACGGCGAAGTCTTCGGCCAGGGCAGGTCCAGCGTCGAAGAAATCCTCGCCAAGCTGGATACCGGCGCGGCGGCCCGCAAGGCCGACGAGCTCAGCGCGCGCGCGCCCTACGACGTGCTCATCGTCGGCGGCGGCCCGGCGGGCGCCGCGGCGGCCGTCTATGCGGCGCGCAAGGGCATCCGCACCGGCGTCGTGGCCGAGCGCTTCGGCGGCCAGGTGCTCGACACCATGGCGATCGAGAACTTCATTTCCGTGAAGGAAACCGAAGGGCCCAAGTTCGCCGCCGCGCTCGAGGAGCATGTCCGCGCGTACGACGTCGACATCATGAATCTGCAGCGGGCAAGCCGGCTGGTCGCCGGCGGCAAGCTGGTCGAGGTCCAGCTGGCCGACGGCGGCGTGCTGAAAGGCAAGACCGTCATCCTGGCGACGGGCGCCCGCTGGCGCGAAGTCAACGTGCCCGGCGAACGCGAATACCGCAACAACGGCGTCGCCTATTGCCCGCACTGCGACGGCCCGCTGTTCAAGGGCAAGCGCGTAGCCGTGATAGGCGGCGGCAATTCCGGCGTGGAAGCCGCGATCGACCTGGCCGGCGTGGTGCAGCACGTGACGCTCATCGAATTCAGCGACGTCCTGCGCGCCGACGCGGTCCTGCAGCGCAAGCTGAAGAGCCTGCCCAACGTGACCATCATCATGTCGGCGCAGACCACCGAGATCCACGGCGACGGCAAGAAGGTCAACGGCCTGACGTACAAGGACCGCAACACGGGCGAACTCGTCAAGGTCGAGCTCGAAGGCGTGTTCGTGCAGATCGGCCTGGTGCCCAACACGGAATGGCTGAAGGACACCGTGGCCCTGTCCCGCCACGGCGAGATCGAGGTCGACGCGCGCGGGCAGACGTCGCTGCCCGGCGTGTTCGCGGCGGGCGACTGCACCACGACCCCGTACAAGCAGATCATCATCTCGGCCGGCGACGGCGCGAAGGCGGCCTTGAGCGCGTTCGATCACCTGATCCGCAGTTCGGTGGCCGACCAGGAAGACAGCTCCGCCCAAGCCGAATCCACCGTGGCGGCCTGAGGCCCGGGCGGCAGCCGCCGCCCCGCGGTCATCGTTCCGGAAACCGGCGCATGCATCATGCGCCGGTTTTTTCGTCGCCGCTCCATCGGATGCCCAGCACCCGCCGGGAGACCTCCAGCCAGGCCTGGGCGGCGTGCGACAGATAGCGCGCGTTCCACAGCAGCGCTACCGGCCAATGGACTTCGGGCTCGACGATGGGCGCCAGCACCAGGCCTTCCCGATTGATGCGCTGTACGAAGGGCTCGGGCAGCAGCGCCAGCCCCATGCCGGCGCGCGCCATGGACACCGTCCAGTCCCATTGGCTGCTTTGCGCCGCCACCAGCGGCTCGAAGCCCGCCTGCAGGAAAGCCCTGCGCAATGCGCGCGTCATGGCGAAGTCGTCGTCCAGCAGTACGAGCGGCCGGCCGCGCAGGGCGTCGAGCCGCAAGCCCTTGCCGGACGGCTTGAACGAACCCGGTTCGCCCAGCGCCCAGACGGCGTGCCGGGCCACTTCCGCGCTTTCGAGGTCGGGCGCCGGGTCCAGCGGCAGCACGCTCATGCCGATCTCCAGCTCGCCGCGCGCCACGCGGCGTTCGATCTCGCGGCCGGTGTCCTCGTGCAGCACGAGCCGGATCCCGGGGTATTGCGAGCGGAAGGCCTTCAGCACCTGGGTGAACAGCAGATTGATCATGGGCGGCATGCCCAGTTCGAGCGTGCCCTGGTTCAGCGCCTGGGTCTCGCGCAATTCCAGGGCCAGGCGGTGCATGGCCGCGATCACGTCCTGCCCGCGCTCGTACACCACCTTGCCGGCATCGGTCAGCACCAGCGGCCGCGACGCGCGGATGAGCAGCGGCTCGCCGACCTCGTCTTCCAGCTGGCGGATCATCTTGCTGATGGTGGATTGCGTGACGTCCAGCTTGCGCGCCGCAGCGGTAAGGCTTTGCTGCCTGACCGTCTCGATGAAGTAGCGAAGGGAGCGGACGTCCATGCCGGCTAACTCATGAATAAAACGACTGGAATAGGTAAATTAAATTCATTATGTGAATGTTAATCTCTGCTGCCGTGTGACGGCAAATTCAATTTGTAATTCGAGAGACAACATGCATACCAAGCGAATTCGTTTTCCGGGCCTGGAAAAAAGACTCATGTCCGCCCAAGAGGCGGCGGAATTGTTCCGCGACGGCATGGTGGTCGGGATGAGCGGCTTCACGAAAGCCGGCGATTGCAAGGCTATGCCGGCCGCGCTGGCCGAGCGCGCCAGGCGCGACGGCCTTTCCATCACCTTGATCACGGGCGCCTCGCTGGGCAACGACAGCGACGGCGTGATGGCCGAGGCCGGGCTGCTGGCGCGCCGCATGCCCTTCCAGGGCGATGCGACGCTGCGCCGCAAGATCAATGCCGGCGAGGTCATGTTCATCGACCAGCACTTGTCCGAAACGGCCGAACAGCTGCGCGCCGGCAATCTCGACGCGATCGACATCGCGGTGATCGAGGCGGTCGCGATCACCGAAGACGGCGGCATCGTGCCCAGCACCTCCGTGGGCAATTCGGCCAATTTCGCGCAGCAGGCCAGGCGGGTGATCATCGAGTTGAACCTCAGCATGCCGGCGGCGCTGGAAGACCTGCACGACATCTACGTGCCTGGTCCGCGCCCCGGCCGCCGACCGATTCCGCTGACGCATTGCGGCCAGCGCATCGGCACGCGCGCCATTGAAGTCGACCCCGCGCGCATCGCCGCCATCGTGCTGACCGACAGCCCGGACAGCCCCTCCACCATCCTGCCGCCCGACGCCGAGACGCAGTCGATCGCCCGGCATGTGGTGGGCTTCCTGCAGGGCGAAGTCGACGCGGGGCGCCTCGAGCCCTCGCTGCTGCCCTTGCAGGCCGGCATCGGCACCATCGCCAACGCGGTGCTGCACGGCCTGGTGGGATCGCCCTTCAGCGGCATGACCATGTATTCCGAGGTGCTGCAGGACAGCGCCTTCGACTTGCTGGATTCCGGCCAGCTGACCTTCGCCTCGGCTTCTTCCATCACGCTGTCCGAGCGCCGGCACCAGGCCTTCCTGGACGACGTCGAACGCTATCGTTCGCGGCTGCTTCTGCGCCCGCAGGAAATCAGCAACCATCCCGAGATCCTGCGGCGGCTGGGCCTCATCGCCATCAACACCGCGCTGGAATTCGACCTCTACGGCAACGTGAATTCCACCCACGTGGGCGGCACCCACATGATGAACGGCATAGGCGGCTCGGGCGACTTCGCCCGCAATGCGCATTTGTCCATCTTCGTGAGCAAGTCGGTGGCGAAGGGCGGCGCGGTCTCCAGCGTGGTGCCCATGGCCACGCACGTGGACCACACCGAGCACGACGTCGACGTGGTCGCCACGGAATGGGGCCTGGCGGACCTGCGCGGTCTGGCCCCGCGCGAACGCGCCCGACTCATCATCGAGCGCTGCTGCCACCCGGATTTCCGCGACGAGCTGCGCGCCTACTTCGAGCGCGCCTGTGCCCAGGCGGGCGGGCAGACGCCGCAGCTGCTCGGCGAGGCCTTCGCCTGGCACCTCCGGTACCGCGACACGGGGTCCATGCGCCCTTGACCGAGCCGGGGTCGCTACAATTCCGATGTTCATAATGACAGAAGGAATGGCAGCAATGTCTGGGAAAATCAAAATCGGCATCGCCGGATACGGCAACCTGGGGCGCGGCGTCGAGTCCGCGATTTCGCAAAGCAGCGACATGGAACTGGTCGCGGTGTTCTCGCGGCGCGATCCCGGCGCCGTGAAAACGCTGGGCCCCGTGGCGGTGCACGCCATGGACGACATCGCGCGCTTCCAGGGCGAGATCGACGTCCTCATTCTTTGCGGCGGGTCCAAGAACGACCTGCCCGAGCAGGGGCCGGCGCTGGCCGCCTTGTTCAACACGGTGGACAGCTTCGATACGCATGCGAAGATTCCCGAATATTTCGAAGCCGTCAACCAGTCCGCCGAGCCGGCGGGCAATGTCGCCTTGATTTCCGTGGGCTGGGATCCCGGCCTGTTCTCCTTGAACCGCCTGTTCGGCGAAGCCATCCTGCCCGAGGGCGCAAGCTACACATTCTGGGGCAAGGGGCTCAGCCAGGGGCACTCGGACGCCATCCGGCGCGTGCCCGGCGTCAAGGGCGCGGTGCAATACACGGTGCCCGTCGACGAGGCGGTGGCGCGCGTGCGCAGCGGCGCGGCGCCCAAGCTCAGCACGCGCGAGAAACACACGCGCGAATGCTATGTCGTGCTGGAAGAGGGCGCCGATGCCGCGCAGGTGGAACAGGCCATCGTGACCATGCCGGACTACTTCGCCGACTACGACACGACCGTCACGTTCATCACCGCCGAAGCGCTGGCGCGCGATCACGGGGCCATGCCCCACGGCGGCTTCGTGATACGCAGCGGCTCGACCGGAAACGGCAGCAAGCAGGTGATGGAATATTCGCTCACCCTGGAAAGCAACCCCGAGTTCACTTCCAGCGTGCTGGTCGCCTATGCCCGCGCCGCCCATCGCCTGAACCAGCAGGGCGTGGCGGGCGCGCGCACGGTGTTCGACGTGCCGCCCGGGCTGCTGTCGCCCAAGACCCCGGCGCAGCTGCGCAAGGAACTGCTCTGAAGCCCTGCGCCGCCCGTATTTCAGCGCCGGCAGGGCCAGGGGTTTTGTAGCGTTTGGTTTACCCCGGTTGCATGCTTCGCGCCCGGCCCTTCTACAATGACTTGACATTGTTGACCTACGCAAGTTTTGCGGCGGGGACCGGGAGCGATCATGCCACGCTACGTCAAAATAACCTTGTGGTCTCTGTTCGGGCTGCTGCTCGCGGTCGTGGCTGCGGCGGCGCTGCTGGCGAGCGCCAACTGGAACTTCGCCCGTCCCTGGGTCAGCCAGCGCGTGGCCGACGCCATCCATCGCCCCGTGCAAATTCGGGGCGATCTCGACGTCGATTGGCTCCGGCCGCCCCAGGACGCCGGGCCGCGCTGGCTGCCGTGGCCGCGCGTCACCGCCAATCAGGTCGTGGTCGGCAACCCTGCCTGGGCGGGCGCAGGCAAGACCATGGCCGAGGCGTCGCGCCTGGTCGCCACCATCGATTCGGGCGCGCTTTTCCATCGGGTCTTCCGCTTGAGCCAACTGCACATCGAGGACGCCTCGCTGCTGCTGGAGCGCCAGGAAAACGGAGCGGTGAACTGGGCGCTGAACGCATCCACGGAAGAAGCCAAGACGCCGTCCGAATGGAAGTTCGATCTGCAGTCCCTGTCGCTCACCAGCGTCCGGGCGCAGGTGGTGGACGCGTCCCGGGAACTGGACTTCCGGACGGAACTGGACAGCATTGCGCAGCCGGGCCCGGACGGCTATGGCCTGGAATGGAAGGCGCAGGGCCGGTATCGGCAGGCCGAGCTGACCGGCGAAGGCAAGTCGGGCGGCGTGCTGTCTTTGCGCGACGGGGCCGAGCCTTTCCCTTTCCGGGGCAAGGTCAGCGTCGGGACGACCACCATCGGCCTGGAAGGGTCGGTGACCCGGCCTCAATCCCTGGCCGCCCTGGACGTGCGCCTGATCCTCGCCGGCGACACCATGGCCGATCTGTTGCCCCTGCTGGGCGTCGCGCTGCCCGAAACACCGCCTTACGAAACCGAAGGTCGGCTGGTCGCCACGCTCGAAGGCGAGGACGATGTCTGGCGCTACGAGGAATTCAAGGGCGTGATGGGCAAAAGCGATTTGCGCGGCACGCTTGAATACCATCGGCGCAAGCCTCGGCCCCTGTTGACGGGCGAAGTCCAGTCCAGCCTGCTGCGCCTGCGCGACCTGGGCCCGCTCATCGGGCTCGAAACCAGCGGCATGGAAAAGCGGGAGAAAAAGGAGTCCGACTTCAAGCAGCCCGCCGACAAGGCGTTGCCCGCCAAGCCGTTGAACACCGACGCCTGGAAGGTCATGGATGCCGACGTGAAGTTCGAAGGCGAGAAAATCCTGCGCGACAAGGACTTGCCGCTGGACGATATCAAGGCTCATGTGGTGCTGGAGGACGGCGTGCTGTCCTTGAAGCCGCTCAACTTCGGTTTCGCGGGCGGCACGCTGGCCAACGAGCTCGTGCTGGACGGCCGCGACGAGCGCATCAAGGCGGACCTGTCGGCCCAGGCGCGGCATCTGAAGCTCAAGCAGCTGTTCCCCGGCGCGGAACGCATGGACGCGAGCTTCGGCGAGTTGTTCGGCGACGCCAAGCTGAAGGGGCAGGGCGTTTCCCTGGCCGAACTGCTGGGCAACTCGAACGGCGAATTGCAGGCGATGGCGAGCCGAGGCACCATCAGCCGCTTCCTGCTGGAGGCCGCCGGCCTGAATGTCGCCAACATGGTGATGGTCCAGATCTTCGGCGACGAGCAGGTGATCATGGACTGCCTGGCCAGCGACTTCGCCGTCAAGGACGGCGTGATGCGGGCCAGGGTCTTCCGGCTGGAAACCGACGACGCCGTGGTCGACGTCGAGGGCCGGATCAATCTGGCCGAGGAAAGCCTGGATTTGCGCATCCTGCCGCAAAACAAGACGGTGCGCGTCTTCACGCTGCGCTCGCCGCTCTACGCCAAGGGCACCTTCAAGAACCCTGATGTGGGGGTCGAGAAAGGCCCTCTTGCCGCCCGCGTGGGCGCGGCCGTCGCGCTGGGCGTGGTCGCCACGCCCTTCGCCGCCATCCTGCCTTTGCTGAACGTCGGCACGGACCAGAGCACCGGCTGCGCCTCCTTCGCGAGCGCGGGCGGCGCAAAGAAAGAAACGACCGGCGCGGGCCGGGACGCGGCCAAGGAAAAGCCGGAGTCCAACAAGGAAATCCAGAGTTCGCGCACCGACGGCGCCGAGGAAAAGGACGAGGCGGGCTTCCCCAAGACCATCACGCCTTAGGGCCGGCGCCGGCCGCCGCCGCGCGGCAGTCCGTCATTTCGTCGGGGTATCGGGGCCCGCCTTGCGCTTCGCTGCGCGACTGTCTTCGGGGCCCGGTTCCGGGCGGTCGTGTATCACGCGGTTTTCCAGCCGGTGCACGATGGCCAGGATGAACAGGGCGGCCAGCGTGCTGATCACGGCCGTGGTTTCCTTGCCCATGCCGGCCGCGATGCCGATGGCGGCCGCGACCCAGATGCTGGCGGCGGTGGTCAGGCCCTTGACCTGCTCGTCCTCGCCGAGCTTGATGATCGCCCCCGCGCCCAGGAAGCCGATGCCGGCGATCACGCCCTGCAGCACGCGGCTGGCGTCCGCCAGCGGCATGCCGCTTTGCAGCGGCACGAAGACGAAAATGGCGGCGCCCAGGGATACCAGCATGTGGGTGCGCAGCCCGGCCGCCTTGCCGCGCAATTCGCGCTCGAAGCCGATCGCGGCGCCCAGCAGAACCGCCATGGTCAGCCGCAGCACCATGCGCGTGGCCTCGGAGGCGTCGGGGATGTCGGAAAATTCCTGGACGATGGTCGTCCAGATGCTGTCTGTGATGTCCATCATCGTGGCGTTATCCCCGCGGGCGGCGGCCGCTGCGCCTCAGCGGCCGAAGAAAGGGTAGCTGGGGTCGTTGTACCCATGCGTGGACGCATGCCCGGGCGCGACCAGCTGATCGACCAGCGCTTCGTCTTCCTTGCCTAGGACGAGGTCGAGCGCGGGGTAATAGTCTTCCAGCTGGGCAAGCGTGCGGGGCCCCGCGATGACGGCGCTGACATGGCGGTTGGCCAGGACCCAGGCCGTGGCGAAATGATTGAGCTTGATGCCTTTCCCCTGGCAGTGGGCCTGCAGTTTCTGGGCGATCTCCAGCGACTCCCGGCGAAACTCCGTCTGCATCATGCGCCGGTCGCCGCGGCCGGCGCGGGTCTCGGGGGCGGGAGCCTGCCCGGGGGCATACTTGCCGGTCAGGACGCCGCGGGCGATGGGGCTGTAAGGCACCACGCCCAGCCCGTAATGGGCGCAGGCGGGCAGGATCTCGACTTCGGGCCCGCGGTTCAGCAGGTTGTAATAGGGCTGGCAGGCGATGGGGCCCGGCATATTGGCTTTTTCACACAGGCGCACCACTTCGGCGATGCGCCAGCCCCGGAAATTGGACAGGGCGAAGGCGCGCACCTTGCCGGCGCGTATCAGGTCGCCCACCGTGCGCACGGCTTCGTCCAGGTTCTCGTCGTGGAAGTCCCTGTGCAGATACAGGATGTCGATGTGCCCGGTATCCAGGCGGCGCAGGCTGTTGTCGACTTCACGGGTGATCCAGTGGCGCGAATAGTGCGATTCGTTCGGCCGCATGCTCATGGCGTTGCCCAGCTTGGTCGCCAGGACCCAGTCGTCGCGCCGGCCTTGCAGCAGCCTGCCGACCATTTCCTCCGACTTTCCCTTGGTGTAGACGTCGGCGGTGTCGATGAAGTTGATGCCGTGTTCCTGGGCGGACGCCACGATGTCCCGCGCCTCGGAGAATTCGGTCTGGTCGCCGAACATCATGGAGCCCAGGCACAGGGCGGATACTTTCAGGTTGCTGGCGCCAAGGCGTCGGTATTGCATGCGGGTCTCCTGGTGGGCGGCGCGGACGGCGCGAGCCATTGCAGCGATTATGCCATTGCCGAGTCCAAATCGGCATGCCCCGGGCCTGTCGTGCCTGGAAGTTGGCCGTGTCCCGTCAGGCGCCGAATCGTCTGAAGCCCGAAGCCGTGATCGGCGGCCAGCCGGGGTCTCCCGACTTGACAAAGCCCAGCCAGGCGCCGTGCATGTCACCGGCCAGGCCGCGCCACGATTGCCGTGGCGGGCCGATGAAGCCCTTTGCGCCGTCGTTGTCCAGATTCAGGAAGACGAAGGGCAGCTCCACGCCGTGCGCCGCCCCGAGCTCCCCGCCGAAAAGAGGGGATCTCCATGCGAAGGAATACTCGTGTACCTGGACTCCCCTGGAGGCCAGCGCCGCGGCGAGCTCGCGCGCCGGGGCGTGATACAAATGTTCGGACTGCAGCGCGCACAGAATCTCACCCGGGGTGCGCCTGTCGGCGGACAGGCGCCGGGCGCATCGGTCGATGGCCTGCGGATCCAGGCCGGCATCGCGCACGAAGCGCCGCACGTCGTCCATCGTGGTGCTGCGGATTTCGCCGCTGGGCACCATATAGAAGCGGGCTTCTTCCTCATTCGAGCCCAGCAGGACCGAAGCGGGCAAGCGCTCGCTGCCCATCAGGGCGCGCGCGGGAGGCTCGGGCAGGCAATCGCCGTCGACCACCGGCCTCAAAGGAAAGCGCTGATGGGCGCCGAAGCCGAAGGTGCGCCGCAGTTCGGAGTCCCCGGCCAGCCTGGCTAGGGCCATGGCGTGCGCTTCGGCGGGGGCTGCCAGGAACGCCGCCGGGTCGGCGGGATGGCCGGCCAAGCTTGCAATGGCTCGGCGAGCTGTCCTTGCGTCGTCGTGGCTGTGGATGGCGGTGCTGGGGCTTTGCAGGATGGCGCGCTGGAACAGGCCGGCGGCGGACGGCATGCCGAGCAGGCAGGCGATCGCGCCCGCCCCGGCGGACTCCCCGAACAAGGTGATGCGTTCGGGGTCGCCGCCAAAGTCCGCGATATTGCGGCGTATCCACCGCAAGGCGCATACGATGTCCAGTAGGCCTCTGTTGGCGGGCGCGCCCGCCAGATGAAGGAAGCCGTCGACGCCGACCCGGTAGTTGACGGAAACGAACACGGCGCCGCCCTGGGCGAAGTTGCCGCCGTCGTACAAGGCGTCGTTGGCGTTGCAGCGTATGAAGCCGCCGCCCGGTATCCACACCATGACCGGCAGCGACCGGCCGGCGGGCGGGTCCGCGGGAGTCCAGATGTTCAGGTTCAGGCAGTCGGGGCCGCCCAGCATGGCAAGGCGGTCGCGCGCGGCTTGCAGGGGCAGGGTGCCGAATTCGAGCGCATGGAACGGTTCATCGCCGGGATCGGGATCCAGCGCTTGCGGAGCGTCGAAACGGGCCGCGCCCGCCGCAGGCTTTGCATAAGGGACGCCCAGGAACCAGCGCAAGGTCCGGCTGCGCCGGCCCTGTATGAGCCCGCCGTTGCGCAAGGCCACGACAGGGCCGTCCAGGCCGTCGCGCGCCGGCATGCCGAGGGTTTGCCGCAACTTAGTTTTCGCTTGCCAGCCCGAGCGCGTCGATCAACGGGCGCCATACCCGGACGTCGGCTTGCGCGCGGGCCTCCAGATCGTCGCCGGTGGTGGCCAGGGGCTCCACGTTCATGGCCTGCAAGCGTTTCGTATAGCCCTGGTCGTTCAGGCACTGGCGTGTGGCATCGTTCAGGCTGCGTATGGCCGCTATGGGCGTGCCTTTCTTCGCCACCACGCCTATCCAGGCCGGGCGGGCCAGGTCTTGCGCGTCGAGCAGTTCGGTGATGGCGGGCACATCGGGGAAGGCGGGCGAGCGCTGGCTGGCGAAAAGGGCGATCGGCACCAGCTTGCCGGCCTTCACCTGAGGGAGCGCCGTGCCGGACACCAGTGTCATGATCTGGATCTGATTGCCGATCAGGGCGGTGACGCCCGCGCCTTCCCCCACGAAGGGAACGTGGGTGCCGGGCGCTTTCATTTTGCTGACCAGGGCGGTGGTCAGCAAGTGGGCGGGGCTGCCTTTGCCGGGCGAGCCGAAATTGACGCCGCCGGCGGCCGCCTTGGCATGGGCCGCCAGGTCGTCCAGGTTCTTGATGCCGGAATCGGCGCTTGCCGTCAGGATCATCGGAGTGGCGCCGAACACCGTGACGCCCGAGAAATCCTTGGCCGGGTCATAGGGCATGTTCTTGTACACATAAGGCGTAATCGTCATTTGCGACATGCCGATGGACATGACGGTGTAGCCGTCCGCCGGCTGGCCCTTCAGGTTATTGATGGCCAGTATGCCATTGGCGCCGGGCTTGTTCTGCACCACGAGCGGCTGCGCGACCTTCTGGGCGACGCATTCGGCCCAAATGCGCGTCATCGCGTCGGAGCCGCTGCCGGGCGGCTGCTGGGCAATGACCGTGATGGGTTTTTCGGGGTAGGCGCGCGCATCCGGCCCGATCAGGGCGGTGCTGAGGAACACGGCGGCGGCCAAGGTCGTCAAATACGGTCGTTTCATGGTGGGTCTCGGTTGGGGAGTGTTTTATGCCATGGCGCAACGGCTTGCGATCAGCTTTGCCAGGCTCTCGAGCTGCTGCTGGGTGGCTGCGCCGTCCGCATCGAAGAGCTGGAGCAGGCCCATGCCCCTGAGTGCGGAAAAAACCAGGCCGATGAAACCGTCGGCATCGGGCGCATCGGCCAATTCGGGAAAGGAGGCCAGGAACCTGGGCCTGAGTTCGCGCATGAGGTCGGCCCGCTGCCGGGCGATATGCGCCAGCAGCTCGGGCTTGCCTTTGCAGCCCAGGTAAGTGCTCCACGCGGCGACGAAACGCGGGTGCCGGTAGATCAGCTGCCAGGCGTTGCCGACGAGGAGCCGAGCCCGCTCGTTCGGCGGCAGATCGCTGGACGGCCATAGCTTGCCGGCCTGGTGGCCTTCCTTGATCAGGTGGTTCAGCACTTCCATCATCAGGTCGCCCTTGGACTTGAAGTGGTGCTGTATGGCGCCCGGCGTGACGCCTGCGCACTTGGCCACTTCGAAGAAGGTGGCCGCTTCGAACCCATGGTTCTGGATGATGCCTATCGTCGATTCAATGAGGCGCTGTCGCATCATTTGGCTGCGTTCGGCGTGGCTGCGCTTGAGCTGCTTTCGTCCGTTTTCCATGGCAATACGTTTTACATTATGGGTATATTGTAAATTGGCGAAGCCGGACGCCGGTATGAGGGTTTACACCTGCGACCGCGCTGTGCCGGAAGCGGCGAGCCCTATGGTGGAGGCGTTTACGAGGCCGCCGCCGTCCGCGGCAGAGACCAGGTGCTGATGGCCTGCGCGACCGGGTCGCCGCCCGCGGCGGGAGCGAGCAGGACTTCGCCCGCCGCGAGGCGGCCGGTCTTGAGGATGGTGGCGCGGGCCAGGATGCCGCCCGGCGGCGCCTTGCGCAGGAAATTCATGCTGAGGCTGGCGGTGACGGCTTCGCTGTTGCCCGTCGCGCCAAGGATGGCGGCGTACAGCGCGACGTCGGCCAGGCCCATCAGCATGGGGCCGGCGACGATGCCGCCCAGGCGCTGGTGGGAGCTGCGGTCCGGCAGGCGCAGCAACGCTTGGCCCGGCCCGATCTCGAGCGTTTCGATTTCCAGCACCGAAGCGAAGGGATGATGGCTCGCAAGCAGCCGATTGAACTCGGCGACGGAGATCTTGCCGGCCTGGGCGTCGCTGGTCTTGGATGGGTTCATGTCGTCCTGTCCTGTCTTCTGTTCGTATGGGCCATAGTACACTTGCGCTGTGATGAACAGATACTGGTACGCGTCGATGGCAGGCGGGCGGCAAATTGGCCTGAAGGCTTTGCTGCTGGCCTTCCTGTTGCGCGCCCTGGTGCCGGCGGGCTACATGCCGGTGTTTCTGTTCGCGGGCCACGCCGCGCCGGCGCTTACGGTCACGCTATGCGTGAAGGGCCTGCCCGGCAGCGTCATCGAAACCCTGGCCCTGGATACGCAGCACGGCCATGCCGAGCCGCAAGACCTGGACTGCGCCTTCGGTTCGGCCGTGGGCCAGGCCTACACGCCGCCCCCCGCGGCGGCCGCCTTCCTGCTTCCGGACCTGGTGTCCGAAGCGCCGCCGCCGGCGCCCGCCGGCGAAGCCGGCAGCCGGCGCACGCCCGGCCCGCCGCTGGGCTCGCGGGCGCCTCCGTTCGTTGTCTGAGTCTCCCCATTAGCTTGCGCTGCACCTTGACCCCGAACAAAGAGCTTCGGACCTTCATCGCGTAGCCTATCGAGAAACACACAATTGAATGGAATACATCATGAAAAAACCGATCCTGAACGGTTTGCTGGTCCTGGCCGGCGTGGCAACGGCCCTGTCGGCATCCGCGGGCAACATCGATTCGGCGCAACCCTTGCTGGTGGCGCATGCCGGCCACGCCAAGGCGGAGCACGGGCACGTCGCACACAATGCCGCCGCATTCGCCGGCGCGAAACTGTCTGACACCATCTCGGTGTCGAACTGCTGGATACGCGCCATTCCGCTGCCCGCGCCTTCCGCGGGATACTTCCTGATCAAGAACGGCGGCGCCAAAGAGGCCAAGCTCGTGGGCGCGGCATCCGCCACCTACGGTATGGTCATGCTGCACCAGACCACGCACGAGGGCGGCATGAGCCGCATGTCGGAAGTTCCCGAAATCGTGATTCCGGCCGGGGGCGAACTGCTGTTCAAGCCGGGCGGCTATCACGCCATGCTTGAAAAGCCGGCCAAGGCGCCGGAGGTAGGCAGCAAAGTCGGCATGGATTTCCTCTTCGGCAACGGCGAGAAGGCAAGCGCCGAATGCGAAGTGAAACCCGCCAACACCAAGGCCCACTAAGCCGCCGCGGCGGCGCCCTCAGTCGGGGGCGCCGCCTTCCACGCCGCGCAGGAAATCGGCGACCGCCTGGTTGAAAGCCTTGGGATTGGCCAGGTTCATTCCATGCGCCGCCAGCGGTATCGTCACGCGCGTGGCCCTGGGCAGGGCGTCTTGCAGGCTGTCCAGCCGGCTGACGTAGCGCTCGGGGCTGTGCGCGCCTCCGATCAGCAGCACGGGCCGATCCAGGCCCGGCAGGTCGCTGCGGCGGATGCCGGGGTTCTCTTCCCGCAACTGCGAAAACAGGGTGTAGGCGTTGTCGTGCACCATGGTTTTGAACCAGCCCACCATTTTGCGCCAGGTGTCGGGGCCGTTCACGGCGTCCACGAAGCCGGCCAGGGCCGCTTCCGTATCGCCTTTGCGCAGGAGCTCGGCGATGTCCGAACGGAAGGACCGGACCGGCGGCTCGTCGTCGAATGCGAAGCCCGGGTCGGCGAGCATCAGCCCGTCGATGGAGCGCGGCGCCCGCAGGGCCATTTCCAGCGCGACCTGGGCGCCGCGCGAATGGCCCAGGACATGCACGCGCCCGCCGTTCCGCAGGCGCTCCAGCAGCTGCAGCATGTCGTCGGCATGCCGTTGAATGCCGAAGCCCGGATCCTCCCCCCGCAGCGCGCGCGGCCAGTAGCCGCGCAGGCTGGGCGCGATCACCGTGTGCGAGCGGCTCAGCGCCGGGATCTGCCAGCGCCAGTAGCGATAATCGCAGAGCGAGCCATGGATGAGCAGCAATATGCTCCCGTGGCCGGCCCGGGTGTAGTGGATGTCGGTGTCAGGCAGTGAAATCGCCTGTTCGGCAAGCCCGAGGGTATGAGGCATGATGTCGGTTCAAAGTTGGATGAGGCCGTCGACGAAAACGCCGGACTGGCCCGCGTGGCCTGTCTGGATATGGGCTTGCACCTTGAAGGCATGGGCCAGGTGCTCCGGCGTGACCACGGCTGGCGGCGGCCCCGCCGCCAGCAGCTTGCCCTGGTACAAGAGCAGGGCGGTGTCGGCATAGCGCAAAGCCATGTTCAGGTCATGCACCACGATGATGATCAGCATGTTCCGCTCACGGGCCAGCCGGCCCAGCAGAGCCATGACGTGGTGCTGGTAGTTCAGGTCCAGCGACGCCAGGGGTTCGTCCAGCAGCAGGGCGCCGGGCTGGTCGGCCAGTGTCTGGGCCAGCCCTACCAGCTGTTTCTGGCCGCCCGACAAGGCGTCCAGGTATTTGGGCGCCAGGGCGGCGATGCCCAGGCTGTCCAGCACCGCCACGGCCCGCTGCATGGCCTGTTCGCGATCGGTGCGCCGGCGCACGTTCAGCGCCACGAGCATGGCCTCGGTGACGGTCAGGTGAACGGCTTCGGGCAGCGACTGCGGCAGGTAGCGCAGCACCTCGGCGCGCTGGCGCGCCGGCTGGGACAGCATGTCGCAGGCTCCGAAGGAAAGCGCCTGGAAGCGCGCCGGCACGAGGCCGGCCAGTGATTTGAGCAGGGTCGACTTGCCGCTGCCGTTCGGCCCCAGCAGGGCGACGACCTGCCCGGGCCGCAGAGGGGGCAGGTCGAGCCCGTCCAGGACCCGCAAGGAACCGAAACGGCAGGATGCGCCCCTGACGATGAGTGCGTGGCGATCGATGGCCGCTTCCATATGCTGCTGTTGCCGTGTCGCCTAGTACGCGCGGCGGCGCGTCAGGACGATGACGAAGAAGGGAATGCCGACCAGCGTGGTGACGATGCCGACCGGAATGACGACCTGGTCGCTGATGAGCTTGGCCGCGACGGAGGCCCCGAGAAGAATCAGGCTGCCCGTGGCGGCGCTGGCGGGCAGATACCAGCGGTGGTCCTCGCCCCACAGCCGGCGCGCGACATGGGGCGCGATCAGGCCGATGAAGCCGATCACGCCCACCAGGGCCACGGCCACGGAGGCCAGCATGCTGACGCGCAGCAGGGACCAGCGCCTGGTCCGCGCGGGATCCGCGCCGAAACTCACCGCCCGGGCGTCGCCGAAGCGCAGGGCGGTCAAGCGCCAGGCATTGCGCAGGGCGAAAGGAAACACGGCGGCCAGCACGCCGGCCATGACGGCCAGCTTGGGCCAGTCGCTGCGGGCCAGGCTGCCCATCATCCAGAAGACCAGGTCCTGCAGCGCCGCCGCATTGGCCAGCAGTTGGATCAGGGACAGCAGGGCGTTGAAGGCGAACACCAGCGCGATGCCGAACAGCACGATGCCGGCCGAGCCGATGCGGGCGCGCTTGGCGACCGCGTCGAGCGTCAGCGTGCACAGCAGGGCGAGCGAGAAAGCGCTGACGATGAGGGTGTGGTCGACGGACAGCAAAGGCAGCCGCCATTGGAAGACGAGAGTCAGGGCTGCGCCCAGCGCCGCCGCCGAGGACACGCCGAGCGTATAGGGGCTGGCCAGGGGGTTGTCGAGCACGGTCTGCATTTCCGCGCCGGCCAGCCCCAGCGCCGCGCCCACGAGCACCGCCATCAGTGCCTGCGGCAGGCGAATATGCCAGAAAATGACGTGCGCCGCGCCGGATTGCGGGTCCGCGACGCTGCGCCAAAGCTGGGCGAGGCCGATGCCGGAAGGGCCGAGCAGGACGTCGAGCACCGCCAGGATCAAGATGGCGGCCAGCACCGCGCCCAGCAGGCGCGCGCGCCTTCGCCACGCCGCCCGGTGGGCGGTGTGCGCGGGACTCGCCGTCGCCATTACTGCAGCAGCTTCAGGCGGCTCTTGGCCGTTTCGGCGGCGGAGGTCTGCGGGTAGTCCTTGACGATGCGCTGCAGGCTGGCCTTCGCGCCCTTCAGGTCGTTCAGCTCGATCTGGCTGGCCGCGATGACCAGCAGCGCGTCGGGCGCGCGCGGGTCCTGGGGCGTGGCCTGCACCATTTGCTGCAGGCCGCTGATGGAGCCCTTGAAGTCCTTGCTGGCGTAGCGGCTGCTGCCCTGGTAGAAGCGGGCTTCGGGCGCGAGCCGGCTGTCCGGGTAGGCCTCCAGGAAGGTCTGGAACGCGGCGGCGGCTTCTTTGTACTTGCCGCTGCGAAAGAGGCCCATGGGGCCTTCATAAGCCACCTGTTCCTGCGGATCGGTGACCTTGGCGGCGTGGCCGCCGCTCTGGTCCTCGCTGGAACGCTTTTGCAGGTCCGACTGCCAGTTCAGCTGCTCGATCTGGCCGCGTATGCCGGCCAGTTCGTGCTGCAGGCTCTCGAGCTGATCGGCCAGCTGCAAGCGGGCCTGGCGGTTCTGTTCCGTGATCTGCTTGATCTGCTCGCGCAGCTCGAGTATGGCGCGGCGCGCTTCGTCGTCGGAAAACGCATGGGCCGGCGCTGCCGTCAGGCCGGACAGCGCCGCAGCCAGTGCAAGAGTGCCCAGGGACTTGGAATAAAGGCTCATATCTGCTTCCGTTAAAAAAATGCTTCCGGCTTGCCGCCCGTGGCAAAAAAAACGCCGCGGCGGTCCACCGCCACGGCGTCATTGCGGCGAGTCGCGCAATTATCGCTGATAGACGATGTCTGCGCGGCGGTTCTCGGCGTAGTCCGCTTCGGTGTTGCCCAGAGCGCGCGGGCGCTCTTTGCCGAAGCTTACCGCTTCGATCTGGTTGCTGTTGACGCCCAGCAGCGTCATCATGCGGGCGACGGCGTCGGAGCGGCGTTGGCCCAATGCCAGATTGTATTCCGAACCTCCGCGCGCATCAGCATTGCCTTCGATGCGGATTTTTTGCTGGCCGTGGCTCGTGAGGTAGGACGAGTGCATTTCGACCAGGCTGCGGTACTGTTCGGGCACGGTGTAGCTGTCGAAGTCGAAGTAGACCGAACGCTGTTGGGCGAGCGGGCTTTGGGGATTGAACGGGTCCATGATCTGCCCGGTGCCGGCGGTGTCCGTGCCACTTCCGGTACCGGTACCGGACTGGTCGAGAGGCACCGAGCTGCATGCCGCCAGCGTGGCGGCGAATGCGGCTATGGACAGACTTCTTGCAATGCGCGAGCTCATTTAAGTTCCTTTGAAAAAGAGTCACACTAAAATCAGTTGGTAAATGGTCCCCATGTTGGTTCACGTACTTTACCGTTGAGAGTCGAGAGTGTCTGGCGGACACGGCCATCGACTGAAGTAACGGCCAATACGCTACGGCCACCCTGCACGGAACTATATAGGATTTGCATTCCGTTCGGTGCAAAGCTTGGCGACTCGTCATCAGGACCGGCTGTCAGCAGCTGTTCGGACCCGGTGCCCATGTTTTGCATCGCGATACGGAATGCGCCATTTCTACGTGTAACGTACACCAGGTTATTGCCGTCTGGCGACATGGCCGGTGAGATATTGTAACTGCCGTTGAAGGTGATGCGCTGGGCCTCGCCCCCGCTGACGGGCACCTTGTAGATGTGCGGATTGCCGCCGCGGTCGCTGGTGAAGATCAGCGACGATCCGTCGGGGGTGTATTGCGGTTCCGTGTCGATCAGCGGCGAGCGCATCACCCGCCGCAGGCCGGAGCCGTCGGCGTTGATGATGTAGATCTGGGAGATCCCGTCGCGCGACAGCACGACGGCCAGCTGCTGCCCATCGGGCGACCAGACGGGCGCGCTGTTGTTGCCCTTGAAGTTGGCCAAGGGCACGCGCTGGCCGGTTGCGAGGGTTTGCACATACACCACGGGCTTGCCCAGTTCGAAGCTTACATAGGCCAGGCGCTTGCCGTCGGGCGACCAGGCGGGCGATATGATGGACTGCTTGGAGCGCAGCATCACCTGCGGATTCTGGCCGTCGGCGTCTGCAATTTGTAACTCATAGCCGTTGCCGGTTTGCAACACGTATGCCAGGCGAGTGGAAAACACGCCGCGCACGCCCGTGATCTTCTCGTAGATGCGGTCGGCGATCTGGTGGGAGATGCGGCGCAATTCCTTCTCGGTGCCGCTGAAGGCGACGCCGTCGAGCTGGGTGCGGCGCACGGAATCCACCAGCCGGTAGCTGACGTTGTATTGCCCGCCGGATTGGCTGATCGAGCCATAGGCCACATAGTCGGCGCCCCGGTTGCGCCAGTCTTCGTAGGCGATGGAGCTTTCCGCGTTCAGGCTCGCGCCGGCCGCGTTGATCAGCTGGAACTGCCCGGAACGGGTGAGGTCCGCCCGTATGACTTCGGCGACGGCCTGGCCTTCGGTGGCGCCGCTGAAATCGGCGATGGCGATCGGGTACTGGGTGGCGCCCACGCCCGAAATGTCGACGCGCAATTGGGCGTCCGCCGACTTGGCGGCCAGCAGGCTGGCCGCCGCAAGAGCCAGACCCATGGCCCATGCGCGCCATCGGGAGGACGGGGCGATTGTTGCTGGAGTGAGGGCTGTCATATCTACTATCTCCTGTTAGTCGTACATTCGGTAGTCGCCCTCTATCGAGGAGGGATACTTTCCGGAAGGCGGTTTGGGGAAGGGCGAGCATGCCTGTATGCCCTTCCTGACTGCTTCGTCGAAGCGAGGGTTGCCTGATGAGCGGCGGATCACTACGTTTTCGACCGTGCCATTTGGCTTGAGACTTGCCAGATATTGTACTGTCGGGTTGGCGGATCCTTGCCGCGGGGGCACGCTGTAGACCACGCGCGGCCGTATGCAGGCGCGCACTTTGGAGGCGTAGCCGTCGTCGCCGCCGGCGCCGCCGCTCTGGTTGCGGTCGGCGGTGCCGCCCGGTATGCCCGCGGCGCCCAGGGCGTCGCCGCGCATCGCGGCCCGCAACGCGTCCCGCTTGGCGGCCTCTTCCTTGGCCTTCTTTTCGGCGGCGGCTTTCTCGGCCGCGGCTTTTTCGGCGGCAGCCTTCTTGGCGGCTTCCTCCTTGGCCTTCTTCTCCGCGGCGGCTTTTTCGGCCGCTGCCTTTTCTGCAGCGGCTTTCTTGGCGGCCTCTTCCTTGGCTTTCTTCTCGGCGGCGGCTTTTTCAGCGGCCGCCT
>JACDJC010000274.1_pt1 | contig 65709 bp, 58 predicted proteins | sample 7454191 | NCBI WGS metagenome assembly JACDJC01 (sample SAMN14253291, study PRJNA609438) | sludge metagenome | isolation source: sludge after 25d culture with pyrite and EDTA | collected 2018-12-20 | reverse complement strand
GTACAACGCCTGATAGCACTTGGCTTCGGTGCCATACCGCTGGATGAACTGCGCCATCGACAATCCCTGCTGGAACTGCACTTGGTTCATGGCCATGTCTGCTCTCCGCTCCGTAACATGGCCCCGAGGCTGCGCCCCGCACGTCTCAAATCACGCGACTGCCGGCTGAGCGTCGTCGCTAATCAGGTACCGCGATACACATTCTCGATGGTGGAGAATTGCGGTCCCAATATGGCCTCGGCCAGGTTGAGCGATGACGCGTTGGCATCCATCTGCTGATCGGCATCGCGAAACCACATATCACTCATGCCTACCCGGTTGGCAATGTTGACCCCCGTGAGGTGACTCACCGCGCCGTCAGCGATCCAGTTGGCGGCCGTATCGCCGAAGTGCTCGACCAACCAGTTTCTGAACTCGGTATCAAAGTCCCATGGTGTGTCATCGTTGTCGTCGCCAAAGGCTGCATGGGCCGCATTGGCCGCCAAGCTGATCACGTTGATGATCGGCAGCCCTAGCGTGCCGGCCATCAGGCCAGTCATGCCAAGTAGACCGGTGACCGTGCGCCGGGCCATGCGACGCACCTCGGGCGTCTCGCCTTGGAACGCCTGGTACATATTTCGGTACATCAGTTGGCTCATGCCAATGGAGTAGTTTTTGAACTGGAACGCGATGCGTGGGGCATTGCCCTGCATGATGGGCGGCCGGTTGTCGGCGGAGTAGTCGAAGTGGGTGCCGTTGATGATATCGCTGGCGTACTGCACTGCGTCGTTGAAGCTGTCGCCGCGCTGGCGAGCCAGCCGGTAGCTGGCCATGCCGGCCGCTTCGCGGTTGATCACTTCGGCATGGTGAAACATCCACGTCATGCCAGCCATCACCTTGGCATACACCGGATTGGTCTGGATCAGGTTGCCCTCGGCAATACCCGCCAGATCATGTGCACGAGTCTTGTCGATGTCACCGCGCGCACGCAGAGTGTTATAGGCCCGTCGTTCATCGAGGTCTTTCAGGGTGCGGTCAATGTTGCCGCCGGTGCGCATGCTGTCCTTCACCGCACGCCCCAGTTCCTTCATGGCATTGGGCCAGCCATGGTGCGCGCCCAGCACTGGCAACGTCACCTGGGCGTTCTGCGTGAGGTTCACCAGCGCGCTGGCTGGGCTGGCCCCCAAGTACCACATGAACCCCACGCCATTCACCGCGTTGGCTACTGAAGAATCTGTTGGCGACATGATGGACTGGTGACGCTGCTTCAGCGAACCAAGGTATGCGTCGCCTCGGGAAACGTCGTTCGGATCCACGCCGGGCTGCTTACGGTACGCGTCCATATTACGCTGCAACTGATCGATCGTGCTTTGCATCTGGTGCGTGTACTCCAACCGGGCCAACTGATGACCACCGTGGAACGCGGTTTTGGCAAAGCCGCGACTGATGTCATCACTGAACCCCGGCGTGGCCTTGCGGTGTATGGCGTGCTTGCGCATGCTCATTTCCGGCAGGGTGCGCAGAAAGGTCTGGTAAACATCATCTTGTATTTGGTCAGATGCACCGGCCTTCTTTAACGTACCCATGATGTCGGCGATGAAGGTGCCGCTGGGTGCATCCTTGGCCTTCAGTTGGCCATCGCGTCGACCAACCGCTTCCACGGCGCCTCCGCGCTGGCGCATGTCCTTCACAAAACGGTTTTGCGCCGCCGCGGTTTCGAACATCTGGAAGCCTTGCGCGCCCCGGCCATCCTTGTAGCTCACGTAAAAGTCGCCAGATCGGTTCAGCGGGAAATAAACCCCTTCCACCCGCTGCGATTCAAACTCTTCGCGGATCTTCTGCACCAGCATGCGGGAGTATTTGGCGGCTAACTCCGGATCACCCTGCTCCAAGTCACCGCGCAGCGAGTCCACCCGGGCGATCAGAGCAGCCTGCACCGCGTCGCTCATCTGGCTATGCCAATCACGCTGCTGACGGTATAGGTCTCGCCCCTTCTCCGGCATGGCGTTGTATCGTGCCACCAGTGCTGGGAAAGCCTTCGTGCGCTCCTTCTCGCGAAACTTCAGGTTACGCAGCGACTTGATCTCATCCATCATCGGCCGCTTGTTGTCGCCGCTTCTACCCATCATCACCTCCTTCAGGATGGCGATGCGCTTTTTAACCAGCGCAGGAGTCCACTCAACATACTCGCCGCGATCGCCCTTCATCTTCAGTTTTTCATACGGCTCACTGGGGTCGATGCCATGGATGGTGCTTTGATGCTGAATGTCGGCCAGCTCTTTCCCCTCGGCGCTCTTGCGACCAAGCCAACCCGCAAAACCTTTCTCGTGTGTGTAGATGCGCAACTCATCCGCGATCGCCGCGCCGCCTTTCTTCAGCATGTTCAGCGGATGCTCGGCTGCGTCGGGTGAGCCTGTCAGCAGTTGACTCTTGCGCGTGCCCAGTCCCTGTACCAGTTCGTCGTAGCTCCGGGCGCCCTTGAGTGCCGCATGGTCCATCATCAACTCGGTCAAGAAACGCCGCTGCACCGCCATCAACAACTTTGGCATCACGTCCTCGTACTTTCCTCGCGCCATGTCCTTTAGCTTCTGGACGATCATTCCCTGCGAAGCGTTCACCGCGGGATCCACCGACTTCATCGAATCTGCCGCATGACTGAACGGCGCCCGCGGCTTGCCGGGTTCCTCGGTTTCGCCCCGATCGTTCTTGTCGCGGCTGTAATAGATGTTGCCCGTGTTGCTATCGAACGTCCCGCGATTCTCGCTGGCGCTCTTGATCTGGGTGGACTGGAACGCCACCCACGTATTGCTCTCAGGGATGTGGATGCCGTCGTAGCCCTGCCCCTCCAGCTTCGCGCGCAGCGCCTTGGCCGCGGCAAGCGTGTCGATGTCCTGCGCCTTGGCCAGCGGCAGGGTGTACGGCTTCCGGATGCTCAGGAAAGCGTCGATCACGCGTTCATCGGCGGGACGCCCCTCGCTGGCGTTGCGGGCGTAGCCCTCGGCCAGGCGCTTGTCCGGGGTGAAGAAGTGCCCCAGTGCGCTGGTGGCATGGCCAGTGGCTGCGCCGCCCTTGTCGTGGAACACTGCGAAGTCCTCGGCAGTGCCGTGGTACACCGGCAGCGGCTCGCCGGCGGCATCGACCACTTTGCTGCCGTCCTCGCCAGTGCCGAAGAACTCGCGAAAAGCAGGGGTGTCGGTTTGGTTGTCCGGTTCGCGCGCAAAGCTTGTCGCGTCCTCGCGCGACTTGCGGAACTTGACAAGATCCCGCTCCGTGAATACCTTGGCGCCGTGGCTTCGGATTTCGTCGATTTTGCTGGGGAATGAAACCCCAGAAGCTCGGTCGAAACCGGAGCCTTTCCTTTGATCGATATACAGCGGCTTCAGGTCGCCATCCAGCACCATGCGCTTCAGCGGCATCACGCCGCGATCTTTCTCGAACGCGGTCAACACAAGGTGGCGTGGGCTACCGCCGCCACCTGCCGGGTTGGCTTTTGGCTCAAGGCCAATGATCACAGCATGGCCGTTGACCAATTCCGGCCCGATCATGGTCAGGTGCCCATCGCGGGTGCGTTCAAAAACCGCCGCAGGGTTATCCAGCCATTCCGGCATTTTCTTCCACTGCTCAGCGGTCAGCGAGTGGTTGTATCGCCCATCACCGATGGCATGGGATTCGTTGATCACAACTGGCATGTTGCCGTAGCCCGTCAGCGTCAGCAGGTCTCCTTCATCGAGCGCCCGCACGCCGCCCAGCGCATTTGGCTTATCGCCGGCGAAGAGCTGATCTATCCGGCGCTCGTAATTGGCTTTCGTCTGCTTGGTTCGGCTAAACGCCAGCGCCGCCCGACTCTGAACCCGCTGCGCGTAGGTCTCACCACGCTCGATGAACTCCTTCGACTTCACCAACAGGCCGCGAATGTCGTTCTCCGACAGCTTCAGGTCGGGCATCATCCGGTGCAGGAACGCCCGTACGGCAGCCACGGCACGCGCCAGCAGCCCGTTGTTCACGCCCCGCTCGGCCATCACCGCCAGCGATTCCCGCGCGAACGTCTTGCTGTCTGCCCCCGGATAGCGGCGCTCCACGCTGTCCAGCACGCTACGCATCGCCTTGCTGCCCAGGCTCTTGTCGTTGCGCAGCCGGTCAAAGTTGCTTTCGATCTTGTTCCACGCCTGGTCACCCAGCTCGCGCGTCACAATGCGGTCAATGCCGTAGTGGCCCACCGCCTCGTGCGCCATCGTCGTGGCGATCTTCGCGCGGCCAGCCGGCGTGTCCGGGTGCCGATCGGCCACCAGCCAGATGGTCTTGCCGTCATACATGCCCGCGGCGGTCTTGTAGGCGTTGTCCGGCTTGCCTGTTTCCGGGTCGCGCTTGGCGCTGGCCGGCAGTTGCTCTGGCGTATCCACCACCTTCACGGCTGGCAGGTCGTCACCCTTCCAGGCCTTTTTCAGGTCGCTGGCGATCGCCTCGATCTTTGCCGTATGCGCAGCTTGGTCCGCGCTCACCGGCGCGCTGGCATCCTCAGCGCCGCGACTGAACAGGCGCACGTTGCCGCCTTCGCCGGGTTCCGTTTCGATGGTGCTGAACAAGTTATCGAAGGCCTTGGATACCGGCGCCAGCTCTTCATTTGTCAGGTACGGGTAGCGCGAGTGGGATCGATTGAAGTCCTCGATGGAGGTGACGTTGGCCAGGTAGTCATTGGTGATGCCGCGATCTTCCAGCTTGGCAATCACGTAGTTCTCGAACGAGCGGGCTCCACGCTCGATGATGCGTGACCAGTAGCCGTCGGACTTGCCCTTGTCGATCGACAAGGCGCGATCACGCATCGGTGATGCGTTCAGCGCATCGACAAGTTCTGAAAAAGCCTTTTCGACCTCGGGCCGCACGCCCTGAGGGTGGGCCGGGTCAGTCGTCCAGTTCTCCGCCTTATACAGGCTTGCGGTTGGATTTTTGGCACGTCGGGCTGCCAACTCCGCCGCAGACATTTTCATGTCCGGGCGCTGCTTGTTCATCAGCAACGGCTCGGGCCGGTACGTCACAAACGCATCGCGCCGGTACGCATCCTGATCGCCCTTGAACACCGGTTCCCCACGCGTACGGGCAAAGTAGTTGTCCAGTGCGTGGAACCATTCGTGAGCCAGCGCGCCAGCGCCCTTGGTCTTGGTGAGATTGATCACCAGTCGGTCGGGCTGGAAGTGTGCCGATGCCAAGCCGTGTCCGCGTGAACCAAGCGCCAGCCCCAGCGTGCCATTCAACGACAATGCACGCGGCGGCACGCCAATCACGTTGGCCAGATCCATCATGGCGTCGTAGGCGTTGTTCAGCATGGCCTGGCGCTGCTTGGCTCCCTTGCCTTGCTTTACCCAGTTGCCGAACTCCACGCCACGGAAACCGAACGCCTCATCGAACTGCTCTGGCACCACGTCCTTGCCGCCACGGTAGTCTTGGCCGCTGCGATCCTTGTTCGTCGTACGTCGCATGTCGGCCTTGGTCACGTTGTCAGACGCCTTCACGTCATCCCACGCTTTCACCAAGTCGTCATAGTGGTCCTTCCGATAGGCCACCGCCTCTTCGGCCGTCGGAAACGTCTTCAGGCGGCGATACTCGCTATCACCTTTCTTGTTGATGAAGTACGCACCCGTTCTCCCGCGCACTTCGAAATGCAGCTTCTTCTCCGGCGCCGCCTCACCCACCAACGCCCTGGCCTGATCCATCACCTCGTCAATGGATTTGCCGTCGAACCGGTGCCACTTGCCGTCGACGTTCACACTCACGTGCGGCGACGGCACGCGCTCGCCCTTCTTGCCGTCTACGGTGGCGTACGTGTATGCATCGGGCGCCTCTCGCACCCCGTCGATGCGGCTCCACTGGCTACGGTCCACCGCCTGCAACAGTTTCACTTTGGCGCCGAAATCACCTAGACCTTGCCGGCCGGCCAAGTCATCGGCGGTGAGTTTTCCTTCCAACGCATGCTGCGCCAGGCCGCGCACCGTTTTCACCCTCTCCACCCAGCGCTTCACCAGGTACGACTTGCGCGGTTTGGCAGGCACTTCCGCGCGCGCGGCAAACGCCAGCGCGGCCGTGAACGGATCCGTGATCGCGTCAACTTCCTTCGACGGCCATACCTTGCTCAGCGGGTTGTCGGCAATGAACTGATCCGTCACATCACTGGCGAGCGTAGGCGCCTGATCCTTGCGCGCGCCACCCAGTTTCTCGCCGAAGTCATCAATGGCCTTGGCGGCTACGGCCGGTTTTGCGTCAGTCGTCGCCTTGCTGGTCGATTCGGCCACCGGCTTCAGCGGCGCCTTGGTGTTAGCAAAAGGGGTCAGAGACATTATTCACGATCAGGTTTGGTCGTCCGGGACTTTCCTGGCGGCCATCCTCGCGGCCTTACGGAAGCGACGCGCTGCAGCTCTGCCTCAATAACGTCTCGAAACAGGGGTCAGAGTGCACTTTTCGAGGCTTGATCTTCGTTGTGCGCCTTGCGCGGCCGTCCGATCTTGGCCGGCCCTGCGCGGCGCGAGAGCTGCGCTTCGATAGCGGTGCGGAACCGGTCTGAGCCCAGGGCGTGTTGACGCTGAAGGTGGACGCGGATGGCGTCGAGATGATCTTGGGACAGGTTTTCCATGGCGAGCGCGCGGTAAGCGCTTTGTCGTTTCTCGTCGGTAGCGCCCAGCGCCAGATAGGCAGGGTGGGGATGGAGCAGCGGGTCGTCGCGGCCGAAGGCATTGTATGCGTGGCTCGACCAGGTGTAGTCGAATGGGTCGGCGGTCATGCGGGCGCGGACCGGGTTGAGCTCGATATAGCGATAGCAGTGCAGCAAGTAGGTTTCCCGATCAACCAGTGATGACTTGTAGCGGCCTTCCTACAACGTGCCTGTGCGCCGGTAACGATCATTGATGTAGCGCACGTAGCGTCGGCCCAGGGATTGCATCACGCGCGCAATTTGGCCGCTGGCGGTGGGCGTCATCAACAGATGCACGTGATTCGTCATGAGCACGTACGCATGGACGTAGCAACCCTCGCGCAGTGCGATCTCGCGCAAGTCTTGCAGGTAGCGCACACGGTCCACATCGGTGAAGAAGCACGGCTGGCGATCATTGCCACGCTGGACGACGTGCTGCGGGATGTTGGCGAGATCGAGTCGTGGCTGGCGAGGCATGGCGGCGTCCGTACTGGCATGACTCCAGTTTCCCTACGCAACCGGACCCGGTCTGTCGGGGCATCCCACGATCTCCCGTCGGAAAGTGCACTCTGACCCCGGTTTCGACCCCCCGGTTTCGACCCCGGTTTCGGACCCCGGTTTCGGACCCCGGTTTCGCAGACCCCGGTTTCGCGGTTTCGGACCCCGGTTTCGACCCGACCCCGGTTTCGACCCCGGTTTCTGGCCGTCAGCAGCGCTGCCGTCACGCGAGCATTCGAGCGCGCAGTCCTCCGCGCTCGGCGAGCCAGTGAGGCCGAGTGTAAGAAGGCCGGCCGCGCTTCAAAAAAATACCTCACTGACCTGCGCTTCCATGACCTGCGCCACGAAGCAGCTTCAAGGCTCGCATCGATATATCAGCTGCACGAGCTGGCCAAGATCACGGGCCACAAGGATCCCCGTATGCTCATGAGGTACTACCACCCACGAGCTGAGGACTTGGCCAAACGCCTGGACTGAGTTTGGCTGCTTGACGCTCTCGTCAGTTGGCGTAATTAGGGGAAGGAGGGACTGAGGGCTTAACTTGTATTGTTATACATATGAATTACAATGCAACTGTCGTTACTCAACAGGAGCTCCGTCATGGCTGCTAACGCGCTGGTACAAACCCGAATCGACTCCGCCGTGAAAGAGCGGGCGGCTGCGGTGCTAGAGCACCTTGGCCTGACCGTTTCCGATGCCGTGCGTATACTGCTGACTCGGACAGCGAACGAAGGCGCACTTCCGTTCGCGCTGGCCATCGACCCAGCTGCCCACGACGCGTGGTTTCGGGGGAAGGTGCAGCAGGCGCTGGACGATTCGCGTCCGGCGATTCCGAACGACCAAGTCGAAGTCCAGTTCACCGAGCGCAGGGCGGCAGCCATGCGAAAGGCCGCCGATAAGGCATGATGCTGGAATGGGCTGTTTATGCGATCGAGGATCGTGTCGCCATCTTCGAGTACATCGAAGCTGATAACCCGCGGGCGGCGGTGACCGTCGATGACCGTATCCGCCTACAGGTGCAGCAGCTGATTCGCCACCCCGAAAGCGGCCGTATCGGCCGCGTCGACGGTACCCACGAGCTCGTCATTGACCGCACACCGTACATCGCTGCGTACCGTATTGCAGGCGACACTGTGCGCATCCTGCGCGTGCTGCACGGTGCGCAGCAGTGGCCCAACGCACTGCTTGAGTAACAGGGAAGCAGGGAAGCATGGGGTCAGGTCTAGGTGCGCCAGGCGAAGCCTGGGCGCATGGGAGGGTCACTCAGGTGCACCAGAAGCAAAAGGGGTCAGAGACATTATTCACGATCAGGTTTGGTCGTCCGGGACTTTCCTGGCGGCCATCCTCGCGGCCTTACGGAAGCGACGCGCTGCAGCTCTGCCTCAATAACGTCTTGGAATCGGCTGGTACCCAGTGCTCGCTGCTGCTGAACGTACGCGCGGATCTCGTTCATTCGATCTTCGCCAATGGCTTCAAGGAACAAGGCGCGATATGCGGCGCAGCGTTCAGCGACGGTCGTACCCAGCCGAGCATACTCGTCGTGGGGGTGGACCAGCCGGTCGATCTTGCCCTCTGCGTTGGCGCGATAGCTGGACCACGCGTAGTCCCCTGGTGCCACCACCATCGCAGCGCGCACAGGATTGAGCTCGATGTAGCGGTAGCAAGTGAGCAGGTAGCGCTCACTGTCGACGAGACAGGACTTGTAGCGGCCTTCCCATAGCGTACCGCTACGTCGATAGGTCGCGTTGAAGTAACCAACATAGCGGCGACCGAGCGATTGCATCATACGGGCGACGTCACCGGCGCCCGCTGGCGTGAGCAGCAGGTGGACGTGGTTGGTCATCAACACATAAGCGTGTATCCGACAGCCCTGCGCTTGCACCGCGTCATCGAGCTGGGTCAGGTAACATCGATAGTCCTGCTCACGCAGGAAACAAGGTTGGCGGTTATTCCCCCGCTGGATGACGTGTTGCGGAACCCCCGGCATATCCAAGCGTCGCTGACGCGGCATGACAGCCTCCTGCCGTCTGCAGAGGAGATCCATCCTTGCTGCCCAAACTTGGTCCCGCCATCAGCGCAAACCTTCATCAACAGTCAGATAATGTCTCTGACCCCTTTTGCCTTTGCTCCTTCTTTTGCTCCCCTTAGCCATGCTGCGCGCCGCGCAAGTGCTTGCGGGCGCCACAGCGGATGCACTTCCACGCCGGTAAATGGCGCGGTTTGCCATGACTGCCAGCCGCCGGCAGTGGACGCGGGGCATCATGATCTTGGAGTGTGGAAGGCTTTTCGGGAAGGTCATTGCTTGCGCGATTCATACTGGGCACCTGATGACGAATGTGTCGCGTGCGTAACCACGCGCCTGGATCACCCACAGGAATACCCGGTTCACCACCGCCCGTCGCTGATCGAGATCAGCCGGCGGCAAAAGGTGTCGGGGACGAATGGCACTTACTTAGCGTCGTCATCCCCGCGAAAGCGGGGATTCAAGGTGCTTCACTCTGCCTCACAGCCCGAAGTCATTGGATTCCCGCTTTCGCGGGAATGACGACTCTGGAGGGAATTGCCGTTGAATAGGTGCCATTCGTGTCAGGGACAATTTACGAAACCTTTCAGCGCGTCTGTCAGGGCGATCAATTGTCCATGACACCATTCTCGGACATCATTCTTGCCATTCTGGTGGTTTGATCGAAAAGAGATGTCAGATGGAATACTCAACGAAATCGCTGCCGAAGCGCGCCGAGGGCGTGTGCGAGCCGCTTGCGGGAGCGGACCTGCTTGAAGTTGTTCAGGCCGGGAAGGGCGATTTGTCGGATTGGGTGGAGTTGATGGAAGCGGTGGAAGCGTTGTGTCCGGTGTGGCCAATGAGTGAGCGTGAGAAAAGAGGGCACGTTTCGGTTGTGATGGTGTTGTTTGGCGCTGTAATCGGGTCAGGGCCTGAAGGTTCCCCACGTTTTCATGTCGAAAAGGTGTCAGGGGAAAAGCTGTCAGGGACAATTTCTGACGTCGCGCCGGGAAGCTTTTTCCAGCCATGACGACTTGCGTCATATGACGTTATCCGTTATGGTTGGTTCGTGATCAGGAACTTTGCCGACAGGGAAGCGGAAAAGATTTGGTGCGGAACGCCGTCGCGGCGGCTGCCTCCTGATATGCAGTCCGTTGCACGTCGCAAACTGCGGATGCTTGGCAACGCCTGCGTACTGGATGACCTGCGCATTCCCCCGGGTAATCGACTTGAAGCCCTCAAGGGCAGCCGCAAAGGCCAGCACAGCATCCGGATCAACGATCAATGGCGTATCTGTTTCCGATGGATCGACGGCGACGCCCACGACGTGGAAATCGTCGACTACCACTGAGACGAGCGAGCTGACCATGAAGACGTTGCCCAATATCCATCCCGGCGAAGTGCTGCTCGAGGAGTTCCTCATCCCGATGGGCATCAGCCAAAACGCGCTGGCGCGTGCTGCTGGCGTACCACCGCGCCGCATCAACGAGATCGTGCTCGGCAAGCGTGGAATTACGGCAGATACTGCTGTGCGTCTGGCGGTGGCTCTGGGCGCCAGTGAACGTTTCTGGCTGGGTTTGCAGGCTGACTACGATCTGGAAGAGGCGCATCGCGCGTTGGGCAAGACGGTCGAGCGGCTTGAACGCATTGCGGCGTGAAACCAAAAAGAGACCAAAAAGGGCGTCAGGGACAATTTCCGACCTTGGGCGGGGTGGTGGGCTGACAACGAGATGCTACTGGCGTCATCTGTCGGCGCCAGTCTGTGGGGGCGATCGTGGTGCACATGGCCCGTCTTCCACGTCTCGAATTGCCTGGTATCCCTCAGCACGTGGTGCAGCGTGCGAACAATCGACTGCCGTGCCTCCTGGATGACGATGATCGCCAGCGGTATCTCCAATGCCTTCGTCAGGCGATGTTGCGGTACGGCGCAAGGTTGCATGCGTATGTTCTGATGGGCAACCACGTGCACTTGTTGCTGACGCTGGGTGAGGCGGGCGCGCTGTCACGAATGATGCATGCGTTTGGGCGCAATTACGCAGGGCTCTTCAACGGTCATCATGGCCGGACCGGAACGTTGTGGGAAGGGCGCTACAAGGCTTGCCTGGTGGACACGGAGAGCTACTTTCTGACGTGCAGTAGCTACATCGAGCTCAATCCGGTTCGCGCATGGATGGTCGCTGAGCGGGGTGAGTGTCCATGGTCGAGCCACGGTGTGAATGCGCAGGGCAAGGGGGATGCGTCGCTTGCTTCGCACGCGAGCCATGTGGTGCTGGGGCCGAACCCTGAAGCTCGTGCTTCCGCTTGCCGTGAGATCTTCTCCGAAGCGCTGCCGGATGCATTGGTGCAGGAGATCCGGATGTATCTGCAACAGCAGAAAGTCCCGGGAATCAACAGGCTTCGCTCATGGGTGGCAGCCCGGACGGGCAAGTTTGCGGAGGTACGGCCCATTGGGAGGCCGCCGCGTTCCGCATAGTGTTCCTGCCGCCTTCTCTGCCTTCTCCGATTTGCTTCTGCGACACACGATGTGATGAACTGGGCACTTATGGGCGCAGGCCCGTGGCTGTTGAAAGTGGAGTTTTATGGCGGTTGGTGTCTGGATCAGTTTGGGCCTTTATTTCGCATTGATGCTTGCGATCGGTTTCTACGCCTATCGCAACTCGACCTCGTCTTCCGAGGAGTACATCCTCGGCGGGCGCAAGCTTTCACCGGCTGTAGCGGCGTTGTCCGCCGGGGCCTCCGACATGAGTGGCTGGCTGCTGCTGGGTTTGCCCGGGGCGCTGTTCGTCAGTGGCCTGGTTTCGGCCTGGATCGGTATCGGCCTGACCCTGGGCGCTCTGGTGAATTGGATCGTGGTTGCACCGCGCCTGCGCGAGCAGACCGAGCGCTACGACAACAGTCTGACGATTCCGCAATTCCTCTCCAACCGGTTTCCCAGCAGGGCGATGGCATTGCGCGTCGTCTCGGCCGTGATTGTGGTGGTGTTCTTTTCCGTGTACACCGCATCGGGCTTGGTGGCAGGCGGCAAGCTCGCTGAAAGCGCTTTCAGCTCCGCGCTCCAGTTCAGCCCGATGAGCAACTACGCGACGGGCGTGTCGCTGACGCTTGCCGTAGTCCTGGTGTACACCGTCATCGGTGGCTTTCTTGCCGTCAGTCTTACCGACTTCTGCCAAGGGGTGATCATGATGCTGGCACTGGTCATCATGCCCGTGGTAGTGCTTTATGGATCGGGTGGCGGCGGCTTGGCACAGGCGTCGGAAACGCTCGCGACGGTGGATCCGAACTTCCTGTCATGGCTTTCCGGGCTGTCGGTCGTCGGCTTTTTGTCCGCCGTAGCATGGGGCCTGGGCTACTTCGGACAGCCGCACATCATTGTGCGCTTCATGGCAGTACGCTCGATCAGGGAAGTTTCCACGGCCCGCAACATCGGTATGTCGTGGATGGTCATTTCGGTGATCGGCGCGATCAGCCTGGGTGTGTTCGGGCGTGCCTATGCGGTGCGCAACGGACTTGAGGTCGCGGATCCCGAGACGATCTTCATCGTGTTGGCCGACCTGCTGTTCCACCCGCTGGTGACCGGCTTCCTGTTCGCGGCACTGCTCGCGGCCGTGATGAGCACCATTTCCAGCCAGTTGCTGGTGGCCTCGTCTTCGTTGACCGAGGATTTTTATCGGCTGTTTCTGCGCAAGGACGCCAGCGAAAAGGAAACCGTGCTGGTTGGTCGCATAAGCGTGCTGCTGGTCGGCATCGTCGCCGCAGTCATCGCATGGGATCCGACATCCAAGGTGCTGGGCCTGGTCAGTCACGCCTGGGCCGGTTTCGGCGCCGCCTTCGGCCCGCTGATCGTTCTGGCGTTGACGTGGCGGCGAATGACCGGTAGCGGAGCGGTCGCCGGCCTGGTGGTCGGTGCGCTGACCGTGATGGCCTGGATCACGCTGGGCTGGGATGTGAGTTTCATGGGTGGACCAGGCGTATACGAAATCATCCCGGGCTTCGCTGCCGCGTGGGTCGCCATCTATTTCGTCAGCCTGGCCACCGAAAGCCAGGGCGAATACCGGGAAATAGGTGTCAGGTACAATTTCCGGGGTCGGGATGGGGCAGGTTGAGTCGCCTGGTTCAGGTTTTCCCAAGGCGCAGCCGGCAAGCTTCCCCATCCGGACTTCTGCATGCCCGGCTGCAGCGACCTTTGCGTCGTCGGCACCAATGACGCCTCGCGTCATATAACGGGTAGCGTGGTGGTTGGTCAGTGATCAGGAACTTCGCCGACAAGGAAGCGGAAAGGCTTGGGGCGGCGCACCGTTACGGCGGCCTGCTGACATTCCGTGCGTTGCGCGTCGCAAGCGGTGCATGCTCGGCAATGCCTGCGTTCTGGATGATTCGCGTATTTCTCCGGCCAATCGACTTGAGCCCCTCAAGGGCAACCGCAAGGGGAGTGCAGCGTGCAGCGTCGCCCCAGCGATTGCATCAGACGCGCAATCTGCGCGCTGACGGAAGACGTCATCGACAGATGTGCGTGATAAGTCATCAGCACGCACGCACGGACGTTGCAGCCCTCGCGCAGCGAGATTTGTCTCAGGTCCTGCGGATAACGCACGCGATCCACGTTGGCGAAGGAACAAGGGTGCCGATCATTGCGTCGCTGGACCACATGTGGAGTGATGTTGGCGATGTCCAGTCGAAGCTGGCGAGGCATGGCGGCATCCGTGTGTGCGGGATGACAATTTCCATTTCCCCCTGGCTCGAAAGTCTGTCAGGAAATGCCCGCCTTCCCCGCCGGAAAGTGCACTCTGGCTCCGGTTTTGTCTGCCCCGCTTTCGGGCACATTAACCGACGATCAACGTATATTGTGGATGTTTAGCGACATTTACGTTATACTACCCGGATATCCTCCTGCACTCGATCCCATGCCGCAGGCTTCGCCGCGCATTCCGGGGCACGCAGTAGAAGGATGGTGATCAGCGCAGACGCGACGCGCGTCTATCGCGCATGGGCCTGTCAACCGAGAGCAAAGGAGCCTCCATGTCCAGCAAATCCCCGATGTCCAATAAATCCGCTAGCGCCACCAAGAGCGGCAACTCGTCCACTTTCAGCCGCCGCTCGTCCACGGCGGCAAGCCGGCACCTGACCAGCGAAATCATTGCTTCCGACATTGCCGCGTTCAAGCAGCGTGGTGGCCGTATCGAAGTGCTGGGCAACACATCCCGTTCCCGCCTCGCGTCCACGGCGTTCCACTCCGACGTGAAGTCCAAGCGCAAGGTGACCGCCGCGGCAGCTACCAAGGGCGCGACAGGCGGCTGACGGGAAATGGTGACGTCTTCGCCCCCGCTCGCTGTGCAGTAGCACATGGGATCTGGCAAATAACGAAATAACGAAAAGTGTTTTGCTTTGTTCGGATGGCGCAGAGTACTTTTGGACGTCTAAACGAAGGATGTCCTGCAGATGAATCTCTACCTGTTATCAGCACTCGGCGGCGTGATGATCGGTATCTCGACCGTCTGGCTGATGGCGACGCTGGGGCGCATAGCCGGAATCAGCGGCATCGCCGGCAATCTGTTGATTGGCCGTAGTCGCGACCGCGCATGGCGGATTGCCTTCGTCGTGGGCCTGGTGGTGGGGCCGGCGTTATTGGTGCTTGTGCGCGGCGACAGTGGCATTCGGGCGCCGGTGGCTCCCTGGCCCTGGATGCTTGTAGCGGGCTTGCTGGTTGGCGTGGGTACGCGGCTGAGCAATGGCTGCACCAGCGGGCATGGCGTGTGCGGCCTCGCTCGGCTCTCACCACGCTCGCTGCTGGCCACGGGCACGTTCATGGTCTCTGCTTTTGCCACGACTTATGTGTTACGCCATCTGGCTGGGGGTGTGTCGTGGTGAAGATTCTGGTGGCGTTGCTGGCTGGGCTGGTGTTCGGCGCGGGCCTCAGCCTGGGCGGCATGGCTGATCCCGCCGTGGTGCTCGGTTTTCTGGATATCTTCGGCCCATGGAATGCACAGTTGGTGTTCGTCATGGGCGGTGCGGTGCTTACCACTGCGGTCGGTTATCGGTGGGTGTTGCGGCAGCCGAAACCGCTGTTTGACGTTACTTTCCAGCTGCCGAAAGTCCGCGCCCTCGATACACGATTGGTCGGCGGCGCCGCATTGTTCGGTATCGGCTGGGGTATTGCCGGTTACTGTCCGGGACCGGTGTTGGCTTCGCTCAGCGACGGCGCGACTTCGCTGTGGCTGCTGCTGGCGGCCATGCTGGCTGGCTGGTGGCTCACCGCGCGTTTGCTGCCGGTACAGAAAAAGGTGTCAGCGACGATTTCTGACCTCGCCTCGGGTAGTGGACTGGTGATTGGGCGAGTTCGTGCGAAAAAGGTGTCAGGGGCAATTCCTGATTGTTCGGCACGTTTGAAAAGCCTGTAGGCTGTACCAAACCCGGACCATCCCGGGTCCACTTCATCCGCGGGTCACTTGGTGCGCGGCGGGCGATGAGCCGGCCGCAGGTCGGCGAAGCGCTGCGTTTTGGCTTCGATCACAGCGCGGAAGTCGCCACGGCGCAGGGCGCATGGCTGTTGAAGATTAGGTCCGGATGGCCGTCAGGTCGTCGGCGGACAGCGTTTCGCATAGCAAGGTGGCTTGGGCTTCGGCGCGGTCTCCGGGTTCGGCGGCGAGGGCGCTATGGGTCGGATGGGGCGCGAGAATGGCGTCCGGGTGTTGACCGCAGCGATTGGCGTAGCTCGACCATGCGTAGCCGGCCGGATCATCGGTCATTCGGGCGCGGACCGGATTAAGGTCGATATGGCGCTGACGGTGCAATGCATGGCTTTCGCTGTCGACCAGGCTGGCCTTGCAACGGCCCTCCCACAATGTAGCGGTGCGCCGGTGGCGGGCATTGAACTGGCCGATGTGGCCGCATCCAGGTTTCTGCATGGGGCGGGAGACCGCCCCGAATTCAGACGGCGTGGTCAGCAGGTGGACCTGGTTGTCCATCAGCATGCAGGCGTGCAGTCTGCAGCCAGTGTCGAGCAACGCCTCGCCTGGCACGGTCAGGTAGCATCGCCGATCGGCATCATCTGGAAAGCGGGGAAGGCGGTTGTTGCCGCGCTGGACAACGTGTTGCGGAATTCCGGGAAGATCGAGTCGGGGTTGTCTGGCCATTGCCTGAGGATCGGCGTGAGCGTGTTTCCGCGGTAGCATTGACGATCGCTTGGACTCGTGGGCGCTAGCCTCCTGCACTTGTCGGAAAGTGAACTTGACCCCGTTCCGGAAACAAGGCGAAAACCATGCATACATCCAAATCAGCTGGTGTTGATCCAAAGGGTCTGCGGGAATACTCGGTGGTCTTCACCGACCGTGCGCTCAACCATATGTCGCAACGCTTTCAGCAGGTCATGCGCGACCTGTCAAAAAATCTTAAAACGATCTACCAGGCGCACGCCGTCGCGCTCGTCCCCGGCGGCGGTACCACCGGCATGGAATCCGTGGCGCGTCAGTTCGCACAGGACAAAAACGTGTTGATCATCCGCAACGGCTGGTTCAGCTATCGCTGGAGCCAGATCCTGGAGATCGGCCGGATTCCCGCGCGCACCACCGTCCTCAAGGCACGCCCGATCGCTACCGCACACCAGGCCCCGTTTGTGCCGCCGCCGATCGATGAAGTCATCGCCACCATTGCCGAAGGCAAGCCTGACCTGGTGTTCGCGGCACAAGTTGAGACTTCGTCCGGCCTGCTGCTGCCCGATGACTATCTTCGAAGCCTGGCCGCGGCCACCCACGAGCACGGCGGTTTGTTCGTACTCGATTGCATCGCCAGCGGCGCGCTCTGGGTCGACATGCAGCAGATCGGCGTGGACATCCTGCTGTCCGCCCCGCAAAAAACCTGGAGCGCGACGCCCTGCGCCGCGATGGTCATGTTTTCGGCGGATGCGGAAGCGCGCCTCAAGACCACGCAAAGCTCCAGCTTCACTCTGGATCTGGCCAAATGGCGTGCCGTCATGGCTGCCTACGAAAATGGTGGTCACGCCTACCACTCCACCATGCCCACCGATGCGTTGGTGCAACTACGCGACGCCATGAACGAAACCATGGACATGGGCCTGGAAGATGCCCGCAACGCGCAATGCGAGCTCGGCCAAAAGGTGCGCGCCTTGCTGGCTCGCCGCGGTCTGCCCAGCGTCGCTGCCGAAGGCTTCCAGGCCCCCGGCGTCGTGGTGAGCTACACCGACAACGACGCCATCCACGACGGCAGTGCGTTTGCCGCGCACGGCCTGCAAATTGCTGCCGGCACTCCGCTGGCCTGTGACGAGCCCGACGACTTCAAGACGTTCCGGCTTGGCCTGTTCGGTATCGACAAGCTCAAGGATGTCGATGGCACAGTGCAGCGGTTGGACGATGCGCTTGCACGCATCATGGGGTGAATGCTGACACGTACGCCAGGAACGGGATCGGGTTCACTCGCTGACGATTCACTTGACGCGCGACGAGTGCTGGGCGGGCCGGGCTCCGGCCCGGCATCGGGTCCTGGGCGGGACCGTGCGACGAAAGTCGCCCCGGAGTCATTCGGCCGGTCGTACCCTCCGAGTTGATTCTTGAGCACCGGGCGCTCAGAGTGGGTGCTGCCGGTAAAATTGTTCAAGCTGCCGATATACCTCCGGCAAATGCTGGCGCAATGTTGCCGGTCCTTCGAAAAATTGCTCACTGGCAACCGCAAAGAACTCGGCCGGGCTTTCAAGGGCATACGCGTCAATCGGTAAGTCGGCCCCGTTGCGTTGCTCGTCCTGCAGGCGATCCCACGCGCTCGAGAAGACCCGCCACCACACGCGGCGATCCATGCGCCGGTGCATTGGCGGAAAACCGTTGGCGTCTCCGTTGAGCATATCGAGCTTGTGTGCCATTTCGTGGATGACCACGTTGTGCCCCGGCTTCTGCCCGATTTTCAGCACATCCGCCCACGACAGGATCACCGGCCCACGCCCCCATGCCTCACCGGCCAACACGGCGTTGGTCTGGTGAACTACGCCTGCCGCATCCATGTGTTCGCGACGTGGAATGAACGCGTCCGGGTACACGATGACGCTGTACCAACCGTCGTACCAGTCAAAGCCCAGTTTCAGGATGGGCACGCAAGCGTGGGTCGCGAGCAAGACGCGGTCGGCGTCGTCAAGATGCAATCCCTTGACCGGCTCCAGGGACTTGCGGTCCAGGAACAACGTTGCCAGCACGCGCAGCGTGGCCTGATCGGAAGCGCCCAACCGGCGCGCTGGGGCACAGCGCTGGAGCGCGTCTCGCCAGAGTCCTTCGGTGATCGGGCGCCGAGCGATGAGACGCCGTACGCGCCAGTTTCTGATCTTGTCGAACATGGTCACATTTCGAAAGGAGTCGTATGGTCGGATGTTGGCGATACGTTCACCCACATACCACAGTTCGTAAAGCAGCTCGTTGCTGCCAGGCAAGCTGCCAGATCACCGGTTGGGCGGCGTTGCTCGAAAAGGTGTCAGCGAAAAGGCGAAAAGGTGTCAGGGACAACGTCACAGCATCTGGCAACGACGTCAGGTCCACTCGCTCGAAAAAGTGTCCGTCAAACCCGGGCCATCTTGCGCTTGCCCCGATTTTCTCACGTAGGGTATATGTCTTCGGCCTACCTTGACGCGCTGAATACACCGTACATGGCAACTTCGATCACCACGTCAAAGCGGGAGAAATATCCCATGCAACGGATGAAGGTTGTCTCCCTGATTGTTGTTGGGTGTCTGGCTACGGGTCAGGCCTGGTCCCAAACCGAGCTGATGAAGCAGGCGCAGGGTTTGTTCAAGCCGATACCGGCCACCGCGCCAGCCTTGCGGGACAATGCCGCCACGCCAGCCAAGGTGGATCTTGGCAAGATGCTTTACTTCGAGCCTCGGTTGTCCGAAAGCCATTCCATCAGCTGCAACTCCTGCCACATGGTCGGCATGGGCGGGGTTGACCTGCAGGAGACCTCGCTGGGCCATCGCTGGCAGCACGGCGGCCGTAATTCGCCGACTGTCTACAACGCGGTATTCAATGTCGCCCAGTTCTGGGATGGACGCGCCGAGGATCTCGAACAACAGGCTGGCGGGCCGCTGGTCAATCCGGTCGAGATGGGTACGACCGAAGAGCATGTGGTCGAGCAGCTCAAGGGTATCCCGGGCTATGCCGCCGTGTTCTCCAAGGCTTTCCCCGGCGCCGCCAATCCGATCACGTTCGATAACGTGCGCAAGGCTCTCGCCGTGTTCGAGGCCACCTTGATCACCCCGAACGCACCGTTCGATCGCTACCTCAAGGGTGACGAGAAGGCACTCGACGCGCAGCAGAAGGAAGGCTTGGCGTTATTCATCAACAAGGGCTGTGCGGCATGCCACAACGGCATCAACGTCGGTGGCGGCATGTATTCCCCCTTCGGCGTGGTCGAGCGTCCCGGCGCCGACATCCTGCCGCTTGGTGACAAGGGCCGCTTCGATGTGACCAAGACCGTCAGCGACGAGTATGTCTTCCGGGTGCCCCCGCTGCGCAACATCGCCCTGACCGCACCGTATTTCCATACCGGCAAGGTGTGGGACCTGCGCCAGGCTGTCGCGATCATGGGCAGCAGTCAGCTCGGCGCGACGTTGAGCGATGACGAAGTCGGCCAGATCGAAACCTTCCTCGGGGCACTGACGGGCGACCAGCCCAAAGTCGAGTTGCCGATCCTGCCGCCTACCGTGGCCACCACTCCGCGACCCAAGCCGTAGTTGCGCAGAGGCGGCGTTCGCGTCAAACCCGGGGAGCCGGGACGGAGGCAGTTCTGTGAGCTTGGAACCCGGTGACGGGCGGACCGTCCCGGCGCTCACTACTGCGGGCGCAGCCGGGAAACGCAGGAGTGAAGATTACGAGTGCGTCGACTGGTACTTCTGCACAAAGACACGGTAATCCGCGTTTTCCAGCCGTCCGGTTCAAGGCAGCACTCGGGTCGCCGCCTTACGCGGTGAACCTGCATCCCATACGGGAGAGTCACCGACCAAAGATGAATACCTGCACTTGCGACATGCCACACGGGAGAACCACATGATCATCAAATTTTTCAAGACACTTGCCGTAGCGACCATGATTGCCGTCGCCCCGTTCAGTGTCCAGGCAGGAGATCAGGGAAAGGTCCAGGAAGTGCTGGTTATTCTTACGAGCGGGTCCCTGCAGACACAGGGCATGGCGATGGTGCTGTCCAATACCATGGCCGAACAGGGTGCCAAGGTAAACGTATTGTTGTGTGACAAGGCAGGTGATCTGGCGTTGAAGAGCTATGCAGCGCCCACGCTCAAGCCGAAAGACGTTACACCCGGCCAGATGCTGCGGGGATTGCTGAAACAGGGCGGCGTCGCCAAGGTCTGCGCGCTGTATCTGCCCAATAGCGACTACAGCAAGGATGACCTGATTGAAGGTGTGGGCGTTGCCCTGCCGCCAGAAATGGCTGGCCAGATGCTGGATTCGAAGATGCGTACCTTCAGCTTCTAAGGCGAAACCGGAAGGAAGTTGAATGCGCTCTGGCTTGAATGGCACTTACTTGGCGTCGTCATTCCCGTGGTTTCAATGCGTCCTTCAAGTACCTTGCAATACTTCGGTGCCGCGCATGGTCTGTTGTAGCGTTTGATGTACGCACTCTGCTGCGGGTTTTCGGGCTGGATGTGGCCCAGTTTGATGCCGGGATGCTCGGCTCACTGCTGTATACGCCGCTGATGTACGCGGGGCTGTTGTCGCAACGGATCGCGCCGGGCTTCCCGCGCCATTCGATGGTTCGTTCCAGCGAACGGATCACGCGCGCCGCTGGGAGTGACAGGTTGGCCTCGATGCCACGCCCTTCGCGGTAAGTCGTCCAGCACGTCGAACCGCCGAAAGCTGCGACGATCGCTGAGCTGGCTGCGCATGAAGTCCATCGACCACAGCTGGTTGATCGCCTCGCGAACCGCCAGCGGTTGTGGTCGGTCGTGCACCAGTCATTTCCTGAGCTTGAGCCGCGGGTTCCATTCCAGCTCACGGTAAATCTTTTACGCACCCGGAGTTCCACGTGAAGGCCCGGACGTTGCACAGATGCAGGAAGCGCAAGCCGACGCCCCATTCCCTCTGGTGGTAGGTCAGCCGCACCAGTCAGTCAGCGATCACGGCATTGTCGTCCGACGGCTTCGGTTGGTAGCGATCGCAGGTCTGGGTGACCGTGAAGTCGGCGCATGCCTGCCGAATGCAGGCACCTTTGGTCGTCACCACCCATCCGGCCACCTCACGACGCAGAGATGGCCGCACCATTTTTGTGAGGGCTTGCTCGAGGACGTCGGCGTTCATCTGCGCGTCCGCGTACATCTTCTTCAACCGTCAGCTTTCGTCCTGCAGCTGCTTGAGTGCGGACACTATTTAGGCGTTCATGCCGCTGAATTTCGACCGCCATGCCCGTCACGAGCGGGGCGAGTTTCCGCTGCCCCGGATTCGTGATTGATTGCAGGCGGCGAAATGGTGACACCCTTGTTCTTTAGCCAGATCGCTTGACCGGCAGCAAGGTGGGGACGAAGCTGTCTACCTTCCAATGCACAGGTGAAGAACATGCAGCTCCGTTGCGACTGGTCCGAGCGCGTCGTCGTCGATTCGTCCGCGATGGATTGGGTGAATTCGCCTTCGGCCGGCGTCCAGCGCAAGATGCTCGAACGCGACGGCGACGAGGTGGCCCGCGCCACCTCCATGGTCCGCTACGCGCCGGGCTCGCGCTTCCCCCGCCATGTACATGAACTGGGTGAAGAGCTGTTCGTGCTGGACGGCGAATTTTGCGACGAGAGCGGCCGCTTCGGCCCCGGCTCCTACGTCCGCAATCCGCCCGGCTCGGCGCACGCGCCGTGGTCGGACAGCGGCTGCATGCTGTTCGTGAAGCTGCGCTACTTCGATCCGATCGACCAGGCGCGGGTGGCAGTGCACACTCGCAGCGAGCCTTGGCTTCCGGGCCTGGTGTCGGGCCTGTCGGTGATGTCGCTGCATGAGTTCCGCACCCGGCACACCGCGCTGGTACGCTGGGCGCCGGGTACGTATTTCAATGCGCATCGCCATTATGGCGGCGAGGAAATCCTGGTGGTCGATGGTGTGTTCGAAGACGAGCACGGCCGCTATCCGGCCGGCAGCTGGATCCGTAGTCCGCACTTGAGCCAGCACCAGCCCTTCAGCCGTGAGGGCTGCATCATCCTGGTCAAGACCGGGCACCTCATCACCGATGCGGAGGCAACCGCATGAGCGGAAGCCGGGATGGAGACCATCGAATATCCCCTGGCTTGAGTTCTGCACGATCCGGCCGCCCGGGCCGGCGCACGCCCGCATGGGCGGCTCAGGGTCTTTTGTGCTGTGGCACAACGATTGGCCTCGCACTGCCTGATGTGAACGGTGCCCCGGGCATGTCCAGGCGAGCCTGGCGTGGCATGGGCGAAGTAGCCCAGTGTCCCCGCTGGCCGCACGCGGCACCGCTGGTACGAGACGCCACCGGTGGGCGCAAGCCGGGTTTTGAGGTCACTTGACTTCCTCGGGCTCGCTTTTCCCACGCTGTTCATCACCCTTGCGGCAAGCTCCACATCTATTTCAGCCAAAACGGAAGCACAGATGTCCATGATCCCGACGTATCGCGCGCGAGCTATCTGGGCCTGCACTCGCAATGACGAGGGCGGTAGGCCGTGAGCCGCCGGAAATCGCTATCCAGCGCGTGGTTCGACCTGGCGTTCAACTCGATGGCGTTGATGCAGGATTCGGCGGTCGTCATCGGCAAGCGTACAGCCGCGATGTCAGCGGCCGGCACACATCCTTCGGCCGCGCACAAGCGTGAGATGCGGCGGATGGTGGAAGAGAAGGCCAGCGCGTCGGCCGAGTCATGGACGCGGGCTGCTGTCGCATCCGCTGGGGCCTGGCAATCCATGGCCATGACAGCCATGTTTGCCGGTCGTCTGCCGAGCAACACTCAACTTCAGCTCGCCGCAATCAAAGTGCTTGAATCGGCCGCCACCCCCTACCGCACAAGGGCACGGGGTAACGTCAAGCGGCTTGGCCGCTAGTGGTATGGCGCAAAAGCGGGGTTGCTTCGAGCGCTTTGCCGGGTGAACCTGATTCCGTTCCTGTTGCCAGGTGCATCCAGCGCCGTTCCTCGTTCTCTCGGTCTTCGACCTTGTGTCGGAATTCCTTGCGGAATTCACGTATTTTGATGGGTGATAAATTTATACAGCCTTATTGAACGATAATTTATATTTTGGCACAGGAGATGCTTGCTACCTGATTGATGGATCGTCGGCAGTTGGACGTTCCAGCCTAGGCAGATACATGAATGTCGGTCGAGTCTGATCCACCCTACAGGGGCAGCAAAATGAACATCAAGACCAAAGGCAAGTCGCACACTTCGCGCCTGCAAGTCCTGCTTGTGGGGGCCGTGCTCGTCGCCGGGTTGGGCCTGGCAGCCACGAGCGCAAATGCCACCGCCATAACGGCCTCGGCAGGCGGAGTTCCCACCGGCGCCGACATCTACGAAAATTTCGACACGGTTCCGTTGGGTAGCGGAACCTACATGACTCCCAGCGGGATCGAGGTCTCGTTCACACAGGACGGGCAGGCTGTCCAAGGCGCGGTACCCGGCAGGTACGCGGCGCCCTACCTGTCAGGCGACAACGGCTCGGCCTTCGGTGGTCAGTCGGACGGTGCGGACATGACGACGTATCTCACCAGTGGGGCCACGGGCAGTTACGCAGCTGCAAAGGTGACGCTGACGTTTGCGGAGCCCATGCGGTACACGGGTCTGTTGTGGGGATCCGTGGACCCCTATAACACGCTGACGTTCTACAACGGCGCAACGGAGGTCGGCCAGTTTACAGGCACCGACGTGAACACGCTGGCGAACGGAGATCAGGGCGCAGCCGGGACGTTCTACGTCAATATCAGTTTGAGCGATTCGTTCACCAGTGTCGTCGCGACGAGCTCTCAGTACGCCTTCGAGTTCGACAACGTTGCGATAAGTGCCAACCCGCTGAACGTGCCTGAACCTGGCATCGCGGGCGTCTTCCTTCTGGGGTTGCTCCTACTGGGATCGGCGTACTGGCTCAGGGGACGCCGGTTCACCTAGTTCCGACAAACCCCGTTTGACGAAAAATGTCCCGGTACATCCGGGGCTTTTTTTCTCCTCGTTTTGATCTACGGGCCGACATGGGTTCGCGATGATCAATGAATGTTGGCGAGCAACAAAGGAGCGTGGAGGTGGCTCCAACCGGAACGTAACCGGAGCGTTCCTGGCACCACGGGAAACACAACGGCTGGTGGTCAGCGACTAGCCGGCCACTCTTCGACATGACCGGCAAGGACAAGTGTGTGTCTCTCGACTACAGATGGCGAACGGGTGACGCCGTTTTCCTTGAGCCACTTGTGGCAGGCGGCTTTGCCTGATGCATCGAAGTCGTCTTCGGCGCGGGGACAGGCCATGCGCGTGGTACCGGCAGCAGATACGCGGTGAGCCACCAGCCAGCCAGCATGGCCATCAGTAGCAGCCATGTCGAAGTGGCACCACCGCTGAGCGAGGCCAGCAGCGGCCCCGGGCAGTAACCGGCAATACCCCAACCGATACCGAATATTGCCGCTCCGCTGATCAAGCGTGCATCGAGAGCGCGGGATGAGGGTAGCTGGAAGGCGACGTCAAACAGCGGTTTCGGCCGCCGCAACACCCACCGATAGCCAATTGCGGTGGTAACCACTGCGCTGCCTACGACAAACACCAACTGCGCATTCCAATCGCCGAAGACATCCAGAAAACCCAGCACCACGGCGGGGTCGGTCATGCCGCCCAAACCGAGACCCGCGCCGAACACCAACCCGGCCAGTAACGCCGCCAGGGTTTTCACCACGTTACCCCGCCAGCCAGATGGCGCAATACATAAGTTGTAGCAACAGCAGAGACTATGAACGTGCCGGTGGCCAGCAGTGAGCGTGGTGAGAGCCGAGCGAGGCCGCACACGCCGTGCCCGCTGGTGCAGCCATTGCTCAGGCGCGTACCCACGCCAACCAGCAAGCCTGCGCCAAGCATCCATGGCCAGGAGGCCACCGGTGCCCCGATGCCACTGTCACCGCGTATGAGCACCAACAATACCGGCCCCACCACCAGACCCACGACAAAGGCAATCCGCCATGCGCGATCGTGGCTGCGGCCGATCAATAGATTGCCGACGATGCCGCTGATTCCGGCCACGCGTCCCAGCGTCGCCATCAGCCAGACCGTCGAGACACCAATCATCACGCCGCCGATCGCGGATAACAAATAGAGATTCATCTGCAAGACTACCCTTCGTTTAGACGTCTAAAAGTACTCGAAAAAGGCCTCAGGGACGAATGGCGCCTGCTTGAGCGGCGCCGATCTGGCAGAATATGCGCCAAGTACCTGATTTCAAAGAGTGGCTGGCCACCGGGAAAACTGTTGGTCCGGCCCGGGCAGACGGCCTTCACAGGTCGCCAGCTGCCATGCGCCGCAAAATGGCAAGGTTCATCAATCCCGGCTCGGGGTGATTTCGGTGGCTTTTTGCGCGGCCTGACACTGACCACGCGCTGGGTTACGGCTTCGACTTGCTGCCTGAAGCGTTCGCTGCCCCAGGCACGCTGTTGCCAAGTGTGCATTTGGAGATCGTCGAGGTGATTGTCTTCCATGCCTCGCGGACCAGGGTGCGATACGTGATTTGCCGCGCAGCTGGTGTCGATGCCAGTTGGGTGTATTGCTCATGTGGGGTGATCGGCGGATTGTGTTGTCCAGCGTGCTATGGCGGTAGTTCGACCAGGGGTAGTCTACTTTGTCTTCGATCATGTGGGCTCTTACTGGGTTGAGTTCGATGTAGCGATGTCGGGTCAGCAGGTGACGCTCGGTATCGACCAGCGCAGCCGGACAGTCAAGTTTGCGAAGGTGCGGTCTGTCGGAGGACCAGCACGCCGTTCAGTTGTCCCCGGCAGCGCTTTCCGGTCTTCCTTGATCTGGCGCAGCGTCTGTTCGCGTGCTCAGCGTATGCTGGCCGGTACGCCTGTGGAGTCGTGCTGTGGATATCAAGCAAGCCAACGTCGAACGTTTCAATACCATCGCTTCCGAGTGGGACAGCGACCCCGGTCGCGTCCTCATGGCCCAGAAAGTGGCGCGAGCCATGCGCGCGGCGCTGTCGCCCTCGGGCCAGGAACGGGCGCTGGAGTTTGGTGCCGGGACCGGCCTGGTGACGTTGCTGATGGCGCGAACGCTGGCGCATGTGACCGCGCTGGACAGCTCCGCGGGCATGCTGGACGTCCTGCGGCAGAAGTGTGAGAGGAAGGGGCTAACCCAGGTGGAAACGATCGAGGGGGCGGTACCGGACCAATTGCCCGATGCGCAGTACGACCTGATCTACAGCTCGATGACCATGCATCACGTCGAAGACGTCCTTGCTCTGCTCAGGACACTGGCCGATCACGTCAAACCCGGAGGACGCGTCGCGTTGGCCGACCTGGATGCCGAGGACGGCCGTTTTCACGGCGAGACCAAAGGCGTCGTGCACCACGGATTCGCGCGGGAGACGTTTGGCAACTGGCTGCGTGAAGCGGGCTTTGCCAACGTGCAGTTTTCAACCGCGTTCACCGTTCATCGCGAAAGCGACGATGGCATCGCGCACGATTACCCGATCTTTCTGGCAATCGCGAACAAGCCGGGTTCTTGACAGGAACAACGCGAAAACGCGAAGACATCGAAAAAGATGTCGGCGAGATGGTGACACCTTTTCCGATTCTTTTTCCTCATCTGCAGCCATGTATAGTCAACGAGCCTGACACCTTCGTTGTGGAGTAGATCAAGCCCGCACGTTTCATCAAGCGAAAGTGGACCCCGACCGTTGTTTCTTCAAGTCAATCTTGAGGCCGTGCCCATGCAGCTCAAACAGATCCATACCCAACCCGACCCGTACGTTCCCTTTCTGCTCTCGCAAGGGATTCAAATCGGCAACCTGATCTTCATTTCCGGCCAGGCGGCCATGGGCGATGACGGTGAGATCGTCGGGAAAGGCGACTTCGACCGCCAAGCGGATCAAGCCATGAAGAATCTCGACCGCGTTCTCCGGGCGGCGGGCTCAAGCATGCACCATGTCGTCAAGGTGACAATCTTTCTGACCTCGATGGGCAATCTTCCCAGGATTGTCGAGATGCGGCGCAAGTGGTTTTCGGTACCCTATCCGGCCGATAGCCTCGTTGAAGTATCCGGGCTGTATTCGCCGGACGCGATGATCGAGATCGAAGCCGTCGCGGTTGCCTCAGGGAAAAATGTGTCAGGGAAAAAAGGTGTCAGGGACAATTTCCATCAAACCCGGGTCATCTCAACCTGACCCACTGTTTGCCGACAAGTGAACGTCACCCGTGCCGGCCTGTCAGGTGTCGGAACGCTGGCTTACCTGTTTGCTGATCCTGTGGATGACCCAGTACACGCCACCGATGATCAGCGGTGCGGCCAGGCCTGTAACCATCTCCGGATTCAGCGGCATTCCGAAATTTACCGCAGCCTTGGCCAGATACATGACGATACCGAGGGCGTAATAGCTTATCGCCACCAGCGACAGGCCTTCGACGGTTTGCTGTAGACGCAATTGTTGCGCGGAGCGACGGTTCATCGAGCGCAGCAGATAGCTGCTCTTTCGCTGCAGGCCCAGGTCGACCCCGGTGCGGAGCAAAGAGGCCGCACGGTCGATGTGGTCAGACAGTGTTTCCAGCCGACCGCGCACGGCCTCCATGGTTTGCATCGCCGGACCCATGCGACGGTCGAGAAAGTAACTCAGACGGGGGTAACCCTGGATGCGTTCTTCGCGCAGTTCTCGCGTGCGTTTGTTGACCAGTGCGAAATAGGCACGCGAAGCATCGAAGCGAAAGGTATGGTCGGTAGAGTGCTGTTGCGCCTGCGCGGCCAGGCTGAGGAGCTCGCGGAGAATCCTGTCGCCTTTGCTCTGGTCGTTGTTGGTATGGTTGTCGGCAACCTGCGTCATCAAGTTCTGCAGCTGCGATTCCATGCCCTGCAATGAAGTCATGACGGATTTGGCCGGCACGAAACCGAGCATCGCCAGCATGCGGTAGTCCTCGATCTCCAACAGTCGTTGAACCAATCGTGCCCGGCGATCGGCCGGCATGCCGCAGTCCACCACGAGGATCCGGGTGTGGCCATCATCCTGAATTCTGCAATCCGTCCAGATGCGGGCCTGGCCATCGACCACCATGCTGGATGAGGTTTGCGCAGAGAATGAAGCCACGGCGCGTGCCACGCTTTCTTCATCATCCTGCGGCAGGACGTGCAGCTTGCTGGCCGAAATCCGCAAACCGGGCAGTGGATCCATCCAGTCGGTGGAAATAATGTCTGCATCCTGTGTAAATGGTATTTTCCCGCTGGCCGCACCAATCTGGGTGTAGCCGGTAAATTCCGTATGGCGCTCGCATTTCAGTTGCACCGAATCGTGGATGCTCACGATCTTGTAGTCGTGATCGCCGCTTTCCTGATGCTGGCCGAAGCCGCGCAAGGCGTTGCGCAGATATTCCGCGGCATCTTCCATCTGTGCCGCACCTTGCAACATGGCGCTATGGGTCACGAGTACATGCGTGCCAACCGGTACCGGGGCACGCCGAAACAGCTCATCATTCAGTATCCGGCGATTCCAGGACGGCTGCGCGAGGATTTGGTTCGGTTGCGTCATCGGTTCCCCCTGTGTTTGTCCACCAGGCCGTCACCATTTCGCCGTTATTTCGTCGCCGGCGTCAATGGGCAAGTGGCGGCGGCGGTGAACCGTCGGTTCAGTGGGCGGGGGAAACCTCCGCCTTCGTTCCGGTTTCGCGCTGTACACTGCGAGAATGCAGAAGTCGTTCAAGTCCCTCGCCGCGTTGGGCAACCCGTGCACAGCGAAGAACTCATGGCGGCCTGAAAACCATGCGTAGCGAAACATCCCTGCACGGCCGAAAGACAAGGCAGGGCGGGGGCCTGCGCATGATCCGGCGGCGGCGCTTGCGGGGTGGTCCTGGTCTGCTCCTTGCCGTGATTCTGGCCATGCTCTCCAGTTGTTCCGACCCGGCGCCGGCCGCGTATCCCGCTCACGCCGACACGGACAGCACGGCACAGTTTCTGGACGAATATTGGCGGCGGCCGCTCGCTCCCCAAGGCGCGGCACCGCCGCAATTCACGCCGTTGGAGGCCGCCCTTGATCCGTCGTCCTGCGGCACCTGCCACGCGCAACAATTTCGCGATTGGAGCGGTGCCCGGCACGCCAAGGCCATGGGGCCGGGGTTGCTGGGCCAATTGATGAACATGGACCCGCACGCGCGCGACGAGCAGCAAAGTTGCATACGCTGCCATGCGCCGCTGGCTGAGCAGGCGGACAGCCTGGTCGCCGCCCTTTCCAGCCGGAATGCGGCCACGAGCGCGGGTCTGCACCAGCAGGGCGTGATCTGCGCAGCCTGTCATGTACGCGGTTATCGGCACTTCGGCCCGACGCGCCGCGACGGATCGGCGCCGAAGCCGGGAGACCTCTTGCCGCACGGAGGCTGGCAGGCAAGCGACGCTTTTGCGGATTCGCGCTTTTGTGCGAGTTGCCACCAGTTCGAGTCGGATGGCTACGCCCTGAACGGGAAACTGCTCGAAAACACCTACGCAGAATGGAAGGCCAGTCCCTATGCTGCCGAGGGCAGGCAATGCCAGTCCTGCCATATGCCGGACCGGCGCCATCTTTGGCGTGGCATCCATGACGCGGAGATGGTGCGCAGCGGCGTCACCATCGACATCGTGGCGCCGCGCATCGAGCGCGGTACCGTGCACGCCGCGCTGACCGTGCGCAACACCGGCACCGGCCACGAATTTCCGACCTACGTCACGCCGAAAGTCGTGGTCGAGATCATGCAGGAGGACGCCGCCGGGCACGCCATCGAAGGTACCCGACGCGAGTACCTGATCGCGCGCCAGGTCCCGCTCGATCTGTCTCACGAGATCGCCGACACGCGTCTGGCGCCGGGCGCGCAGGCAGCGCTCGACTATGCGTTGCCGCGGCGGCGCACGGCGACGACGCTGCTTTATCGCGTAACCGTCGAGCCGGACGCTTTCTACACCGACTTCTACCGCGCGCTGATTGCTGCTGGCGCCGGCAGGGGCGAGGCGATGATCCGCCAGGCGCTGGCCGAGTCGCTCACGTCGCACTACACCCTGTTCGAGGAGCGTCGCGCGATCGATGCGGCGACAGAGTGATTGCCCGAATCAAACGGGGTCGCCATTTCGTCGTCCATCCCTGAGGGCTCGCCAGTGTGCGCCCGCGCTGCAGTGAGTCAAGGTACAAGGCGCGACGAAAGTTGTAGGAAGGGGCGGTCAGCGATACCTTGCGTCGGAGATAATGAACCGCGGCGCGATGCGAGCCAGAGGGTTTCAACCCGATTCCCGGGATGTCCTGGGTCAGCGCGTCACTGCTAAAATCCACTCTGGAAACCGCCGATGAACGACTTTTCCCACATTGTCAACGAGGCCAGCCCAGAGGCGCTGGGATGCGGGTGTTCCGGTCGCGTGGCGGGAATCTCATGAAGGCGATCAACACCCCTCAGCGCATCACGGTACTGGGTGCAGGCTTTGGGGCGCTGTCGACGATTCGCGAACTGCGTCGGCGTGATGCGCAGGTCGAAATCACGTTGGTGGCGCCGCGTGCCGAACTGCACTATCTGCCTGGCATCATCTGGATTCCGAGCGGCCAGCGCAAGCGCGAGGATCTGGTGGTGCCGCTTGACAACTTCCTGCGTCGTCAGCGGGTACGGTTCGTTGCCGCGGAAGCCACTGGCCTCGCCGATGGCGGCCGCACCGTCCATACCAGCGCGGGCGAGCTCGCCAATGACGCACTGGTGATTGCCACCGGCGGCCGCTTCATCAAGAAGCTGCCGGGCATCGAACATGCGATCACGCCATGCGAGGGGATCGCTGCCGCCGAGCGCATTCGCGACCGGGTGCGTGAGATGCAGGGCGGTACGATCGCGGTGGGTTTCGGAGGCAACCCGAACGAGCCGACCGCGGTTCGCGGCGGGCCGATGTTCGAGTTCCTGTTCGGCCTGGACACGCAGCTGCGCAGCGAGGGGCGGCGCGAGCATTTCGAACTCGTATTTTTCAACCCGTCCATGGAGCCTGGCAAGCGTCTCGGAACCAAGGCGGTCCGGCACCTCCTGGACGAAATGGCACGGCGTGGCATTCGCACCCATCTTGGCCACAAGCCGCAGCGTTTCGAGATCGACAAGGTAGTCACTGAAGGTGGCGAGTTCCACGCCGATCTGATCCTGTTCATGCCCGGCATGACCGGCAATGCCTGGTTCGATGCCACCGACTTGCCACGCTCGTCAGGTGGGCTGCTGCAGGCTGATGCGCATTGCCGCATACCGGGTTTCGAGTGCGTCGTCGTGGTCGGCGACTCGGGTAGTTTTCCGGGGCCCGACTGGATGCCCAAGCAGGCCCACATGGCCGATCTTCAGGCTGTCGCGGCCGCACAAAATCTGCTCGGTGACCTGCGCGGCGTGCCGACCAGCGTTGCCTTCGAGGTCGAGCTGATGTGCATCGTCGACGCCATGGACCGCGGCTCGCTGGTCTGGCGTACCTCAAAGCGCAACTGGTTGCTGCCGTCCATGCGTGCGCTGCACTGGGCAAAGCGCCTGTTCGAATGGAAGTATCTGCGCCAGTACCGTTGACCATCCCGATTTCAAGAAGGGGGCGGTGGAAATCAAGGTGGAGCACGGCTCCCGCTCTCGCATTGCCGGCTAGTGACCTGTCCGTGTTCGCCTCACCTTTTCATCTTTCCGAATCCTCTGGTGCTGACTGATTGTGAGTTTCGCCCCTTCCCCGATCCTGCTTGCCTTGCTGGGTGGTTGTGTGGCCGCCGCTGCGACGGCGGCAGGAACCGTGCCGGCATTGTTCGCACGTCGCATTTCGCAGCGCACGCAAGACACGATGCTCGGTTTTGGGGCGGGCGTCATGCTCGCCGCCAGTGCGTTTTCGCTGGCCTTGCCCGGTATCACCGCGGCCGAGCGCTATGGTGCTGGCCCGTGGTTGTCCGGCGCGATTGTGGGTGCCGCCATACTGGCCGGTGGTGCCTTGTTGCTGTTGATGGACCGTATGATTCCCCACGAACACTTCATCAAGGGGCTGGAAGGCGGCAACCCGGAGCGCATCAAACGCGCGTGGCTGTTTGTCTTCGCAATCTGCCTGCACAACTTGCCGGAAGGCTTGGCAATCGGGGTCGGCTTTTCCGGTAGCGATATAGCCGGCGGCATGGCGCTGACAACCGGCATCGCCATTCAGGATGTCCCTGAAGGTCTGGTGGTGGCGATTGCGCTGATGGCCACTGGCTACGCCCGTGGTTTTTCCGTTGCGGTTGGCATGGCCTCTGGTCTGGTCGAGCCACTTGGTGCTGTAGCGGGTGCGGCGATCATCGCCAGTTTCCCGTGGCTGTTGCCTCTGGGCCTGGGTTTTGCCGCCGGCGCGATGTTGTTTGTGGTCAGTCACGAGATCATCCCGGAGTCGCACCGGCAAGGGCACGAGAATTTCGCCACTGCCGGGTTGATGTTCGGCTTTGTGTTGATGATGACGCTCGACACGGCGTTTGGCTGAGCATGTGCGGACGGAACCACGCTCATTTCTCCTCCGACCGCGGCCGAGCCGGAGCGGTGGCGATTGAAAAGAGGCCGCTGCAGTGGATGCTCTCCGTCAAGGGGAACGGGGCGTGGTCTTGCCCGCGTCGATCGCAGACAGCTCGCCCTCGGTGATGGATATTTCCTGGAAGCCGTCGCCATCATGCAGCACGAACAAGGCATCCATGCCGCGCTCCCGCGCCAGTTCGATTCCTGCCTTTTCACCGAGCACCAGCAATGCGGTCGCCCAGGCATCGGCAAGCATGCAGCTCGATGCCACGACGCTGACCGCGGCAAGCTGGTTCGATGAGGGCCCCTGCAGAGTGCCGTCCATCGTGTGGGCGTAGGACTTGTCGCGGTGCTCAACCCAATGGCGGTAATCGCCGGAGGTTGCAATGGCGGCATCGCTGAGTTCCATCACGCCCATGACATCACGCAGGTGTCGGACGGGTTTCTCGATGGCGATGACCCAGGGCTGTCCATCCGGTTTCGTCTGGCGGGCACGCATCTCACCGTCGATGCCAACCAGATAGCGGCTGATGCCCAGGGTGTCGAGGCAGTGGGCGAGTCGATCGACGCCGTAGCCTTTGGCTATGCCCGACAGGTCCAGTGTGATGGCCGCCTGTTTGCGAACCCGATGATGTGCGGGGTCGATCTCCAGGACGTCGGAGGCAGGCCGGTGAGCTTGAGCCTTCAATGCATTGATCCGTTGTTCGTCCATCCGTCCTTTGCCGGGACCAAAACCCCAGGCGTGGACCAGGGCGCCGACGCCGATGTCGAATGCTCCTTGCGATTGTCGGCTGACGCGCAGCGCGGCATCCAGCACGCTGAAGAGTTCTTCAGGTACGGTCAGCCATTGATGTAACGGCGCGCCGTTCAGGCGGTTCAACTCGGAGTCGGGTTTCCAGTTGGACATCTGCCGGTCCACTTCATCCACCGCTGTGTAGAGGCGGGTGCCGATGGCCGCTTCATCGACGCCCGGGGCGGCGAAAAATACCGCACTGTAGCGGGTGCCCATCGTCTGGCCGTGCAGACTGTAGCGTCGCCAGGCGATGGCGGGCGTATCACGCCGATCCGTATACGTCTTCACGATAGCGCCCCTGTAGTTTGAGAGTTCGGACGTCGAGGTCGATGGGGGACAGGATTCCATCCAGCGCGTGCATGATGCTGGCGGCCATGGCGCGGCTGCCGCAGACGAGAATCTGTGCGCCGTTTTCAATCAATCGGCGTATCTGAAAAGCGTTGGTCAGGACGCGGTCCTGAACATAGGCGCCTTCCTCGACGCGTGAAAAGACCGTGTGCAACTGGGTCAGCCGACGATCGGCCAGGTATTCCCCGAGCTCCGGTTCATACAGAAAATCAGAAGCAGGGTCACGGCCCCCCCAGTACAGGTACATCGGGTACTTGTCGGTGTTGTTGCGGATGAACCCGGCCAGTGGGCCAATGCCTGCGCCCGCGCCGATAAGAATGACGGAAGATTTGCCGGAGGCAGGACGAAAATCCGGATTGGGCTGGATAAAGACATCGATGCGTCCGCCAGCTTGCAAGCCATGAAGCATCTGCGAGCACAGGCCTCCCGGCAGCTTGCGCACGCAGATTTCCAGGAAGCCGTCTTTTGACCCGCTGGCCAGCGAATAGAATCGCGGTACGGAACTACCCGGCGGTATGACCCCGACCAGATCGCCCGCCTCGAAGCGAGGCAGGCCACTGAATCCGATCAGGCTCCGGAACCGGGCCATACGGCCTTGAGGCGCGACCGGTCCGAATCGCAGGATGCTGGTCGGTGCCTGCACTTGCACGCCGTAGTCAATCCGGCTGATGAGTTCCAGGGGTTGGGTTTGCGGAAGCCTGGGCGTGTAGGCCAGGGTCAACTCGCGCTCGAACAACCGCCCCACGGCCTGTCCCCACCGTGCAAACTCTTGCGTCGACTGCCGGTCGACGGTGTCGAGTTCCAGGGACTGGTGCCAGCCGTGCTCAAGCAAGGCATCTTGTGTGTCCCTGGCGAACTGGCAGAATTTCGGGAACTGACGATCGCCAAAACCAAGAACAGCGAAGCTCGGTCCATGGCTGTCGGTAAAGCCGTCCAGCCGTTCGAGGAATCGACTGGCCGAGCTGGGTGCGTCGCCATCTCCATAAGTCGCGGTCAGGATGAACAGATGCCGTGCCTGGCGATACTCCGTCGCCAGCTGGTTCATGGGCGCTGTGTGCACGCGCTGTCCCGCCTGGCGCAAGGCATCGTGCAACGCTTTGGCAAAACCCCATGTGCTGTTGTTTTCGCTGCCCACCAGGATGATGGTATCGGCCGACTGCGGCCCGCTGTTGTCCGCGATGCGCGGCATCGAGCGGCGGCGCTGCCACCACATCGTCACGCCGGTGGCGCCCATCAGCGGTACGCTCAGCACACTGAGTCCCAGGAACAGACCCAGCCACCACAGGCCTTCGCCGGTATGCAACTGGTAGATCAGTTCATAGATCCTGTGGGTGCCGTCATGCGCCTGCCAGGATAGTAGGGTGCCGCCAGCCTGATCGACATAGCCATCGCCCTGGGCGGTGCGCAAGGAGTAAAAGTCGTCGGGGTTGCCAGGAAGGGGATACACCAGTTCACGCAAGTCATTGAGGTCGGTAGCCAGCAGGGCAGGCAATGTGCCGATGGGTGCGGCCGGGCCAGTCGTAGTCACGGTGGGAAAGTCAGGTTCGTTTTGCGTACCGTCGGGTACCAGGCCGAAGGTCGCCGCCGACATGTACATACCGGTGAGTGCGGACAACAGCAGTCCGAATACGGCGATCCGCCCCAACTGGGCATGCCAACGCTGGCTGAAATTACCGCGTAGTGGACGCATGAGTTGCCGCCATCCGCCCACGCGCTTGACCAGTAATGCCAGGCCCGACAGACACAGCGCCAGCATGGTCAGGGCCGATAGCCCCGTGACAGCCCGACCGGGTGTGCCGGCGAGGAAAGAGCGATGCAGGTTTTTTACCCAGCGCGTGAACGTGGAGAGCGCATAGGGACCCATGCCTTGTCCGCTGAGCGGATCGATCCGGTCAATGCCGGTACGGCCGTCCTGACTGTAATACACGATGATCGAACCGGACGGCGAACGCTGGATCTGTTCCACGCCGGGATAATGTCGTGCCACCCGCTCGGCCAGCGTGGCGACGCTGATCTGACCGTTGCCGGGCACGCTGGTGCCCAGCCGTTCAATCGCTGGATTGACCGACAGGATGGCGCCGCTGATCGCCAGCACGGCAAGCAGCAGGCCAACCATCAGGCCAGGTAGTGAGTGGGTTCGGCGCAGCATGGGTGTGGTCGTCCTGGGCCTGGGTGGCAATCACATGTCGTAGGTGAACGACTGGACATAACCGCGCCCAGACGCCGGCTTGCCGGCACCCACCGTGGTCAGCGGTGTGCGCACATCGGCAGGATTGTCGCGGCCGTCTTCCACCGCGGTGTCCACGCGGATCTCGTAGCCTGCGTCGATCAAGGCATCGGCGAGGTCGACGGTGACTTTCAGGGTGCGGCCGCTGCCGACGCTCGCGCCGCTCACGCCGTCGAATTCACCGGGCCTCATGCCGCTGCCGCGGGCCCAGTCGCGCAGGTTTTTGTAGTACTTGGCCTTCTTGCCTGACACCCAGAGCGTTTTCTGATATTGGCCCTTGGCGTCGGTGACGTAGATGGCCAGGTATGCCCCGTTGCCACCGTAACTTTTCAGTTGGGTGGTCAAGGTAATTGGCTTGGCCTGAGCCAGTCCAGGCAGTGCGATGGCGCTGGCCAGACAGAGTGAAAGCAGGGTCTTGATCATGGTCATTCTCCGGATTGTTTCGTGGCGACGGGCTGTTCATTTGGCTTTTGGTCCGGATTTCGGTCCAGATAATCGGCAGCGTCACCGTCCCGGTCGAATGTGACTTCCAGTTTGCGGATGCGTAATGATGCAGGTGCGTATTTGGCTTTGAACGAGTTTCCGTTCTTGTCTATGCCCCTGACTTCGTAGCAGCCGTCATCAACCTTGATACGCTGCACTTCCCAGCCATGCTGTTCCAGCTGTTGCCGCAATACTTCGCGCGGCTGCCAGTCGGCCACCGGATCGGTACAATCGCTGCCGGCCAGAGCCGCGCCACTGAAAACCAGGCTGGCCAGAACGACGCCTGCGAGGGTGAGAGATTTCATGGATGCAGCCTCCTTGACGAGTGTGTATGGCGGACTGTAGAGGCGCATCCTGATGCCAGCCTTAAGGCTGAGTGTTTTTGAGACTAGACTGGAAGGCCGTCGTCCGTTGTGGCGCCCGAGGTTCCGATCAGGGAAGAGGTATGCGTGTACTGTTGATTGAGGACACTGCCGATCTGGGGCAGGCCGTGCGTGAGCAGATCGCCGAGGATGGCCATGCGGTGGATTGGGTGCAGCGGCTCGCTCATGCTGAACTCAACGTTCAGTCGACCGCGTACGACCTGATCCTGCTCGACTTGATGTTGCCTGATGGGCGCGGGATCGATTTTCTGCGCAGGCGACGCACTGCCGGCGACGCCACTCCGGTGATCATTCTGACCGCGAGGGACCAGCTCTCGGATCGCATTGCGGGGCTGAATGCCGGAGCGGATGATTATCTGGTCAAGCCCTTCGATTTGTCCGAATTGTCTGCACGGGTCGGCGCTGTCGCGCGGCGCTACAGTGGCAATCCGAATCCGCAAATCCAGTTGGGCGAGCTGCGCATCAATTTATCGGATCGAACCATTCGGCGAGCGGATGTCATGATTGATTTGACCTCCCGCGAATGGGCGCTGTTCGAGACGTTTATTCAGCGCCCTGGCGCTTTGTTCTCGAAATCGCAACTCGAAGAGCGGCTGTATGAGTTCGGAGCCGAGATCGAGAGCAACACGATCGAGGTGTACATCAGCCACCTGCGCAAGAAGCTGGGCTTTCATGTCGTGGAGACGGTCCGGGGCGTGGGTTACCGATTGGGGTCCGCATGAAGGCGGCGACAAGCCTGCAAAAACAGCTTGTTTACGGCCTCACGCTGGGTATCGCCTTGTTCTGGATGGTGGCCACGGTGGTGTCCGGGCTGGTCGTTCAACGCAGGCTGGATGGCGCGTTCGACAACGCGATGCGGGAGACCGCGCAGCGTATCCTGCCCCTGGCGGTTCTGGATATCCTCAATCGCGAGGACGGTGGCACGCCTCAGCGGGTGGCCCCGCTCAATACGCAGCAAGAAGGCTTTGCCTACCTGGTGCGCGACCGTGAAGGCAATATCCAGCTGCAATCGCTCGGCGCGGACTCGTCCGTATTTGGCCCTCGACCCGTGTCGGGTTTCACGACCACGGCGACGCACCGACTGTATGGCGCCAGTGCCCTGCGTGAAACGCTTTTCCTGCAGATCGCGGAACCGCTCGCGCATCGTCGCAAAGCCGTGTTGGATGCGACGATCGCGTTGCTCCTGCCCTTGTTGTTCCTGATACCGGCCAGCATGTTCGGAATTTGGCTGTTCGTGCGTTTCAGCCTGCGTAGCGTGCGGTCATACGGGCACGCGATCGAAGTGCGCGGCACCGGCAATCTGTCCCCCATCCACATGGAGAAATTACCCGTCGAAATCAGGCCGATTGCCGATGCCGTCAATCGCCTGATCGATCGCTTGCGACGTGCCCTGGAGACCGAGCGGAGGTTTACAGCGAATAGCGCCCATGAGCTGCGCACCCCTCTGGCGGCAACGCTCGCCCAGGTCCAGCGGCTGCGTCACGACGCGCCTGACGGACCGTTGCAGGATCGCGCAATCCAGATTGAGGCGTCCCTCAGAGAATTGTCGCGTCTGTCGGAAAAGCTGATGCAACTGGCGAAGGCGGAAGGCGGTGGGGTGTTGTCAGAAGTACCGCAGGATCTGGTGATCCTCCTGCCTCACGTTGTGCAGGACCTGCAGCGAACGGCCAGTGTCCCGATCGAATTGGCGTTGCCGCCGACCGGGTCGGTGCTCTCCCTGATCGACCCGGACGCCTTTGCGATTCTCGTGCGGAACTTGATCGAGAACGCGTTCAAGCATGGTGCGCCAGGTTGCGCGATCGAAGTCGGTTTGTCCGAAAGCGCGCGTCTGACGGTGGTCAATGCCGGCGCCGTCGTGCCAGCAGCCGATTTGGCGCAGCTGGCCCGTCATTTCGTGCGCGCTGGCAGCCGGGCCGAAGGCTTCGGTCTTGGTCTGGCGATTGTGTCTACCATTGCCCACGGCGTGGGCGCCGAACTGACACTTGCTTCGCCCGCGACGGGTAGAGCGGATGGGTTCGAGGCGTCGGTACAATTTATTCCCGCTGCGCCTTGATGACCTGATCGTCCTGCGGTGAATCGAGCTGCTAAATACGACACCCATCCTGACGCATGACCATGTTGCTGCGTCCGATGGCGCTGTCAACGGCTTCGCGCTGCGCTTGTTCGTGCTGCAGGGTGAGGGCGCGCAGGGTGGCGTTGTTGAAGCGGGACCGCCCACGTGGTTCGTTCGGGCTTTTCCCGATGTGACGACGAGCCTGGGCAAGAACGAGGTGCAGTACCATGAATGGCTCACGCCACGATGCACTGCCATGACACCCGCCGACCCCGCCATAAAAGCCGAATCAGATCGCCGCGCAGCTGCCGTGCCGGGCGCCACGGCGCATTCGACGGGCGCTTCGGTGGCGATTCGGGCATTGCTCGTGGAACTGGAGGGCAAGCCTGTCGGGGAGTGGCTGGACTCGGGACGGGCGTTGGCCTTGGAGCAGGACCTTGTGGGTGCCTCGATGGTGCTGCAGGCAGCCATCGTTCGCCATGGCGAGGACAGCGAACTGGAGCTGGCGCTGGCTGGCGTACGCTGGCAAATGCAGGATCACGCCGGTGCGCAGGTGCTGCTGGAAAGATTGCTCGCGCGCCAGCCCGATCAGGTCGCGGCGGCGTTCACGCTGGCCCGGTTGCATATCGAACAGGGTCGCGTGGAGGCGGCGCAGACCGTGCTGTGCAACCTGTTCGGACGGTTTCGCCAGCCGCCCGACATGGTGCATCGCGCGGCACGGATGCTGGCCGACGGCGGGTGCAAGCAAGGTGCGGCCGACCTGTGCGAGGCTGCGATCGCCGTGGGCTCGGGCGATCCGTTCGTACGCGTCTACGTGGCGGCGTTGCAGAGCCAGCTCGGGGAGTTCGACCGTTCCCGCAACCACTACGTGCTCGCACTGGAGCATGATCCGAAGACGCTGGATTTCGGCGCCGCCTATGGTTTGGCGTCGATCAGGCGCTACCACGATCCGGCCGATCCGGATCTGGCCCGTTTCAAGGCGTTGCTGGATCGCCCCGACCTCAGTCAGGCAGCGCGCGCATCCGTGCTGTTCGCCCTTGGCAAGGCCAGCGACGATCTCGGCGATTACGCGCGCGCGGCGTCCTGCCTGCGCGAGGCGAATGGCCTCGTCGATCATCGAAGCTGGTCGCGCAAGCACTGGCGTCGCATGGTCGAGGCCAGGCTGGCCGCCACGTCGTTGCCGCAACGCACGCCAGCGGCCACGGAATGCGTCCCGGTCTTCATCGTCGGCGCCCCACGCTCCGGCACGACGCTGGTGGCCGAATTGCTGGGACGCTCACCCGAGGTGTGTAATCGCGGTGAACTGGACTGGCTGCCGCACTATGCCGAAGAGGTTGCGCGTTGCGCCAGGCCGGATCCGGCGCTGCTCGACAAGATCGCGAAAGCCTATCTGGCCAGGCTGCAACAGGGCGAAGCAGGTGTGCGCTGGTTTGTCGACAAGCAGCCGCTGAACTTCCTGCACGTGGACCTCATTCGCGCGTTGTTTCCGCGGGCGCGCATCATCCATTGTCGACGCAGTCACCGGGATACGGCGCTGTCGATCTGGAGCCAGCATTTCGATTCGACGGAATACCGCTTCGCCTACGATTTCGCGGATATTGCCGCGGTCCTGAACGGCTGCGAGCGACTGATGGCCAAGGCTCGCCGCGATTCGGGCCTGCTCGAAGTGCGCTACGAAGAGCTGGCGCGGGACCCGCAGGCCATTATCGGCGATGTTGCCGCCAGGCTGGGGCTGGCGCCGTTCGATTGCGGCGTGCCGAATGCGGCGCGCAGCGCGATTGGCACCGCCAGCGTCTGGCAGGCCCGCCAGCCGGTGTACACGCGGGCGATCGGACGCTGGCGCGGGTACGCGGAGTTTGTTCCGGAACTGCTGCGCTTCGCGGATGACTGAGGCTTGCCCGGTCAGGCACAAGCCACGGTACAAGGTGTCTTGCTCGACCCGACTGTGCGCGATGCGGCATAATTTCCAGTCTGCCGACGAGGGCGCCGCCGCAGCGTGGCCATACCATCCCTCCATTTCCCCCTTGATTGCGTGAATTCCATGATGACGCTCCAGGAAGCCTACAACCTGCACCAGTCAGGCCGCCTCGTCGAAGCCGAGAGTGGTTATCGCGGGTGGTTGTCGCAGTATCCCGACGATCCCGATGCCTTGCACCTGCTCGGCATGCTGCGCCACCAGCGCGGCGACAGCGCGGAGGCCCTGAGCCTGCTGGCCAAGGCGTTCGAGCGGCAGCCGGACAACCCGAACCTTGCGCTCGCCCATGGCACCATGTTGCGACAGGCCGGCGATCCGGTAGCGGCCGGCCTGGCTTATTTCCAGGCGCTGGCCCTGAACCCGAACCTTGGCGGCGCACACGTAGGCCTTGGCCAGCTGGCGCTCGATCAGGACGATGCCAAGACGGCGGAGAAACATTTCCGGATTGCCCTGCGCGCTGGCGAGGACGGCCACGCGCTGGCTGGGCTGGGCACCATCATGCTCGCGCGCGGCGACACCGAGGCAGCCGTTCGCTACCTGACCCGCGCGGCGGAACTGGTCCCCGATTATGCGGTGATCCAGTTCCTGCTCGGACAGGCGCTCAGCAAGCGCGGCGTGCACGCCTTTGCCGAAGCCGCGTTGAACAATGCGTTGCGCCTGCAGCCAGACCTGCATGCCGCGCGTGCGTGGCTGGCCGAGGTGCTGCTCAACGACAACCGCCCGGCGGAGGCGCGGTTGCATTACCAGACCTTGTTGCCGATGCCCGGTTACGCGGTGATTGCCCAGATCGGCCTCGCCGATGCCGCGCGGATGGAAGAGCGCTACGAGCAGGCGATCGTGCACTATCGCGCGGCACTGGCCATCGACCGCAAACTGTCGACGCCCACCCGCATGCTGGCGTGGTTACTGGTCACGCTGGGCCGCAACGATGAGGTTATCGCAGCCTATGACGCCTACCTCGGCGTTGTGCCGGACGATGCGGAGATGTGCGTGTTGCGCGACGACGTGTGGAAGTTGGTCAATGCGGCAGGTGACGAAAAAGAAGTCGGGAACCCATCCTGACCAGGTTGCCTGGTGGTTCCCGCATGGCTGAATCGCCGGTGCGCTTCAGACCGCTTCAACGCGAACCAGCCACACCTCGCCGCGACGCGAGGATGGAAGCCCACTGAGCAGGGCAAACCAGGGTGCGAGCAACCGCACGCCCCATCCCAGCCTGCGTATGCGGCGGAACGGGCTGGATACCGCGCGTTCGGCGCGGATCTCGAAACCGGCCTCCAGCAAGGCTTTCTCCAGCACCCAGGGGCTCAGCGGGGTGATGTGACCCTGTTCGCGATAGTCGATATCGCGAAACCACTGGAACTGGCCCCGGCGCAGGAACAGCGCCTGTGATACCGGGTTGGCGATGTTCGGGGTCGACAGCACCAGCTGCCCGCCGACTGGCAGCAGTGCACGGATCTGGCGCAGAACGTCGCGTGGATTCTCCAGGTGCTCGACGATTTCCAGCGCCATCACCGCATCGAAACCCTGTGGCCATTGCGCGGCAAACGCGCCGTTGAGGTCGGCGGCGACAAACGGCACGTCGGTCGTTTTGAAACTCTCGGGGAACAAGTCGCTGGCGGTGACCCGGAAACCCAGATCGGCCAGGCGCAACGACATCGCACCGCTACCCGCGCCGAACTCCAGCACGCGCGCAGCTCCGGCCGCCGCACCGACGAGCATTTCCGCCGCCGCTTCATGCAACCCGGGTGCGGCGTAGATGGGCAGGCCCTTGTACTCGCGCATCGGGCGCCCGCCAAAGCCGGTACGAAAGCTTTGCGCGCGAGCGCTAGCCTGGTCGGTGACCGAAGGAGTGGGAGAGGACATCGTCATGGGCAGGTCGGGGTGGTGGCAAGGGCGTAAAGCGTGAGCGTAGCAGGCGAATTCAGGAGCGGGGACCTGCTTTCAAGTTCTGCCAGACAGTTGGCGAAGTAGCGATGTGGTGGATGGATCGGACCCGGTGGCGTGGCATGGGGCGCAGTGTTCGTAAACCTTGTGCGGAATTGCCCCTGTCGTCTTTTCCATCATTCGCAAGATCGGTCGTGTATGACCCCGAGGTCCGTAGTGCCACTCAGGCGACCGCAGCGGCAAACTGGGCGTAGAGATCTCCCGGGAGTTCATCCTTGAGCCGCCACTGGACGGCCATCGGCCGCTCTCCCTCGTGGGATTCATATGTTGCCGGGCCGAGCAGCCAGAATGCGCGTTCGTTTTGCGTGAGGCGAGCGAATAACAACGCGGTACTGCCTGCCTCCGTGTGGTTGCGATAGCGCATGCCGGCGTCGCTGTCCTCGCGCGTGGTGGACTGGCTTTCCCAATGGATGAGCCGGCGATTGATGGCGTAGTCACGGTAGCGGGTGGTGGGCGAGAACTGGCCACTGGACTTGTCGAGTGTGAACGCCAGCAGGTCCACCCGCGCTCCCGGTAGCCAGCGAACGCCCTCGCGCCAGGTCGGCAACGCCAGTGTGGCGCCGTCGGCAAAAGCGGCCAGGATTTCGCGTCGTGTATAGCGTGCGTGCAGGTACAACGGCGTGTCGGGGTGAGTGTCGAGCGGAGCGTGCAGATGGTCGATGCGTGCTTCGAGTACATCCATCAATTCCGCCAGTTCGGCCAGCACCTGCGGATGTTGCCAGAGCAAGCCGGCAGCGTCGTCGAGCGTAAGTGCGCCGGGTACGCTTTCGAGCAGCACGGCAGTGAGCATGTGGAACAGCCGGCGAGCGCGCAGCGCCATTGCATTTACCTGCGGAGGATGCGCGGCAGTGGCGAATGCACGGCAAGTTCGGATCCGATCGGGATCGTCGACATGCAGCAGCCGCCCCAGCGCGCGTTGCAGGGCGGCCTCGTGGGGGCCGGCGGGCAGCACGGCGATGCCGCCCTCCTGAAGCAGGCGCGACCAACAGTGGCCATTGCTGTAGATGTCCTCCAGCGACAGCCCGGTTTCGTCCAGGAAGTACCTCAGTGTTATGCGCCCGGATTCCTCTGCCACGCGCCTGAGCTCTTGCCTCTTCGCGTTCCAGGTCGACGGTACGCTGTCTCGAAGGTTCTGCAGGATGAGCTTGCGGGCGACCGGGTCCAGTTGCATCTGACAGCCGCTGGGCAGGAACGGGAATCCACCTTCGATCTGCTCGATCAGCCGCTTGCGACTCGCCCCCAACAGCGCCCCGAGGCGACGCTGGAACCGGAATTCCCTGCGATGCTGTGCCACGAAATCGAGTACGGTGCAGGTCGTCTTGTGCTCATGCCGGCGCAATCCGCGGCCAAGCTGTTGCAGGAAGATGGTCGGGCTGTCGGTAGGGCGCAGCAACAGCAAGGTATCCACGCTTGGCAGGTCAACGCCCTCATTGAACAGGTCGACGGCGAATACGACCCGGATGGAGCCGTTCTCCAATTGGCGCAGGGCGTCCGCGCGCTGTTGGAGCGGCGTGTTGGCGGAAACGGCCACGGCGGCCAGGCCCGCGATGCTGAATTGGTGCGCCATGAATTCGGCGTGTCGCACCGATACGCAAAAACCCAGTGCCCGCATGGTTTGCAGATTGGCGGCATATTCGCCTACCTTGGCGATGATCAGGCGGGCCAGTACATTGTTTCCGGTAACGAGATGGTCCAGTTCGGTCACGTCGTAACCGCTGCCGCGTCGCCAGGTGACGCGGGTAAGGTCGACGCCATTGCTGAGGCCGAAGTAGTCGAACGGGCATAGCCGCTGTTGTTCGATCGCGTCCCACAGGCGCAGCTCGGCGGCAATCCGGTGACCGAACCATTGCAGGACAGGCAGGCCATCGCCGCGTTCGGGGGTGGCGGTCAGGCCAAGTAGCTCACGCGGCTGCAGATGCCCCAGCAGGGCGCTGTACGTCTGCGCGGCGGCATGGTGGAACTCGTCGATGACGACCACGTCGAAATGGTCCGGCGCAAGCGATTCCAGCCCGGTCGCAGTCAGGGTCTGGATGGAAGCAAACACATGCTCGAATGCCTCCGGGCGGTGCACGCCTACCCATAGTTCACCAAACGCCGCATCGCGCAGTGCGTGGCGATAGGTCGCCAGGCCCTGTTCCAGGATCTCGCGGCGATGGGCCACGAACAACAGCCGTGACCTGGGTAGCCGCTGGCGTAGGCGCAGGTAGTCCATCGCCGCCATGACCGTCTTGCCCGTGCCTGTCGCGGAGACCAGCAGGTTGCGGTGATGCCCCTGCACCCGCGACAGCTCGATCTGCTCCAGTAACCGCGATTGGAATGGCTCAAGCCGCAGCTCGACCGGGCTGAGAAAAATACGCGGTCCGCTATCGTCGCTGCGAGTGAGTTCACGGAACTCAGCCGAGTCGAATGGACGGACGTCGTCGCTGGCCCAGTAGCTGTCGAACACGGCGGCAAACTTGTCGATCACATCGGGGTTGCGTGCGCCTGCAAGGCGTATGTTCCATTCCAGCCCGGACACCTGGGCCATGTGCGTCAGGTTGGATGAACCGATATAGGCGGTGGAATAGCCGGACGCACGATGGAACAACCATGCCTTCGCATGGAGCCGGGTGCCGGAGGTATCGTAGGAGACGCGGATCTCGGCGCCGATGGCTTGCAAGGCTTCCAGCGCGGCCAGTTCGGTGGAACCGGTATATGTGGTGGTCAACAGGCGCAGGCGGCGACCGCTCTCGCAATGGCGCCGCAGCAGATCGAGCATGGGCCGGATGCCGGTTTGGCGCACGAAGGCCATGAGTACGTCGATGCGATCGGCCGAGGGGATTTCGGACGTCACCTGGAAGCCGATGCGTGGTTCGCCCGGCGCATTGGTGAGCAAGGTGGTGTCGAGTAGCGGTGTGGCCGGCAGCGCAAGCACCTCCGGTCTGCCATCCGGCAAGTGGGACAGCAGGGCGCGAAGCATGTCGCCGTCTTGTGACAGATCATCCGCCGGGTCGACGCCGGTCTCGGGAAAATCACTTTCAAGCAGGCTGATGATTCGCCGGGCCAGATCCACGCCCACGGCGACGCGCTGGCGATCATCGAGCGAAGCCAAGGCACGGCGAAGTAGCCGGCCCAGATGCAGAGCAATGCGATCGGCGGCCTCGGATGGGTGGAGGCGGCCGCGATCAATCACCAGGTCATTGCCCAACTGGCGGAGGCGGTCTTCCAGCGCGGTATCGATCAGCTGTTCGTAGAGCCCGCGCTGAAGTCTGGTCATGCCACCAGGCTAACAAAATCAGGGCCGGCCGGGATCATTTGCCGCAGCCGTCCGTACCAAACATGACGGGCGGGTGGCCTGGCTGCTTCCGTTATGTCGTCAGACGCGCCCAGTCACGGGTATCAGCGCGCCCGTGATCGCGGAGGATTGCTTCGACAACAGAAACACGATCACATCGGCAAGCTGTTCTGGTTTGACCCAGCGGGTGAAGTCGGCCTTGGGCATGTCGGCGCGATTGGGCGGCGTGTCCAGGATGCTGGGCAGCAGCGCGTTGACCGTGATGTCGCGATCCTTGAGCTCCTCGGCCAGGGCTTCGGTGAAGCGCATCACGCCGGACTTGGAGGCTGTGTACGCGCCGACACCCGCGCCGGCCTTCAGGCCGGAGGCCGCACCGATGTTGATGATGCGCCCGCCAGCGGGCAGGTGTTCCAGTGCGGCCTGGCTGGCTGCCACCGCGGTGCGCAGATTGATCCGGTACAGCAGGTCCCACGTATCCAGGCTGCCCTCGGCAACGGTCTCGTAGCGGAATGTGCCGGCGATGTTGACCAGCGCGTCGAGTCCGCCAAGCGCTTCGGCCGCGGCAGCAAGCGCTTTTTTCGCCGCCTGCGGGTCGGCCAGGTCGACTCCGCCGATGCAGGTCGCAGCCAGCATGCCTTCGCCTGGCGGGTCGGCGCGATCGATCGCTACGACTTGGGCGCCCGCGTCGAGCGCCGCATGTACGGTCGCCCTGCCAAGGGTGCCGAAGCCGCCGGTTATCGCGACGCGCAGTTTGTCCAGTTGCATGGTGATCTCCAAGGCTGTCGACAGCAAAGGATAGCCCGCTCACCGCGTGCCTGAAAGCGACCGGCGAAGTCAGCCATCGGTACTCCACGGCCGCTGGCGAGGGTTCGGGCCGATGTGCCCCAGCTTCTCTATCCGAACGGTTGCTCGATCGACGGGCTCTGCGGCGTGAACCAGCGCGCGCCGTCTTCCGTAATGTGCATGTCATCCTCCAGGCGCACGCCGAACTCGCCGGGAATGTAGATGCCCGGCTCGTCGCTGAAGGTCATGCCCGATTCGAGGCGACGCGTGTTGCCTTGCACCAGGTAGTACCACTCGTGCATGTCCATGCCGATACCGTGGCCGAGACGATGGCTGAAGTAGGTATCGCCGGGGCCGTAGCCGGCGTCGGTGATGACCTTGCGCGCGGCGGCGTCGACCGACTCCATGCTGGCGCCCGGGTGCGCTGCCTTCAGCGCAGCCTGCTGTGCCTTGCGCACGATGTCGAACACGCGCTTCATCTTGTCGTTGGCCTTGCCCAGCACGAAGGTGCGGGTGAGGTCGCTCTGGTAGCCGCCGACCTTGCAGCCGTCGTCGAGCATGATCACGGTGCCTTCGCTGATGTGTTGCGGCACCGGCGAGCCGTGCGGCGAAGCGGTGAACTTGCCGACGTTGATGCTGACTTCGCCACGCAGGCCCTGGCGGGCGTAGGCGGCATCGACCAGGCCGGAGATCTGCTGCTGGGTCATGCCCGGTTGCAGCGCTTTCCATACGGCGTGATACACCGCCAGGGTAGCGTCGTTGGCCAGTTGCATCAGTGCCAGTTCGGCCGGGCTCTTGATCGAGCGGCAACCGGCGGTGACCGGCGTGGCGCTGACCAGGGTGACGTGCGGCGCGGCCTCGGCGATGCCGAACTGCTTGGCGGAGCGCAGCTGTTCCTCGATACCCAGCGTGCCGGTGGACAGGTGCCATTCGGCGAGGACGCCGGCGATCAGACGGTAGGGATTTTCGTTTTCCTGCCAGGTGCGCACGTCCTTCTGGCCGGAGGTGATCTGCTCCAGCGTGCGCTCGCGCTCGAACGCCGGCGTGATGAAAACCGGATCGCCATTTCGGGGCAGCAGCATGCCGGTGGTGCGCTCGCTGACCCACCAACGGATGCCGGTGAAATAGTCGAGCGAGCTGCCGCCGCCCATGAAAATGGCGTCCATCTTGTGTTCGACCATCAGCCGTTGTGCCTTGCGCAGGCGGGCCTCCCGCTCGGCATCGGTGATCGGCACCGCGAGCGGTGCGACCGGCTGCAAGGCCAAGATCGATGCCGGAAGCGTGGCGGCGCTGTCGGCCGCCTTCGCCGGGCCGCTGCCCCACAGCGGCAGCGCCGCCGCACCCAGGGCGGAGGCCTTCAGGAAACGACGGCGATCCGGGCGCACGGTTTCATCGATGCTCATGGGCGATTCCTCGGACGGGATGCGCTGCATTCTGGCATGCCCCGCATGCGTGGGTCCCCGCGCCGGAACGCGAGCGGATGGCAAGTTCGGCTCGCCCCGGGGTTTGCCGCAACGCGCGCGTCAGGCGCTTCGCGCTGCCGGCACGCTTTCGTATCCCGGCGGGCGCACATCGGGCAGGAACACCGCGAGCAACCCCAGCAGCGGCAGGAACGCGCAGATCTGGTAGACGAACACGATGCCGAAGTGATCCGCCACCACGCCGAGCACCGCGGCGCCGATCCCGCCGAGGCCGAACGACAGGCCGTAGAACATGCCCGACACCATGCCGACGCGATGCGGCATCATGTCCTGCGCGTACACGATGATCGCCGGGAACGCCGAGGCCAGCACCACGCCGATCACCACGCTGAGCCCAACCGTCCATGCCAGCCCGACATACGGCAGCAGCAAGGTGAACGGCGCGATACCGAGGATGGAGAACCAGATCACCTGCTTGCGGCCGATGCGATCGCCGATCGGCCCTCCGATCAGGGTTCCGGCCGCGACCGCCATCAGAAACACGGCCAGCAGGTGGGTCGCGGTGGTCATCGACAAGCCGAAATGGTGGATCAGATAAAATTCGTAGTAGCTGCTGATGCTCGCCAGATAGAAGAACTTCGAGAACATCAACACCATCAACACGCCGATCGTGCGGCGTACGACGGGGGCGGGAAACATCGGCTTGTCCGACGGCAGGCGTTTCCTCACACGCTCGTTGACGTGGTGGCTGTACCAGCGGCTGACCTGCAACAACACCACGATGCCAAGCAGCGCCGCCAGGCCGAACCAGCCCACATGCGAACGCCCGAGCGCCAGCACGATCCCGGCGGCCAGCAGCGGGCCGAGCGCCTGGCCGACGTTGCCGCCGATCTGGAACACCGACTGGGCGAGCCCGTATCTCCCGCCCGAAGCCATGCGGGCGACCCGCGACGATTCCGGATGGAACACCGACGAGCCGCAGCCGATCAGCCCGACCGACAGCAACAGGACCGGATAGCTGGGCGCGACCGAAAGCAGCAGCAGGCCCGCCAGGGTGAAGCACATGCCGATCGGCAACGAGTACGGCAGCGAATGCTTGTCCGTGACCATGCCGACCACCGGCTGCAACAGTGAGGCGGTCAGCTGGAAGGTCAGGGTGATCGCGCCGATCTGGAAAAAACTCAGATCGAACTCGCCCTTGAGCAGGGGATAGATCGCCACGATCACCGACTGCATCATGTCGTTGAGGAGATGCGCAAAGCTGACAGCGCCAAGTACGCTGTAGCGTGTGGTCGAAGTCTTCGCGACAGCTGCCAAGGAGATCAGCGGCGGCACGATGCCGGCTTCGGCATCGGCGACCAGGGGGTGCGCGTGGGAGGCGATTTCGTTCATGCGGGGTACGGGGTCACTGCGGAAAGGTGCTGCGTTGATCGACAGCACCGTTCAGGATACGCCGTGGGGGTCTTGTCAGTCCAAGGGAAAGTCTGATTGGCGTCGAAGCTCAGCCGCCAAAAGCCTGTCTCCCGTCGCTGTGTCTCTTGATCACCGCTTGAATTGATGCCGGAGAGCCGGCGGGCAGTGCCCGCCCTGCCATCGCCGCGCCGTAGGGCGGGCAGTGCCCGCCGCTCTTGTTGCGGTATTCAATCGGGAGATGATCAAGTAACAGTGCGGGTGAGAGGAACTTTTGACGGCTGAGCTTCGCTGATCGCGAGAAAAAGTGCGCCGGTCTTGCTGCCCCGGTTATGGGCGAGGCGCGCTGATGTGGGTTGCTTGTTTCCTGATGGTGCAGTGATGCTAACGTGCGCGGGTTCCCATTTGCCTGCAGGAGCCCCTCATGCTTATTCCCTTCCCCGGCTGGCTGCCTGCGGCGGTGGGCCGCAAGGCGGCACGTCTCGTCCTTGCGCTGTCGCTGGCGCTTGCAGCGAGCGCGGCATGTGCGCAGCAGCAACGCAGCACCCGGGTGCCGCCACCGCAGGACATCTCGTATCCGGGCACGATCGCCCTGCATGTCGACGCCAGCGATACCGCACAAGGCATCTTCCGGATACACGAGACGATCCCGGTCACGGCCGGCGCGCTGACGCTGCTCTATCCCCAATGGATTCCCGGCGACCACTCGCCGACCGGCCCGATTGCCATGCTCGCCGGGCTCAAGCTCAGCGCCAATGGCCAGCCGCTCAAGTGGAAGCGCGACAAGTACAACGTGTATGCGTTCCATGTCGAGGTGCCGAACGGCGTGGCTGCCATCGATGCGAATTTCCAATACCTGTCCCCTCGCACCGGCGGCTTCGAGATCACCGATCGCATGATGGACATGGCATGGAGCAAGCTGGCGCTGTATCCGGCTGGCCACTATTCGCGCGACATCACCTTCGCACCCAGCGTGACGCTGGCGCACGGGTGGAAGCTGGGCACCGCGCTGGAGACCGCGTCTCAGTCAGGCGACACGGTGACCTTCAAGCCGACCACCTTCAATACGCTGGTCGATTCACCGATCTACGCCGGCCGGTATTTCAAGCGCGTCGATCTCAACCCGGGTGCCAAGGTGCCGGTGCACCTGAACATCGTCGCCGATGCACCGAAGTACCTGGAGATGACACCCGAGCAGCTGAAGGTGCATCGCGCGCTGGTGACGCAGGCGGTGAAGCTGTTCGGCTCGCAGCACTACGACCACTACGACTTCCTGTTCTCGCTGTCGGATGTGCTGGCCGGCAATGGCACGGAGCACCAGCAGTCCAGTGAAAACGGAATGGGCGCGGACTACTTCACCGCCTGGGCCGACAACGCACCCGACCGCGACCTGCTGGCGCACGAATACACCCATTCGTGGAACGGCAAGTTCCGCCGCCCCGAGGATTTGTGGACGCCCAACTTCAATGTGCCGATGGGCGATTCGCTGCTGTGGGTATACGAGGGTCAGACCCAGTACTGGGGTTTCGTGTTGACCGCGCGTTCCGGCATGTGGACGCCGCAGCAGTTCCGCGATGCGCTGGCCATGGTCGCGGCCAACTACGACCGCAATCGCGCCGGCTTCGGTTGGCGCACGCTGGAGGACACCACCAACGACGCCACCGCGGCGATGCGTTCGGGCCTGCCGTACCGCAGCTGGCAGATGAGCGAGGAGTACTACAGCGGCGGCCAGATGATGTGGCTGGCGGTGGATGCCCAAATCCGTGCGCTGACGCAGGATCACAAGTCGCTGGACGATTTTGCGCGTGCGTTCTTCGGCGTCGACGACGGCAGTTTCGTGACGAAAACCTACACCCTCGACGACGTGGTGGCGGCATTGAACGGCGTGGTGAAAAACGACTGGGCGGGGTTCCTGCGCGCACGCGTCGATGCACTCGACCCGCCGTTGCTGAGCGGCCTGGCGGCATCCGGGTGGAAGCTGGTCTACACCGACCAGGAAAGTGTGTACGAGAAGCAATACAACAGCCGGCCGGAATCGCCGCGCCACCTGTTCAACTTCACCTGGTCGATCGGCCTGACCATGGGCAAGAACGGACAGATCAACGATGTGCGCTGGAACGGCCCCGCATTCAAGGCTGGCGTCAGCACCGGCGCTACTGTCGTCTCGGTGAACGGCAAGACCTATACGCAAGACGTGCTGAACGATGCCATCACCGCGGCAAAGAACGACAAGGCGCCGATCCAGCTGCTGCTGAAATACCAGGGCGAGTTCAGGACCGTGCCGGTGGATTATCACGGTGGCCTGCAGTATCCGCACCTGGTGCGTATCGCGGGTACGCCGGATTACCTGGGCAAGATCATTGCGGCGCGGAAATAGGGCGATGGCTGGCGTAAGTCAGCTGTCGGTGACAGCGATGACATGCCCCTCGACGGGGCCGGTGCCAAGCTCACGGCCTCGACTTCGTGTGCTGCCGGGAGGTGTGCGATGACGTTGGGCCGCTGGATTTCGGTGCTGGTCCTGTCGCTCGGCATGGTCGGCCCGGGGAGGGCCGCCGAGGCGCCGCTTCGCGTGATGACATTCAACGTCCGCGTGCCGGTGGATGCCGGGATGAATGCGTGGGTGAACCGGCGCGACCTGATGGTGCAGGTCATCAGAGCCGAGCACCCGGACGTGCTCGGTACCCAGGAGTTGACCCAGGAGCAGGGCGAATACCTCGCCGCGCACCTTCCCGGCTATGCCTGGTTCGGCCAGGGCAGGGAAGGTGGCAGCAAGGGTGAATACATGGGCGTGTTTTATCGCACGGACCGACTCGAAGTATTGCGCTCCGGCGATTTCTGGCTCTCCGACACGCCGGACGTGCCCGGCAGCCAGACCTGGGGACAGCCGTATCCGCGTATGGTGACCTGGGCGCGGTTTCGCCTGCGTGACGGCGGCGGCACGTTCGATTACTTCAACACGCATTTCCCCTATCGGCCCGAGGATGTCCGCGCGCGCATGCTCAGCGCGGAGGAGATCATGCAGCAGATCGGCAAGCTGCCGGCCGGCGCGCGCGTGATCCTGACCGGGGATTTCAACTGCGGCCCCGATACCCCGGTCCACCTGAAACTGACCAGGGACTTGCATGATGCCTGGGTGGAAGCGGCCACGCGTTCCGGTCCGGCAAAGACATTCCACAACTTCACGGGCAACCCCGATCAGCGCATCGATTGGATACTGACGCGTGGTTTCCAGACGCTTGCCGTGCGTACCGTCACCACCCACGAGGGAGCGCGTTATCCGTCCGACCACTTTCCGGTGGTGGCCGAACTTGTTCCGGCGGGCAAGTGACGGGCGAGCGCCTGCTTCCGTGAGGCAGCGATCGAGCCATGTCGGGATACGCTGGTTGCTCTGCCTTGACCAGGATGGTCACCATCCACGGGCCACCCCACCACATGCGCCAGCCCGGCGCACGTCGTTCGGCGCGCGCTCCAAGCGTAGCCAGACGTTGCGCGTTGGCGCGCGCATGCCATTTCCCGCTCGTCCTGATTCTCGATGCGGCGTTCCCGGATCGCCGCATTCGCCACAATAATGAGGCACATCACGCAAACGATCTGAAGCCGTTGCCCACGCGTATGCGATAGCCATGGTTGCCGGCGTATGGCATGCATCGACGCGATGTCGCCTGCGCTTCCCCCGCTGCGCGCGGAAAGGGGAACGGTGATCGGGCAGGAAATCATCGAATCCGTTCAAGGCGTTGAAACTTCATCTGGCCGAATGAATAGAATGTCCGGATCACCGTTGCGCTTTCGAACTTCGCGAGCCGCATCCTCCATCCAGTTGGCACTGCACGCCTGCCACCAGTCCTCACCGTCGGGAAATCCCATGCGCTCGATCCTCTGTCTCTGCTTGCTGCTTGTCTTGCCTGGTCTTGCGGTTTCGCCATCGGCGCTGGCGCGGGACAAGCAGAGCGTGGGCCAGCAGCGTGAGGATGTGCTGTTCTGGACGCAGGCCGAGCGTACGGTGCGTTTCTCGCGAATGTACGAAATCTTTCCCGCTGATCGTGTGGCGCACGGCACCTACGCCCGTGCCTTGTCGCAGGGTACGGTACTGACGCCGCGCTGGGCTGATGGCGCGACCACGTTGGCGAGTTACATGGAGCAGCATCACCTGGCCGGGGTGATGGTGCTGCAGCACGGCCGCATTCGCCTGCAACGTTATGCGCCGGGGTTTGGGCCGGAGCAACGCTGGACCTCGTTCTCGGTCGCCAAGTCGGTCACCTCCACCTTGCTGGGCATTGCACTGCAGCGGGGCGACATCCGCAGCCTCGACGACACGCTGGATACCTATATCCCGCAGTTGCGTGACAGCGCCTATGCCAAGGTGACAGTGGAACAGTTGCTGACGATGACCTCCGGCGTACGCTGGAACGAGGATTACGCCGACCCGCACTCCGACGTGGCGCAGATGTACCGCAGCGCCTGCGAGAACGGCCAGCCGCACGTGGTCTCGTACTTGGCGAAGCTGCCGCGCGAGTGGCCGGCGGGGAGCCAGTGGAACTACAACACCGCAGAGACCGACCTGCTCGGTATTCTGGTCCAGCGCGCTACCGGGAAATCATTGGCAAGCCTGTTGTCGCAGACCATCTGGAAGCCTTACGGCATGGCCTCCGACGCCTACTGGCTGAAGGATGAATGCGACGGCAGCGATACCGGTGGCAGCGGCTTGTCCGCCACGCTCGCCGACTACGCCCGCATCGGCCAGTTCATGCTCGATGGCGGGCGCATCGACGGCAAGTCGGTGATTGCCGAGGCGTGGATGCATGGCGCCCTGCATCGTCAGCAGGACGTGGACAGTCCCGGCCGTGGCTACGGTTACCTGTGGTGGACCGATGCGGATGGCAGTTACGCCGCGATCGGTATCTTCGGTCAGATGGTCTATGTCGACCCGGCGCGGAAGCTGGTGATCGTGCAAGTGGGTGCATGGCCGCAGGCGACGTCGAAGGAACTGGTGGCCTCACGGCGGGCCTTTGTGGCAGCCATCAAGCGGGGCGCGGACGCGGCGCCTTGAGGTGCAGACGGACGACACATTCATCGTCGCGTTGCGAGGACTCCATCCAGCGCGAGCTGCGCCTTGAACCCGGCCTTCTCCAGCCGCTTCGCCACTTCGCGTGGGACATCACGGCCGCTGGTGAGCTTGTTCGGGCTGCCGGTGTAGTGGAACAGGCGTCCATCGCGACGCAGCACGCGTGCGAGCTGGTCGTAGAACGCCTGCGAATAAAGCTCGCCGGCGATACCGAAACGCGGCGGATCGTGCAGCAGTGCGTCGATCGACGCGTCGGCAATCTGCATGATCGCCTGTGATACGTCCGCATGCTCCAGTTGCAGCCGGTCGCCGCTGGCCGCGGGATCTGGCGACCACGGGTTGAGCGTGCGCAACCACAGCACGTCGGCATGCTTCTCGAACGAATGGATGCGTGCCGCGCCCGCCTCCAGGCAACACGCGGCGAAGTAGCCCAGACCACCGCAGGTATCGAGCACCACCTTGCCGCGCGGCTCGACCAGCGCCACCTTGCGCCGCGCATCCTCGAACGGAGATTCCTTCGACGTGGGCAGCATCTTGATGCCATCGATCTCGAAGGTCGGCGCACCCCATTCGGTCGGCACCAGCTTGATCAACGAGCCGGAAAAGCGCGCCACTGGCGCAAACTCGTCTCCGTCCAGGAAGTAGATCGTGCGGTCTTTCAGCTTGCCCGGATACGGGTAGCGCACGCCTTGCCATTCCCATGTCTCCGCCTCGAGGGTGACGTTGTCACTTGAGCGGCCCAGGTCCAGCGAGCCGGCCCATAGGCTTGTTCCGGCATTGTGTGCGGCCAGCAAGGCTTCAGCCACGGAGCGGATAAGCAGGGGGCCGGAATAGTGCGACACGACACGTAACTCCTCGAATGGCAGCAGGCCCCAGGCCAGCCAAGGCCGGGTGGATGTGGTCTTCGCCCGTGCAATCGTCGAAATTGTACAAGGCAGTACGAGAGGCGAGTGGACGTTGTCCGGGGCACTGAGGTGTTCTTGTTGTGCGCGTCGATGCGGGAGAGGGCGACCTCGCCTTGGGCGCCTCCTCCCGCTGCGCCTGTCCCTTGTTGACCTCTTGCATTGATGCAGAAAGGCCGGCGGGCAGTTGCCCGGTCTACGATCGGGGCGTTGTAGGGCGGGCACTGCCCGCCGGCTCTTGCCGCAGCATTCAATCGAGATTTGATCAAGAAACAGCCGCTGCGCAGGGGGAAGGGGCCCAGATTCGTCGAATCTCGCCGGTTTTTGCGACTTTATTTGGCCGAATCCACAGGCACGCCTCACCAGCGTAGACTCGTCGTTTGCATTCAGTGCTCGTCCGCCTTCGGAGGGATACATCCTCATGACATCCGTTACCGGCTGGCTGGCCACAGCCGCCAATCAACCGCTGCAGTGGCAGACCATCGACGCAGGATCGCTTGGCGACGAAGAGGTCGAGGTCAGCGTCGACTACTGCGGCGTCTGCCATTCGGACCTGTCGATGGTCAACAATGAGTGGGGCAACGCGCGCTATCCGTTTATCCCCGGGCATGAGGTGATCGGCACGGTCAGTGCACTTGGCGAACAGGCCAAGGGCTTGCGGGTCGGCCAGCGCGTTGGCGTCGGCTGGACCAACGGCAGCTGCATGCATTGCCAGTCGTGCCTGTCGGGCGACCAGCATCTGTGCGCGCGTTCGGTGGCGACCATCGTCGGTCACAATGGTGGCTTCGCGGACAAGCTGCGCGCGCACTGGGCATGGGCGATTCCGTTGCCGGAACAGATCGACCTGGCCAGCGCCGGCCCGCTGCTGTGTGGCGGCATGACGGTGCTCAAGCCGTTCCTCGCCTACGACATCCTGCCGACCGCGCGGGTGGGTGTCGTCGGCATCGGCGGACTCGGCCACATGGCGCTCAAGTTTGCCGCGGCGTGGGGTTGCGAGGTCACCGCGTTCACTTCCACTCCGGCCAAGGCCGAGGAGGCGCGCAGCTTTGGTGCTCACCGCGTGGTGGCCAGCCGCGACTCCACGGCGGTGCAAGCGATTGCCGGTTCGCTCGACTTGTTGCTGGTCACGGTCAACGTCTCCATGGACTGGGATGCCTTGCTTGGCACCCTGGCCAAGAGGGGGCGCATGCACGTCGTCGGCGTGGTCCCGGAACCCATTCCAGTGCCGGCGTTCCGCCTGATTTCCGGCCAGCGTGACGTTTCCGGCTCGCCCACCGGCGCGCCGGTGGATCTTGCCCGCATGCTGGCCTTTGCCGCCCGCCACGACATCCGTCCGCAGGTTGAGCATTTTGCGATGAGCCAAGCCAACGAGGCCTTGGCCCACCTCGAAGCGGGCAACGCGCGCTATCGAATCGTGCTGGATGCGCATGCCTGAAAATCGGTGAAGAGATCACCCGGCAATCGCGACGACCCCGCTGCGGGGGCGTGGCCTGGCTGCCTCTGATGCAGGTCATCGCGTCGCGAGGATAGTCGACATAGCATGGATGGGCAGGTCTGCGTCGCTACGCAGGCCTGCCGCACGGCGCGATCCGAAGAGGCGTACTGCAGCATGGGCATGTTCAATTCAAGCTGGTTTCGACAGGGCGATGATGCAGTGTCCTCACTCGTCACGGCGGACGTGGGCGCAACGCTTGGTTCGGTGGGCGTCCGGGACTTGCCGCCGCTGACCGTACAGGAAATGGCAGGCGATCCGGTCCGGGTGATCTACGCCAGCGAAACCGGCGTCGCCGAGCACCTGGCGCAAGATACCTGCCGGGCGTTGCAGGACGCGGGCGTGGCGTCAAAATTGCTGCCGTTCGATGAGCTCGACCTCGCGGCGCTGCAGGCGGTTGGCCATGCGCTGTTCCTGGTCAGCACCTGCTATGACGGCGAGCCACCCGACATGGCCGAGGAATTCTGTCGCGACCACATGCGGCATCCTGCGCAGTTGTCCCGGCTACGCTACGGCATGCTGGCCCTGGGCGACAGTTACTACGACGAGTTCTGCGGGTTCGGGCGGCAGTTGCACCAGTGGTTGCGGGCGAGCGGGGCGCGGGTCCTGTTCGAGCCGATCGAGATGGACGACGAGGACGAAGCGGCGGCGCGGAGTTGGCACGATCGCATCGGCGCCGTGATCCAGCTGCGGCGCGATGCCGGATACCCGTCAGCATGAGTGCCTCGGAACAGCGCGCCTGGTGTGAGCGCATCCCTTCGGCAGCGCCGTTCCTGGTGGTTGCCGCGCTGGCGATCGTGGGCGGCGGTGTGTTCGCCGCGGCGATGGCGCATGCGCCGAGCCGGAAGTTGTTCTGGATGGTGGCCTACCTGGTGCTGGTGGTGGGGGTGACGCAGACGTTGCTGGGCATCGGCCAGGCGCTGTTGGCCACGCGCCAGACTGCTGCGCCCGTTCGTGTGGCCGAATGCGTGGTGTTCAACCTCGGCAATGCCGGCGTCATCGTTGGCACCGTGTTGTCGGTCTGGCCGCTGGTGCTGGTGGGAACCTTGCTGTTCGCGGCGGCGCTGGCGATCTTCCTGCATGCGACGCGCCATGCACGAGGTGGCTGGCTGATCCAGGTGTATCGCGTGCTGATTGTGTGCATCGGTGGCAGTGCCATCGTCGGGCTCGTGCTTGCGGCGGCGCGCGCGGCATCCTGAAACCTCGTGGGTGGCGAGCTACGTTCATCCATTGAGGCGACACGGTGCGGCGGCTGGACAAACACTGAATCCGCTGGTGTAACGGCTTGACCACGCCCCATCGCAGCGTATAGTAGTTGCTCGTATGACTACTAACGAATATGGCGCCGAGATCTCGGCCGCGCTGCAGCAACTCGGCTTCACCGATTACGAGGCGCGTGCCTACGCGGTGCTGGTCGCCGGCGGCGAGCTCAACGGCTATGCGCTGGCCAAGGCCAGCGGCATTCCGCGCGCGAATATCTATGCGGTGGCGGGCAAGCTGGTGCAGCGCGGCGCAGCACAGCGTGTCGAACGGCCGGCGGGTGCCGCCTATGTCGCTATCGAACCAGGTTTGCTGCTGCGCGGCATGGAGGCCGAGCGGCGCAAGGTCATGGATGAGGCTCGACAAGCACTGGCGCGCCTGTCACGGGAACGCCATCCGCCGATGGTGCTCAACCTGCGCGATCGTGAGGTGCTGGAGCGCGCGGCGCAGCTGATCGATGCCAGTACGGCGAACTTGCGCATTGCGCTGCAGCCATCGGAGGCGGCACAGCTGGCTTCCCGCTTGAGCGAAGCGCGCGAGCGCGGCGTCGCCATTACCACCTTGTGCCTGGAAGGGTGCGAGATCGAGTGTGGTGGTTGTGCCGGCAACATCCACCGCTGCCGCCTCGCGCCTCCCGGCGGTACGCGTTGGCTGCTGGTGGTGGGGGATGATCGTGCGGCCTTGCTTGGCTACTTCGCAAACAGCAGTGTCACCGCAGTATTTACCGAGCAACCGCTGGTGGTGGAGCTGACTGCGGCCTACATCCAGCAGAGCACCACGCTGGCCATTCTGGGCAGCGAGCTGGCCGGGCGCTTCGAAGGTCTGCTGTCGGCTGAAAGCCGTCGCGTACTGGATGGATTGTACCCGGCGGGGGATTTTCTTGCGCACATGCGCGAATTGAGTGATGCCACGCCTTGAACGACGTGACGCGTTTCTACATATCGGAGAATTGATCATGAACATGCGTAAAAACGTACTTGTGGCCGCGCTGGCCCTGGGTGGCGTCGCGTTTGGCGGCGTCGCGATTTCTGCCGAGGCGCCTGCGTCCGCACCCGCGGCACAGATGCAGATGAATCAGTCGGCAACCAATTGGTTTGGTGGCGAGACTTATAGCGGTGCGCCGGCACTGGACGTCACGGCAGCCCTGGTCAAGGCCGGTGGCGGCGCCAGCAACTTCAGCTTTTCCACGGCCCTGGTGTCGATGCTCGGCGAAGAGACGGTCAATGCCGAAGTGGCCAAGCTGACCAAGCAGTATGGCCAGGAGAGTGTGACGAACTTCATCAACGGCATGACCTTTGCCGTCAACGACGGACTCAAGCGCGCCACTGAGGCGGGCGTCAAACTGCCGGCCGCGCCGGCTGACCTCGAGGGCGTCAAGCTGGCCAGCACCCTGGTGAGTGCAGGCACCGCGTCTGATGGCACCTGGTGGTCAGGCTTGCTGTTCGACAAGGCGCTGTCACACGGTATCCATGTCCAGGTGATGCAGGACATCGATGCCAAGTTCGGCCACGGGGCCGATGAAAACACTCACAAGATCCTCAACCAGGCAATGTACGACGTCGCCCAGGCGTTGAAGGTGAAGGGCGTGAAGCTGGCTTCGTTGCACTGATACCCAGCGCGTTCCAACGCGCGATCCGGAACCGACACGGCGAGGCGAGGGCGCAGGTCCTCGCCTCGCCGTGTGCGCGCCGCGCGGGTTTGGCGCGAGTTTGTCCGGGACGGATCTCACGCGGGATGTGCACGCATCGAACTCCGCGGGGGGAAGCACCTGCGTCGCGACATGGAGTGACGACAACCACTTCGATCGGCATGCCGTGCCGGTTGTTGCTCTGGTTCGCTTCCACCATCACATTCGCGGCGATGCTTGCCGGGATCGGCAAATGGCTGCCTTGGAACCGGGTGGAAGCAAGGATGTTTCGCGCGGTTGCAGTGGGACTTCGCGCCGCGCTCAGCCGTTGTCTTTCCATCCGCGCACCGCCTCGGCAAAGGCGAGGCAATCGGCAAAACGGTTGTACAGCGGCGTCGGCGAGATGCGGATCACGTCGGGTTCGCGCCAGTCGCCGATGATGCCGTGGGCCATCAGGTGCTCGAACAGGGCGCGGCCGCGTTCGCGACCCTCGTTCACGCGGATCGACAGCTGCGCACCACGGCGCTCGGGTTCGGCTGGGGTGACCACCTGCAGCAGGTCAGCCAGTTGGGTTTGCACCAGGTATTCCAGGTAGCCGGTGAGCTGCAGCGATTTCTCGCGCAGTGCGCCCATGCCGGCGCGGCGGAAGATTTCCAGCGACACCCGCAGCGGCGCCAGTGCCAGGATCGGTGGATTGGAGAGTTGCCAGCCGTCGGCGCCAGGTGTGGGAACAAATTCGGGTCCCATCTGGAAACGGGTGGTCTTGTCGTGACCCCACCAGCCGGCGAAGCGCGGCAACACGGCGGTGGCGTGGCGCTCGTGCACGAACGCGCCGCCGACCGCACCGGGACCGCTGTTCAAGTATTTGTAGCTGCACCAGATCGCGAAGTCGGCACCGCTGTCATGCAGTTGCAGCGGCAGGTTTCCGACGGCGTGGGCGAGGTCGAAGCCGACCATGCAGCCGTGCCTGTGGCCGAGTGCGGTAATCGCCGTCAGGTCGAATGCCTGGCCGGTGCGGTATTGCACGCCGGGCAGCATCACCAGCGCGATGCGCGAGCCGTGTTCGGCCAGCGCGCGTTCGACGGCCGCCATCGAGACGATGCCGTTGGGCTCGTCCGCTTCCAGTTCGATCAGCGCCGTGTCCGGGTCGAAGCCGTGGAAACGCACTTGCGATTCCACTGCGTAGCGATCGGTGGGAAACGCGCCGGCCTCGATCAGGATCGCCGGTCGTTCGGGGGTGGGACGGTAGAAGCTCACCATCATCAGGTGCAGGTTCACACCCAGGGTGTTCATCGTCACCACTTCGGAAGGCAGCGCGCCGGCGACGGCGGCCAGGTCGTCGCGCACGAACTCGTGATAGTCCATCCACGGCAGGCGGCCCTTGAAGTGGCCTTCCACGCCCAGTTCGCCCCAGTAGTCCAGCTCGGCGTTCACCGCATCGCGTGCGGCGCGCGGCTGCAGGCCGAGCGAGTTGCCGCAGAAGTAGACGCTGTCGCGGCCCTCATGCGGCGGAATCAAAAACTCGTCGCGAAAGGTGCGTAGCGGGTCGGTGGCATCCCGGGCTTTGGCCCAGGCGGAGGTGGCTTCAAAAGTTGTGGACATCAGACATTCCTTCGGGCTGGTCGGCTCCTCCTCCTGCGAGCAGCTGTCTCTTGTTCAGATCTTGCATTGATGCAGGAGAGCCGGCGGGCAGTGCCCGCCCTACGGCGCGGCGATCGTAGGGCGGGCACTGCCCGCCGTATTCAATCGAGATCTGATCAAGAGACAGTGCGAGCGGGGGGTGGAAGGGGGTGTCCAGGCTGGCGGAAAGCTCAGCGGCGAACTCCTTCCCAACCCTCCCCACGAGCAGGGGAGGGAGCTCATGGCGGTTTATTTCAACTGCGCGGCGAGGGAGGCGCAGCCCTTGTCGAACTCGGCTTGCCATGCGCTGCCGGCGAGGCTCTTGCTGGGCCGCATGCAGCGCAACTGGATCGCATAGCCGTGCTTGAACCAGTAGTGCTCGGTGTAGCTGAACTGGATGCCGTTTTCCTCCGCCGTGTAAAGATTGCTGTTCGGGGCGGGTGCCACCTCGTCGGCTTGGTAACCGGGCAGGCCCAGTGCCTTGGCGGTGGCTTCGGCCATGAATTGATGGAAGCTGCTGATGTCCGGCGTCTGCTTCACGGTCACCGTGATGCGTGCGAGGCTGCTCTTGCCGGTGGGCGAGGGATCGGGCACCTGGAATACCTGGGCCTCCGGGTCGCCCTGGGTCTGCATGATGGCCAGCCAGCCGCTCGGGGTGTTGAAGGTGATGTTGCCGCCGGCCATGCTGACTTCGGCGGCGTGCACGGCGCCGGCCAGCATGATGGCGATCAGTGCGATCGCGAGGGTGGTCTTGCGAAGGAAGTTCATGCGGGCTCCGGTGCAGAGGGGTCGGGGGCGAAGCGGTGCCGGGGCAGGCCCAGCCATTCCAGTGCGGTGCCGTGGAACAGGCGAGCACGTCCGACCTCATCCAGGCCCAGTGCCTCGATGCCGCTGCCGGGTTCCTGCTCGCCCAGCGGGAAAGGATAGTCGGTGCCGAGCATGACCTGTTCGACGCCGGTCACATCCAGCAGGTAGCGCAGCGCGTCGTCGTCGTGCACGCAGGAGTCGAAGTAGAAGCGCTTGAGGTACTCGCGCGGATTGCGCGGGTTGTCGGTGGCGACCAGATCCGGGCGCATCTTGAAGCCGTGCTCGATGCGGCCGATGGTGAACGGGAAGCTGCCGCCGCCATGGGCCAGCATCACACGCAGCTTCGGCAGTCGTTCCATGACGCCGCCGAAGGCCAGGCAGCAGGCGGCACGCGACTGTTCGGTCGGCATGCCGACCAGCCAGGGCATCCAGTACTTGGGCATGCTGGCCATGCCCATCATGTCCCAGGGGTGCACCAGGATGGCGGCGCCGAGGTCGGCGGCGGCTTCGAAAAACGGGAACAACTCGGGCGCGTCGAGGTTCCAGTCGCCACAATGCGAACCGATCTGCACGCCCTGCAGGCCCAGCTCGTCGATGCAGCGCTCCAGTTCGCGGATCGCCAACGGCGGCGCCTGCAACGGGACCGTGCCGATGGCCGCGTAGTGGCGCGGAAAGTCGCGGCAGATGCCGGCCATGTGGTCGTTCAGGTGGCGGTGCAATTCCAGCGCCTGGTGCCCCGGCGCCCAGTACGAGAACAGCACCGGCACCGTGGAGATCACCTGCACGTTCACGCCGAAACGGGCGTAGTCGTCGATCCGCGCCTGGGGGTCGAAGGCCGAGTCCCACACCTCGCGGAAGAACTTGCTGTCCTTGTAGATACGGTGTCGCCCGTCGCTGTGGGTCATCACCGGGAAGCGGTCGTCGCCGTACCTGGTCGCCAGATTCGGCCAGTCGCGAGGCAGGATGTGGGCGTGGGTATCGATCTTGAGCATCCGGGCAGTGTAAAACGTTCCGCGTTGCACCGTCGCGCTGCGTTCAGGATGGAAGGCCCCGCTTACATTGGCTGGGCGTTGGCGCTGGCGGCCCGTTCCTGCTGGCTTCGCCTCACGATGTGGGCCAGGGTGTCGACGTTGTCGACCAGACGGTCGGTGATTCGTGCCAGCCATTCGGTCGTGGCCGCCTCCGGCGGATCGGGCATGCGGCTGACCAAGGTACGTTGCAGCCCACGCAGGTCAGGCAGCATCGGCACTGGCTGGCTGGTGCGCAGTGCGGTCGAAATCGTCTGCAACGCGTCCGCAGACTTCATCACGAACGCCTCGAATTCGGCCTGCACGGGCATACCGCTGAGTTCATCCAGCATCGCTTCCATGGTCATGGCGGTACGCGCCAGCCGGTTGCCGTTGGCCAGCAACTTGCGCGCCAGTGTCAGGAGCGCTGGCGGCGTGGCCGGTTCGCTGCGCATGCGTTCGATCGATGCTTGGGCGTTGATACGGGCGGTGCGCGCCGCGGTGCGGATCTCGCCGCGCGTTTGGGTGGGCGGGCCAACCAGCAGGTGCAGATAGTCGACATAGGCGTCCAACATCGTGGCCAGCGCCGCGCGTGCGTGGCTGCGCTCCCAGGTTGGCCAGGCCACATAGGCGAGCAGGGCGATGCCCGAGCCCAGTGCCGTGTTGATCACCCGATCGATGACGGCCGCGTCGGAGGCGACGCCTTCAAATGACAGCAGGATCACCACGGTACCGGTCAGCGCGGCCACGGCGATACCGTAATGCGCGCCGGCCAGGTAACGGAACGCCATGCACAGCGCCGTCATCAGGGCAAGATGAGCCCACGGCTGATCAGGCCAGATGTACAGCAGCCCGGTGGTGATCACCAGGCCGAGCACCGTGCCCAGGACGCGCAACAGGCCGAAGTTGAAGGTGGCGGCGAAGTCCGCGCGCAGTACGATGGCCGCCGTCATCGGCAGCCAGTAACCGTGCGGCAGGTTCAACCAGCGCGACAGCGCCAGCGTGGCGCTGAGGCTGACGGCCATCCGCACGGCATGGCGAAAAGCCACCGAGCGAGGGGTCAGGCTGGCGCGCACGGTGGCCCAGATTGCCGTGTTGCGCAGAGTGGCCGGTAATCGCGTCTCTTCCGCGCTGGCGCGCAACTCGCCGCGACTGCCGGCCCAGTCGGCGTTGCGCACCGCCGCGGCAAGCTCGCCCACAAGGGCGTGGAGATGCGTGGACAGACTGTCGTTGCCTGCGGGCAGCACTGATTCGTTCGTCCGCAATGTGTGCAGGAGTGCCGAGGCTTGCGCGGGTGAATCGCCGCGCTCGAGCGCGTCGGCAATCGCTGCCAGGACGCCGGCGGCGGCATGTCTGAAGCCGGCGTGGGTGGCGGAATCCGTATGCAGTTCGGCCATCGCGGTGAGCTCGAGGCGGATCCGTTCGGCCAGTTCCAGCAGCACCCCGAACGCCTCCATCGCCCGGCCATGCGCCCGATGGCGACCGAGCAGGGTCTGCTGCAGGTTGGTCATCGCCTCGCTCAGCGCGGGCCCCTCAGTTTCGTCGTGACTGGACTCCCGCGCCAGTTCCGCCAGCCCCCGGTAGACCTCGACCAATGCGTGGCGCTCGGGCCAGTAGCGCTGCAGCGGCCATGCCGCCAGCGAGAAGGTGGCCAGCAGCAGGCCGCCAGCGAAGATCAGGGCGGCGCCGCCCATCGCAACGGTCGGTGATGCGGGGGTCGCGGCGGTGACCACCAGCAGGATCATGCTGGTCATGCCCGCACGTGCCGTGTCGGGGCCGAACACCACCAGCAAACCGCCAAAAAAGCCGAATGCCGCCGTGACCAGCAACAGTGGCAGCAACTGGCCGCCGATCGAGAAACCCACCAGGGATGCCAGGCCCGCGGCCAGCGCATTCAACATCCTGATTCGCGTCGACTTTCAGCTCGGTCGCAGGGCCTGCGACGGCCTAGGCTGATGGTGGCCTCATCGAAGCGGATGAGGGCACGGTGATGGCAATGAATCGAGTGCAGTTTCAGAAGGGGCTGTCGATGTCGGAGTTT
>JACDJC010000273.1_pt1 | contig 65756 bp, 60 predicted proteins | sample 7454191 | NCBI WGS metagenome assembly JACDJC01 (sample SAMN14253291, study PRJNA609438) | sludge metagenome | isolation source: sludge after 25d culture with pyrite and EDTA | collected 2018-12-20 | reverse complement strand
GCGGTTGCCCTGCTTCATCTGGTCGGCCACCGGCGCCATGTGAGGGCGGCCCGGGCCGTACTCGCTGCCCTGGTTGATCTCCTCGAAGGGCACCGGCGACACGTAGATGGTGTTGGTGCCGCCGTTTTCCTCCGCCCCGTAAATATGGCCGCCGATCTCGTCGGCAATGCGGCGGGCCTCGGCGAGGATCTCGCTGCGCGGACCGATGGTCTGCACCCCTTCGGGGCAGGCCTCGATGCAGGCGGGCAACTCGCCCTGGGCCAGCCGGTCGTAGCAGCGGTCACACTTGTACATCACGCCGTTGCCGGCCAGCGAAGGAAGCAGGTCCAGGTAGAGCCCCACCCCCGTCTGGCGCTGGGGCACATCCCAGGGGCAGACCTCACCGCACTTGTTGCCGCCGAGGCAAATTTCGGGATCGAAACGCGACAGGCCGTTGGGCTCCTGCCGGGCCGCGCCCCAGGGACAGAGCTTGACGCAGGGGGGATTGACGCAGTGCATGCAGCGCCGCGGGATGTTGAGCTCGGTTTCCTCGCCATCGATGATCACGGTGGCGTGCTGGATGAAAAGCCAATTGTAGGGGGTCAGCCGGTCGGTGACATCCTGCCTGTCGGACCAGTCGGAGACCTTGACCCGTGACGGGTGCATCTTGGGATAGGGTTTCTCCGGTTGGGGATACTTGTGCCCGTTGGTCTCCTGGCAGGCCATGACGCAGGCTTCGCAGCCGATGCATTTGCGAATGTCGATGAGCGTGGCCAGTTGTTCATTGCCGTTGCCGGCGGCCGCCTCGGCCCCCCGGCTCACCGCCAGCCCGCAGGCAGCGGCCATGGACCCTCTTAGGAAATGACGCCTTGAAATGGATGACACGAGAGATTCCTCCTGTTGGCGTATCGTCGACCGGTTCCCCGCCCCCGCAGTCCTCGTTCACCCCGGGATGCGGCGCAGCAACAGGGGCGGCCCCAGGCTCCGAAAACGGTTATCGTTTACTACTGAGCCGGGTATTCGGGTCTGGTTACAGATTCGAGGGCGGCAGACCGGCGGCACGGCGTGCGGCGTAGTCCAGGGTGTCTTTGACCACACGACCCAGCACGGGATCCGAGGGCAACGTCCCGGCCAGAGCCGCCAGGTGCCCCTGGTCGCGCATCAGGGCAAAGGCGGGCGCCAGGTTGATGTCGTAGATCCAGGCGATCTGCAACAGTTTGAAGTCGTTCCGGTTGTGCACGTCCACCAGGCGCACCATGCGCCCCTGGCGCAGGCTCTCCAGGGCGGCCGGGGTGTATCCGGGGGTGTCGGCCAGGTCGAGATCGACGGTGGCGTTCAGACGGCGCCCATCGCAGTAGTAGGTCTTGAACACCCGCCAGATATCGAGCTTGTCGGCGTCTCGCAGCATCCGGGCCAGAAGGGTGCGCCGCCGGTCCGGATGCGCCGGCAGCATAAAGGCGTTGTGGTGGGCAATGGCAAAGGCCAGTTCCCGGCGTGCCGCCGTGGGCAACCCGTGGAGCACCCGGTGCCGGCCGATCTCCTGAAGCCCCAGCCGGGCATGGTTCACCGAAACGCTGTCACGGAAGGTATGGTATTGCTTGTATTGGGGGAACCGGCCGACATCGTGGAGCAACCCCGCCATCTCGGCCAGGGCCCGGTCGTCCGACGAACCGTCTAGGGCGATGGCCAGACGGGCCATGTTGGCCTGCACCGCCGCGGTATGCTCGATCTTCACCTGGAGGGGCAGATCAAGGGGGGCATCACCGGAAAGAAAGCTCCGGGTGTACGCGTCGAACCAGTTCTGGCAGCGGATCAGGTGTGCTTTCATCATCGTGGCGGTGACCGGTCAGATCCGTGGTGCGCCGCCTGCCGCAATCTCCGGGCGGCTGAGGAAGCGACGCTCGACGAAATCGGCCAGCCCTTCGATGTCGTCCATTCGAAAGACAGGAACGGGAGGAGGCTCGATGTCCAGATCGGTGACCATGGCCACGAGGCTCGGGTCGTCGCGGCACAGGGGGGCACCACTGCGCGCCGCCCGGCAGACCTCGATCTTGGGCCTGGCGGTCCGTTTGTAGCCCTCGGCGATAATCAGGTCTAGGTCACCGAAATAGGCCAACAAATCGTCCAGTTCGGCGTCGGCAACCTCCTTGACCAGGGCGATACGGGCCGGGCCGGCCACCATGACCGCATCGGCGCCGGCCAGTTTGTGCCGGTAGCTGTCCTTGCCCGGCCGGTCCAGATCGATGTCGTGGTGGGAGTGCTTGATGGTGCCGATACGATATCCCCGGACCTTGAGCGCCGGGATGAGCCGTTCGATGAGGGTGGTCTTGCCGGAATTGGACTTGCCGACAATGGCAACGATGGGCGGTGGTGGCTGCATGTCGATGGGCGTCTCCCTAGCGCCAGGCTTCCCGCCGCGGCGCTCGCATTAGAATTACCAATTAAGCCCACAAGGCTGGAATGTCAAGGCAGGCTAAGGGGATGCCCTGCATCTTTGCCCGGAGAAGCGCCGGTCAGGGAATCGGTGCCAGGGAAAAGACCACGGCGCTCCAGAGGGAGTGGGAAACCACCACCGGGGCCAACCGCCCCCAGCGCCAGTAGCACAGGCCCCAGAAAGCCCCGGCAACGGCCGCCGCGCCGATGAGCATGAAGTTGAAGGACCAGATGTGCACCAGGGCATAGACCGCCGAGGCGGCCAGCCAGCCTTTCAGATGGCCGTAGCGGTCCATGAGGTGTTTTTGCAGAAAGCCGCGCCAGTAAATTTCTTCGCAGGGACCGGTGACCAGCAGGAGCAGAAAGAAAATCACCGTCGGTGAAAAGCCTTCCCCTTTGCCGTAAATGGCACCGATCTGTCCTTCAGCAAAGGGAAAAATCAAGGTGGAAACCTGTTTGCCGGCCCAGAAAATTCCCCAGAGCAAAACGGCCGAAACGATGCCTTGCACCACGGCCGTGGCGTCCAGCCGGGGCCGGGGCGCCGCCGGATCGCGCCAGAGGGCGAAACCGGCCAGCAGGGCCGCTGAAAAGCTGATCTTGACCCAGAAAACGGAAAAGCTCAAAAAGAAGGTGACAAACCACAACCCGGCCGCCAGAAGCGCCGTAGCCCAGACCGTGCCCGTGGAAACCGCCGTCTTCTTCACCCGATGAGTCCTTCCAGCACCAGGGACACCACCAGCAGCACCCCGAAAGCCGTATCGAGTTTGGCGGTGCGCGCGTCAGCGTCGTTAGGAACCGAGTGGGTCATCTCATGCAACAATCTGGCCGCCAGGGGCGTGGTGAGAAGGATGATCAGCACCCACGGGGTCAGGAGGCCGGCCAGGGCCACGATGCCGAGGTAGGAGAGCACCATCAGCAGCAAATAGGCGTCTCTGCCCCGGCGCCGTCCCAACAGGATGGCCAGGGTGAGGATGTTGCGGCTGCGATCGTGATCGATGTCGCGGATGTTGTTGGCCAGCAACACCAGGGCCACCAGCACACCGAAGGGCAGGGACACCCACAGAGCCGGCAGGCTCAGGCTCTGGCGTTGCACGTAGTAGGCTCCTTCCACCATCAGCGGCCCCCACATGAGAAACACCGAGACTTCCCCCAGGGCCACATACTTGTACTTGAGGGGCGGGGCCGTGTAGGTCAGTCCGGCCAACAGCCCCACCAGACCGATCCACAACACCATCGGCCCGGAGACGGCCACCAGGTAGAGGCCGATGAGCGCTGCCAGGCCAAAGAGGGCGAAGCCCACCCGGCGCACCTGGGGCGCCGGCAGGAGACCTTCCACCAGGGGATGAGGTCGATACTGGGCCGTGGCGGCGGCCACGGTATCCACGCCGTTGACGACGTCATAGTAGTCGTTGATCAGGTTGGTGGCCGCATGCAGAAGCACCGCCGACAGCAGCGCCAGCAGGAACAACGGCCAATCGAAGGCACCCTCGATGGCCGCCATGGCGCTGCCCACGCTCACCGAGATGGCCGTCATGGCGAAGGACCAGGGACGGCTGGCCAGAAACCAGTTGCGGTAAAAGTTCATCGGTTATCGTTCCTCTGCTGCCGGATGGATCTCCGCCGCCGGAGCGACATCTCGGGGACCTTAAGCGATCCAGACATCGATGTCAAGAATGTAAAATCCAGTGAATCCAGGATGTTGAAATAGAATCTCGAAGCCGACGGCTAGGGGGAGGACCGGCGCCGCCCCTTGGTTTCTCGGCTGCCCAGGTACATCAGGGCCGAAAAGGCCAGGCCGAGGCTACAGGCCAGAAAGGCCTGGCGAAACGCCTCGGGGCCCAGGGCGCCGCCCGGCTGGATACGCTTGAGAAACCCTCCGAGTCCCTGGAGAAAAAAAGCCACGCCCATCATGGTGAAGAAGTTGATCCCGGTCATGGCGGTGCCGGCGTAGGCGGCCGGCATGCGTTCCTTGATGTGGGCATACATGACCTGGCCGGCGCCGCTCACCACACCGAAGCTGAAAAAGAGCAGCGCCAGTGGACCGAAACCGACGCCGGCCGGCAGCATGGCCAACACGGCCAGCACCGCCGCCATGGCGCCCATCCCGGCGATGACCACGATCTTGCGCGAAAAGAGCACCGTGTCCGAGAGCCAGCCGCAGAGGGGGCACCCCGCCACCATGCCGATGCTCATGAAAAAGAGCAGGTGACCGGTCTCCAGGGCCGACAGCTTTTGGACAACGATGAGATAGGGACCGGCCCACAGGGCCTGGACGGCGGCGTAAACACCATAGCGACAAAAGGTTCCCAGGGAAATGATCCAGTAGTCGCGCCGGCCCAGCAGTATCCGGAGGCCGGCAAAAAGACCCTGGGCCGACTCGCCCTTGAAGGCGACCGGTTCCAGTTCTCCTTCCGGCCGATCCCGCACCACCACGAAAAAAACCACGGCCAGCACGAAGGTCAAAACCGCCAGGATCCAGAATGCCCAACGCCAACCCACCGCCTGCACCAGCAGCACCAGGGGCGTGGCAGCCGCCAGGTTGCCGATGGTGCCCACCGAAATCACCAGCGCCGAGAGAGTGGCAAAGCGCGCGGGCCCGAACCATTGGCCGATGAGCTTCAGGGTGCCCATGAGGTTGCCGGCCATGCCGACGCCCAGCAGCACCCGGGCAACGGCCAACTCGCCGCCGGAGCGGGCCAGACCGAAAACCAGGGCCCCCCCAGCGGCCACCATCGTCAAGAGCGTCATCGCCACCCGGGCACCAAGCCGGTCCAGATACAACAAGAGCGGCACCTGCATCAGGGCGAAGGCATAAAAAAAGGCCGCCGAGATCCGTCCCAGTCGGGCTGCGTCCATGGACAGGTCGGCGGTGAGGTCGGGAAATATCACCGCCATGGACGCCCGGTAGAACTGGGACAGCACAAAGAGGAGGCTGGCGAGAAAAAACACCCGCCAACGGGGTGAGAACCGCGGTATCATTGGGCCAGATCGATGACCAGGTCGTTGTCGGCCGGCGGCAGGTCGGTGTACCAGCCCTCGACGAGGTCCTTTTGGGACCACATCACCAACCGGGTCCACCAGCCGACATCCGCCGCTTGCAGGACCAGGGCCGGCCGCTTTTCATCGCCGGCCAGGTGAGTGACGTAGGCCCGGGCGATCTGGGGGCTGAGTTGGCGCCAGTCCGCCGCCGGGACCTTGTACTTGGCCAGGGCATCGTCGGCCAGGCGGATGGTGCCTCGGTAGACGTTGTCGGCGGCCAAAGCGCCGAAGTCTCTTCCATGCCCCTCAATATCGGTGATGAAGCGGCTCCGGATGCGCGCCTGCTGACGAGGGCCGATGGTCACGACGCGGTAGGGGCACGGCGCGGTCACGGTGGATCCGGTCTCGATGTCGTAGAGGGTGCGTCGGGGGTCGGCGAAGGTTCGGGCCGTAACGTCCTGGGCGTGAAAGTGGCCGGTAAAGACCATCCGCACCCCGTGGGCCGAGAGCATGTCGCCGAGGTAGCCAAAATCGTCGACAAGGTACTGCCCGTAGAATTTCTCGTTGTGGGGATAGTGCTCGACAATTCCGTGGTGCAAGGCGGCGATCACCGCCTTGCCCTGGCGCTTGGCGCGGATCAGGACCGTTTCCATCCAATCCCGGGTGGCGGGGTAAATCGTTCCGTCGGTGATGGGATCACCGCGCTCCCCCTGCTCCCGCCAACGGCAGGAATCCAGCGCCAGCAACCAAAGCCCCGGCACCGGCTCGGCCAGGTAACTCAGGGAATCGGGATCGCGCTCCAGGGCGGCCGCGTAGCCAAAGGACGCGTAAATCTCGGCAAACTCGGACCCCGACACCGTGGGCACCGGAAAACTGTGGCGCCCTTGGTAGCGCAGGGCCTCGGCGTTGGCGATGTCGTGGTTGCCGGGCACCACGAAGACCGGTTTGCCGGCATCCACCAGACGCTGGAGCTTTTCGGCCGCCAATTGATGGCCGACCCGTTCGCCGTCCTTGGTCAGGTCCCCGCAGACGAGGACGAAATCCACGTCCAGGGCCCCGATCTCCTCCACCGCGGCATCCAGCAGGGCCTCGCTCTCCACCAGCAGCTTGCGGTCTCTGGCGAGGTAGTCCTGGAACGCCGGGCCGGTGGTGCCCAGGCTGCGGGGGTAGAGGTGGGGATCGGAAAAAACCGCGAATCGGGCTGCCGGGTAGTCGCAGCGCACTGCCCGCAACTCCCGCAGCTCGGCGGACGGCTCGAAACGGCCGCCGCTTGCCGCGCATCCCGCCAGGATCAGCGCCACCAGTGCCGCCAGGACGGGGCCGTACCGCATTGCCCGGGCCCTTTTTCGACTCGTGAGAAGCTGCTCCGAATTGAGATCAACCATGAACTTCCCCCGGTCTGCAACGGCTCTCGCATCCAAAAGAAAACGCAGGGTCACAGCCCTGCCCCATTGCCTGGAAACGATAATGATTGATTTTGATACCGCGTCGCCAAAAGCTTTGTCAATACGCCGCCGAAGCGGCCCAGGGCCGCTTCGGCGATGGAATCCCCTTCTGTCCGTGTCGACCCATGAACCGCAAACCCGCCCGGCGAAGCGCTTCCTTGGAGCGGTGCCCGGAAAAACAAGACCGGCATTGATCAGGGATCCCCGTCACTGCGTTCCCGGGCCTGGCGGATCAGATCGATGAGGCTCGCGACCTTGTTGGGGGGCTGATGGGGCTGGGAAAGACGGGCGAAATCTTCCTCGGAGAGGGTTTGGCGCATCAGGGAAACCACGTCGAAGCGCTCCCACCAGCAGTCGAGGATCTTGGGGCAGACCCCGCCCTCGGCGGCCGCGGTGCGGCAGTAGGCAAAGCGCACCGGGCCGCCCAGGCGCGGGCAGCGTCGCTCCAGCGCGTCGGGAAAACGGCTCATCGGATCTTCAGGTGAGCCGGCCGCGGATAGTCCTTCACCGTATCCATCGCTTCGGCGAGCTGCTCTTCGCTCATGCCGACATCGGTGAGCTGGCCGGCCAGGTACTTTTCGTAAGCCCCCAGGTCGAGGAGTCCGTGGCCGCTGAAGCTCACCACAATGGTCTTCTCCCGGCCCTCCTCCCTGGCCTTTTCGGCCTCTTCCACCACGCAGGCCAGGGCGTTGCAGGTCTCCGGCGCCGGGATGATCCCCTCGCTGCGGGCAAACAGCACCCCGGCCTGATAAGAGGCGAGCTGCTTGACGGCCCGGGGGGTGAGCAGGCCCTCGTCGATCAACTGGCTCACCGTGGGCGACATGCCATGGTAGCGCAAGCCGCCGGCATGGATGGGCGGGGGCACGAAGGTGTGACCGAGGCTGTGCATGGGCAAGAGCGGGGTGTAGCCGGCGGTGTCGCCGTGGTCGTAGACGAAGGGCGCCCGGGTCATGGTGGGGCAGGCCGCCGGTTCGACGGGATAAATTTCGATCTGCCGGCCGTTGACCTTGTCGAGGAGGTACGGAAAGGCCAGACCGGCGAAGTTGCTCCCGCCGCCGGCGCAGCCGATGACCACGTCCGGCTCCACGCCGATCAGCTTGAACTGCTCGCGGGTCTCCAGCCCGATGATGGTCTGGTGGAGCATCACATGGTTGAGCACGCTGCCCAGGGAGTAGCGGGTCTTGCCGCTGGAATCGGAAACCGCCTGTTCCACCGCTTCGCTGATGGCAATACCAAGGCTGCCCGGGGTGTCGGGATCCCGGGCCAGGGCGTCGCGGCCGGCCTTGGTTTCGGTGCTGGGGCTGGGGACGCAGGTGGCCCCCCAGGTCTGCATCATCGCCTTGCGATAAGGCTTCTGGTCGAAGCTCACCCGTACCATGAACACCTTGCACGCCAGGCCGAACTGGGCGCAGGCAAAGGCCAGGGCGCTGCCCCACTGGCCCGCGCCGGTCTCGGTGGTGATGCGCTCGATGCCGAAGACCTTGTTGTAGTAGGCCTGGGGCACGGCGGTGTTCGGTTTGTGGCTGCCGGGAGGGCTCACCGACTCGTTTTTGAAGTAGATGCGCGCCGGAGTGCCCAAGGCCTTTTCGAAGCGCGAGGCCCGGGTCAGGGGGCTGGGCCGCCAGATGCGCAGCACGTCCAGCACCGGCTCCGGAATGTCGATCCAGCGGTCGCTGGAGACTTCCTGCTCGATGAGATTCATCGGAAAAACCGGGGCCAGATCCTCGGGCCGGATCGGCTTGCCGCCGGGACCCAGGGGCGGGTTGAGCTTGATGTCGGCCAGAATATTGTACCATTGGCGGGGCATCCGGTCCTGGGGCAGAATGATCGACTTTGCCTCCATGGGCATCCTCCTTGGGTGGCCTTGAGTTGAAATGACGGCGCCGTCCGGTCCAAAAAACAAGAGCCCGCCGCAATCTTTTGCGGTGGGCTCTGGGATGCCGTCGGCGCCTTTCGACGCGTCTTCAGGGCATGGCGCTCCACCGCGCGGTTCTCCACCAGTAACGGGAAGCCGCTGCCTGGAACCACCATGCTTTGAAAAAGAGATTCATGACCAGATGCCTTAGCGCACATCCGGTCAAGTTGTCAAGACAAATTTAAACCCGGGACATGAATTTGCCCGTCTCGGTGTTGACCCGCACCAAGGTGCCGCTTTCCAGGTATTCCGGCACCTGCACCACCGCGCCGTTGGACAGGGTGGCCGGCTTGTTGCGGTTGGTGGCGGTGGCCCCCTTGATCACCGGCGGGGTGTCCACGATTTCCAGGTCCACCGTCTGGGGCAGCTGGATGCAGAGCGGCTGACCGTCGAGCAGGAGCACGCTGATGCCCTCCAGGCCGTCGGCCAGCCAGGCGGCGTCCTCTCCCAGGGCCTCGGCCGACAGGGTGTGCTGCTCGAAGTTGTCGCTGTCCATGAAGACGAAGCTGTCCGCGTCGCGGTACAGGTAGCTGGCCGGGCGGCGCTCCAACTCCACCTCCTCCAGCTCGTCGTTGCCTTTGAACACCTGATCGAGCTTTTGGCCGCTGCGCACCTCGGCGAAACGGACCTTGTACAACGTGGCCGAACCACGGGCCGAAGGCGTTTGCACTTCGATGTGGCGGGTAAAGTAAATCTGGTTTTTCAGGCGAATCACGTCGCCTTTTTTCAGGTTGCTGGCCTTGGGCATGGGCGCTCCTTTATGTTCTGGATTTTTCTCGGTTTCGATGCGAACCGCCGGTTTCATAGCATATTTCAACCAACGACGAAATCGCCTTGTGAACGCGTCGAACCCCCGGGAAACACCGTCTTTTTGGAAAACCATGCCGCCTTTGTTGACAGGGCTGGGCCCCCGGATCATAATTCGCCTGCTTTTTTGGACCCATTTCTTCCGGTCTCTTCAAATGAAGCCAACAAGCGCGGAGCCATGAACCAAGTCGACTACTACCAGGTCCTGGGCGTTTCCCCCCAGGCCAGTCAGAAGGAAATCAAGGAAGCCTTTCGCCAACTGGCCCTCAAGTACCACCCGGACCGCAACCCGGAAAACGGGGCCGAGCGGATGAAAACCATCAACGAGGCCTATGCCGTTCTGTCCAACACCCAGCGCCGGGCCGAGTACGATACCCTGCGCCAGCAGTTCGGCCAAACGGCCCATACCCATTTCCGCACGAGTCACTCGGATCAGGACATTTTTCGGGGATCGGACATCGACCAGATCTTCGAGGAGCTGGCCCGCTCCTTCGGTCTGCGGGGGGTGGATGAAATCTTCAAGGATGTCTACGGGCCGCATTACCGGCAGTTCGAATTCCGCCGCCCCGGCATGTTCGGCCGGGGATTCGTGTATGTGGGCGGCTTTGGCGGAAAGCGGCAAAAGGCCATGGGCGGTGGCCGGCCACAGCGCCCGCTGGGTCATTTTTCCCGCTTGCTGCAAGCCGGCCTCGGCCGTGCGGCGGCCAAACGCGGTCGGGATCTCACCGACACCATCCGCCTGAGCGCCGACCAGGCCCGCCACGGGGGCCCCTGGGCTTACACCCATCAGAAACTGGGGAAAAAACTGGTGGTCAGAATCCCCCCGGGGGTGCGCCCCGGCCAGCGGATCCGTTTGGCCGGCATGGGCCTTCCGCGCCGTGGCGACGGTCCCGCCGGAGATCTCTACTTGAAGGTGACCATCCGCCGGCGCCTTTGGGAGCGGATCAGGGAATTTTTCAGGCGTCGCCCCTGATCCGTTGGCGGGTCCGCCGCCGAGGGTATCGCGTTCAACCGGCGGCCACGGTAACGCCGGGGATGGGGGGCTTTGATTTTTCCCGGTGCTCCGTGGCGCGCCATCGGTTGAAAATGCCAGGGCTCGAAAGGTTACCTCGGGCTAATCCGGGCCAAGTGGTCCCGGACTTCCCCCAGATGATCCGAAACCTGCATTTTGAGGGCCTCGAACTCGGATCGGGACATGGCCACCCGGCCCAAATTGACCATTTCCTCACCAGCGGCCACCAGTACCGGAGCCGACTCGGCGCCGGCCATCAACGCCTGAATCCGCTCCAGGTCGCTTTGGGCCAACTCGACCACGCCCACGTTGACCGTCGTCTCAACGGCCGCGGCCTCGGCCGCGGGCACCGGCTCACCGGCCACCAGGTGCCGTAGTCGATCCAGGTCACCCCGGGACATTTCCACGGTCCCCAGGTTGACCATCTCATCGGAACCGGCCAGCGCCGGTCCAGACACCAGCAGGCACAGTCCCATCGTCAATGCGATCCAAGTATTTTTCCTCATGGCCTTTCCTCCTTTGATGAACGGGTTGTTTGCTAATTTGTGAACGTGAACCTTCGTTCATGTTATTTCTACAATATGAATGAAGGTTCACGTTGTCAAGAAAAAATCGAACCTATGTTCATTTTTCTTGACAACCCGGGGAGAAAAGGCCCAAAATCGAATAAAACAAAGATGTTAAAAATAATTCGCCTGCTCCGAATCAACCGAGGAAGAAGCCTTGAGCCCAAAAACCCGCATTCCCCAGCAGCAACGCGGTATCGAAACCCGGGAGAGCATTCTTACCGCGGCCCGGGAGCTGTTTTCCCTCAAGGGATTTCACGGCACCAACAGCAAGGAGATCGCCAGCCAGGCCGGGGTGTCCATCGGCAGCTTCTACTCGTATTTCAAAAACAAGAAGGTTCTGTTCATGGAAGTCTTCAAGACTTACAAGCAGGAGCAGGTCATCCGGATCCTGCGTGAGCAGAACCGCCAGCGCATCGAGACGCTGGGGGGAGCGACCATCGTACGGGCCATCATCGAATCGCTCCTGGCGGCCCACGACTTGTCGCCCGAGTTCGACCGGGAAGCGATGGTGATGTGCTATGCCGACCCGGAAGTGAAGAAGTATCACGCGGAAATCGAGCGCCAAATCAACGCTCAATTGGTTGAAACCCTCCGACTGGTGGAGGACCGCCTGCGGGTGGCGGACCTGGAGGCGGCGGCGGCCGTGGTTTCCAACGCGGTGGAGATGACCGTGCACAGCATCAAGATTTTTGAGGCGCCACTACCCCGGCACCGGCTCATCGACGCCTTGGCGGAAATGATCCGCCGCTTCCTGTTCAAGGATTCAGAGGAGATGGCCGGGTGATTGTCCTACCGGCTCTCTGTTTCGTTTTCCCGACAGGTGAGGGGTACCGGACATGTCGCTGAGCATAATGTTTCCCTTTGGCGGAAAAGGATGCGCGGGCGGGTTTCAGGTTATGGTTTGATTTCACCAATCGGCAGTATCTGTTTGCCATGTCGAATGGTTAGGATGGATATTTGTTTGGCTTCGACATGATAGATGATTCGATAGTTTCCGTAGATCAATTCCCTGATTTGGCGCTCATTGATTTCAGGAACGATGCGCCCGATTTCCGGATTCGATCGAAGCTGCTCTACCTTTGAAAATATGGTGCGAATCCAGTTGTCCGCGGCCGAAGGTTTGTCTTGGGCAATATAATCAACGACTTCCGAGGCCCTCTCAACAGCTACGGGAGACCAAGCGATTCTCATTTCGAAACTCGTTTCAGCAATTGGTCTTTTGCCCGTTGGTGAGATATCGCTTCTCCGTTGGCCAGTTGATTCAGGGCTGCCTGGACGTCGGACAAAATCTCGATTTTTTCCTGCATCGCCTCAAATTCATTGGCCCCCATCAGTACAGCGACCCCTTTGCCATGCTGTGTAATGATCAGCGGACGCTTCGTGTCATGGACTTGTTTGACAAAAGAAGCCATGGCATTTCTGACTTCCGACATTGACCGAATGTCTTGATCAATTTTGAACTTCTGCATCTTGCACCTCTTTCAGTATTTATTTTGTACAAAATAACATACGATTATAGATGCAAGCAAGCACCACTTTACAAAGATGCACTGCATTGGCCCTACGGGTTGTCTTCCTTCAGCACCTCGACCACGGCCTCTGTCTCGCCCATTTCCAGCAGCGCATGAAACGTCGTGTTGCCGTCCACCACCCGGAACGTCCCGTCGCCCAGGCCCACCACGCCGATGGGCTTGCGCTTGGGAAACGTCCCCTGCCGGGCCGCCGTCATCCGCTCATGGGCATTTTTCAGCCGCTCCGGATCCGGCGCCTCCCTTCGAACCAGAAGCGCCAGGGGCATCACGATGCTGAAGGCGGTGGTTTTGAAATAGGGGCTGACTGCGGCATGGTCTTTGCCGGTCACGATTCACTGCCTCCGGAAGGGGAATTTATCCAATCGGTCATTTGCGCATTTCGAAGCACCCCCGCTCCTGCGGCGATCAGATCGGCATTGGCCTCGTCGGCGAAGGTGAAGACCGGGCAACCAAAGCCCAGGGCCCGGTGCACGGTGGTCAGGGTACGCCCCTGGCCGCTGGCATGGGGTGTAATCAAGGCCGAGGAAAGCGCGGCGACCAAGTCATTGCGGATTATGGCCTGATCGGAAGTCATGCGGCGGGCGGTTTCACCGGGGCAATAACGTCTTCAATCCCCAAGGTGGCCGCGATGGTCTTGCCGGCGCCAGCCGCATCCCCCAGCCGATGACCGGCCGGCGCCGGATTGGCTTAGGCCTTGTTTTTGCGGAACCGGACCACGGCGGCTTTCAGGGCGGCGGAGTGCAGATCGCCGGCCACGTGGACGGGGCTTTTTTCGTAGATCGGATCCCATCCGGCCGGATTGGCCGAGCAGTGAAACTGGCATTCGACGCCGATGCGCACCACGGCCCAGTCCACCGGTTTGCCAATCATCTTGTCGGCCGCCGGCCAGGTGGCGCCGCAGGGGGCGCCCCGCTCCACGCGGATCTCGGTGATGATGTCGTCTTCGAGGGTGACCGAGAATCGCGGCACGCCAAAATCCAGTCCGTAGTGGCCCAAACCCTCCTGATGGGTCAGGGCGCAGCAGGTCACCGGCATCAGCACCCCTTCCACCAGGTGCTTCTTGCCCGAGCCGATGTAGGGAATTCCCTCCTCGGTGCACCGCACCGCCAGGTCGTGGGACAAGTCCGGGTGGGACAGGTAGTCGAGTATCAGGTCGGCATCAAGCCGCGCCGGCAGAAACTCGTCGGCATCATCGATCACCGGCGGCAGGGCCAAGGGGAGTTCAACGGTACGGATATCGTAGCGGCCGTTGCCGTAGTGACGGATGCCGGCGACCTTGCGCGCACCACTGCCGTTCTGCTCGAAGACCAGGATACGCTGAGGGGTGGGTAACGCTTCACGATTTGTCATGTTTCCATCTCCATGCGACGCTGCTCGAAGGTCTCCTTGAGAGCCTCGTAGGCAGCGGTAGCGGTTTCCAGATCGCCAAAGGCGGCATCGATGGCTGCCTGGCAGGCAGCCAGGGCTTGGGACAATTCCCGGATGCGTTCGCCGTCCTGATCCCGGGCCGCGGCCATCATGGCGTCGTTGAGATACCCCATCTCCTCTTCCCGGTCGGTGATGGTCTTTTCCGCTGCGGCAATCTGCTGTTCAAATGGTTTGAGGGCGCGGGCGCGCTCGACCACCCACTGGCTACGCTGGCGCTTCAGCACCTTTCGGTCCGGCGCCTTGGCAACGGTGACCGCCGCCGGCGCCGTGCGAGAGGGCTTGGCTTTTTTGGCCTTGGTACCGCCGGATTCACCGCTCCAGCCCCCCTTGTCGAGAAAATCCTGGTACCCGCCCCAGAACACCGAGGCGCCATCATCCTGGAACACCACCAGCTTCTGGGCCAGGGCATGGAGGAACATCTCGTTGTGGGTCACCATGATCAACGTGCCGGGAAAGGCGTCCAAGGCCGACAGCATGGCATCACAGCTATCCATGTCCAGGTGGTTGGTGGGCTCGTCCAAGAACAACACGTTCACCGGAGACGCCAGGATCTTGCCGAGCATCACCCGGGCCTTTTCGCCGCCGGACAGGACACTGATCTTTTTCAAGGCGTCATCGCCGGAAAAGAGCACCTGCCCACAGATGTTGCGCACCTGGGTGCGGGAGAGATCCGGGGCTGCCGCCTGGATCTCCTCTTCCACGGTGCGCTCGTCCACCAGACTCTGCACGTTGGTCTGCTCGAAAAAACCTTCCGCCTGGTTGGGGGCGCGTCGGATCTGCCCCTGCTGGGGCGTGAGCCGGCCGGCCAGCAGCTTGAGCAAGGTGGTCTTGCCCCGGCCGTTGGGCCCCACGATACAGATCCGTTCGCCGGCGGATATTTGCAGGTCCAGGTCCCGGATCAGGGGCCGGTTGGGATCGTAGCCGAAACGGAGCCCCCGAATTTCGATGATGTGGCGGCCGGAAAACGGCTGGTAGCGAAAGGCGAAATCCAGCGTCTCGGCCTCCTGGAGTTTTACCCGTTTCTCCATCTTGGCCAGGGTCTTGATGCGCGACTGGACCATCCCCGCCAGGCGCGCCTTGGCCCTGAAACGGGTGATGAACAGCTCCACCTCCTTGCGCTTTTTCTCATCGTTGATCCGGGTCTTTTCGTGGATCTCCTCCTCCTGGGCGATCTGGTCGTAGTATTTCCCCGTATCGCCAAGGATCTTGCGCACCTTGCGGCGATGAATCCCCATCACGTGGGTGACCACCTGGTCCATGAACCCCCGGTCGTGGGTGATGACCATCAGCTCCCGGGGCCAACTGGTGAGAAACCCCACGATCCACCGGATCGAGGTGATGTCCAGGTAGTTGGTGGGCTCGTCGAGCAGCAGCAGATCCGGCTCGTTGAGCAGCACCTTGGCGAGGTTGAGTCGCACCTGGTAGCCGCCGGAAAAAGTTTCGGGAGACCGCGAGAGATCGTCTTCGGAGAAACCGAGGCCGGCCAGGATCTTTTCCGCCTTCCAGTGGTGATCGCCCTCGGCGGGCAACAACCCCGTCATGGCTTCCTCCAGAACGGTGGATCGGGAAAAAGACAGCTGCTGCTGCACGTAGCCCACCCGGTAGTTCTTGGGGACGGCGATGGTCCCGGCGTCCGGAAGGGTTTCGCCCACGATCATCCGGAACAAGGTGGTCTTGCCGTGGCCGTTGCGACCCACCAGACCGATGCGTTCGCGCTCGTTGATCTTGAAGCTGACGCCATCGAGCAGCAGATGGCCGCCGTAACTCTTGCTGAGATTTTCGACTTGAAGCATGCGCCCGTTCCGTTTGCGGAGAAATCCAAGCCCCTGTTGTCCAAAAACGTGATAATCTATATGCATCGGTGAGGCGTGTCAAACTTTGAACGTTCAATGTCGAAAATGGAGACGACCCATGCGATTCGGCGCCATGAACTTTCCCGTTCGTCCGGTGGTGGCGGAGATTCGGGCCATCGCCGCCCTGGGATTCGACTATCTCGAGCTGACCCTTGATGCCCCCCTGGCGCACCATGCCGTGGTGCAGCGGCAGCGCGCAGAGATCCTCGCGGCTCTGGGCGACGCCGGTCTGGGGCTGGTCTGCCACCTGCCCACCTTCGTCTATACCGCCGACCTGACCCCGGCCCTGCGCCAGGCCTCCCGGGACGAGATCCGCCGCTCCCTGGACGTCGCCGCCGAGCTGAAGGCGGAAAAGGTTGTGGCCCACCCGCCGGTCATCGGGTTCATGGGCGCCCTGGCCATGGACCTGGTCCGTCCCCTGGTGGAAGAGGGCCTGGCGGAGATGCTGACCCACGCCGCCTCCCGGCAGGTGCCCATCTGTCTTGAAAACATGTTTCCCCGCTATCGGGTGGGCGTGGAGCCCTCGGCCTTCGAGCCTCTGTTGGCGGCCTGGCCCGAGTTGCAGCTCACCCTGGATATCGGCCACGCCTTCATCGACGATCCCAAGGCGGGGCGATTGCTGACCTTCATCGAAATCCTGGGCCATCGCATCGGCCATTTGCACCTCAGCGACAACAAGGGCCAGAGCGACGATCACCTGCCGTTGGGCAAAGGGCGAATCCCCTACGAAAAAATCGCCCGGGCCTTGACACGCCATGTGGCCATGGAAACCGCGACCTTGGAAATCTTCACCGATCGGCGTGAGGACCTCATCGACAGCCGAGATCTTTTCCGTCGCCTGGTGGCGACCGATTAACGCCAACCCTTGCGCCAAAAAACGGAAAAGGCTATGGAGGGGCCGGCGCTGTCACCGCGGCGGGATCTCGTGTCCTTGGGACGGCATCGGGCGAAATCATAGGGGGAGAAGGCGGCTTGCCGACAAGGGTGTCCCAGAAAGATCGACTGCAGCGCTTCTACGAGCGCTTCAAAGGCGATGACCAGGTCCTGGTCCTCATCAATGCCGACCCGGATGCCATCGCCGCGGCCATGGCGGTCAAGCGGCTGTTGTGGCGCAAAACCGCCAGTGTCACCATCGCCGCGGTGAACATCGTCAAGCGTCCGGACAACCTCGCCATGATCCGCTTGCTCAACATCCGGATGGAGCAGGTGAGCGATATCGAGCCAACCCGCTTTACCCGCTTTGTTCTGGTGGACTCCCAGCCGGTTCACCACGAACTCTTCGCCCCGTTTACCTTCGATGTGGTCATCGACCACCACCCGGTCACCGAGGTCTCCGCACCCCTGGTGGATGTGCGGCCCGATTATGGCGCCACCGCCACCATCCTCACCGAATATCTCCGGGCGGCCCGCATCAAGCCCTCGGCCAAGCTGGCGGCCGGGCTTTTCTACGCCATCAAAACGGACACGGACAACTTCAAGCGTCGCGCCGCGCCCGAGGACATCCGGGCCTTCCAGTACCTATTTCGTCACGCCAACATTCCCCTGGTGCGGAAAATCGAGCAGTCGGAAATGCGGCTGGACTTCCTGCGCTTTTTCAAGTCGGCCCTGCAGGAAAAACGGATCCGCAAGGGAAGGGTCTTTGTTCATCTGGGACCGGTGCCGTCCCCGGACATCCTCGTGCTCATCGCGGACTTTTTCATGCGCGTGGAGGACATCCACTGGAGCATCGTTTCGGGACTCCACGAGCGCAAGTTGGTGGTGATCCTGCGCAACGACGGGATCCGCAAGGATGCCGGCGCCGTGGCCAAGCGCAGTTTCGGGGACATCGGCTCCGCCGGCGGTCACCACAGCGCGGCCCGGGCGGAAATCGCCATCGGCGACCTGCCCAAGAACCTCGATCCCAAAGACACGACCAAGGTGCAAAACTGGATCATCGCGGCCCTGACCCGAAAGAAAAACCACCGCCGCCAGACCCGTTGACCCCATGACCACCACGGTGACCATCCTCGGCTCCGGCACCTGCGTGCCTTCTCTGAAGCGTTCCAGCGCGGCGATCCTCATCGCCAGCGGCCAGGCGCGCATCCTGGTGGACGTGGGCGATGGCACCCTCCATCGGCTGGTGGCGGCCGGTGAAACCGTTTTTGCCGTTACCCACCTGCTGCTGACCCATTTTCATCCGGACCACAGCGGGGCCTTGCCGGCCTTCCTCTTTGCCAACAAGTATCCGGCCATCCAGCGCCAGGTGCCGCTGCAACTGGTGGGCGGCCCCGGCCTGAAACGTTTTTTCAACGCCTTGACGGGTGCCTGGGGACACTGGCTCCAGCTCCCGGAGGAACTGTTTTCTCTGGTGGAACTTTACGGCGCCACCGAAGACCGCATCGAAACCGCGGACTTTACCCTCTGCGCCTGCCCGGTGGCCCACAACCCGGAAAGCCTCGCCTACCGGATCACCGGCGCCGACGGTGTCTCCTTGGCCTACTCCGGGGACACCGACATCTGCGATGCCTTGGTGGCTCTGGCCCGCGGAGCCGACCTGTTCTTCTGCGAAGCGTCCCTGCCCGATGAACAGAAGATCCCCGGCCACCTGACCCCGTCGTTGGCCGGCCACCTCGCCACCCGGGCCGAGGTGGGCCACCTGGTGCTCACCCACCTGTACCCCTCGTGCGACGAGGTGAACATCATCGCCCAGTGCCGCCGCACCTGGAACGGTCCCCTCACCGTGGCCCGGGATCTGATGCGAATCGAGGCAGCGCCGGGGGGCGGAATGGTCATCCGGGAGGCGATGGTGCCATGACGACGTATCCGATCCTCCTCGACCTGCGGAATCGCCGCTGCCTGGTGGTGGGCGGCGGTGAAGTGGCCCAACGCAAGGTCCATGGCCTCCTCGCCGCCGAGGCCGCCGTCACCGTGGTCAGCCCGGCGGCGAGCGCGGTTTTGACCCGGCTGGCTTCCGCCGGAAACATCGTCTGGCACCCCCGTGTCTATCGCCGCGGCGATCTTGTCGGGATGCGTTTGGTGATTGCCGCCACCGACCAACCTGCCGTCAATCGACAGGTGGCCGATGACGCCCTCGCCCAGGGAGTGCTCTGCAACGTCATCGACCAGTCGGCCGCCGGAGACTTTACCGTGCCCTCGGTGATCCGCCGTGGCGATCTGGTGCTGACCGTTTCCACCTCGGGCCAGAGCCCGGCGTTGTCGCGACATCTGAGAAAAGCCCTTGAAGCTCGCTTCGGCAATGAATATGAAGTATTCTTGCACATCATGGGCGCGGTCCGACGACTGCTCCTCGCCTTGGAGCACGACCCCGAGACCAGACGGGCACTGTTTGCCCGCCTGGTGACGGCGGAGATTCCCGAGGCCATCCGACAGGGTCGCCGGGACGAGGTGCAGCGCCGCCTGAACGCCATTCTCGGACCGGCCTATGATGCCTCGCTGCTGGAATTCATCGACGAAGCGCCGCAGCGCCAAGGATTGCCCTGATGCAGATGCTTCTTCTGACCACCATCGCCGCCTACCTGCTGAGTACCGCCGGATACCTGGCCTTTCTCTTCCTGCAGCGCAAGCCGTTGCGCCGGGGGGCGCTGGCCCTGTTGGGCTTCGGGTTCGCTGGACATACCGTGCTGCTGGTCGCCGGCGTCGTCACCTCCGGTCACCTGCCGGTGAATCATCTCCACGGGACCCTGCTGGTGGCCGGATGGGCTTTGACGGGGGTGTTTCTGGTCATTTACGGACGCTACCACCTCCCGGTACTCGGGGTGTACGCCGCCTCTCTGGCGCTGGTGATCCTCATCGCCGCAAGCCTCTCCCCCAGCGTTCCGGCCGCGGACAAAGGCCTGTTTAACAGCTTCTGGCTCATCAGCCACATCGCGGCGGTCTTTCTCGGCGACGCGGCGCTGGCGCTGGCCTGTGGCATCGGCATCCTCTACCTGCTCCAGGAAAACGCCATCAAGAGCAAACACCACGGCTTCTTTTTTCGCCGACTGCCGTCTCTGGACCGCCTCGATGCCGCCGGTTACGCCTGCATCGCCATCGGTTTCGCCCTGCTGACCATCGGGCTCATCACCGGCTTCGCCTACGCCCACGCCGTCTGGGGCCGGTTCTGGAGCGCCGATCCCAAGGAGATCTGGTCGGTGATCACATGGCTGATCTATGCCGCCCTGTTGCACCAGCGCCTCACCGTCGGCTGGCGGGGGCGGCGCTCGGCGGTGATGGCCATTGTCGGTTTTGCCGTAATCCTGTTTACTTTTCTAGGCGTCAACTTTCTGCTCAAGGGACATCATGGGGTCTTTACCGGACAGTGATCAAACCAACGCGGTGAACCTCGCCCCTGGAAACCCCCGTATCCTGCTGATGGGGCTCAATCACCAGACGGCGCCGGTGGCACTGCGCGAATGCCTTGCCTTCTCCCCGGAAGAAACCGAGACTGCCCTCGAGGCCCTGATTCATCGCCCGTGCATCCGGGAGGCCCTGTTGCTGTCCACCTGCAATCGGGTGGAGGTGGTGGTCACCTGCGACGATCCGGCCCGGGCCATCGCTGATTTGGAAGGGTTTATCAGCGATTTCAAACACATATCCATTGACGAGTTCCGCTCTTCGCTCTACCGCTACGTGGACAACGACGCGGTGCGTCACCTCTTTCGGGTGGCCTCCAGCCTTGATTCGATGGTGGTGGGGGAACCCCAGATTCTCGGTCAGATCAAGGCCGCCTACGGCGCCGCCATCCACCGCCGCGCTTCCGGGGTGATCCTCAATCGCTTGCTGCACCGGACCTTTTTCGTGGCCAAGCGGATCCGCACCGAGACGGGCATCGGCGACCACGCCGTGTCCATCAGCTATGCCGCCATCGAGCTGGCCCGGAAGATTTTCGGCTCCCTGGAGGGCCGCCGGGTTCTGCTCATCGGTGCCGGGGAGATGGCCGAGCTGGCGGTGGAGCACCTCATCCGCCACCGGGCCGGAGAGATCCTCGTGGCCAACCGCACCTTCGCCCACGGGGTCTCCCTGGCCCAACGTTTCGGCGGGCAGGCCATCCGCTTCGAAGAGGTCGAGGCGCGCCTCGCCACGGTGGACATCATCATCAGCTCCACCGGCGCCCCGGGCTTCGTGGTGGTGCCGGCCCAGGTGAGCGCCGTGCTCCGGCATAGACGCAACCGCCCCCTGTTCTTCATCGACATCGCCGTACCTCGAGACATCGACCCCCGGGTCAACCGCCTCTCCAACGTCTATGTGTACGACATCGACGACCTGAAAGGCGTGGTGGAGGAAAACGTCCAGGACCGGCAACAGGAGGCCCTCAAGGCGGAACGGATCATCGACGAGGCGGTGCTGCGGTTTTCCCAGTGGCGCCAGAGCCTGGAGGTGGTTCCCACCATCGTGGCCCTGCACCGCAAGCTGGAACTCATCGCCGATGCCGAGATCAAGAAGACCCTTCAGGGCTCAAAACCTCCGGACGAGGCGGCCCTGAAGCGCATGGCCACCGCCATGATCAACAAGTTCCTCCACGACCCCACCCAGATTCTCAAAGGCGATGGCCACCGCGGCAACCGCCAGGAACTGTTGGGGCTCCTCCAGCGGCTGTTTCACCTCGACACGCCGTGACCGGATGCTTGCTTTTCCCGCAACCGGGCTTATTATTAAATCTTTACAGTAGAGCGTGGTTGTGCTAGGTCTCTAAATCTTACAAATAGATCGAGGACTCCCATCAGAGGCAGGGTTCACGATGAAAAAAAAAGACCTCGAGTTTTTCAAGGAACTGCTGGAAAATCAACTTCAGGAACTGTTGTCCCAGGCCGATGATACCGTGTCCGGCATGACGATTCCCAAGGAGAATTTTCCCGATCCCACCGACCGGGCTTCGCTGGAAGCGGACCGCAACTTCATGCTGCGTATCCGAGACCGCGAACACAAGCTGATCAAGAAAATCAAGCTGGCGCTGGAGCGGATCGAGAACGGCACCTTCGGTATTTGCGAAACCTGCGGGGAAGAAATCTCCATCGAACGGCTCAAGGCACGGCCGGTGACCACCCAGTGCATCGAGTGCAAAATGAAGGAAGAGGCGTTGGAAAAAGCCTTGGGGATTTGAAGCTGTTGTGAGCATCGATCTTCATATTCATTCCACCGCCTCCGATGGAACACTGACACCGCTCGAGATCCTCTCCTTGGCCCACCGGATCGGTCTGGCGGCCATTGCCATCACAGACCACGACACCCTGGCAGGCAGTCGCCAGCTGTTGGAAAGCCCGGCACTCGGCCCTATCCGGGCCATTTCCGGGGTGGAAATCAGCGCTTCTCCCCCGCCTATTTGTCCCCAACGGGGAAGCTTCCACGTCCTGGGCTATGGCATCGCCTTCGACTATTTCCCGCTCAACCGGATTCTTGAGCGACTGCAAAATGCCCGCCAGGAACGCAACCCGAAGATCATCCAACGCCTCAACGCCCTCGGCTTCACCATGAACATGGCCGAGGTGATCGAATTGGCCGGCGGCACCGATGGGCTGGGCCGCCCCCACATCGCCCGCTTGATGAAGCACAAGGGCTATGTGGAAAACATCGACGAGGCCTTCGAGTGCTACCTGGGCCACGGCAAGCCGGCTTACGTGGACAAGTTTCGGGTGCCGTGCCACGAAGCCATGGCCTTGATCCGCGATGCCGGGGGGATCCCGGTGCTGGCCCATCCAGGCGTCACCCTGGATCCAGCCATCGACCTAGACCGGCTCCTCACCGACTTGGTCCCCATGGGACTGGGGGGCATCGAGGTCTACTATCCGGACCACAACACGGCACAAACGGCGCGTTACGCCGCCGCGGCCCGCCGCTACGGGCTGCTGATGACCGGTGGAAGCGATTTTCACGGCAGCCTCAAGCCGGAAATCCAACTGGGCACCGGCACCGGGGATCTCGTGGTACCCGATGCCCTTTTCACCACGTTGACCGAGACCCTGTCGGCGCACCGCACCAGGGTTCCCGGGCCTCATGGATGAAGCGCCATGTCCGGCGATCCCCTCACCGACTTTTCCCGACGTCTCGGCCACTCGTTTAAAAACCCCGCACTACTGGATGAAGCGTTGCGCCACAGCAGCTTCGTCAACGAACAGGCCGCGGCGGACCTCAGCGACAACGAACGTCTGGAGTTTCTCGGCGACGCCGTCCTGAGCCTGGCGGTGGGCAGGATCCTGATGGAGCGCTATCCCCAGAGTCCTGAAGGCCATTTGTCACGCATGCGGGCAGCCCTGGTCAACGAGGGAGAGTTGGCCCGCATCGCCACGGCCATCGATCTCGGAGAACACCTGAAACTGGGAAAGGGAGAGGACCAGGATGGTGGTCGACAGAAGCCGTCGATTCTGGCCGACGCCTTCGAGGCGCTCATCGCCGCCGTTTTTCTCGATGCCGGTTTCGAAGCGGCCCATCGGGTGGTGCGAAAGCATTTCGACGCGGCGCTGGTGCAGGGAGACCCCCCATCGGCGGACCGGGACCCCAAGACCCAACTCCAGGAGCTGATCCAGTCCACCCGGCATACGGTGCCACGGTACCGGCTGCTGGCCAGCACGGGTCCCGACCACGACAAGACGTTCCAGGTGGAACTGCGGCTGGAACACCTGGTGACCCTCGGCACCGGCAAATCCAAAAAGGCCGCCGAGCAGGATGCGGCCCGCCAAGCCCTGGCCCGGCTTTCCGGCAACGGCCGCCCATGACTCCCCCCATGGTCGCCCCCGGCGCTGCGGCGGTGTCCATCGACCTGCCGCCAAACCCGGCGCCGACCCGTCGGCCCACCATCGTGCCGGTGTTTCTACCCCATGCCGGTTGCCCCCATCGCTGCGCTTTCTGCAACCAGGAAACCATCACCGGACAGGCAGGCCGTGATCCGGTACCGGATCTGCCCGCCCTGGTGGCCCGCTTTCTCCATCAACAACCGCCATCTCCCCGACACGTCGAGCTGGCCTTTTACGGCGGCAATTTTCTTGGCCAACCCCGGCATCGTATCCAATCGTTGCTCGCTGCTGCCCAGGACCTCGTGCGCCAGGGATGGATCGGTTCGGTGCGCTTTTCCACCCGACCCGACAGCATTGATGACCAGCGGCTCCAATGGATCGCCGGCGGTCCGGTCCGCACCGTGGAAGTGGGGGGGCAATCGATGGATGATGCCGTGCTCTCGGCCGCCGGCCGCGGCCACTCGGCCCGGGACACGGTCCTGGCGGTGGGCCGGCTGCGCCAGGCGGGGTTCCGGGTGGGCATTCAGACCATGATCGGTCTGCCGGGCCAGGATGAACGCAGCGCCCTGCTGAGCGCCGGACGGTTTGCCGCCCTGAAGCCGGATTTCGTCCGGATTTATCCCTGCCTCGTCATCGCCGGCAGCCCCTTGGCCTCCGCCTATCGCCGGGGGATCTTCAAGCCCCTGTCCCTGGATGCCGCCGTTGTCGCCTGCGCCCGCCTCTGGCGGTTGTTCGCCCGGCGCCACATCCCCGTGATCCGCATGGGGCTTCAGGCATCAGCCGAACTCTCCGACAACGCTCACCGCCTCGCCGGTCCCTACCATCCAGCCTTCGGCCACCTCGTCTTCAGTGAGCTGTGCCGGGAAGCCCTCGCCCGGGGACTGCGCCGGTTGCCGGCGGCCGGGCGAGCCGTGCGCATCACGGCTCATCCCCGGCGTCTCTCCCAGGTCCGCGGGCTGGCCAATGCCAACCTCATCGCGCTGACGAATCGTTTCGCCCTGACCGGGATCCGGATTTCAAGCGATCCCGACGGGCCGTGCCATCGTTTGCGCATCGCTCTGGACTGAAGGCCGTCGGTGGACATGGCCGCAACGGTCCGTCTCTGGTTTGAAAAAACTCAGATATCCGACTTGAAGAAGTTTTCCGGCTCAACGATCTCCTCGGGCCGGCTACTGTAAGTGGTGGGCTCGGTGCCTTCCTTGAAGCATTCGGATCGGGTTTCCTTGGATTCGGCGATGGCCAGCAGGCCGGTCTCGGCATCGATTGTGGCAAAGACCACCCCCTCGGGCACGGTAAACATCCTGACCGGGCGATCACGGAGCAAGGTTTGCATGAAACCGAGCCAGATGGGGCTGGCGGCCCGGGAGCCGGTCTCCCCATCCCCCAGGGGCGTGTCATCGTCGTAGCCCACCCACACCCCGGTGGTGAACCCGGGCGTGTAACCCATGAACCAGGCATCATGCAAATCATCGGTGGTCCCGGTTTTTCCGGCCACCGGCCGGCCCAGGGCCTTGACGCGCTGTCCGGTGCCCTCCTGGACCACGCTTTCCAGCAGGCTGGTGACGATATAAGCCGTGGCGGGGGAAATCACCGGCTCTCGTCGGTTCTCGACCGCTTCGAGGACATTGCCGTTGCGATCGACGATCCGGGTTACAAAAATCGGTTCCACCCGGTCTCCCTGATTGGCAAAAACGGAATAAGCCTGGACCAGTTCCAGCAACGACACCCCCGAGGACCCCAGGGCAATGGAAAGGTTGGATGCCAGGGGCGAGGTGATGCCCAGGCGACGAGCATAGTCGATGGCATAGCGTACGCCGATGTCGCGCAGCAGCTTCACCGTCACCACGTTGCGCGATTTGGCCAGCGCCCGGCGCAGACTGGTCGGTCCATAAAACCGGCGGCCGTAGTTACGCGGTTTCCAGGTAAAATTGCGCGCTCTGTCGTGGAAGATGATCGGTGCGTCGATGAGTATCGAGGCCGGGGTATAGCCTTTGTCCACGGCTGCCGCGTAAATGATCGGCTTGAAGGCCGAGCCGGGTTGGCGGCGGGATTGGACGGCGCGGTTGAACTGGCTGGCGGTAAAGTCCCGCCCGCCGATCATCGCCTTGACCTGCCCGGTTTCGTTTTCCAAGCACAGAAGGGCCCCCTCGACCTTGGGCACCTGCTCCAGCGTCAGTTCCAGGGGCGCATCCTCCTGGGTTGCGGCCTCGGCCCGGACCTGGACCAGATCGTTGACCGCCAGAATCTGGCTGGGTCTCTCCAGCCGCCCCAGAACCCTTCCCGAGACGGGATCCAGCGGCCTTGCCCACCGCATCCCCGCCATCCGGATCACGCCGGCATCAGGGCCCAGGTGCACATGAACCACGCCGGCGGTATCGTCCACCGCCGTCACCACCGCCTCGCGAAGCTCTCCCTGGACGGGAAGCGCATCGGAGGCCCGGTGGGCGATCCATTCCTTGGCCCTTTCCGGGATCAACTGCTCCAGCGGCCCGCGGTAGCCGCGACGCTTGTCCAGCGCCCGCAACCCCTTGTCGATTTCGTTGCGGGCGGTCTTCTGAGCCTCAGTGTCGACGGCGGTGTAAATCTGAAGCCCGTCGTTCAGCAGCCGCTCCTCGCCGTAGCGTTCGATGACGTAGCGCCGTACGTGCTCAGTGTACACCGGCACTTCTTCGAAAAACCAGTTTTTCCGGGGTTTGATCTCCAGTTCCGTTTCGGCCGCCGCTTCGGCCTCGGCGAAAGAAATCATTCCCTCCTCGACCATCCGGTTCAACACGTAGTGCTGCCGCTGCCGGGCGCCCTCGGGGTTGCTGAACGGGCTGTAGCGACTCGGAGCCTGGGGCAGTCCCGCCAGCATGGCGCACTCGGCCAGGTTGAGATCCGCCACCCGCTTGTCGAAGTAGTTTTCCGCCGCCGCCGCCACGCCATAAGCACCGTGGCCCAGGTAGATTTGATTCAGATACAGGTAGAGAATTTCATCCTTGGAAAAAACCCGGTCGATGCGGTAGGCCAGGATCACTTCCTTGATCTTGCGGCTGTAGGAACGCTCGGGGGTAAGCAGGAAGCTCTTGGTGACCTGCTGGGTGATGGTGCTGCCCCCCTGGACGATGGTACCGGCCTTCAGGTTCTTGAAAAACGCCCGGACAATGCTGGTCAGGTCGATGCCCCCATGCTGGTGGAAGCGGGAATCTTCAGCAGCAACAAAGGCCTGTTGCAGTCTCCGGGGAATCTGGTCCAAACCGACGACGATCCGCCGCTCGGTGTAAAACTCCCCGATCTTGCGCCCGTCATCGGCATAGACATTGGAAATGATCGGCGGCCGGTAATCGCCCAGTGAATCGATGCGGGGCAAACCGGCGGCCAGGTGCAGATACAGCCCACCGACACCGACGGACACCGCCACCAACGCCAGCGTTACCGCCATCACCCCCCAGCGCACCCAGCGTATCCGGCGGCCCGGTGGGGCCGTGGTGGCGTTGCGGCTCCGTTCTGATTTTTTCATTTCTTCCACGATTTCAGGTCCTTGCCAAAAACCCCGCCCCGCGGGGGAACCGATTCGTCCCATCGCGGGAATTTTTGAAACTAACAAAGATACCTTGCCTTGGCAAGGCAGGGACCCTTGAAAAAGATTGACTTTCAAAAAGGCGGTGGATAAAAACATAACTTTTGACAATTTCCAACCCCGGAGGCAAGTTACTCATGGTGGAACCGGATTTTGAAAAATGCGGCGGTTTGGTGCCGGCCATCGCCCAAGACGCCCAAACGGGCGATGTACTGATGATGGCGTACATGAACCACGAGGCCTGGCAGACCACCGTGACCACCGGAAAGGCCACCTACTGGAGCCGCTCGCGCAACAAGCTGTGGGTCAAGGGAGAAAGCTCCGGCCACATCCAGAAGGTCCACGAAATCTGGCTCGACTGCGACAGCGACACCATTTTGCTCAAGGTAACGCAAATCGGCGGCGCCGCCTGCCATACCGGCCATCGGTCCTGTTTCTACCGGCGGCTGGACGGCGATCGGCTCACCGTGGTGGGCGAACCGCTGTTTGATCCCCAAGAGGTTTACGGCAAGTGAAAGATCCCCTGAAACTCGGTATCCCCAAAGGCAGCCTCCAGGAGGCCACCCTGGCGTTGTTCAAACGCAGTGGATGGCACATTCGCGTCAACGGCCGCAGCTATTTTCCCGAAATCGACGACCCTGACATCTCCTGTGCCATCTGCCGCGCCCAGGAGATGAGTCGCTACGTGGAGAGCCAGACCCTGGACGCCGGGCTCACCGGTAGAGACTGGATCGCCGAGAACGCTTCGGATGTCCACTTGGTTTGTGATTTGGTCTACTCCAAGGTGAGCAGCCGACCGGCACGCTGGGTGCTGGCCGTTCCCTACGACTCTCCCATCCGCCGTCCCGAAGACCTGGCCGGCAAGAAAGTGGCCACCGAGCTGGTGGGGTTCACCCGACGTTATTTCGCCGAACGCAATATCGCGGTAAAGGTGGAATTTTCCTGGGGCGCCACCGAGGCCAAGGTGGTCTCCGGACTGGCCGACGCCATCGTGGAAGTCACCGAAACCGAGAGCACCATCAAGGCCCACGGCCTGCGCATCATCCAGGAACTGATGCAAACCAACACCCAGCTCATCGCCAACCACCAGAGCTGGGCGGATCCGGTCAAGCGGGAAAAGATCGAACAGATCGCCCTTCTGCTCAAGGGGGCGCTACTGGGCGAAAAACTGGTGGGCCTGAAGCTCAACGTATCGGCGGATCATCTGGAAAAGGTGGTTCAACTGCTCCCGAGCCTCCACGCCCCGACGGTGGCGCCACTGTACCAAAGCGACTGGTTTTCGGTGGAATCGGTGGTGGCGGCCGACCGGGTGCGGGATCTGATTCCAGAGCTGCTGCGCGCCGGTGGCGAGGGAATCATCGAGTACCCCCTCAACAAGGTGATCTAGTGTCCATCCGCGGATGGTCTTTTTCCGCGATTTCAGCCTTGGGTGCCCAAATTTGAATCCTCGACATGGCGCGGCGATGCCTCTAAGATTTAAATCGGGCGCCCGCCGGAAGCGCGCGAAAAAATTCTCACTTTAAAACGGACACGATCTAACCGCCTGTTGGCGCAGAGGAAATGTCATGACCACATCGCGACTGCGGCACATGACCTCGTTTATCGTCATGGACGTGCTGGAAAGAGCCCAGGAACTGGAACGCCAGGGCATCGAGGTGGTCCACCTGGAGGTGGGCGAGCCGGATTTCGACGCGCCGGCCTGCGTCAAGGCGGCCATCTGTCAGGCGCTGGAAGACGGGCATACCCACTACACCCACAGCCTGGGCGTACCGCCCCTACGAGAGGCGATCTGCGCCGACTATCACCGTCGCTACGGCGTAGAGGTTCAACCGGCAAACGTCATTGTGTTTTCCGGCACGTCGCCGGCGATGATGGCCCTCTTCGCCGCCCTGCTGGATCCCGGCGACGAAACGATCATCTCAGACCCCCATTACGCCTGTTATCCCAACTTCATCCGGTTCGTGGACGGGGTCCCCGTGACAGTACCCATTGACGAAGCGGACGGGTTTCAGTACCGGCCCGAAGCCATCGCCGCCAAGATCACCCCCCGCACTCGGGCCATCTTCATCAACTCGCCGGCCAACCCCACCGGCAACCTCCTTTCGGCCGAACGCATGGCGGCCATCGCCGAGCTGGGTCCCTACGTCATCTCCGACGAGATCTATCACGGGCTGGTCTACGAGGGTCAAGCCCGCTCGATCCTCGAATTCACCGACAAGGCCTTCGTGCTCAACGGCTTTTCCAAGCGTTATGCCATGACCGGGCTGCGCCTGGGGTATCTCATCGCACCGCCGGATTTCGTGCGCCCCATCCAGAAGATCGCCCAGAATTTTTTCATCTCGGCCAACGCCGCCGTCCAATACGCCGGCCTGGCCGCCTTGACCGACCCGGCCGCCGAGGCGGAGACGGCCCGGATGCGGGAGGTCTACAACCAACGGCGACTGTTCATGATCCAGCGGCTTCAGGCCATGGGGTTGGGGATCACCGTTGCCCCCACCGGCGCCTTTTACGTGTTCGCCAATGCCCGGCACATCAGCACCGACTCCTACAAGCTGGCTTTCGACATCCTGGAAAAGGCTCATGTGGGGGTAACCCCCGGTATCGACTTCGGCCAGGGCGGGGAGGGCTACCTGCGCTTTTCCTACGCCAATTCCATGGAAAACATCGCCATGGGGATGGATCGGCTGGAGCGATACTTGCAGCTTGAAATTTGAAAATAGAAACGCGAAACTCGGAAAAGACCCAAAGGGACCCAAAGGACACCAAAAACCAAATTTCAAGTTTCGAGTTTCAAAATTCATGATTGTCAAATCCGCCACATTTATCAAAAGCGCCGTTACTCCGGCGCATTATCCCCCTGCCGACCGGCCCGAGATCGCCTTTGCCGGTCGCAGCAACGTGGGCAAGTCGTCGTTGATCAATCGGCTGATCAACCGCCGGCGCCTCGTCAAGACGAGTTCGACCCCGGGCCGGACCCAGCTGATCAATTTTTTTTCGGTCAACGACAGCCTGTACTTCGTGGATCTCCCCGGCTATGGTTATGCCAAGGTGCCGGTGAAGATCCAGCGCACCTGGGCACCGATGGTGGAAGCCTACCTCGGCGGGCGTCCCACTTTGCGGGCCGTGGTGCTGATCATCGACGCCCGCCGCCTTCCCGGCCGCGAGGAGCATGACCTGCTTGCCCGGCTCCGGCATCAGGCGCTGCCGGTCCTGCCGGTGATCTCCAAGGCCGACAAGCTTTCCCGCATGCACCAGCAGGCCCGTCAGCGTGCCGTTGCGGAGGCGTTGGGCCTTCCGCCCGGCGACCTGATTCTTTTTTCGGCCAAGTCCGGCCTGGGCCGCAACGAATTGTGGCAGGCCATCGAAGCGCGCATTGACGTCGGTGGTGCGTCCCTTCAGGATCATGCCGGCCGCTCCGACAACGGCTGAAAGGGCTCTTGCCATGTCCCAACCATCGCCTCCCGCCTTCCGCTGCGGCACCGTCGCCATTATGGGCGCCCCCAACGCCGGCAAGTCCACTCTGCTCAACCGCCTGTTGGGGATGAAAATCGCCATCACCTCCAAACGGCCTCAGACCACCCGCACCCGAATCCTCGGGGTGGTGCACCGTACCGGTGCCCAGATTATTCTCCTGGACACCCCGGGCATCCACCAGGCCAAGGGACCCCTCAACACCCGGATCGTGGCAGCGGCCCTGGCCGCCATCGAAGATGTCGACCTGTTGCTGTGGATGGTGGATGCCGAACGCCCCGATCCGGCGGCGGAGGCGTTTCTGCTCGAACGCCTCACCGCCGCCAAGACGCCGGTGCTCTTGGCCATCAACAAAATCGACCGGGTGGCCAAGACGCAGATCTTGCCGCTCATCGATGCCTGGCACCAGCGGTACCCCTTTGGCGCCATCGTCCCCGTCAGCGCCCGCCACGGCCACCAGATCGAGAACCTGGAAAGGGAGATGATCCAGCACCTTCCGGAAGGCCCGCCTCTCTTCCCCGAGGATGAGGTCACCGATCAACCCGAACGGGTGATCGTCACCGAAATGATTCGTGAAAAGGTCTTCCGTCTCACCGGTGCCGAAATACCCTACAGCACCGCCGTAACCGTGGAACAGTTCAAGACCCGCCCGGATCGACCCCTCGTCGATATCCACGCCACAATCCACCTGGAACGCGATTCGCAGAAGGCCATCGTTATCGGCAAGGGCGGTGCAAAGCTGCGTCAGATCGGCGAAGCGGCCCGCATGGACATCGAACAGCTCCTGGGCGCCAAGGTCTTTTTGAAGCTTTTTGTCCGCGTCCAGAAGAACTGGACCCGAGACGCCAAGTCGATGCAGCGCTTCGGCTATCCATGATCCTCTCCTACCACCCGCTTTTTTTCGGCGACGAAAACCGCCTGTGCGCCGGGCGCCAGCCCGACGATACGGACCGGGTCGCCATGCGCCGCGCCGCGGCCGTTATCCTACCCCAGGGCGCCTATCAATCCCTCTATGAAATGGCCCGTGAGAATTGTCGCTATGTTTTTCCCGGCCAAGACCGGCGTTTTTCCCACCCCGGCAAGACCGGCCAGGCCCGCCTGTTCGCTGAGACGGCGGTGCCTCACCCATCGACCCGGATCTACGCGGCAACCGGTCTCCTGGATGCGGATCGACCGCCGTGTCTTTTTCCTTTCGTACTCAAGCTAGATTGGGGCGGAGAAGGGTGCAATGTCCTTTTAATTGATTCGCCGCCGGCCTGGGACTCGGCCCTCGAACGCCTTCGGGCTTGTGAAGCCACGGGTCAGGGCGGTTTTGTGATCCAGGAACTGATCCCCACGGCCGGCCGGGCCCTGCGCGTGGCGGTGATCGGCACCCGGGCCGTGGCCTACTGGCGGGTGCGACTGGATGGTGGCTTTCCCGCCAACCTGGCCCACGGCGCCACCATCGATGCCGAGAGCGATGAGCATCTGATGGAAGCCGGGATCAACGCGGCCCTGGGCTTTTGCCGGCAGCAACACATCGATCTCGCCGGGCTTGATTTTTTGTTCAACGCCGAAGAGGAACGCCCGCAACCGCTTTTTCTGGAGATCAACTGGATCTTCGGACGCCGCGGCCTGGGTGGCTCCGAGGGATTTTATCGAATACTGATCCCTGAAATTCATCGCTGGCTGGCCCGGCATCATCTCGCCGTCCACTCTGCCTGACGGCTTTTGTCGCGGCCCACCTCCTTTTGCCCACATCGACCCTTGGCCTGACCGGTGGAATCCGCTATATTTATAAAATGAAAGATTTTTCCTTCCACATCGAATCCGAGGATCTCCGGCGTGAGCGGGCCAAAGCCCGTGAATTACGTCAGAGCCAATGGTGGAAACGTCGCCTGGCCAAAGGCATTTGTCATTGGTGCGGCCGTTCCTTCACCGCCTCCGAATTGACCATGGATCACATTGTTCCCATGGCCCGGGGCGGCCTGAGTACCAAGGGCAACGTGGTGCCCTGCTGCAAGGAATGCAACAACCAAAAGAAACAGCTTCTCCCCATGGAGTGGGAGGCGTATCTGGAAAGCCGGCGTGCTGGCCGGGAGATATGACGGTTTTCAGCCGGTGCCAACTTCCCGGGTGCCGTGCCCGCCGCCGTGCCATTGACACTTATTCTGTTCCCTATTTTAAAAGGAGCGATCCGTATGAACGAATCTGACCCCATTCCTGGTGGAACGCCCACCGCCTGGCGTTGCACTGTCTGCGGGTATATTCACAGAGGACCCGAACCGCCGGAAAAATGCCCTGTCTGCGGCGCCGACCGCAGCAAGTTTGAACCCTTGGTCGAAGAGGCCTCCGTTGCTGGTGCGGCGGAGGAATCCGTTCCAGAGGCCAGTTCCGCGGAGGCTCCGACAGCCACTGAAAAACCCTCAACCCGCTGGCGGTGCACCGTCTGCGGCTATATCCACATCGGCGCCGAGCCGCCGGAAAAATGTTCCGTCTGCGGTGCCGACCGCAGCAAGTTCGTGCCTTTGGAAGACGAGCCGGCGGCGGCCGAGCAACCCGAAGAACCGGTTCCCCACGCCCAGGCCGTACCGAAACCATCCCTGCGTTACTACCGGATGATCACCGAACAGATGACCGAGCGCCATGCCCATCCCATCTCGGTGCATATCCCCAACGGGGTCGCTCCCGTGGCCGTGTTCTTCGCCCTGATGGCCGCACTGTTCGGCAGCCCTGTTCTTGAGCACACCGCCACTGCCAACCTGGTCATCGTCTTGCTGTCCATGCCGTTTGTTCTGTTTTCCGGCTACAACGATTGGCAACGTCGCTACGGGGGCAAGATGACCAAGATCTTCAAAGGTAAAATTATCTGCGGCGGCCTTTTCACAGTTCTGGCCATCTGGCTCGTCCTTTGGCGGGTGATTCATCCCGAGATCCTGGTTCCCGGCGCATCAGGACGATGGTTTTACCTGCTGCTGCTTTTATCCCTGGTGGCCACCGGTGCCGTTGCCGGTTATCTCGGCGGCAAGCTCGTCTTTGGGAAGCTTCCCCCGCCCAAGCAGCAGTGATCGACCCGTTGATCTCACGCGGACCATTGGCAGCCCACAAACCAAAAACCAAGCTTGCAGATGGAATTACCGTCATCTGCAAGCTTGGTTCAATTTTTTGAACTTTCCCGCCCAAAACCGACTTCTTCAAATCACGTACATTGCGAGATCTCCTGCCCCCGAAGGACTAACATTGCATCGATCTTAAACTAGCCGTATTCGCGACCTGGGAACGCCTGGGCGCCATTCGCTTTTTTCAGCCCATTCGGGAGCTGCGATAAAAACCGATTCCGGCCCACCCCTGGCATGAATCCATCCAACAGGGCTGCAACCCGATATCTGACCAGCGCTTCACCAAATCGGCTGTTTCCTCCGGTCGGATCCCGGAGACCACCACGGAAGCGTCTCTGTTGATGAGCCGGCTCATGGTCGAGGCAAGTCGCAACAGGGTAGGTAACCGAAGGTTGGCCAGAACCAGATCGAAGGTTTGCGCCAGATCCTCCACCGCATCGTCGCCCACCCGGATGCGTGTCGTCAAATCGTTGAAGGCTACGTTGCCCCGGGCTTCCCACAACGCACAGGGGTCTATATCCAGGGCCAACGCGGTATCGGCCCCCAGCAGCACCGCTCCGATGGCCAGCACCCCGCTACCGGTGCCGATATCCAGGGCTGTCGCCCCTTGAGAAATCCGCTTTTCGGCAAACATGGCATCCAGGGCCTGCAACGCAAGACGGGTGGTGGGGTGATCCCCCGCTCCGAAAGCGGCGCCTCCGGCGATTCGGAGAACAACGGCGCCGGGGGCGCCACAGGCCTTTGGCACCGATTCTTCCGGGCAGAGCAGAATACGTGGGCTGACCTGCCGGGGGCGGGACCATGCCAGGTCCACCTGAGTTCCCCCGAACAAGTTGGTGTACTGAATTCGTTGGTCGGCGGCCAATCGTCGCAGCGCGCGTTTCACGCTGGAGCGATGAATCTGAAATGTCTGGGCACAGATCCGGATGAGGTCCGCGGCAGAGACCTTGGTGGTGGCCTCTTCGAGATACGCCAAGATGAACCGATCCAGGGACTTTGCTACCACTGCGTCTCTCCACGGCCCCACGCCCTATTCCACTTCGAAACGGTAGCCTTCTGCTTCCAGTAGATTTTGATACCAGCAAGAAAACTCAAACATCGCCACAAGTCGGTCATCGCCCCGGATCAGCCCCAGGGCCATTTCCATCACGCCTTGCTCATAAGCCTCGGATCGGTTCTCCCGATCCTGACTGGCCAGAAACGCCTGAACCAGTTGTCCAGAGGTGCGTTGGCTAACATCGCGGCGGATTTCGATGGGGTCTTTGGGCGGTTGAAAGGGATCCCAGTTTTCGTAGCCGCGTTTTTCGATCCGACGCCTCCGCCGCGGTGACATCGCCTCGAAAACAGCCCGTTTGCGTGCCGCCTGTTCCCCAGCGGAAAACTCATCCATCACCTTTCTCCTCCCGGGAATCTTCTTCTGCGGCCACACCGAGATAGGCGTCGTCGTAATCGGTCAACAACGCCATGGACAGCGGCACCAGGAGATCCGCCAGTTTGATGTGACGCGAGCGGATATCCCGCAGCAAGGTGGCCGAAATTTCCTGGAGCCCGGCTTGGAGCTGATCCAACTGAACCGTTGGGTAGGCTTTCCCCGGCTCAAAGCCGCTCAGCCCGCAAGTGTACCCCCTGCCACCAATGGCGGTGGGAATACCGTAAAGGCGACAGGTGATGGGACGATAAGGATAAAGATCACAGAGGTTATCGTCGTTGAGCAGCGGACAACGGACCCGTTCGGTGGCCAGATCCGCCAGCACATCGCTCTCGTCCCGCCCGGCCTCCAGCGCCTTGGCGGCATCCCGCTTGATTCGAGCCAATTGACGATCCGCCCGATTGGCTTTTTCCAGCAACGCCTCGCGGGCTGGGCCTTGGAACGTGTCAAGAAAACGGTGATTGATGTACAAAGCTTCAATCAGGGAAAGATCAAAGAGGGCATAGCAGCAATCGGAACATTCCTGATGACATCGCACACACTCCGGAAATGCCTCTTTAACCCGTTGAAAAGCCGTATCGGCCTTTTGCACCAGATCTTCATAGGCCTTAAAATACGTCGTCAAATCCATCTCGATTTTCCCCTCTTACGGCGGTTTCTGATCCGATTGTTTCACGTGGAACTTACCACCACTTTACTTTCCGATACAGAACCGCTTGAACACCTGATCCATCACGTCCGGGTCTTCCCAACGCCCGAGAAGTCGGTCCAGGTGCCCCACTGCTTCCGCCAACTCGATACTGCCCAGCTCACCGGCCTTGTCCCGTTCCAGGCGCTCGGCAGCGGCCTTCAATCGCTCCTGGCATTTTTCCATCAACCCTTTTTGCCTCAGATTTGGGACGATGTCCTCTCCGGAATCGTTTTCCTCGTCTTGCAATTCCCGACCCAGCAGCCTTTCCAACTCCCCCAAATCTTCATCATACCGCGCAGAAATCGCTATTCTCGGCCACCTCAACCACTCATCCGGCAGCTTCGGCGCCCCTTTCTCCACCATCAGATCCATCTTGTTGAGAACCAGTAACACCTTGCGTTGTTCCAGCATCTCACCGATGGAAAAATCATCGGCGCCCACCCCGGCGGCGGCATCCAACATGAAAACGACCAAGTCACACTCATCCAGATAGCCACAGGTCCGTTGGATGCCGAGACGTTCCACTGGATCCTGGCTTTCGTGCAATCCAGCGGTATCGGTGAAGGTCACCGGCATTCCGAAAAGCGTCACGCTCACTTCCACCAAGTCCCGCGTGGTCCCGGGAACATCGGTTACAATAACCCGCTCAAACTTAACTATCCTATTGATTAAGCTCGACTTTCCAACATTCGGCCTTCCAACCACCGCCACCTTCACGCCTTCGACGTACCCCTTGGCGGCATCGTACTGGCTCAGCCAACCTTCAAGCCTTGGGATCATTCGATGACGAATCGACCGGCCCAATTCCGCCAGATCCGCTTCATTCTCCAACTGCTCCCCGAAATCGATCTCCGCCTCGATATGGGCCATCACATCAATCACCGCTTGCCGCAGAGCCTCCACCTGGCGCCCCAGTTCGCCATCGAGCCGCCGGCCGGCCATCCGCATCGCTTTTTGACTGCGGGCATCGATGAGGTCGGCCACCGCCTCCGCTTGGCTGAGATCAATGCGCCCATTGACGAGCGCCCGTCGCGTAAACTCTCCCGGCTCCGCCAACCGCGCTCCAGCCCACAGCACCGCTTCCAGAAGTGCCGCCAGCACATGCCCGCCACCGTGGCCGTTGATCTCCACCACGTTTTCACCGGTGTAACTGCGCGGACCGGGCATCCACACCGCCAACACTTCATCGATCCGTTCACCGCTGACCGGATGGTAAACCCACCCGTGCCGAAGACACCGCGCCCTGTCTCCGCCATCGGCATGGCCAGGTTTCTTTGCACTCGGTTTAAAAAGCTTTTGGAGAATGCCCAGGGCTCGCGGACCGGAGATCTTGACGATGCCGATGGCACCGCGTCCCCTAGCCGTGGCGATGGCCGCTATGGTGTCGCCGATGGGAAAAGTCGCCGCCACAGTTCATTCTTTCTCCACCGCTCCGGTCTTTTCAACCCCCGCAAACCCGGTGCGGTATCCCCAACAGCGCCTCGGAATCCGCCCCTTCCCCTCAGGCTGCTTTCTTGTAAACATAGTACTGCTGGCCGATGGACGCCAGGTTGTTCACCAACCAGTACAACACCAGCCCCGAAGAAAAATTGATGAAGATGAAGGTGAAAATCAGCGGCATGAAGGTCATCATTTTCGCCTGGGTGGGGTCTCCCGGCGTCGGGGTCATCTTCTGTTGCAGGAACATGGTGGCCCCCATGATAATGGTCAACACCGGTATGCCGTAGGGGGGTTCCATCAGCGGGATGTGGAAACCGAAGGAAAAGAGACGATCCGGCGCGGACAGATCGTTGATCCAGCCGAAGAAAGGGGCATGGCGCAGCTCGATGGCCTCGTAGAGCATTCGGTACAGCGCGAAGAAGACCGGTAACTGAACCAGCATCGGCAGGCATCCCCCCAGCGGGTTGACCTTGTAGGTCCGATACAGGTTCATCATTTCCTCGTTCATCTTTTTCTTGTCGTTCTTGTGTTTCTCCCGGATTTCCGCCATCAGGGGCTGCATCCGTTTCATCTCGTTCATCGACTTGTAGCTTTTGTTGCCCAGAGGCCACAGCACCACCTTGGTCAGAATCGTCAAAATGATAATGGCAATCCCGTAGTTGGGAATGAAGCCGTAGATCCAGTTCATGAACCAGAGACACGGCTTGGCGATGAAATCGAACATACCGAAATCCACCACCCGCTCCAGATCCAGCCCGTAGGCCTTGAGCACTTCCCCCCGCTTGGGACCGAAAAAGACCCGATAGGTGTACGTGCGCGCCTGGCCGGGTGCCAAGGTCTCCGCCGGCAGCACGAGACCGTTTTCAATCACCGCGTCCTGGTGCGCGAGCCGCACCGCCGCATCCGCCACAGGCGGGGGAACCAACGCGGACAAAAAATACCGGTCCTGGATAGCGATCCATCCGATCTTGCCTTGGAGTCGATCCTGGTCCTCGATGTCGTCCACATCGATTTGAGACAACCGGTCATCGATGAGAATGCTTGGTCCGCTGAATCCGTAGGCTGCTCCCTTGCCGGTCTCCTCCTTCTGGAGAAGCGCCAGGCTCAGTTGCGGGTTCACCGTTTGGGAACCGTTATTTTTGACCGTGATATCCAGATCGATGAGGTAGCTGTCCGGCTTAAAGGTGAAGCGCTTTTCAATACCGATGCCATCACTTCGCCAGTGGGTGAGCACAAGGCTCCGGGGCCCCTGGTCCACAATGATTTTTTCCGTTGACGTATCCGCGCTGAACACCGCCTGATCGAGCCCCGCGTTTCCCTCCGGCGACAAGGCCAACCGCAACGTTCCACCGGGCAGCTCTTCCCCCACGAGTCGGTAGGGCGCGGCGTCCTCATGGACACTTTCACGGTACTGTCTCAGTTCAACACTGCGGATCGTTCCGCCACGTTCATCGATGACGATTCGATAGTACGCATTTTCAACGCTGATGGTTTTCGCCTCTGAAGGGCTCAACGCCACAGTACTTTCCACCGGCACCGTTTGTTCGCTTCGTGACGCCGTTTTTTCCGCCGGGCTCTCCAGCTGTCCCCCACCTTCGGTTATATCAACCTGCCCGGCTGGCACCGGTGCCGGCGGACGGACCGCTTCATGGGTGCCGAAAAACATCTCCCAAACAAAAAACACAAGAAAAGAAAGCAGAATGGCGATAAAAATCCGCGCTTGGTCCATGGCTTCTCCGGGTCGGCAGAACGCTCGGGCTCGATTGATGGATTGGATGGGATGACGGCTATCCCGGCCTGTTCACGGCACCGGGTCGTATCCACCGGGGTGAAACGGATGGCAGCGTAGAATCCGTTTGATCGCCATCAACCCGCCGCGCATCACCCCGTAGCGAGATATGGCTTCATAGGCGTATTGGCTACAGGTGGGCGTAAAGCGGCAACTCGGCGGCAGTACCGGCGAAATCAGGTACTGATAGGCACGTATCAGCATTTTGGCCAACCATCGCACCACGCATCACCCCGTTAGTTGCCGGAACAGGTGCGCCAACGATCTGCGAATGGTTTCGTTCTCGCTGGCGCCGACCTGTTTTTTGGCAATCAGAAGGATGTCCCCGCTCGCCGTGATTCGATGCTGATGGAGGCGAAAAAACTCGCGACACAACCGCTTGATGCGGTTGCGCACCACCGCGCCGCCAACTCTGCGCGAAACGGTGATCCCCAGTCGAACCGTATCTCTTGGCCCCGGCGCCAGGCAAAGGATGAAATGGGCGTTCTGAGTACGTCGACCCGTTCGCGAAAGCCTCAAAAAATCGCTTCGCTTCAGCAGTCGTTGGTCCCGGGAAAAACCGAACCGCGCTGTTCCCGCTGCAATCACGGCACCCGCTCTTGGCGCCCGCCGCTGTGGGGCGACCATCTTGCCCGGCGAATCAGCCGTTGTGGATTCAGATGCCGAGGCGCTTGCGCCCCTTGGCCCGTCGCCGGTTGATTACTTTACGCCCGGCTTTGGTGGCCATCCGGGTAAGAAACCCGTGGGTGCGCACCCGCCGCAGTCGATGGGGTTGATAGGTCCGTTTCATCATTGCTCCTTAAAAATCATTGACCAGCGAACGGTATTTTCCGCCGCCCTCAAATCGAAAATGTCCCATAAAAATGCAGCACTTAATCACAGTGCCGGCCGCTTGTCAAGCCTCATTGCGAGTCACCCGGCTCCTCTTCGGCGACACCCAGGCCCATCTTGCCGGTGATCTCGTAGACATCAAACTGTTGCACGTGAAACTGGGGGTTGGGATAAATGATGATCTGCTTTCCCAGACGGCTTTCCAGCGACACCATCAGGTGGTTTTCCTCTCCGTGGAGCCGCTCGGCAATCTCCGGATTGACCCGCAGCATCAACCGATGGCCCGGCATGTCCCGAGCCTCCCGCAGGATCTGCCGATACACATCGTAGCAGATCGTCTTGCGCGAGATCAACTGACCCTCTCCGTCGCAGTAAAAACACGGCTCGCATAGTGCGCTGGTGAGACTCTTGCGGATCCTTTTGCGTGTCATCTGGACCAGCCCCAGCTCCGAAATCGGCAGGATATGGGTCTTGCTCCGATCTCGCTGAACCGCTTCCTGCAATGCGTTGAAGACTTTTTCCTGGTGGCTCTTTTTTTCCATATCAATGAAATCGATGACGATGATGCCGCCGATATCCCGTAGTCTCACCTGGTAGGCGATTTCCTTGACGGCCTCCAGGTTGGTCTTAAAAATCGTCTCCTCCAGGTTGTACTTCCCCACATAGCGCCCTGTGTTGACATCGATGGCGCAAAGAGCTTCAGTCTGCTCGATGATGATATACCCCCCCGACTTGAGCCAGACCTTCTTTTTCAGCGCACGGGAAATGTCTCCTTCCAGATGAAAGGCGTCAAAGATGGGCTCCGGTCCTTCGTAGAGTTCCACGCTGCGCTTGAGCCGCGGCGCGCAGGCATCCAGAAAAGCCATCACCTGCTCGTAGCCGTTGCGCGAATCGATGACCACCTTGTCCGCTTCCTGGGTGAGCAGGTCGCGCACGGCGCGCAGGCTGACGTTGAGCTCCTTGTGCAGGAGGGTCGGCGCCGAACAGTGTTGGCACTTCTTCTTGATGTTGCTCCAGAGCCGTTCGAGAAACTCCATCTCCGAACCGAGCACGTCGGCCTGGATTCCTTCGGCGGCAGTGCGGACGATATAACCGAAATTGTTCTTGCGAAGCGCCTGAATCAGCCCCTTGAGCCGACTCCGCTCGGCCTCCTCTTCGATTTTTCGCGAGACGCCGATGTGTTTAGAGTTGGGCATCAGCACCAGAAAGCGGCCCGGCAGCGAAACGTGGCAGGTGACCCGTGCACCCTTTGTGCCGATGGGCGACTTGGCCACATGGACCAGGATCTCCTGGCCCTCGGTGAGCAGGTCCTCGATGTTGGGCCGCGGTTCCTTGCGGCCGCCGGTCTCCTGCCCTGGGCGGCCGGCGACTTCATCGCCCGTCTCCGGCTCATCGTCAAGCGCCTCTCCCAGCCAGTCCTCCTCCAGGTCTCCCACGGCATTGCTCAGCACGTCGTCGACATAGATGAAGGCCGCTTGACTCAACCCGATATCCACGAATGCGGCCTGCATGCCCGGCAGTACGCGCTGAACCCGCCCTTTGTAGATGTTGCCGGCGCTGTCCGCCTCGTCCTGCCGGTGGATGAACAGCTCCACGATGGTGCCGTCTTCCAGCAGCGCCACCCGCGTCTCGTGTTCGGCCGTATTGATAATCAGTTTCCGAAACATCGTTGCCTCTCCATCCCTGACAGCGGCGTCACATCGGTCTTGCAGACCCGCACCCGGGCCGCCTCCTCCGAAGTCAAGCCGAACACCCCCTTCAGCACGTCGGTGGGCCGCACGCTGGGTCCGTCAACCTGATAAATGCCCAGGATCACCTTCCCGTCATCCCCCAACGCCATCTGGCTGACGACCTGCTTCAAATCGATGCGCTGAAGACGACCCTTGGCGGAACACCGCTCCAGGGGCCATGCATCGGCCTGCTGAAACAGGGCCAGCGGTTCGGCCGCCGATAGCGCCAGCGGCAGATCGAGCCGGTATTGAAAAACCTCCGCGCCGCTGCTCCCCTTTCCCTCCAGGGCCGCCACCACCATCAGGCCTTCGGGAAGCTGCCGGTTGAGCGCCGGAATGATGTCCGCCGTTTTTGGACGCCGCTCCAGGTGTACCGTGACAAACTCCGCTTCGCTCTCAAGACCCAGGGGCAAGGCATCATCGAAGGCCAGCCTGGGCTTGGGGTGAAATCCTCCGCTATGGGCCACCGCCAGACCTGCCCGTCGAAACGCCCGCTGGAAAATACCGGCGGTCTCCAGGTGACCGAAAAACCGCGCCGCGCCCACCTTGTGAAAACGAAGCCGAAACACCGCCGGCGGCTCCGTCGGGGCCGGTTCAACCTTGACTTCCAGGGCGGCCGCTTCCTTTTCCGGATGCACCACCGGCGCCAGGGTGGAAAAATCGCAGACCCCGCACCCTTGACATTCTCCTTGCCGGCAGTCGCCGGTGAGGGTTTGCGCCAGGGCCCGATGCCATTCTTCTTGCAAGAACGCCTTGTCCACCCCGATGGCCACGTGATCCCAGGGCAACGGCTCATCCAGGTCCCGGGGGCGGGTGGTGAAAAAATCCATGTCGATGCCGGCGGCGGCAACGGCCTCCTGCCATCGGTCGAAGCGAAAAAACTGGCTCCATCCGTCCAGACGACACCCGCGGCGCCAGGCCTCCTCCAGCAGGGGCGCCAACCGCCGGTCGCCACGGGCCCAGAGTCCCTCGATCAGGCTCACCTCGGGGTTCTGCCATTTGAACTGGATACCGGGTCGCGTCAGTTGGCGCCGCAACCCGTCGATCTTGGCCCGGGCCGCCGCCAGGGGTTCCTGCCCGGTCCACTGGAACGGTGTGTGGGCCTTTGGAATGAAGGTCGCCACGCTGACGTTGAGCTGCCCACGGCGCTTTTTCGGCAGCTTGAGCCTGCGCAACCGCCCCACCAGGTCCACGATGGCCTCCAGGTCCGCCTCGCTCTCGGTGGGCAGGCCGATCATGAAATAGAGCTTGATCGTTTGCCATCCCAGGTCGAAAGCGTCCTGAAGCGTCTGGAAGACGTCCACCTCGGTGATGTTCTTGTTGATCACGTCCCGCAACCGCTGGCTACCGGCTTCCACCGCGAAGGTGAACCCGGTCTTGCGTACCCGGCGGATCTGCTCCATCAGTTCCGGAGTGAGGCTACCGATCCTGAGGGAAGGCAGCGAAACGGCGATATGACGCGGGGCACATTCGGCCATGAGCGCGGCGGTGAGCCCGTTGATGCCGACGTAATCCCCCGTGCTCAGCGACAGCAGTGATACGTCTTCATACCCGGTACTGGCCAATCCCCGCCGCACCATCTCCATCAACCGGCCCGGTGCCCGCTGGCGAACCGGACGATACAGCATCCCCGCCTGGCAAAAACGACAGCCCCGGGTGCACCCACGAGCGATTTCCAGCCTCAGCCGGTCATGAACCGGACGGCCGAAGGGCACCACCGGCCGCTCGGGGAAGCCCACCTGGTCCAGGTCGGCCACCACGGCTCGGCGCACCGGCAGCGGAACCCCGGCAGCGGGGATCAGGTGTTGAAATCCCTGTTCGTCGTAATGGGCCTCGTAGAAAGCGGGAACATAAACCCCTTCAATCCGGGACCAGGCTTCGAGCAAGTCGCGGCGGTGGCCCCGGTCCCAGGCCAACCAGGCTTCGGCCATGGCCACCACCACCTCTTCCCCGTCACCGATGACCATGGCATCGAAAAAAGCCGCCACCGGCTCGGGGTTGCAGGTGCACGGGCCGCCAGCGATGACCAGCGGATCCCGTGGGCCGCGGGCCGCGGCCCTCAGCGGGATGCCGGCCCTTTCCAACATGGCCAGGACGTTGGTATAGTTAAGTTCGTAGAGCAGGGAAAAACCGAGGATATCAAAATCGGCCAGGGGACGCCGACTCTCGAGGCTCACCAGCGGCAACCCCCGCGAGGCCAGGGCCTGATCCATATCCGGTGCCGGGGCGAAAACCCGCTCGGCGCTGATGCGTGGATCCCGGTTCAGGATTTCGTAGAGAATCTGCATGCCGAAGTGGGACGTACCGATCTCGTAGAGATCCGGAAACGCCAGGGCCAAATGCAGGGAAACGCGTGCCGGATCCTTGCGCACGCTGTTGATCTCCCCGCCAAGATAACGGCTGGGATGCTCGACGCTTTCAAGGACGTCTTGAAGCGAATCGGGGGTCATGGTAGGGACCTTCTATTTTTTCCGGGATGCGGCACCGACCACTCGGCTGCGCACGGGGTTGGTCAACCCGCCCGAGGAGGAATCAATGACCGGTCGTAGTGGAAGCAACAAGGCCTGCTGGCGCTTTTGGCTCGCCTTTTGGGTTGCCGTTCTCATCGCTTTTGCGCCGCGGGCCGACGCCGAACATTATAATCGCGAAACCCCTGTTGTCAAAGCGGTTCGCGCCGTAAGCCCCGCCGTGGTCAACATCAGCAGCCAAATCCAGGTGCGCCAGGCCCAAAGCCCCTTTTCCGGCATGGCGCCTCCTCACCTCGAATGGTTTTTCAAGGACTTTTTCGACCCGGGCTGGGAACGGCGCTACCGCACCACCAGCCTCGGTTCCGGCGTGATCATCGACGGCCAGCGCGGTTTCATCCTCACCAATGCCCACGTGGTGGCCCGGGCCGGTGCCATCACCGTGACCCTCATGGACGAGCGCCAGTACGAGGCCCAACTGGTGGGTTCGGATCCCGACAGCGACCTGGCCGTGCTGCGCATCGACGCTGATCAACCCTTGCCGGCGGTGGCCATGGGGTGTTGCGACGACTTGATGATCGGTGAAACGGTCATCGCCATCGGCAACCCCTTCGGTTTTTCCCACACCGTGACCACCGGCGTCATCAGCGCGGTAAACCGCAGCTTTCGCGCCGATGACCGTGAATACTACGATTTCATCCAGATCGACGCCTCCATCAACCCGGGTAACAGCGGCGGACCGCTGCTCAACATCAACGGGGAGCTCATCGGCATCAACACCGCCATCTACGCCAAAGCCCAGGGCATCGGCTTTGCCATTCCCATCGACAGGGCCCAGCGGATCGTCAATGATCTCATCGAGTTCGGGGAAGTAATCCAGGCATGGATCGGTTTGCGGGTCCAGGCGGTGGACCCCCGCCTGGCCGCCTACCTCGACCTGCCGGACAGCGATGGCGTCCTGGTGCGGCAAGTGGAAAAAGACAGCCCGGCGGAAAAGGCCGGTATCGCCTCCGGAGACGTGATCCGCATCTTGGACGGCAACCGTATTGCCGACATGGAGGCCTATCGGCGTGCGACCGCCGCCGTCGCGCCCCGCCAAACCCTCACCATGGAGGTGTGGCGAGACGGTGGAACGCTGTCCAAAACCGTGCGCACTTCGGTCTATCCGCCGCAGAAAGCGGCTCGGTTGGCCGAAGAGCTGCTCGGTATCACCGTCGCCGACATCACGCCGGATCTCCGTCAACGCTACCGGCTGGCCGTCTCCCGCGGCGTGGTCATCACCGCGGTGGCGCCGGATACCTTCCTCGCGCAAACCGGGGTTGAACCCGGAGACGTGATCCGCCAGGTGGGGGACGAGCCGGTGAAGGATCGTCAGGATTTCGAAAAGGCCCTGGTAAAACAGCGGCTCCAGAACGCCTTGGTCCTCTTGGTCCAGCGGGGACGCCAGGGTTACTACATCACCGTGGAGTTTTAAGAGCGGCCTTTGGGCCGCCGGGCCCGATCGTTTTTTTATCCTCGAAGATTCAAACAGGGCGATTGGCAGGAGCCCTTTAGATCTCCTCTGCCACGGGCCAGGAAAACACCTTGAGCCCCTTTCCCCCCAGTCGCCGGTGCAGCCTCGAGAGGGCCTCGCGGATATTTTCCAGCGGCTGGCCGTCTTCCACGACGGCCAGCAACACGTTGTTGTAACCAGGCCAGACGCTGTCATCCATCCGCGGGTCCGAGTTTCGGCCCCGTCCCGACACCCGCTTCCAGCGGGTAAACCCCGGGGCGTCACATCTGGCCAGGATCTCCAGTACCTCGTCGTCGCAAGCGGCGTCGTAGGCCACCATCAGCATCTTCATCGGCCGCTCCTTTTTTCCCGGCGCCGCTCAAACAGGTAGTAGACGGTGGGGACCAGCACCAGGCTCACAAGCATCGATACCGACAAACCGCCCAACATGCTCACCCCCAGGGGGTTCCATGCTTCGGCGCCTACCGTGTCGGAGACCGCCATGGGCACCATGGCAAAAAGAGTCGTTAAGGTGGTCATCAGCACCGGCCGCAACCGGTGGCTCCCCGCCTCCACCACCGCCGCTTTCAGGGGCCGTCCCCGCTTTTGCAGCAGGTGGGTATAGTCCAGCAGCACGATGGCGTTGTTGACCACGACCCCCATGAGCATGATCACCCCCATGAAAGGAATCATGCCGAGGCTGGTGCCGGTGAGATAGAAGGCGTAGAGCACGCCGGTGAAGGCGAAGGGTACGGAAAACATGACGATCAGCGGGTCGCGCAGGTTGCCGAAGAGCGAGGCCATCACCATGTACACCAGCACGATGCCCAGAATCAGCAAGACCGTCAGGTCGGCGAAAGCCTCCTTTTGCTCCTCCACGTCCCCGCCGAAATGAACTCGGATCCCCGGGGGGATCTCCATGGCATCCACCACCCGCCGCAGATCGGCACTCACCGCCCCCAGGCTGCGACCGGCGGTTTCCGCCTCCACCCGAATGATGCGCTGGCGGTTCTTGCGCTCGATTTCGATGGGTCCCCGCCCTTCGACGATACGTGCCACCGTCCGCAACGGTACCTGCCGGCCATCGGGGGTCAGGATCGGCACCTCGGGCAGGTTGCCGAGCCGGTCTCGGTCGATTTCACGAAAGCGGGTGAAGATGTCGAAGCGATCCCCGGCATCCTTGTACTCGGTGGCCTCGACCCCGTAGAAATAGTTGCGCAGGGTCCCGGCGATCATCGCCACGTTCAACCCGAGGCTGGCGGCCTTGATACGATCGATCTGCACCCACACCTCCGGCCGTGGGTCCTTGAGGGAAAGGGTGGCGTCCACCAGGCCGGGGATCGCGGTCATCTCCCGGTGCAGCGCGCGGGCGAAGGCCTCGCTTTGGGTCAAGTCGTAGCCCAGCACTTCCATGGAAATCGGCTTACGCCCGCCCATGATGGCGCTGTCCAGCCCGCTTTCGGTGCTCACCCGGAACTTGGCCAGCCCGGGGATTTTTTCCACCTCGGCGCGCAGCCGCTGGGCCACGGCTTCGATGGTCAGATCCCGTTGGTCGCGATCCACCAGCTTGAAGCGCACATCGCCGACGTTGGGGCCCTGATCAAACCCCAGGGCCACCTGATAGCCCATTTCATCCTCGCCGGTCTTGGCGTAGGTGAACAGGATCCACTCGGGTGGCACGATGCGCGGCATGATGGCCAGCATCCGCATGGCGGCGCGCTCGGTTTCCTCGATGCGCTGCCCCTCGTCGAGACGGAAGGAAACCGACACCTCACCGGTGTCCACCCGCGGGAAAAAAGAGGTGGAAATAAACGGCACCAGGGAAACACCGGAGATGAAGATCGCCACGGCAAGCATCACCACGGTGATCGTATGGCCCAGGGCCCAGGTGAGCAGGCGGCCATAGGCCCGCTCCAGAATCTCGAACCCGGCCTCGCTGCGGGCGTAGAGCCGTCCCACCCAGCCCTGGCGCTGCTTGAGGGCCGTGGGGGTGGTGCGCACCCAGCGGCTGGCCAGCATGGGCGTGAGCATCAGCGCCGTGACCAGAGACACCATCAGGGTGATCACCACCACGAAACCGAGCTGTTTGAACAGGATTCCCGCCAGTCCACTGAGAAACATCAACGGTACGAAAACCACCACCGTGGTCATGGTCGAAGCGGTGATGGCCAGGGCCATTTCGCCGGCACCATGCATGGCCGCCGCTCCCACCGGCGCCCCCTTTTCCACGTGCCGGATGATGTTTTCCAGCACCACCACGGCGTTGTCCACCACCATGCCCGAGGCGATGGCCAACGCCATGAGGGAGACCACGTTGATGGTGTAACCGAAGAGGTTCAAGAAAATAAAGGCAATAACCAGGGAGGAAGGAATAATGAGCACAATGATGAAGGTGGTCCGCAGCCGCCGGAGAAAGACCCCGGTGACGATCACGACGAAAAAGATGCCCCACAACAGCGTGGTGCGCAGGTTGGAGACGGAGTCGATGATGTCCTGGGAAGTGTCGATGGGGATCCGCACCGTGACGTCGGCGGGCAAATAGGGGGTGATCTCGGCCAACCGCGCCCTCACCGCCTCGATCACCTCCACCGTGTTCTTGCCGGTCTGTTTCTGAAGCATCAACAGGATCGAGGGTCGACCGTTGCTGTGCACCCGCTCGTCCATTGGTTTGTAGCCGTCTTCCACCCGGGCCACGTCTTCCAGGTGCACCGGACGCCCATCGTGGTAACCCACCACGGTCCGGCGGATTTCCTCGATGGATTGGAACCGCCCCGGCACCCGGACGAAGTACTTCTGATGAGGGGTATGGATGTGGCCGGCGGGCACATTCATATTCTCGGCTTCCAGCACCCGATTGATCTGGGGCAGGGACAGGTGGAAACCTTCCACTTTACCCATGTCGAAATCGATGTTGATGCGTCGGCGCAGCCCCCCGTTGAGCACCACGGCGCCGACTCCCGGCACGCGCTTTAGTTCGTCGGCGATCTGCTTGTCGACGATGTGAAACAACCGCGGCCAACTTTTTTCCCCGGACACCGCGAGGAACAACACCGGCGCCATGGCGCTGGAAAATTTGAACAACACCGGGGTCTCGGCATCATCCGGCAGGTAGCGCCGGGAAAACTCGAGCTTGTCGCGCACGTCGTTGCCCGCCACGTCCAGGTCCGTGCCCCAGTCGAACTTGCAACTGATCAACGACAGGTTGTCCATGCTCTTGGACGTCAAGGTGTCGAGGTTGTTCACCGAGTTGACCGAATCCTCGATCACCTCGGTGACCTCGGTTTCCACGTCCGAAGCGCTGGCGCCGGGCCAGGCGGTGAGAATGGAGATCACCGGCGGCTCGATTTCCGGGTACATATCCGTGGAGAGACGCAGGGCCGAAAAAATCCCCAACAGACCCAGCGCCAGAAACAGCATGGCGGTGGCCACCGGCTGGCGCACGGAAAATTCGGGCAGGTTCATTCCTCTGGCCCCTCCAGGCGCCCAAGATCATCGCCGACGACGCGCACCCGGTCTCCGTGACGCAGACTGCCCTGGCCTTCCACCACCACCGGGGTGCCGGCCTCCAGGCCCCGCACCGCCACGAAGCGGTCCTGGTGCATCCAGGTTTCCAGGTTGACTTGCACCGCCCGTTGGTCCGCCACGATAAAAACATAGTCGCTGCCGGTCCCCGGCAGGCGCAACAGCGCGTCGCGCTCCACCGCCACCACTTCCTGCTGCCCGAGTTCCAGCGCGACCCTTGCGTACATGCCCGGCTGGAGCAACCCGTCTGGATTGTCCAGGTGTACTTCGATATCGGCGCTGCGGGTGGCGGGGCTCAGCGCCGCGTTGACCAGGGACACGGTGCCGTCAAAACAAACGGCCGGATGGGCGTCGATACGCACCGTGGCGGCCAACCCGGGGTGGACCTCCGGCAGGTAGGCCTCGCTGACGAAAGCCGTTACCTTGACCCGGGAGATATCGGCCAGCTTCAGCAAGGGGTGATCGGTGCTGGAGAGGTTGCCGGGATCGAAAAAGCGACCCGTCACCACGGCGTCCATGGGGGCCTCGATGTGGTGATCGGCCAGCGCCAGGGACAATTGCGCGATCACTGCCCGAGCCTGCTCGGCCTGGGATCGCGCCCTACCCCGGGCCGCCTGGGCGGCCTCGGTTTCGGCCACGATGTGATCCAGTTGCCGCCGGGCCACGGCTTTTTCCTGGTACAGGGCCGTGAAGCGCTCGCGGTCCTGCACCAATACCCGGAGGTTGGCGTCGATGCGCTCGATGTTCGCCTGGGCGGCCGCCCAGGCGGATCGCGCCTCCCTGAGCCGGGCACGAACCGTGGCTTCGTCCAGGCGCACCAGGGTCTGGCCCGCCTTCACGCCATCCCCCGTCTGCACGGCTACCGATTCAATCCGTTGTCCGGGAACCTTGGGAAAAACCAGCACGTCGCGCCAGGGCCGCACCTCTCCGGTGAGCTCAAGCCACCGGGTCATGGCCATCTGCCGGGCCGGCGATACCCGCACCGGCCGGATCGTTTCAACCTCCACCCGGCTTTCTTTCCGGTTCTGGAATCGGTAGAGGTTGAAGCCGGCAAAGACGAGAAACCCCACCACCGCCAAGGCGGCGACGGTCATCCCCGTGCGCTTGGGGCGGGCGCCAGCGGTATCATTGCCGCTCATGGAGCCTTCCTTCCTTTCATGAGGGTTGCCTGGTGACGCCCACGGCACGTTCCAGTTCGGCCTCGGCCTTGAGAGCGGCGTAGCGAGCGACATGATCATTGCTTTGGGCCTGACTTCTGGCCAGCGTGGCGTCGAGGACTTCGGTGGTGGTGGCCATCTGCTGCCGGTAACGCAAACGGGTGATGCGCAGGTTCTCTTCGGCCTGGCTCATGGCGGTTCGGGCCGTTTCAACGTTGGCCAGCGCCACCGAAAGATTCACCGCGGCGTCTTTGACCTCCAGGCGGATACTGTCCCGTACCCCGTCGGCCTTGGCGGCCAGCGCTTCGTAGTCCTGGTGTTGTTGGGCCACCTCGGCCCGGGTTTTGCCCCACTCGAAGAAGGTCCATTCGGCCTGGAGCGCCACCGTGGCGTTATAGCTGTTGCGAAAATCGTTCTCGCTGGCGCGCCAATCGTCTCCCTCCTGCTCATAGCGCCCCACCAGCGCCACGGTGGGGTAAAAACGGCTGGCGGCCAGCCGCGCCGCCGCTTCCAGTTGGGCCAGGGAGAGATCAAGCTGTTGCAGTTCCGGCCGGTGGGTTTCCGCCAGGGTGATGAGGTGATCCAGGGCCGGGGGTGCCGGCGGCAGCACCTCCGCCTCCACCAGCCTCACCGGCGCTTGCAGCGGCCGGCCGATGACGGTGTTGAAGGCGGCGCCGGCCATCTCCACGGTCGCTTGGGCCCGCGTTTTTTGCTGAACGGCATCGGCCAGGGCCACTTCGCTCTGGAGCAAGTCGTTGTAGGCGATGAGCCCTTGATCGTAAAATTGCCTTGCGTCGGCGGCATGGCCAGCCAGGGTGGCCTCGGCCTCCCGGGCGGTGGCCAGCAGCCGCCGGGCCATGAGCACGTCGAAAAAAGCCAGCTTGGCCTGCTTGACCACATCCGCCTGCGCTTGTTCGGCTTGGAGGGTTGCGATGTCGATGCCCAGCTCGGCCATTTTGACCCGTGTGGTGAGGGCAAAACCGGTGAACAGCGGCTGGGTGAGGCTCACCTCCCAGCGAAAGTTGTCCCGGGGTCCGGTGGGCGCCTCTATTCTGTTTGTAAAAAATTCTAATTTATTCAGATTCACATAAGTCTTTTCAAAATACATAAACGGCGTCTCTTTGAGGTGGGCGTAGCCGTAAGCCGCCGACGCCTTGGGAAACAGGTCGGCCCGGGTGGCGCGGTGGGCCTCCACGGCCGCCCGGCTACGGGCCGTGGCCTCGCGCACCAGGGCATTGTTGGCCTTGGCCATCGCCACGGCCTGCGCCACGGTGAGGGGCTGGATTTCATCGGCCGTGGCGCCACCGGCCAAACCGATTAAAACCACAACAGCCATCAGCCATGATCGTTTTTTAGGCTTCATGGTTTCTCCCTATAAAAATTGAAGCCAATTTCGTGAACCTTGGTTCATTTATCCGTGAAGGGAAATCTCTTGTCAACCAGAAGCCGCGATTGATGCGCCTTGAAGGTACCCCCATGCGATGTTATGGTGCCCCTCAACCAGTCGATACGCATAAGAATCCATAGCGCTTCCATCGGCGTTTTTTAAACCGAACCGAGAAAGAAAAGGCAAATGCAACGCACCAAGATCAATGATCTGCTCACCAGCGATAGCCCCTTGGGCCCGGTACTGATCAAGGGATGGCTTCGCACCCGTCGCGACAGTAAGACCTTTTCGTTCCTGGAAGTCAACGACGGCTCATGCCTGGCCAACCTTCAGGTGGTGGCCAACGACACCCTGCCCAATTACGAGGATCTGCGCAAACTGACCACCGGATCCGCCCTGGCGGTACGGGGTGAATTGGTGGCTTCCGCCGGCAAGGGACAACACTGGGAAGTAACGGCATCGGTGGTGGAAATTCTCGGAATGGCGCCGGAAACCTACCCTCTCCAAAAAAAGCGCCACACCGATGAATTCCTGCGTTCCATCGCCCATCTGCGGCCACGCACCAACAAGTACGGCGCCCTGTTTCGCATCCGCGCCGACACCGCCTGGGCCATCCATCGTTTCTTTCGCGAGCGTGGTTTTCGCTGGCTCCATTCACCCATCATCACCGCTTCGGACTGTGAGGGGGCCGGAGAACTGTTCCGTGTCACCACTCTGCCCCCCGGCGCCGACGGCGGTCCCGAGGCTTTTGCGGCTGATTTTTTCGGATCCCGGGCCAACCTCACCGTCTCCGGCCAGCTTTCCGCCGAGATGCTGGCCCTGGCCCTGGGGGACGTGTACACCTTCGGCCCCACCTTCCGGGCGGAAAACTCCAACACCCGTCGGCATGCCGCCGAGTTTTGGATGGTGGAACCGGAAATGGCTTTCTGCGACCTGGCGGGCAACATGGACCTGGGCGAAGCCCTGATCAAGGAAATGGCCCGCTTCGTGATGGAGGAATGCGCCGCCGACCTGGCGCTTTTCTCGCGTTTTGTGGACCCCGGGCTGAAAACCACCCTGGAAGGAACCATCGAAAAGTCCTTCGTTCGTATCCCCTACGCCGAGGCGGTCACGATTCTACAGCGATCGAAGCAAGATTTCACTTTTCCGGTGGACTATGGTCGCGACTTGCAGACCGAGCACGAGCGCTATCTCACCGAGGTGCATTTCAAGGCTCCGGTGATCGTCCACGACTACCCCAAGGAGATCAAGCCGTTCTACATGCGTGTCAACGATGACGGCCGGACGGTGGCCGCCATGGATGTCCTGGTGCCGGTGATCGGCGAGATCATCGGCGGCAGTCAGCGTGAGGAGCGCCTCGATGTGCTTGAAGTGCGGATGAAAGAATGTAATCTCGACCTGGCGGCCTATGAATGGTACCTGGATTCACGGCGCTACGGCTCGGTAGTTCACAGCGGTTTCGGGATGGGATTCGAGCGGTTGTTGATGATGCTCACCGGGGTCTCCAACATCCGTGACGTGATCCCCTTCCCGCGCACACCGGGGGATATCGCCTTTTGAATTGTCTATCGCGCCTCGCCCCCTTGACACCGGCGAGGCGGCTGGATATGGTCAAATCATCATCGTCACCCAACCGCAAACTCAAAAAATTAACCATCGGCCGTGCCGCGGGAGCTTGTACCGGTCACCGCCGGGCGCCAAGGGTTAAACTTGAAACAAGAGGTTTGAGGTGACATGATCGGAACATCTTCGGCGTACGTGCATCTCGTGTAAAAACGGCGCAAAAAGGATGTTCCACCCGTAAAAAGGCAGGCGTCGCCGCAGCGATGCCTGCCTTTGTGTTATGTGAGCACCTGAACCTGGATGGCTGATCGAGATCGGAAAGAAGGAAACGGAACCGGCCTTTTCAGTTACCTTTAATCCCGCAGGCAGCGCAACTTGGCCAGGTTCTCGGCGTAGCCGTAGAGGTGCAACCCTTTGCTCTCGACGATCATTTCTCCATCGGCCACCCCGATCTGGTCCGCCATGTATTCCTTGAGATTCTGAATCCCCGCCAGATTGGCCGGCATCCCTCCCCACAGGTCCCAGGAACGAAAATAGACAAAAAAATGCAGGGCATCGTCCTGGATGCGGGTGTCGATGTGCCTCAGGCAGGGCGGATCCAGTAATACGAGATCGCTGGGATGAGCCACCTGAAGCACCATCTGGTTGTTCCGACGGCCAAAACGCTTGTAGGTATCGATGATCCATTCGATCTGGTTGAGATAAAGCCCGCCATTGTCCTCGAAGACCATGTGCCCGTCCACGTCCCGAATATCGACGATCTCGCGCTGACCTTCATTCCACCAGGCGCGCTTTTCCCCGTCCAGGGGAGCCTTGGTCAACCGTTCACCATAGGTGTAAGATTCACCCGGGGCTTTTTCGCCGGTCATCAGATACTCGATATAAGACCGCTCGTAGCCGGGTCCTCCATAGATGTAGGCTTCCTCCACCGGATTGGGAATACCGCAAGCCGGCGGGATGTCCGGCAGTAGCGGACGGGTGCCGGGAAATTTCACTCGACCGGTGAAATAGTCGTACTCCAGCCGGGTCTGACCGGCGTAAGAACCCCGATCGATGACGAAGCGCCGGCCGTAATCGAGAATATCATAGACCGCCTGAAACCAGAGATCCGGCAGGTCACGGGCTTCGATGCGGTGCATGGAAAGGGCGGATGACATGAAAACAGTTCCCTGACAGTTTGGTTTTTATCAGATATCCAGCGTGGAGACTTCCAGCGCGTTGGCATAGATGAAATCACGCCGCGGCTCCACATCTTCGCCCATCAGGATGGTGAAAATTTCATCCGCCTCATGGGCGTCCTCTACCTTCACCTGCAGAAAAGTACGGCTCTCCGGATTCATGGTGGTCTCCCAGAGCTGGTCCGGATTCATCTCACCGAGACCCTTGTAGCGCTGTACCCCCAACCCTTTGCGCCCCTCTTCCACCAAGTGGGCCAACAGATCCGCCTTACTATCGAAAACCACGGGCTCCTGGTCCTTGTCGATGGTCTCCAGGACGAAAGGTGCGGCATCAAGGGGGAACAGGCTCTTGCCAAGCACCAGTAACTTCTGAAAATCCTTTGAAAAAACGAATCCCCGTCCCAACTTTAAGGGTCTCATGCCGTCCTTGCCGCTGTCCGGGCGCGGCAGCACCGTCATTTCATGGATGCCGCGTTCTTCGTTCCAGGCCAGATCTAAACAGCTATAGCCCGCGGCGTTCAAGGCATCGCAGAGTTCCTGCATCCGATCGAAACTCAAAAGAAAATTTTTCCCGTCGATACCGAACTTGGCCAGCATCTCCGCCAGACGATCCTCGACGCCCCGGGTCTCCATGCGCCCAAGCACCGCCATGTAATCGGACAGCTCGGCGGCAAACAGGTACAACCGTTGCCCATCAAGGACCTCCGCCTGATTACCGATCCGCAAGCGTCGATTCTCCGTCACCCGGTTAAGAATAAAATCGTTCAGTTCCCGCTCGTCCTTGTGGTAGGAAATTTTTTTCCCCTGCCCCACTTTGAACAGTGGTGGCTGGGCGATGTAGAGATAGCCACGCTCCACCACCTCGGGCATCTGACGGAAGAAGAAAGTCAGCAACAGGGTTCGGATGTGACTGCCGTCCACGTCGGCATCGGTCATAATCACGATCTTTTTGTAACGGATGTTGTCAATATTGTACTCTTCCGTACCCACTCCGGTGCCCAGGGCCGTGATGATGTTTTTGATCTCCTCGCTGCGCAGAATCTTGTCAAAGCGCGCTTTTTCCACGTTCAAGATTTTGCCCCGCAGCGGCAAAATGGCCTGGAAACGTCGATCCCGGGCCTGCTTGGCGCTACCACCGGCCGAATCTCCCTCCACGAGGAAAAGCTCCCGCTCGCCGGGGTTGTTGCTCTGACAATCGGCCAGTTTTCCCGGCAAAGTCGAATCGCTCAAGGCGCCCTGCTTCCGGGCGATATCCCTTGCCTTGCGGGCCGCGTCCCGTGCCCGTGCCGCGTCCACCGCCTTACCCATGATCTTCTTGGCCGTGGCCGGGTTTTCCTCGAGGAAGCTACTCAGTTTTTCAAAGAGCATGGATTCCACCAGCCCCTTGATTTCGCTGTTGCCCAGCTTGGTTTTGGTCTGCCCTTCGAACTGGGGCGTCTTGAGCCGCACACTGATGATGGCCGTCAGCCCCTCGCGGATATCGTCCCCGCTGATCTTGGCCTGCATGTTTTTGGGCAGGTTGGCGCTGCCGGCGTACTGGTTGATGCTCCGCGTCAGCCCAGCCTTGAAGCCGATGAGGTGAAACCCCCCCTCCACCGTGTTGATGTTGTTGGCAAAGGATATCAATTTTTCGTTGTAGGAATCGTTGTACTGAATGGCGATTTCGACCTGCACGTCGCCGCGCTGATCCTCCATCACGATGGGCTCGTGCAGCGGCATGGTACGCCGATTCAGATACGCCACGAATTCGCGCAACCCCCCGTCGTAACGGTAACTTTCACTTACTTCACTCCGCTCGTCGGTCAGGATGATCTCGATCCCCTTGTTCAGAAAGGCCAGTTCGCGCATCCGACGGCTGAGAATATCGAAGCTGAAATTATCCGTGATAAAAATTTCGGTGTCGGGAATGAAACGAATTTTTGTCCCGCGCTTGTTCGTCTGGCCGATGATCTGCAGCTCGCTGCTCTTGATTCCTTTTTCGAAGGTCTGATGGTAGATTTGGCCCTTGGTGTGAATCTCCACTTCAAGGAAAGTGCTCAGGGCGTTGACCACCGATACCCCGACCCCGTGCAATCCCCCTGAAACCTTGTAGGTGTCGTTGTCGAACTTTCCACCGGCATGCAGCTTGGTCAGCACCACTTCCACCGCCGGCACTTTCTCACTTTTGTGAATATCCACCGGAATGCCCCGGCCGTTGTCTTCGACGCTGACGCTGTTGTCGGCATGCACCGTCACTTCGATACGGTCGCAGTAGCCGGCCATCGCCTCGTCGATGCTGTTGTCCACCACTTCATAAACCAGGTGGTGCAGCCCGCTGACATCCACGTTGCCGATGTACATCGACGGCCGTAGGCGCACCGGTTCCAGCCCTTCAAGCACGTCAATGCTACTGGCATCGTAAATCGGTTCCATGTTTTGAATATCCATTTTCATATTCTCATCGGCATGATCACGCTGAGGAAGCTCGGATCGTTCTCCCCGTTGATCAGACAAGGTTTCTCGTGGTCGACCATGGTCATGACGATGTTCTCGTCATCGATGGCATTGAGGGTCTCAATAAAAAAGCGAGGGTTGAAAGCCACTTCGATGGGATCACCGGCATAGACGATATCCATGTCCTCTTTGGCTTCCCCCAGATCCGGGTTGGTGGAACGGATCATGAGATGGTCCTCGGTAAAATGGAACACCACGGCACGATAGGTCTCGTTGGACAGAATCGACATACGTTTGAGCATCATGAGAAACGCCTGCCGATTGAGGACGATGGGCACCCCGACGATGCTGTCCAGGATATCGCCATACTTGGGAAATTCACCTTCCAGCAGCCGGATCACGATGGTTTCGGTGTCTCGCTTCAGGATGACGTGGTTATTTTTAAAGCCGATACTGACGGCTCCCACCGTATCCAGGAACTTGCCCGCCTCCGAAAGCCCCTTCTTGGGAATCAGCACACCTTCTTCCAGACCGATGTTCAGATCCCCCTCCCCGGCATAATCCACCTTGGAGAGCCGGCTACCGTCGGTGGTGACCATGCGCAGCACCTGACGCCCCTGGTCATTCACCTGTTTTTCCACCCAGACGCCGAGAATGTGGGCCCGCTTGTCGTCGCTGGAGGTAATCATCACCATGCGCTCGATCATGCGTCCCAGGGCCTTGTTGTCCATTTCAAAAAAGGCCACATCATCGAAACGGGGAATCTCGGGAAAATCCTCCGGATTCATCCCCACCAAGTGAAATTCCACCTTCTCGTCACGGATTTCGATCCAGTTGTTTTCAATTTGGTTGAAGTGAATCTCATCGCTTGGAAAATCTCTAACAATTTCGAATAGTTTTCTTGCATTCAGGGCAATTTTGCCCTCCTGGGCCACCGTGGCCGGATAGACGCCGTGAAAACCGGTTTCAAGATCGGTGGCCGCCAGGCTCAGGCTGTCGTTTTCGGTGTTCAGAATGACGTTGGTGGTGATGGCCAGGCTGCTGCGGCGTCCGGTGATGCCCTGAACCTTGCCGAGGACATCCAGAAACAGGCTTTTTTTGATGCTCACGCGCATAACGGCACCTCTTTCTTCTCTGATAAAATAAAACACAAAAGATCATTAAGAAGGGCTGTGCATAAGGTTAATAACTTCTTAACTGTTTGTCATTATTAAATTAATAGTGTTGTTTGACTGTTTAAAAACCGTCGGCGCAACGTTGATTAGATCCATGGTTATCATCACTGCAACGACTTTTTGTGGATAACCGGGGCAGTTATCCACAATTCATAAACCGGTTATTTACAGGAGCGGATATCAACCCTCCTTGGTGTTGATCCAGGCTTGGAAGGCCGGCAGTACGCCCGTGTGCCATTGGGAATCCAGACGTTGCTCGAGAAAGTGGGCAAACAGGGACCGCACCAGGTCGACCACCCGACGGTAAAGGTGGTATTTTTCGATGGCGGCCCCCTCGATATCGTCGCTGGTTTCCACCCGTCCAGTCTCGGGCAATTTCACCGAGGAAGGATCCAGGGTTTCTCCCTTGAGGCTGAAGTGCCAGTTTTCGTCCCCGGAGCGGTAGATCAGATTCATCTCGGCCACCAGGGCCCCCTTGCGCAGGGCCAGTACGCCTTCTTCCATACCGGCGGAATCACCGCGGATGGTCACCGTCTCGTTGTTCTGTTGATTCTTGTTCTGCAACACGAGGCGGTTGCCAATCTCCAGGGACGCCATCTGGGGATCGATGCGTCGCAAGGTGTCCGCTTGATTTTCAACGGCGTACCAGAGCCAGGTCAGAAATTCTTTTCCCAAAAAATCGAAGCGCTTCAGCGCGTAGGCGACATCCATCATGATCCGTCTCGCTTGGCAAAGGAACAGGGGGTCAACTTGTTGAGCAGGTCGCGGGCGGCATCGGTGAGCCCGGGGTGAAACTCGGCCATGGTGTAGGGAAAGAGCCGTACCAGGGAGAGATTGAAGGACTTGGAGAAGAGAGATTCCAAGGCTTCGCCGGCCGCCTTCTGGGTGGAAAAAAGCCACAACTCATTTTCCGCGTAATCCCAAAGAATATCGTAAATGCTTGGGGTAGCGGGAATTCTCAATGCCAGCACGTTGATCACGTGCTCTTTGAGCATCTTTTTTTCACTGCGCGACAGAAAATCCCGTTCCGTTTCCGCCTTGCGTTTCGCCGTGGCTTCGGCCAAGTTTTTCTGGATGACCTTGGCGGGGATCGACTTCTTGTCGATGCGCAGGGCAAATAGGAAAAAATCGGCGATGGCGAAGCTGCTGTCCTCGAAAGACGGTGCATACGGCCGATCCACGTTGGTCCAACCGATGGTGCGCTCCTCGGCCTGCTGATCGATGTCGCGGATGAGGTAACGGTTGAGTCCTTCACGGACCGTCTCCAGCAGGGGACCCTCGGTCTGTCCCTCGACCCGGTAACGGCTGATGGCTGCGCTTGAACTGAAAAATCCCATTGGATAAAAGTGGCTTTCCCCGCGGCGAACCCCTGCCGCAGCATCCAGGTGGTTGAAACCCTAAAAGAATCTTTATATACTCCTTATTATTTAAAATCTCAAGGAAAGTAATGAAATTTATAGCCGATCTTCACCTTCATTCCCGCCACTCGAGAGCCACTTCGCGGGACCTGAATATCGAGAGTCTCTACATCAGCGCTCAACTCAAGGGAATCCAGATTCTGGCCACGGGGGATGCCACCCACCCGGCCTGGTTCGACGAACTGGAAAAAAAATTGGTGCCGGCCGAGCCGGGGCTTTATCGTCTTCAGCCCGAATTGGCCCGGGTCTGCGATCAGTCGGTGCCCGAGCGGTGCCGGTGCCGGGTGCGATTTATCGTGGGCACCGAAATCAGCAATATTTACAAGAAGGACGGGCGGACCCGCAAAAACCACAATCTCGTTTTCATGCCGGACCTGGAAACGGCAGCCCGCTTCAATGGTCGGCTGGAAAAGATCGGCAACATTCATAGCGATGGCCGTCCCATTCTGGGCCTGGATGCCCGGGATCTGCTGGAGATCGTCCTGGAAACAGATCCTGCGGCCTATCTGGTGCCCGCGCACATCTGGACTCCCTGGTTTTCCATGCTCGGCAGTCAGTCCGGTTTCGACAGCCTCGAGGAGTGTTTCGGTGACCTCAGCGGCCACGTGTTTGCCGCCGAAACCGGCCTTTCCTCCGATCCGCCGATGAACTGGCGGGTTTCCGGGCTGGATCAATTGACGTTGATTTCCAACTCCGACGCCCACTCGGCGGCCAAGTTGGGCCGGGAAGCCAACCGCTTCGACACCGAATTTTCCTTTCTCGGCATCCGACGGGCCATGGCGCAGGGGGTGGCCGGCGGTTTTGAAGGGACCATCGAATTTTTCCCCCAGGAGGGAAAATATCACCTGGACGGTCACAGGGCCTGCGGGGTGTGCCTGACACCGGATGAAACCCGGCGCCTCAACGGCATCTGTCCGGTCTGCCATCGGCCACTGACCAGGGGGGTCCTCCACCGGGTCACCGACCTCGCTGACCGGCCTGAAGGATCGTCGGGACCGCCGGGTTCGGCGCCGTTTCGGAACCTGGTGCCCCTGGATGATATTTTGGCCGAGGTGATGCAGTGCGGTTCGGGTACCAAGAAGGTGGCCGCCGCCTACCGGCAGGCCTTGTCTCGCCTTGGCAGCGAGATTCCTATTCTGATGGAGCTGGACCGGGAAACCATTGAACGAGCGGATATTCCCCTACTGGCCGAGGCGGTTTACCGGATGCGTCGGGGCCGGGTGACCATCGATCCCGGCCATGACGGCCTCTACGGTCGGATCCGGATTTTTACCTCCGACGAACGGCGTCGGCTTCTGGGTCAGCAGACGCTGTTCTCCTTGCCGGCTGCATCCACCGACCCGGAGCGGCTCGGCGTGGCGCAAGCGACACCATCGCCCCAACATCAGCCACCGCTGGCGTTGGTCGATGCGGTGACCCCTGTGGCTGGTCTCAACGAGGCCCAGCGTCAAGCAGTGGAAGCGCCAAACGGCCCTCTGGTCATCGTGGCCGGTCCCGGCACGGGCAAGACCTTTACCCTGACCCGGCGTATCTCTCGGTTGATTTCCCTTCGGAAGGTCCCGGCCAGTCAAATTTTGGCGGTGACCTTCACCCGGCAGGCCGCCGATGCCCTGCGTCGCCGCATCGCCGACGAACTCGGCTCGGGTGCCGATCTGCCGGAGATCGGCACCTTCCATGGCCTCTGCGCCAAGTTTCTCGCCGAACTGGATGCCGGTCCCACGGCCATCGCCGACGACACCCGGCGCATGGCCCTGGTGCGTGATGCCATCGTGCAGGTATCGGAAGACGATGGGAGAAAACCCGTATCCGTCCGCCGGGCCGCCGCCTTCATCGAGGCCCGCAAGCAGGCGATGGACACCGACACCGATCAAGACAGCGGGGAAGCGCTGCGTTTGAAAAGGGTGTTCGACGGTTACCAGCGGTTGATGGCTGTCGATGGCTGGGCCGATTACGACGATTTGATTGTCCGCATGGTGGCGATGCTGGAAAGCGGCAATACCCGCGCCCGGGCCTTGCGGGATAGATTTACCCATTTTTTTGTCGACGAGTTCCAGGATATCAACCCGGCCCAGTATCGGCTTGTGCGCGCTCTGGCGCCGGCCGGGGCCAACCTGTTTGCCATCGGCGACCCCGACCAGTGCATCTATGGATTCCGGGGATCCGATCCGGCCTTGATGGATCGGCTGTGCCGGGAAGACCCGGGGATGCGGGTGATCCGGCTGATCCGCAGCTATCGCCTGCCTCAGCCGATTCTGGATGCTGCCGGCGAGGTTATGGCGGTGGCCGAACCCCGGCGGCCATGTATGGAAGGCGCCGGTCCCGGACCTAAGGTGGCCGTGGTGACCACCTCCAGTGAAAAGGCCGAGGCGGTGGCCATCGGTCGGATCATCGAACGGCGGGTGGGCGGTAGCGGTTTCGAGACGATCAACTTCGGGGTAATGGATGGCGGATGTGACAACACCCAGGGAAGTTTCGCCGATTTTGCCGTACTGTTTCGCACCCATTCCCGGGGTCGACGCATCGCCGAGGTCCTCGAGGCCGGCGGTATTCCCTGTCAGTTGGCAAGCCGGCAGCTTTTGACGGATGATCCCGCCGTTGCCGGCTTGGTGGCGCTGCTGCGGGTGGTGGTGGGGGGCGGCGGGCTCATCGATCTGGAAACAACTTTGGATTGGCTGCCCGACTCCCCGGGCCGCGCGTCGGTGCGTCTTTTCAAGCACTGGTGCTACGGTCGAAATTTTTCCCTGGACATGGGTCTGCATCAGGCGACGCGGCTTCCGGTGGAAGGCTTGAGCGTGGCCCGTCAACGCCGCTTGGTGACCTTTTCCGAGTATCTCAAGAATCTCCAGCAGAAAACAAAGGCCCTGGGATTAGATGAAAAAATCTCTTATCTGATTGAAAAAACAAATTTATCTAAAAAGCTGAACCCCTTGCCGGAACTGTTGACACGCCTGGTTGCCGACTGCCGCGACGCTGCCGTTTTTTTCACGCGGGTGGCCCTCACCGTCGATGCAGACATTTACGACGCCCGGGCCGAGCGGGTTACCCTGCTGAGCCTGCATGCCGCCAAGGGGCTGGAATTTCCCGTGGTGTTCATCGCCGGTTGCGAAGATGGGCTCATTCCACTCAAGCGGCCCGGGGCGTCAGTGGACCTTGCCGAGGAGCGGCGCCTGTTCTATGTAGGAATGACGAGGGCCAGCCAGGCCCTGTATCTCTGTGCTTCCCGGGGTTGCGGGGTTGCGGGGGAAAAAGTCCGCCCATCGCCGTTTATCGGCGATATCAGCGCCGGACTCAGGGTTGATGAAAATCCGTCACGGTCGGGATCCAAACGGCCCCGGCAGACCCAGATGTCTCTTTTTTAAGGCGAATCCATGGCCAAGGACAACCTCATCCGTTTTGACAGCCAGGCGCGGCTGCGGGAAAAGGCGCTGGCCTATCTTGAGGATGTCGACGCCTTCCTATCGGACATCGATCGTGCCGTACCCCTGTTGCTGCAAGTGTTGAAAGGATCGACCGACGACGATGTGAAGCAACAGATTATCCTGCTGTTGGGTGGATTCGCCAAACGTCAGGTGGCTTTTCCGCTCCTGGAACTGATGTGCGATGCCGGCCAGAGCGAAGAGTTGCGCCACCACGCCGCCATCCAACTCTCGGTGACGGCCTCGTTTCTCGAAGCCCCTGATGCCCTGGTGGATTCTCTCATTGGCCAGTTGAACCATCCAGATCCCCAGCACCGGGCCAATGCCACCTTTGCCCTGGGCTGGGAAGGCAACCACCGGGCTGCCGTGGCCCTGGTGGAAAAGCTTTTCGATCCCAGCACCGAGGTGCAGCAGGCAGCGGTCAACGCCCTTGCGAACCTGCGGGACGACCGGATTCTCGATCTGCTCCTTGACCGGTTGGGTCACGGGTCGGTGGACCAACAGCGGGCGATTCTTTTCAACCTCTGGCGTTTTTACAGCCGTCGTGAACAGGTCTTGTCCGTTTATCGCGACTACTTGAATCATCCGGATCCGGCCCTGCGCCTCGACGCTCTGATCCTGATGAGTACCGTGAGCGAAACGGCCGACGAGGTGCCCTTTTACATCCAGCGGCTTAAGGACAACCAGGAGCGGATCCGCGAGTTGGCCTTGGAGCGACTGGAGGATCTTGCCGCCGAGGACCTGGCCGCCGTCGCAGATCATATTCGACCGTTGCTTTCCGACTCTTCGGGAAAGGTGAGGCAGGCCGCCGTACGGCTTTTGGCAAGGGTATCAGCGAAATTTTCTTGACAACCGCTCGGTAGGCGGTTTAATGACCTACCGTTTTTTGGCGGGAATAACTCAGTGGTAGAGTGCGACCTTGCCAAGGTCGAAGTCGCGGGTTCAAATCCCGTTTCCCGCTCCAAGACACACCCCCGGACCCATCGGACACCCCCACTGTCCGATGGGTTTGTTTTTTTGGTGCCGGGCGAAGCATGCGTGTCCACGCTCACCCTTCAATGGAGTATGTTCAAATGGCTCCCGCTCTGCGCCGGCTTCTCACCGACAGAATCTTTATTAAAGCGCTGTATCATTTTATTGGCCTCTATAGCGCCACTTTTCGTTTACAGGTGATAAACCAAGCCGTCTGGCAGGATCATCTGGCTGGCGGAGGGCGGGTTCTGCTGTGCTGCTGGCACCAGCAGTTTTTTTCGTTCATCCGGTATTTCAAGTGTTTTCGCCGATATAAGCCCAGCCTGATGATCAGTCGTAGCGCCGATGGCGCCATGATTGCCGGAGTTGCTGAACACAGCGGTTGGCGGGCGGTGCGGGGATCGTCTTCTCGAGGCGGTCGTCGGGCGCTGGTGCAGATGGTCGTCAACTTAAAGGAAAGTGGTCTGGCGGCGCACATTCTCGACGGCCCCCGGGGTCCGGCGGGGGTGGTTAAGAGTGGGGCCATCGTGCTGGCTGCCAAGGCAGACGCCGTCATCGTGCCGGTTTACGCCGAATCCGTCCAGCGGTGGATATTCCACAGTTGGGACCGCTTTTTGCTGCCCAAGCCCTTCTCGCGGGTCACGATCCGTTTCGGCGCGCCGATTCGGGTCGGATCTCAAAGCCGCACCGGCGGGGCTATCGAAGTTCAGCGCCACGCCCTGGAAGCCGTTATGCGGCCGGCGCTGCGCTGATTCTCAACTTGCCGTTGCCCCCGGCAACCAAGGCCAAGCTCTCATTGCCGAAGGCCAAAAAGGTGAGCCCCGCCGGGGGAAAATACCGGCGGGGCCTGGAGGGAGTTAGGCAGAAATTAGGAATTGAAGCTTACTTCCAGCCGCGGCTGCCACGGCCGTGGTGCGGGCCTGCGCCGTAGCCCATTGCCGGTCCGAAACCGGCGTCCGGAGCGATCTTGCGCACTTCCATCCGATGGGCCAGACGTTTGGCATCCAGATCGCCGCGGAGGGCGGAAATCTCGGCCTGAAGGGTTTGGGCCTTGGCGGCATCCGGCTCCTTCTTGGCCAACTCGGCCTGCAGGCTCAACTCTTTCTGACGCAAATCGGCGCGCAGGTCGGTGGTGGCCTTGTGAAAGTCGGTGCGCAACTGATTCAACTGAGCGATCTGCTCATCGGTCAAGTCGACGCCCCCCCATTGGCCACGGCTGTTGCGATAGCCGTCGTGAAAGCGTGGACAATCTCCGTTGGCGCTGGAGCCCCTTTTGCCGTATCCGGATCCAGGGCCGTAGGCATCGGCGGTGGCGATGCCCGAAAAGCCCACCAGGGCGACGAGGGTGGCGATGAGAATGCTGCGATGAATGCGATGGGTCTTCATGATGTCCTCCTTATCTGATGTTGAAAAAAGTTTTCGGATCGTCAAATCCGTCGTTCAGTTTCGTGGATATGTTTAGCAACCGACGTGCCAACCGATTAAAAAGACAGTAACCAGCAGAATTTAAAAAACAAATTTTTTAATTCAGCAAAAATTGGTTTTCAGGCGCCGACGATATGGGTAAAAATTACACGCTTTAGAGGGGTGATTCTTTTTGGGTGTGTAAAAAACACTCGGTAAAAATACTTCGAGATCGTCAACGCCGAGGCGATCTGTGTCGCTTGGTGCCGCCGGCCGGTGGCACCAAGGCGTTGATGGCACGCGCAAACAGGCTTTTGATCAGTAGAGGGGGTGCGTCCTCTGGCGGCAGGAACGGGTCTGAAATCGTTGCTTTTTTCACCGAACCCAACTAAAGGGACACAAAGGAAAAAGGGTTCGCTGGAGGTGTTGTCACGGATCATTCAACGAAATAAAAACGATAAAAAGATGAAAATAGCGG